>VYKX01000009.1_pt1 | contig 150463 bp, 149 predicted proteins | sample 5114471 | NCBI WGS metagenome assembly VYKX01 (sample SAMN12291785, study PRJNA351875) | freshwater metagenome | isolation source: freshwater lake | place: USA: Michigan, Gull Lake | collected 2013-08-08
AGCGAGAAGTGAAATCGTGGAAAAGTAGACTGCGAATTCAAAAACTCATTGATGGTTCAAAGCATCCCGCCTCTTAGGCGGGAGGGTCGGGGGTTCGAACCCCTCAGCTCCCACACTGAAAATGAAGCCGTTACAAAAAGTAATGGCTTTTTTTTATGAATTCGGTTTACACAAAAGCATACACAATTGTTTTATAAGGGAAATGCATTTTATTTTTCGGGTGATTGAGATCTCAATTTATCACTGAATTTTAAAACAGAATTCATTTTGTGCTATTCCTCTTAAAATTCTCTGCCTGCTCAAATATCTCTACATACACCTCATCTCTTTCCACTGGTGGGTAACCAAACTCATCTAAGAGCAGGATCAAACCTACTTTTAATGCGGATTTGATGTCGTCTCTTTTATTCCAATCCGGGAATTTGGCTTGAGCGTCAACAAGGTCTTTAACTGCTTTTGCAAGTTCAATTAATTTGTCTTCAGGATAGTTGAAATCGTATTTGATGCAGAGGTCTTTGAGGATGTCGTAAAATGCCTTTTCTTCAAAGCCGATACCGAGGGCATCGCCCGCTGAAAACTCTTTGTGTACTTCCCAGATTAAGTTGGTGAGTTGCTCAGCCATTTCTTCATACACTTCACTTCGTAGAATATCGCTTTCGTCACGTTGGTTGTAGCGTTCTACCAAGGCTTGCATTTTCTTGGTGAAGTCAATTCCTCGTACCCTATTCACTTTGCGCATCTCTCCGATCACTTTGGCAAGTAATTGTTGAAGCAATTTGATTTTAGTGTTGGGTAACTTGATCTTATCAATCTTTGCTAGATAGTCTTCATCAAAAATGTCTTGTTCCGTTTCGGCCTCGTCACCCATTTTGAAAATCTCCTCTACCCCATCACTTTGCAGAGCGTCCTTTATCATCTCGCGTACTCGGGCATTCATCTGGGCAGTATCTGGAGCGTTGCCCTTGGTGAGTTTGAAAACAATGGAACGAACGGCCAGATAAAAATGTGTGTAGTCTCTTTCCGACTGCGTTAGTTGCTCGCTTCCAGCACAAATATCATAAGCGGCTTTCAGTCGCTTCACCAAGCCCATAAACCGGGTTTCAAGGTCTTTCGTCTGTTGCACATACTCGGCAGCAAAGTTTAAAGTATTCAATTGTTGAAGGGTGGTGCCTTTGAAATATTTTGAGTTGTCGAATGTATGAAACAATTTCGCCAGCAAGTCTAAATGGTTCCTAACAACGATGATCGATTCAGCAATGTCTTCAAAATTATTTTTATCTCCTTCGCTGTATTTCTTCAAAGCAAGATTCATCTGCTTCTTTATGCCGATATAGTCCACTACCAATCCCTTGTTCTTACCTTCAAACTTTCTGTTTACCCGCGAGATGGTTTGAATTAAGTTGTGTTGCTGTATCGGCTTATCAATGTAGATGGAATCAAGGAACGGCACATCAAAGCCCGTTAGCCACATATCTACTACAATAGCGATTTTAAAATTGGACTTCTCGTTTTTGAATTGCCTGTCCAGTTCTTTGCGGTATTCTTTTGTACCCAACAGATCGTATAACACCTTCGGATCGTCTTGACCGCGTGTCATAATCATTTTTATTCTCTCAATGGGTTTCAGTTCACGCTTGTCCTTATCTGTAAGTTCAACGCCTTCTTCGGCTGCTCGTACTTCATTCCATAACGGACGCAAATCAACGATGTTCTTGTAAAGCTCATAAGCGATTTCGCGGGTGCTGCATACGAACATGGCTTTACCTTTCACGGTAGCACCTTCGGAAACTCTGTTGTCGTAGTGAGTTACAAAGTCTTCGGCTACGGCTTTCAACCGTTTAGGATCGCCAAGTATGGCGTACATGTTGGCCGTTTGTTCTTTGCTTTGCTCAACCTGATATTCGTTCGCTCCTGCTTCGGCAGCTTCTTCGTAATACTTTTCAATTTTCTCTAACTCACTATTTTTTAAAGCGACTTTTGCCGCCCTTCCTTCATATACGATTCGAACCGTAATTTCATCCCTAACGGATTCAGTCATGGTGTAGGTATCTACTACCTTGCCGAACACATCAAGGGTCGCATCAATTGGCGTACCAGTGAAACCTACAAATGTTGCTTCGGGCAATGACTTGTGTAGATAGTGAGCAAACCCATAGGTTTTGGTTACACCTTTTTCAGTAACCTTCACTTTCTGATCGAGGTTTACCTGACTTCGATGTGCTTCGTCTGAGATACAAATAACATTGCTACGATTTGTGAGTAGCTCTGTGTCTTCGGTAAACTTATGAATAGTAGTAAGAAAAACTCCTCCGCTTTGTCTGCCTTGTAAAAGTTCTCGCAGTTGGGCGCGACTCTCGACACTTATTACTGTATTATCACCTATGAAGCTCTTGGCATTTGTAAACTGACCCGAAAGCTGATCATCCAGGTCAGTGCGGTCGGTAATTAATACAATCGTTGGGCTTTCGAAATACTCACTTTTCATTAACAGCCGTGTGAGATAGAGCATAGTGAAACTCTTACCACAGCCAGTGGCTCCAAAGTAAGTCCCTCCTTTTCCGCTTCCTTCTGGCTTTTGAGCCTTCTTTATGTTTTCATACAGACTCCTTGCGGCATAGTACTGCGGATACCGGCACACAATCTTTTCATCTTTCTTACTGCTATCAGGTATGTAAATGAAATTGCGGATAATGTCACGCAGCCTGTTCTTATGAAACATTCCCTGTACCAAGGTGAACATGCTATCAATGCCATCTACGTCTTTGGCTAATCCTGCCACTCGTCTCCAGGCATAAAAGAAATCATAAGGCGCAAAGAACGAACCTGCTTTATTGTTGACGCCATCGCTGATTACACAAAACGTATTGTATTTAAACAGTTCGGGTATATCTCTGTGATAGCGTAGGGTCAGTTGATTGAAGGCATCAAAGATGGTGGCCTCTTCGCGCACGGCACTTTTAAATTCAAATACCACGAGTGGCAACCCATTGATATAAACGATACCATCAGGTATGCGCTTTTCTGAACCTACAATTTCAAGTTGGTTTACAAACTTATAAATGTTGTTGTCTTTACCATATTTCTCTTCGGCTTCTGCGGCTATCGTTATTAGGTGATCTGCTTCTGCCTGCGCTGAAGTTCTTGCAGACAAGTCTGGTTGTTTGTGTTTGTTTAAGCCAGTATAATCGATGAGCTGAATGTAAATATCCTTATCGTTTCGGTTTTCTCTTTTGAGTATAAACCCATCCGAAAGCATTTTTAAAAATGTTTTGTTGCTCTCGTAAAGATCAGAAGCTGATAACGATTTGAGTTGAAGAATAATGGAGTTAGCTTCGTTGAATGTGATACTTTCCTCTTCATATTGGGAAAGTAGAAAACCTCTCAAGTCTTCTTCGATCAGCACCTCATCCGGCTTGCGCACAATGGACTCACCGAAGTAGTGCGGATAGCCTTCCTGCGCCAGCAGTTCAATGAAAGTTTGCTCTAATTTTTCTTCTGTGAATTTCATTTGCTATCCATTATTTCCCAATGCCCACCAAGCTTAGGGCCTTTTCTCTCTATTATTCCGGCTTCTTTTAATTTGGCGATATATTTCTCTACTGTTCTCGATGTTTTTCCTACTTCTTCGGCAATTTGCTCTGAAGTGAATTCTGGATGGGCAACAATGACATCAAAAGCTCGGGCTACCTCTTTTCCGAATTCCTTCCGAATTCTTTCCGAATTCTTTCCGAATTCTTTCCGAATCTCTCCCGAACCCTCGGGGTTGGTAATCTTAAATATAGTAACAGAAACGCCTCCGCTTGCTTCTTTAATTTCCGGCTCTGGCAACTCAGCTTCTTTGCACGAGTTAATGATCTTCAATGTTCCTCGTCCCCATGTGTCAATGTATCCGGCTTTAAAGCAAGCCTCAGCAATCTTCGGATTTCGTGGGCGTGAGTTGTGCTCGCTTTTTAAATCTTCCAGACTAAGACCATTAGGCAATAGGCCTTCATTACAAATGGATAGCTTATTATCAAATACACGAATCTGAACTGACGCGCCCATGTAGGTGCGGTGAACCAATGCGTTCAAAAGCATTTCGCGCAGCGCGGCTACAGGGTATTCTCCTTTTTCTATCCGTTGCAAACCCGCAAAGTCAATAGACCTTGTTAAGAATTTGTAGTTGAGTTGTACGGGTACTTCGTTAAGCAAGTGCACCAGGTTACCCTCAATCACTTCCTGAAATTTTAAATCAGCAGCATCGTTGCCAAAGCGACCAATCTTAACTTGTATGTTTGGATAAAACTGGTTGGGGTCTTTTCCAAAAAGAATAAGTGCAGCTCTCTTCAGTTTGTTGCCTTCAGTAAGGCGAAGCTTTTCTAAAACTTGCAGTGTAGTCAAGCCCTCTGTTTCTGGCATGCGGCCTAGTGCCTTGCCTTCCTGAATAAATTTTTGAAGGATGTCTTCGTCAACGTCATTAATGGAGGCACCTTCCTCTATCACATCATCCCAGGTTTTACCGGCTTTCTTTAACAGGAATTCATTCAGTTCAACTCCTGTTAATTCCAGCTTCGTGCTGCCTGAACGATAGTAATAACGACCCCGAAGTGAAACCGGCACCGAGTAAGGATTTACCTTTATTTCAATGTATTTGCTACCGGCTTCTTCTTGCAACTGCACATCGCAAATGATGCCCATGGTGTTGCGTATTTTTTGCGGGATATTTTCAAGCAACAATTTGTAATCTGCCAGGCCAACAACATTTCCGTTATCATCTTTACCAATATAGATTACACCACCAATGGCGTTGGCAAAGCCACATACCCACTTCAGATAATCATCATCCCAGCTTTGCTTGTATTCTATGTTTTGGCTCTCAGGCATTTTCCAATTTTTCTTCGGTGAACTTCATTTATTGGGTATTTTAATGTTCCACTCAATCCCCACCAATCGTTCTCTAATCATTTTTAAAATTTCTAACACAGAATCATCTGGTGGCAAAATACCATACACCAAGGTTTTAAGATTACTGTTATAAATAGCTTTTAGCTCATTCCAAACATTATCTAAATCTTTAAATATCAAGGCCTCATTGGGATGATGAGCTAACCACTCATTACTGTTTTTGTAACCAGCGACATCATCATTGGCTACCTTCAGCAGCAGTTTTGGAAATTCATTTGATTGAAAATAGGCTAAAAACTCTTGCTGTCGTAATAGCTGATGTAAATCATAGGTATGCCTTATTTTGTTCTTCAAATCATCAATAGGGTCTTCACCATACGAAAACCTGACTAAGCTCATGATTTTTTCACACAATGTTCTTACTGGCTCCAATACCCGCACATCAAAAGGCATTAGTCCATTTGCCTCGGCTATAGCCACTTGATTATTTGTCAGCATCATTTCACCTACAAATGAATTCAGTTGCTTAGTGGTGTAGGGTTCAAAATAGCCTAACCAATTCGCTTCCACTACAATCACATCGCGCACCTGACCATAACTGCCTTTGAATTCCTTATTGTAAGTATGTGCGGTTTTCCGGTTCATTCCCATTTTTTGAGTGAGCCCTTCTATATCAACTTCTGGAAAAACGGCACTCACCACGTCACTGATGGTTTTGATTTTGGTAGTCATCTTGTTATTTGACTCACCTTCACGTCTTACTACAACCAAGTCAATGTCTTCTGAAAACCTATCTATCGTTTTGTAACACTTTGATAAAGCTGTACCTCCTTTGAATACGGTATCTGCTCCGATTTCATGAATGAAAAGAGTATGGAGTACATGGGTAACCCAATAATCTTTCTCGATATATTCCGGAGGCAAGTTCATTCGCTGTGCGGTAAATCGAATCGCATCACGAAATAACGCTGTATTTTCGTGTAGCTTCATCTGATGTACCAATTGCTTTTTGTGGGTAACTCACTGTCTTTTATTGCCAGTTTTATAGTAGTGAGTGGATTTAAACTCTCTTTTAATTTATCCAATCGTTTCTCTTCATAGCCGTTGTTTTGCAGTATGGCACCCACTAATGCTCTTACTCGGGAAGGATAAAGTAAGGCATACTTCATCAGCAAGTCGGTTTGCTTTTCGTTGAGCTTCTTCAAGATAACGCTTAACCTGCGAACGGCCTGAGCCACCGGACAATCCGGAATACGTTTGATGTCTTTAAGCGCATCCAGAATTTCTAAAACTTCATAGTTGTTGTCTGTTACTTCGGTATAGCTTTTTACCGGTGTGGCTTTGAGTGAGCCTCTGTTGATGGCAATACGTTTGCCTCTGCTTGCAATTTTAATATAAAAAGCCATTTGGGTTGTTAGGCCCAACCGATTATACAATGAAGTACCCGTTTCGTATGCCACCCGCTTACCGTTTTCAAACAAATAGGGGCGTAACAATTCTCTGTAGTCGGGTTTTAATTCTCCGAAAACCGTTTGTTCTGGCTTGTAAAAAATACCTTTTGAAACCTTTTTCAGAACTCCGTCTTTTTGCAGTCGCTCCAATGCCTTGGCAGCCGTGGTGTACTCCGCTTTGGCAATGCGTAAATCAACATACCCAAAGGTTTTTCCTTCAGGTAACTGCCTGATTATCTTGCGTATTTCTGTTGCCAATGCCATGAATGCAAAAGTAACACTTATTTATTAATGTCAAGTTTATGGATCCGAAAACTTGACATTATTAGCCTTCTATGGTCGCTAATTTTGAAAGAAGCAGTTCTTTCAGTTCGGATAGCTTTTGGTTTTCTTGGTTCTTAATTTCAATTTCTTTCATTATCGTTTTTGCAACTTTATCAAACTTCATTTGCAATTCTGATGGTGGCAGTAATGCGTCTTGAAAGTATAAATCACCAGTTGTAATCATAGATTGTGCAGAACCACTATCTAACGATTTCAAATCTGAATTCCTTAAATAGTAATAGAGATACATTTTTGAAATGGTAGGTTTATCTACTTCAACTACAATACTAAGATTTGTGATGTATGAAAATCTGGGAGATAATCTTACTTCACCTGTTCCGCTTACACCTCGACATAAAACTAAAATTTGTGGCTCTTCATACATATACTCTGAATAATATCCACGAACTCCGTATCCAGAGAATACTGGATATCCTTTTTCTAAAAACAACTCTGAGTCAAGCATTTTTCCATACTTCATCTTGGTGAATTTCTCTAACTTTTCAAAACTCCAACCCTCAGGCAACTTCTCCAAATCAATACCCTCCACAAACCACTGCTTGTAAATAGCTTGTGCCGTTTCTTCAAGTTTTTGTATCAATTGTTGGTTTAGGGCTATGCGGTTTTGGATAACATTATATTCTTTTACAATCTCTCTTTGTTTGGTGATGGAGGGTATCGGTAATTCCACCTGACACATTTGTTCGTATTCAAAGAATTCGTGAGCACTACCATGACTTTTGAACCTTGCATATCGGTCAAACTCAGGTCTGCGAAACCACATCATTAAATATTCCGAGTTCAATATGTTTTCATCCTTGCTTCTGAAAATACGATATGAAGGAGAAACAATACAATCATTCCCTTGCCTTAGAGCAATTGAAATTTTGTCTCCGTTTCGAGTGGTTGCTCTGTTATATGCAAACTGATTGGTTCGCACAATTCGGTAGGTTTGTAAATCAATATCAATTGTATTTGTATGCGAATTTTGAAAAAACTTTTGGTTGCTGATACCCAAAAGTTCTTTGACTTCCATTCCATCATTTAACTGATTGGCTGGCTCAATGTATGTTCCAAGTAGCTTATAACTTGATTTCATAACCCAACTCTTGAAATACGGTTAGTAAATCATTTTTAGAAGAGCTTTCGGCATTCAGTAATTCGGCAAACTCACTTTTCAGGGTTTTCATCTTCTCATCAAAGTCGATGTTCTCGTCTCTGTTTACAAATTCAATGTATTTGCTTGGTACGAGTGAAAAATCCTTTTTTTTGATCTCTTCAAATTTAGCTGAATAGCAAAACTCAGGAATGTTCTCAATCTCACTTTGTTGCCACTTGTGGTATGTGGCAGCAATATGTCGTATCGTTTCATCAGAAAACTGCACAAACTTCTTTTCGAAAGGAATACCTGACTTTCTCAAATCAAAAAACAGAATCTCTTTTTCCCGATTTCTGAAATGACGTTTTTCACTGCCAATATTTGTAATCTTATCCTTCTTACTTTTATTTATTAACCAAAGCGAAACGCTTATGTCCGTTGTATAAAACATTGAGCTTGGGAAAATCAAAATCGCTTCCACCAAATTGTTCTCAATCAGTGTTCTACGGATTTTATATTCTTCTCCACCACCACTCAAAGCACCGTTGGCCAGAATGAAGCCAGCCACTCCATTATCGGATAGCTTGGAAACAATATTCAATATCCACCCATAGTTGGCGTTGCTCTTGGGTGGCACGTCATAGCCTTTCCAGCGCGGGTCGTCTTTCAATTCGTTTTCTGCCCGCCAGTCTTTTTGGTTAAAAGGTGGGTTGGCCATAATGTAATCAGCCTTCAGGTCTTTGTGCTGGTCGTCCTGAAAAGTATCGGCTGCCTTCTCGCCCAGGTTGCCGCTTATGCCGCGGATGGCGAGGTTCATCTTCGCCAGTTTGTAGGTGGTGTTGGTGTATTCCTGCCCATAGATGGAAATTTCCTTTTTGTTGCCGTGGTGGTTTTCAATAAACTTAATGGACTGCACAAACATACCGCCTGAGCCACAGGCGGGGTCGTAGATAATGCCTTTATACGGCTCTATCATTTCGGCAATGAGGTTGACAATGCTTTTTGGAGTGTAAAATTCTCCTTTACCCTTGCCTTCGGCAAGCGCAAACTTGCTGAGGAAGTATTCATATACACGGCCTACAATATCCTGCGCTTTGTCTTTGATAGTATCAATGTCATTGATAGTATCAAGCAAAGAAGCGAGTTTGGTAATGTCCAAACCCAAACGAGAAAAGTAATTGTCGGGCAAGGCGCCTTTCAATGCTTTATTGTTCTTCTCAATATTGTGCAGGGCAGTGTCAATCTTTAATGCGATGTCGCTCTGCTTAGCGTTTTTGATGATGTAGCTCCAGCGCGAGATTTCATCGAGGAAGAACACGTTGCTGGCATTATAGAAGTCGGGCAGCTCCACATATTTCTCTTTGCCATCGGCAATGAGTTTTTTCCTGTGTTCTTCAAACTTGTCGCTGGCGAACTTTAGGAAGATCAGTCCTAACACCACGTGCTTGTATTCAGCAGGCTCTACGCTGCCGCGCAGCTTGTTGGCGCTATCCCACAGGGTAACTTCAATACTTTTCTCTTTGAGTTCTTTTTTGGCCATTCTCGGTAGTTATCAATAATTAGATTCTGGTCGGCATTTGAGCGCCCTTAACTTGTGAAATAGCTGAAATTTACGCCATAAAAAGCTCTTAAAAAACGTGGTTTTTCCCCTTTTTTATAATGAAAAAAATGTGAGAAGAAGCCCGTGCGTGTCGGTAGCGTTGGAGAACTTGAGATCACAAACTGTGCCGTCAAGTTGGGGAGGCCTCTTCTTTGGAGGGGAGTTCAAACATGAAATCAGGTGGGAAGCGATTCAGATTTCTTTTTACGGCCTGTTTAATTGTTCTTGGTCTCAACTTAGTAAAGTTCGGCAAGGTCTGCATCCAGCACGACTCTAGGACTTTAATTTTTCCAATAAACTTGTTAATAGGTTTTTTGCCTACCAGGTAGTAGCTTTCAAATTCTTCGAAGCCCTCAAAATATCCCTCCTGCTTATCTGCCCAATCAACACGCCATTTTCAACAACAGGCAATCGCCTGACCGGGCTATTAAGAAACTCATTCGCAGCGGCAACAATATCACAGGTTGATTCAATTGTTTTTACCTTGGCCGTCATGTAATCTGCCACTTTGCGCGAAGAGGAAGGAAGGTTATAATAAGCTTGATCTACAATAATGCGCAAGCAATCCTTTTCAGAAATAATACCGACTAGCTTTTTTGCATTATCTAACACGGGTGCTCCCGATATGCCTTTGGCGATAATAATATCGATGACCTCTTCGATACTTTGATCCGGCTTGAATGTAATCAAGTCACTCGCTCTTACCATGTATTTGGTAACGAGCTCATAAGTTGGTTGCTCGGCCGCAATTTGCTCTTTAGACTTCATCTCAGGCTTAAAATTCATGACTAGACGGATTAAGGTGAAACATCACTACACGAAAATGTGCTGCGTTGAAAGAATCGGGTGAATCTCGCACAGCCCCTGCTTAGGTGAGGTGAATATACCAAAAATACGAACAGGTGCAAATAGGGAACGAGCCTGATTTCAGCTTACCAAGACAAAATCAAATCAATGCTGAAGAGTAATTTGACCAAGATGCGAAGCTTTGTGAGTCACTCTGCTCAACAGCACATTCAACTTATTACGTTGCGGCTCCTTCTTAAAATCTTCTTCAGACGCTGCGGTATGCCGCTGCAACCAATCATTTTCTGACAATGACTTGAAGTGATCATCCAATGCTTTCACAATGTCAGTCCATTTCGCAATCAGTTCTTGCCTTGATAAATGTCCTGATTGGTTTGAACCGCGCTCGTGATGATAAATTTTTGCCAATTCTGGATGAATTCGCTCGCCAATTCCAAGTAATGGCAATAATGCATCATCTGTATCGGCTAAATGTCCGAACAACCAGGAGGGAGAATTGCCACCGGGTATCACAGGGGTATTAAAATTTTCTTCGCTAACGGTATTCAGCATTTTTAACATTCTGCGGTTGTAGCTGTCCCACTGCAATAAACAGATTTGTATGGTTGTCATGGCATGTTTGTTTTTTTGGTTGAGGGAAGAACAGTTGACCACACAAGAAGGTTCACCTCGAAAACAGATTTGGTTTCTGATGACGATTTCCGTGATAGTTTTCTACCTTTGACTTCTCACTTGAAATGAGCCATACAATTATGAACAAAACAAAACTGATCATCAACAATAACGGATCTATTAAAATCGAAGGTGATTTTGAAATTGTCGATACCAACGGAAATGCATACGGTTTACAGGGACGCACAGTCGTCTCTCTTTGTCGTTGTGGTTTATCAGCCAACAAACCCTTCTGTGATGGAGCACACAAAGAGAAATTTGCACATGAGGCTGTAGCATTCGAATTACCTCCTCGCAAAGTGTAGCTTTCCTGCTTTTCTTTATTTCGAGTCGCTACGGTATACATCTTGTATTTCGAGTAAAAAGCATATTTTTGCGCCCCAATGAAGAAAATCATAGAGTCAAGAAAACTGTTGGGTGTAGCGAAAGAGGTAGAACTGAAAGAATTGAAATCCATTTACCGGAATTTCATGAAAGACTGGCATCCGGATAAAATACAGGATGACCCACAAGCAAAACTTCACGCAGAAGAAAAAAGCAAGGCATTTATTGAAGCGTACCACCTATTGGTGAGCATAGCTCCAGAGACACGCGAGCAGCAACTAGCGCAATATACAGAGGTGATCACCAATTCAAAGATGATCGACTTTGTGTACAAGGCGCAAACACTGGAAGTTCGCTTTGCCGATGGCAGCCGCTATGAATACTTTGGTCTTCCTCATAGCATCTACAACAAATTGGTCAACTCCGATACGCCAGATCGCTTTGCCAGAAGGCATATCTATCACTCTTTCGTGTATCGAAAAGTGAGCAAGGCTTCGGAGGAATAATTCAAGACCTCAAATAGAAATCTACTTTTGTGTCCTTGGCGCCAAGAGAAGACAGATAGTCAACTATCGGCTTTGCGTCTATCCCTCCTTTTTGGGCATGATGTAGCATGGTAAAGCCGTGTGGCCCTTTCGAGTTAAGAAGGCCGGGGCTAATGTTAAGAACATTTCTAACTACCTCCAGATGCCCAAGCATGCAAGCCGAGTAGATATTATAGCGGGCACCTTTGCCAATCAAATAGTGCGCAATGTCTTTATTACCCACATGCCCTGCCGCTTCTATGGCTGATTCAAAATCCCCACCACCCCAATCATAGGAACAGTGCAAAAGCAGATGGTCGCTTTCAAGCATTTCCTTTACGCGATCAAATTTGCCATGTGCTGCCGAGACAAACTCCTTCGCCAAGTCTATTTTCATTGGTGCTGGTTTCTCCTGAGCAGCAAAACCTGTTATCGATGGTAAGGCAACCAACCCACTTGCGCCTAAGAAGGCACGTTGAATAAATTGATGACGTGTAAGAGAATTCGCGTTTGTCATAAGGAGTTTAGTCTAACTTCCCTGCCAAAACGAGGCATCGCTAATAGCGTTGGCTTATTGTGTTGAATGGGGCAACGGAACCAAGAGAGGTAAAAACTTGAATTTTTCATTGGGAAACATGCAATTTTCGCATTGGTAAGAACATAGGTTTCGCATTCATTTTCCCTATGAAGATCCGTTTCTTCGAAATATTTTTCTTCACATGATTCTAGCAAGGGAAAGTAATTTCTCCTATGAAAAGCTTGCTTGCACGCTTTTGTTTTAGCTTTAGCTTGCCAGACCGAAGTGACTGTAAACCTCACACTTAGCATTCGAGGCACCAATCAAAACAGTTACCACAAAACGAAATGTTAGTGCTTTTTCATAGGAGGAAATCGTTTTGTTGTTGTTATCCAATAGCGAATTTCCCTATGAGAATTTGGGATTACTCGTTTTTTTCACCTTACTTCGCATTCGATTAAAAAAACTAAACGCTATGGCAAAAACAGCAGTAAAGAAAACAGCTAAGAAAGCAGCTCCTAAAAAAGCAGCTAAGAAAGCAGTAAAGAAGGCGGCTAAGAAATCTGCCCGCAAACCAAATGCGGCCTTCATGGCTCCTTTAAATTTGAGCGATGCATTGGCAGCGGTAGTAGGCAACAAGCCACTTCCTAGAACTCAAATCATCAAAAAGATTTGGGAGTACATCAAGAAGAATAAACTTCAAGACAGCAAGAACAAGAGAATGATCAATGCTGACGAAAAGTTGAAAACACTTTTCGCTGGTAAAAAACAGATCTCTATGTTTGACTTAGCGAAGATTGTGAACAACAATGTGAAGTAATTCTTTCTACCTATTGAAAAAGCGAGCTGATGTAAATTAGCTCGCTTTTTTTGTGCCTACTATTTAACTGAATTCTCCCCGCCTCCATTTCTTTATCGCTAGGGTAAAAACAAACTCTATTTCAACCGAATTCCGTAATTTTTCTTTCTGAATAGTCTAAAAATCACCCAATATTTTTAAATATTTATGAAAAATTAGCAAAGTAGCTTTTATGAAGAAATCAGTCATTTACTTGGTGTTGTTACTCACCATTAGCATTCTGGCTTTGTTTGTTCCTGTGCCGGCATCCATACCGACCGAAGGAATCAACGCAGGTGATGTTGCCTGGATGCTTACCGCCTCTGCCTTGGTATTGTTAATGACGCCCGGGCTCGCCTACTTCTATGGCGGCATGATTGATACTAAGAATATGATCTCCACCATGCTCCAAAGTTTTATCGCCATGGGGGTGATCAGTGTGCTGTGGATCGTTGTTGGTTTCAGCCTCTCATTCGGTGATTCGATTGGCGGATTCATTGGCAATCCTTCTACTTTTTTTATGTTTAAAAATGTATTGGATGGAAAACCCTGGTCTCTTGCCCCGACCATTCCTCTCGTGCTCTTTGCGTTCTTCCAGTTGAAGTTTGCCATCATTGCGCCCGCCTTGATTACGGGCACTTTTGCTGAGCGGATTCGGTTCAAGTCATATCTAATTTTTCTCGTGCTGTTCTCGCTGTTCATCTATGCGCCCCTAGCGCACTGGACGTGGCACCCAGAGGGTTTTCTCTTCAAACTCGGTGTGTTAGACTTTGCTGGGGGAACTGTAGTTCATATGTCAGCAGGATTTGCTGCGTTGGCAGCAGCTATCTATCTGCGTAAGCCTTCGTCATCTGAGCGAAAAGAAGCCCATGCGCCTGCCAACATTCCATTTGTGTTGTTGGGTACCGGCTTACTTTGGTTTGGATGGTTTGGCTTCAACGGAGGCAGCGCATTTGGTGCAGGTACTTTAGCCGCATCGGCCTTTGCTACAACTAACACAGCCTCTGCTGCCGCGGGGCTATGTTGGGTATTGGTGGATGTCGTTCGTGGCAAGAAGCCGTCCGCTTTGAGTTTTTGTATTGGCTCAGTAGTTGGCCTGGTAGCAATCACCCCTGCATCAGGATTTGTTACGATTCCCTCAAGTTTATTCATTGGCACGATGGCAAGTTTAATTAGCAACTTGGTCGTTCATTGGACCTCAAAAACGTCTTTGGAAGATACGCTAGACGTTTTCCCCTGCCATGGAGTGGGCGGTGCCGTGGGAATGCTAATGACCGGGCTCTTGGCGCACACAGCTGTCAACGGAGCCAACACTACTGGCAATGGTCTTCTCTTTGGTGAGTTTGCACTTTTCAAGGCGCACCTCATTGGGCTTGTCGTGGCTATTGCATTTACATTTGTCGGTGCCTTAGTGATTTTGAAAATTACCGATTTGTTGTCGCCTCTTACGGTGAGTGACGAAGAGCAACTCATTGGATCGGATATACACCAACATGGCGAGAAAATGCATTCTTTGGATTTAGTTGCAAAGCGCGAAACTGACTAATAACCCCAAAGGCTCACTACTCGTTTTTGAGGGAGTTTTGAAATAGATCCATAACCTCATCAAAACTTATCCAATAGATGTTTCCCGTCCCGTTTAAGGTGCCACTACTGATTTCTTTGATTTGGTTGTAATTGGTTTTCTTTTCGAATGACGTAGGCAGAGTATTTCGTTCGCTGGTAAAGAATAAAATCTTTTTTTCCGGATCTAGGTAAGGGCAATAGTCCAATCGGGTGGAGTTTAATGTGGTTAGGTTTTTTGACGGAATCCATTTGCCATTGACATCCTTCACGCTCATATATAAATCGCCTCGCCCTTTATCGTTTTTTCTACCATAACCGGTATAGAGAATAAATTTCTCATCCGGGTCTACGAATGCATTGAACTCGTAACTTTTTGAATTTACTGCGGTGTCCAAGGGAATTGGCTTCTCAAAGTGATCGGCACTCCACTGCGCTATAAAAATATCTTCTTTGCCGATACCTTCTTTATATTGAGCGGTAAAGTACAAGTTTCCACTTTTGGTAATGGAAGGATAAAACTCATCTGATTCGGTGTTGATAGTGCTTCCAAGATTTTTTGGCTCGCCCCACGTTTTGCCAGTTCGCTCAACCACCCAAATGTCGAAGTCTTTGGGCTTATTTCCTGCGAGTGGCCGATTGGATGCGAAGTACATTTTGTTACCATCGGCACTAAAGGCAGGTTCCAGGTCACTAAACTTCCCAACGAAAGAAACGACCTCAGGCTTTGACCATCCCTTTTCCCCAAGCGTTGAGAATACAATCGTTTGGAACAAAGATTCTGGTGTAGAGATTGTGTAGTAAATTTCCTTACCATCAATTGAAATGGCGAAGTCTCGCTCGTTAATCGAAGTAGAGATAAGCCCTTCTGCAAAAAGAGTTGCCTCAGTCGGGGGATTTTTTAAATCGATTTGTGTTTGAGCCGACAGAAAATAAATGGGAGTTAGGAAAATCAGCAAGGGAATAGCGTTTTTCATTTATAGTTGGTTTGGAATACTTCAATGTATACGAGTTAAATTGATTTTGGATCACATTTCCTTCACAGAACAAATCTGATGTTTCAAAACATAATACTTCTTACTTTTGAGTAGCCATGAATCGTCTCGATCGCCTTACTGCCATTTTAATTCAGCTACAATCCAAAAAGATTGTCAAAGCTTCAGAAATAGCTGACCGTTTTGAAATTAGTTTGCGTACTGTCTATCGCGATGTAAAGTCGTTAATGGAAGCTGGTGTACCCATTGGCTCGGAAGCCGGCACTGGTTATTTTATTGTGGACGGGTTTCACCTTCCTCCGGTTATGTTCACCGAAAATGAAGCCAGTGCCATGATGATGGCCGGCAAACTTGTGGAGCGCATGACTGATCAATCCATACAAACTTCTTTTGAGGGTGCACTCTACAAAATCAAATCAGTACTTAACGAAGCGCAGAAAGATCATATGGAAAGTCTGCAAGATCATATTGAAGTACTCAAAACACAAATGAACATTACTGCACAATCGGGAAATTTTCTAACTGATCTGCAAAAGGCCGTGGTAGCCAAACAAGTTATATTACTAGACTACTTTAGCAACAATCAAAACGAACTCACTCAGCGACAAGTTGAACCCATCGGTCTATTTTACTACAGTGCCGCTTGGCATTTAATTGCCTGGTGCCGCCTGCGCAATGGCTTTCGCGATTTTCGTTGTGATCGGATCAAAATCCTCAAACAAACCGGAGAGGTATTTACACCACGTAACATCTCAACTATGCGAGAGTACTTCAACAGCTTGCAGCAGGCCAATGTTGAAATGAAGTCGGCCACTGTTTTATTCGATCGCAAAGAAGCGCACTATGTTCAGAATTCACGCCACTACTTTGGATTTGTGTCAGAAGAAGATGTCGATGGGCAAGTGCGCATGAATTTTCTCACGGCAGACCTCAATCTAATGGGGCGTTGGTTACTCTCTTATGGGCGAGGGGTAGAAATCGAAAGTCCCGAGGAATTGAAGCGAACGATTCAACGCTTTGTGGAAGAATTGCAAGAACACTATTTGAAATTGGTGTAGCTTTCAAGCTCACAATCACTGAAATCAAAAAATTACAAATCTGCTTGATGACCCTCCTGACATAGGGCTGTCACTCCAAAAAAAAATAGTTTGATTTTCTTTTTATTGCTGACATGGGGCTGTCACTCCACGTTCGTTGGTTTGATCAAAATTAAAAACTATGGAAATCAAACTAATCATCTTCTGGGTATTGCTCTTCGCAATGGCAGCACCTTCCTTCTTTTTTGGCTTTACCAAAGTCATCGGTAAACAAGACAAAGTAGAGTTATTCAATCGGCTCGGTTACCCGATTTGGTTTATGAAATTAGTGGGTATTGGCGAAATTACCATCGCCATCGGCTTGCTACTTGAACCTACTCGCTTTATTGCAATTGGCCTTTCAGCCATCATTTTAACGGGTGCCGTTTTTTCACACTTTCGCGCTAAAGAACCAAAAGAAGCCATTCCACCTGCTATTGTGTTTTTGCATTTAACTGCCATCTACATTTTTACATTCTTCTTATAGCAACACTTACCACCAATTATATGACTCAACCCATCATCAAACAAATCAAACCGATCAACTTTCTTTTTCATCATGCTGAAGTGAAGATCAGCGATCTGACCAAACAGATTCCAATTGCAAAAGAACTTTTCAAAGAATCCGTGCGACTCGATCTTCATCCCTCTGGCCCTATCCATTGGCACTACTTTGGCTTCATGGGTGATGAGTCGAAACCATTTATCTTAGAAGTATGTTTGCCCGTTGCCATTATCCCCGCAGACTATGACGGAAAATTTCATTTCAAACGCACAGAAAATTTCAAATGTGTTTCACTTTTGCATGAAGGTGGATGGCAAGAAATTCCCAAAAGTTATGGCGTTTTAATGGACTACATGAAACAGCACCAACTTAATCCGAGTGGAGTCACACGCGAGCTCTACATCAATGCGGATTTTCTAAATCCAGAAGCGAATGTGACTGAGATACAAATGGGTGTAAATTGAATTAGATATGAGGAAGATTACTATCGCGCTCGGAATAGTAGCCGCATTGCTGTGCCTACTCATTTTTTCTGTAAATGCGCAACCTAAACCTAGTATGAAACTAAATGCGGGTTTTATCATTTCTAAAATACCGGAGACAAAAAAATTCTATACAACTGTATTGCAAATGGAAGTTGCCTTTGAAAATGAATTCTATTTGTTGCTCCAAACAGCAGGAGGAACTGATCAAATCAGTTTTCTGTTGCCGGATCACGAAAGTCAGCAGCCATTATTCAAACCCGCATTTGTAGGCAAGGGTGCATATCTTACGATTGAGGTAGAGAACGTTGACGAAGTGTATGAAAAAATAAAGAAAATGAAAATCCCTGTTGTCATTCCAATACGGGATGAACCATGGGGTGATAGACATTTTGCGATTATTGATCCGAACGGCATTGGAATTGATATTGTCACGCATACGCCTCCAACTAAGTAATATGGAAATTCTCGTTTTTGCCACATCTGTAGCATCAGCGCAAGAAGTAAAAACGCTTGCGCCTGTCATCAATAAGTTGGCAGGCAAAGGCAACTGGAATTTTGCATTGGACGATGACGACCACATCTTGCGCATTGCCACAGAGCAAGTAGAGCCTACCAAAGCCATTCATTTACTGAAACAACACGGTTTCGACTGTAGAGAGTTAGAATAATTCGTTTTAAACCTAAATAGTATGGCCAATACACTAACACTTAACACATCCATCTCCATCAATGCTCCCAAATCAAAAGTATGGATGGCGTTGATCGATCCCGAGCAAGTAAAAAAATATTTCTTCGGCACAGTACTGAAATCAGATTGGAAAGTTGGCAGTGCCATTACTTTCAGTGGCGAATGGGAAGGCAAGCCATATATGGACAAAGGCACGATCTTACAAATAGAAACCGAGAAAATTTTGAAGTATAATTATTGGAGCACATTTTCGGGAACCGAAGACAAGCCGGAGAATTATGCCAATATTGGTTACTCCCTAGAGGAAAAGAATGGTGAAACCGTTTTTTCTATTTCTCAAGACGGTATCAAAACCAAAGAAGCACGTGCCCATTCCGAGCAAAACTGGAAAATGGTATTGAACAGCTTAAAGGAACTTTTGGAAGAATAATTTACCTTCACATTATGACAACTGCAAAGAAACCATCAGCAAAAAAAGTGACCATGAAACCAGCCAAAGGCAAAACATGGACGGACAAAGTGAACGACCCAACCAAGGAATATCAAATAAAGAAATTGGAAAAGGACTTTGCTGATATGCCCGCGGGTTCAAAAATGTTAATCGCCACCCCCCGGATCATTGATGAATACGTTCGACACATACCGAAAGGAAAGAGCGGAAGCTTGGCTACGATGAGAAAAGATTTAGCGAACGAATACGGAGCAGAATACACCTGTCCGGTTACGTCCGGGATTTTTCTGCGAATCGTTTCAGAAGCCGCGCATGAACAAATAGAGAAGGGCACTCCCATCGGTAAAGTCACACCGTTTTGGCGAGTGGTGGATGAGAAGTCTGCGCTCAACAAAAAACTTTCTTTCGGCTCAGAATTCGTTTCAAAACAACGCAAGAAGGAGGGAATTTAAACCCAAATTTTACTCTTGTAAAATTTATATTTAACCCATCTGCCCCGGGGGCTGAAGAATACTGAAAGTCCCGTCAGTATTTTCAGGGTTAAACTTGATCAAAATGCTATGCACTTTGCATCAGCCGAAGGCAAATTTTTGCTGTCGCAAAATTTGGGGTTAAACAAAAGGGCTAAAATCTTGGCAAAACTAATTTTTCTAAATTAAAACAAATTCCAACCCGAGAAGAACGTTTTAATTTCGGTGTTGTTTTGCAAAGGCTTCGTGTCAAGGTTGAATATCCTTGACCAAAAAAGGGAGTGCTAGTTAACAATAATGCTATTCAATTTTGCCCATATCTCGTTTTGAAAAGTAAATGGCACTAAAGATGCATCTGGTACATCACCCATACGAATGATTACGAGCTTTTTACTTGGCACTACATTGATTAACTGCCCGTTTTTTCCCATGGCTGCAAACATATCATCAGGTGCGTTGGAGGTGATCTCGGCCGGGAAGACTACTTGAGAGCCAGGCGCCATGGAAGATGCTTTTCCATTTAGCCAAGTAAGATAGCCATAGGAAAGATTGCTATTTTGAGAGGTGGTTGTCATTAACGTGATATAGTCCTCCGGGATTAATTGAGTTTGATCCCACTTTCCTTTGTTTAAAAGCAACAAGCCAAAACGAGCCATTGATCGGGGTGTACTAAAAAAAACATTGTTCAGATCGATCTTTAAATAACTTCCGTCCATCCCAATTTTGGTCAATAACTGCTCACTTAAATAGGCATTCAGGGTTTTGCCAGTAGCATTTGCAATGACTCCATCCAGGAGAGTATAGGGTCCGTTATGATAGGCCCAGCGTGTTCCGGGATCTGCTTTATAGATCAAACAGGCTTTATCCGTGCAGTCCTTATTGGCAACACCATCGTCTAAGCCGGTAGTCATCGTAAGCTGATGACGCACTGTAATTTTGCTTTCTTGCGTGGGAGTAAGGCTAGTCCAACCCACGCCAAGGAAATCTGATGTCTTAGCGTCAAAGTTTATTTTTCCCTGACTATTGGCAATACCCACTATCGCTGAGGTGAGCGTTTTTCCGGCAGAGGCCCAATACCAGTTACTAGTGACTGAGAAATCAGCAGTAGAGTTGAGTTGTCTACCCATGTATTCTTCAATGACAATTTTGCCATCTTTCAAAACAATGAACGCCCGTGAGTCGGAAGTTTGCAGAAAACTCTTCATATCTGGAATTTTGGATTCATCCCACCCCAGACTAGCAGGCGTTACTTTTTCCCAGTTAGCTCCGATAGGAGGAAAGTATAATGACTTTACTGGCGCAACCGCATCATTTTTGCTACAGGATAAAAGAACTAATAAAGTTGCTGAAAGAAAATAGAAGAGCTTCATTGGAAATAAATTTTGACTTAGACTAAAGCAAACGTCAAACGTTTAAGTTCGTTTATCTGCTAAGGTTAACTTTTCTTAATATTGTTTAACCCAGATTTTGCAGCTGGCTGCTAATTCTGCCCGGAGGGCTGAAGAAAGCTCAAAAAGAGCCGTTCAGGGCTAACCTTGACCAAAATGCCATGCATTCTGCGTCAGCCTCAGGCAAATTTTGCTACTGCAAAATCTGGGTTATCTCCCCCCGCCACAAAGAAGTGTTGGTGGGAAGGTTGTAATAATCCGACTCCGAGGCTTTAAACTCGATGGCCGGCATGCCGTTGATCAAATTGGCGCGGTAGGCTGGAGTGTAGACTCCCGCACCTGTTGCGGTGCAAGCACCATTTACAGAAAATGGAACCGTTATCGCAGCACTAGAAGCATAATTTGAGGAGACCTGAATAGTGGCGGAGCCTGCATTTTCCAACGCATTGGAAACGGCCTGGGTAAACAGAACAACAGGTCTTACGCAAGCAACTGTTGCAACAGCTCCATCGGCAATAGTAACACCGGTTACTTGATTGGAAGCATCAATCCGATATTATGCAGCACATGATGTAAAATCACCATCGGCATCTACCATCAAGTAATAAGTGGTGTATTGGGAAGGAAGTGCAGGAAACTTAGTGGGGTCAATGTTAAAAGTAACCGTTCCCAATGAACCACCCGAAGCATCAAATTTCCACTCTCTGCCCACACGTTGGATTTTTGAATTGGCTGATGGAATTTCTGTGGTTGACCAAGCCGTTAAACTTGTATTGTCATGGCCAAAAAGCAAATACTCTCCATTAGCCAGATTGCTGGGTGAAGCTATGCCAAGGGTAGCGCCATAGTAAGCTGAATTATGAATATTTTACGCATCCTCCCTGCCAATTCCAGCGACCTCAAATTTGTGGGTAGACTCAAATAAATATTTGTCTGTCGGTATGCTTACACCATACTTTGAAGATAGATAGTTTTCTACAATGTTGCGTTGAGCCGTATTTAAGACTGTATTATAAAGAATGATCTCTGACATTGTTCCATCAAAGTAATTCGACCCTACATTTCGTGCGATCCACGGTGTGGCAGAAAATGATACCGTGTTGGAGCCAGTGCTAAAGAGGACAGATCCATCAAGTCTATTTGCCCAATTGCCCGCAGCGCTCCTAACATTATAAATTCTCAGTTGGTTGAGAGGCGGAGCCGCAATATTGTTTTTGTAGAGTTAGTCCCAAATTCATCAAAGATAGTTCTATCCACTCATGGCTAATGTGTGTTGGTGCTGTTGCCCAAGCACCACAAACCACTTTGAGCAGCTGCGGGGGGGTAGTTATTGATTTTTGAAACCAAGAAAATCTCACCTTGGGTAAGTGCCGCAAGGCTGGAAAACGTATAATATTGATTTGTTCCATTAAAGTTGATCGTAGGAAGACCTCCTGAGCCGTTTAGAACATAGGTTGGTCCATTTACACCGGTAGCGTTATTTGAGTTGCCGGATTGATCTGTCCAAATACGTACCGGATCGCCATTAGTAAAGCCGGTGAGTCGATCTACCCTCAGCCAAAACCGATTAGTAGCCAAGCTTCCAACACCGGCAGGGCCGGTTTGGGCAAAACCAACTTTCGCTAGGGATAGTAGCCACAAGAACTTAAACCAACTTTAAAATGCCATCGGAGTTCTTTTATTTGATATAGACAAAAAATAAAAATACAGCTTTTTTCAAAGATTGTGTACGCCTGTTTTTTCAATTGTAATTTTGGCACATCCGCTCATTGCCACTTCAATATAATCCATGCAAAGTGCCAATTTACGTTAAGTACTTTTTGTCCCTTATTTTGGAGCAGAAATTAGGCGGAAGAAATTTGACCTTATGTCAATAAATAATCTAAGTATTCCCTGCCGCGACTTTCCGCAAAAAAATCTAACAACAGCATGAGCGCTGATTGTATGACAAGACCGAGCCCCACTCCTTTCCACATGGTAGCACTTTTGAAGTAGAAAAGAAGCGCGAGGCCGATTAAGACCAAGACGATTTCAATCCAACGATAAAAAACGAAGTTATTCATCACTATTTTCATCCTAGGGATTTCTTCTGTCTGAATTCGTATTTTGTCGATCTGAATCATTTGATTCACACGAGCAATATCTTTTGAGCTGCGTAAGTAAACCGAGCCGCCAACCGTAATTTGGATGAGGGCTATCGCAATTAATGGGTAGGCAATTCCATTGTAAAAGGGCTGTTTTAGTTTTGCAAAAAAGTAAACAGCAAGAGTAATTGCAACCAGGCCGACAAGGACAAACAAAAAGCTTTCGGCTTTTTCAGCGCCAAAGTATTTTTCTACTGGATTCATGATTCGTCATTTGTTAAAAAAGGTACCTAAAATTATTTTTTTAGCGCGTAATAGGTCCACAGAGCACCCAACAAATCAGCGCTGCCAATGCCGGCCAGCACAATGGTTTCGTCAAAATAGAAGGTGAAGATTACCGTCACGAAAAAAGATTACTTGGATCACCTACTTCCATCTGCCTTTTATTTTTCATCATCGTCCAGGTCATTTACAAGGAATCCGTTGGTCGCGAATTTGAAGGTCAATCTGCGGGACCTCATTTGTCAAATTTAGTCCACAGGGTACTTCTTCCTAAAAACCGCATTCCCATTACATACCCTTTCAAAAACATCTTTCCGTCTTTCTACAGCGTAGCAAAACAAGTATAGGTTTTACCGTTGTCGGGGTCATAAATAGCTCCGTTTTTCCATTCCTTGTTTTCGGTGTCCCACTCAAGATGGTGAAGTATGCGAAGGTTAAGAATTCGCGTATTTTTTAATTTTGCATCCGGATTGTGAATGTCTTTGCGGGGTGCGGTTCCGTCATCATTTTCGTCCTTTTTGATCCACACGATGGTACCGTGAAACTTGCCGCCTTCTTCGTGAATTTCGATGCGACTTCTCTTTTCTTCGTCCCACCAGGTTCCGACAATTCCATTCTTGGTTTGCCCCCAACCCAATGTGGTGACAAGAACGCAGGCAAGCGATAGATTCATTTTCAGTGTGCTGAATTTGTTTGTGTGCTTCATTGTTAGTTTAATTTTGGTGATTTATTGATTTACGAGTGATGTCAGATTTTATAACTTGCCCGGCTGACGCCAAAAAATAACCTGGCCGGTAAAAGACGTTTTAAAGTCAGCAGTAAGGCTGCTGGTGACGCTATAGTATAACCTAATTTGGAGGACGTATCGTTACTGGCTTTAAAAATAGTCCTAGCTACTTCGATAGGGTCGGCACCTTTTGCGCCCGCTTGCCTATTTACTTTTTCGCATTTTGCGACAAAGGCATCATAATCTTGGGTGTAGTTTGGTTTCCTAAATGCTTGGCTTCTTCCATAAAATTCAGTTTTGATTGCTCCCGGTTCAATCAATTTCAGTTTGATGTTAAACTGCGCCACTTCTTATTGCAAAGATTCAGTAAATCCTTCTACCGCCCATTTAGTAGCATGATAGCTGCTGAATAATGGGAAAGCTAATCGACCACCCATACTAGCTATTTGCACAATCGTACCACTTTTTTGGTTACGCATAATTTTAATGGCCTCGCGCGTTACGCGCGTCAGACCAAACACATTGGGATCAAACTGTTTTTCGATGAATTCATTGCTCATCGATTCGAACACGCCATCCGCACCAAAGCCGGCATTGTTGACGACCACATCAATTTTTGAAAAGTCTTTTTGAATTTCTTGTAAAGTTTGCTCAACACTAGCTGGTTGGGTTACATCCAGCGCGTAGAGCTTTACATTGGGCAGGTTATTTAACTCCTTTTCCTTTTCGGGCGACCTCATGGTACCCGCTACCTGCCATCCTAGCCGCTGAAAATAAATGGCCGCAGGCTCGCCAATTCCTGATGAACCACCTGTGATCACAACTGTTTTCATGGTTTTTTATATTTTGTTTGTTGAATTACGGTCTTCTGTTGAGTTGAAAAAATTTAAGCTTTGATACTGTTCCAGGCCATCTCAAATAATTCTTCCTTTAGTTGGGATGTTATTTTTAACGTTTCATTGTAATGCAGTTTTACACTTTCATTGATCGGTCCCATCAACTGACTGAGTAACAATTGCACCGGCAGTTGCTTGATTAGCCCCAGCATTATGCCACTGCTCAAGAAATCTTCCAATGGTTTTAGAAGTTGGTCACTTTGTTGAATTGTTTTTTTGGTGAGATAACTTGTGTGGGTATACTGCTCAATAAATTTCAACCGCTCGGGTTCAGCCAAACTAATGTTCACGTAGTTCATCCAAAGTTTTTTAAATGCAATAAGAAAGGGGTCGGTGGCGTCAAACACTTCAAGCATTTTTAACGTCTTGTTTTTCTTTAGGTGATAATACAACTCATTGATGAGCACCCCTTTGTTTTTAAAATAGATATAGAGCGTACCTGTGGCCAGGTTGGCGGCTTTGGCCACATCTGCCATTTTTAGTCCATTGAAGCCGGTTTCCAATACAAGTTTGAGGGTAGCCTCATAGATTACTTCAATCTTGTTTTCATCCCTTGGTCTTGACATAGAGCAAATATAAGTGAATATATATTCATTTAATGAGAATTTTTAAGGTGTCTAGCCGAAAGTGGTTGAACAATCTGCGAAAAAGTCTGTAAATTGCCCACATATATTGTCCCGATGGAAAACGAAGTTGAACTAAGCCAGCTTAAGGAATACATCGCAAAGTTTGTCGAGTATTCTGACGACCAGTTCAGCGTTTTTCTGCAAAGCCAAAAAAAGAGGTTGATTCCGAAAGGCGGTCTCTTAATGGAAGCTGGGCAGGTATGCGATTACGTTGCGTTTATCAACAAGGGTTATTTCAGGGCCTTCTGCATAGTCAACAACGCGGATGTTACTTACAATTTTTCATTTGAGGGAAATTTTTTTGGTGACTATCCGAGCTTCCTTTCGCGAAAACCCTCCAACGAAAGCCACCAAGCATTAGTTGACTCTGAAGTATTAACCATTTCGTTTGCAGATATGCAGCGTGCTTATCGTGAAAACCCAGCAACGGAAAAATTTGGAAGATTAATTGCAGAATTTATTATCTTAGGTATTGCCGAGCGAAATCGATCGATGTTATTTATGAGCCCCGAAGAACGCTATTTAAACCTGATGAAAACACGACCAAAAGTAATGGCCAATATTCCTCAACATTATATTGCATCCTATCTTGGCATACAGCCTGAGTCGCTAAGCCGGATCAGGAAACGGCTGGCTACGGCAAAACGCATCTAGCAAGCCACTTGTTAAGTGCCAACCAGGCAAATGGTTTTCCGTTGCCAGAACCCAAGTGTAAGTTGTTCTACCAGAAACGAAGCTACAAGGGTTCTACTTATTTTTGGCGGTGCTGGCCAAAAGTAAGGAGTTTGACTAGGAAGAAAAGAAACTGGTTCCCGTGCGTTTAGCTCTTTACGATCACTCAGCGTGCTCGCCATCACAAGGATAAAATCAATCGAGCTTTGATAGAGCAACATTTCTTGTTCGGCCTTCGCTTCGAAAGAACTACCAAGGCCAGCCAGCCAAATCATTGCTTTTAACCTCCAACCGGCAATTTTTTTTGTAGAACCCGCCCCCAGCGAAGAAAGGCATATAAATTTTTTTGCGCCACTGTGCGTGATAGCGCGAATGATGTTGGCTGTTCCCAGACTCAACACGTCTGTTTTTCTTCCATCTCTGCCCAGCGCAGAAACAACAGCATCGTTTCCTTGCATCGCGTTGAAAATGTCTGGATAATGTAACACGTCTCCTTTCAAAATCTCTAACGCTGGATGATGCTGCCACTCGCGAAGTTTCTCGGGATGGCGAACCAACACGGTTACCTCGAATCCCTGCGTTAATGCTTTTTCCAATACTAGCTTACCGGTTCTACCAGTTGCTCCTAAGATTAATACCGATTTAATACCCATTCCCTTTTTGAATTTTTGACTGAATAATTTTCTTTCGTGTTAGGGGACTTGTAGTAACTGGGTGACTCCTTTTTTAAGAGTTCAAAGTTGATCCATGCTTTTTCAAACAGAAGCAAATACGATTCACTTGGCTTTTTCATGTGGCTTTCATTTTTTGTTGACACAAAATTGGAAAGAGGACGTAGTTTCCCCCGTTGATCTTGGTTAAGAACTGACAAGTCCTACCTTTTATTAACCTAAATCAATTCAAATTTTCTTGGATGAAAAATCAGATATGTATTTCAATCTACGTTAAACCCAAATTTTGCAGTAGCAAAATTTGCCTGCGGTTGACGCAAAATGCATGGCATTTTGGTCAAGGTTAATCCTGAAAATGCTGACGGTACCGTCAGTACTCTTCAGCCCTCCGGGCAGATTTTGCAGCCAACTGCAAAAACTGGATTAAATTGATCTGGGTTAATTAAGGTCAGCGAATCTCCAATCTTAACTTGGATCAATGGAAAAAAGGAGTTTTGCCACACACCTTTGCTTCGTTAAAAACAAAAAACATATGAAAACACAACTCACAAAAAAAACAGTATCGCTAGCTATTGCTGTTGGCTTATTCGCGTTGATGATAACAATATCATCATTCGCCCAAAAAACACAAACCCTGCGTGGCAAAGTGATTGACGAGGTAAGCCAAGCCCCTCTCATCGGTGTAACCGTGCAAGTGATTGGAAATTTTGAAACCTTGCTTGGTGCCTCTACTGATGTTGATGGCAACTTCGAAATCAAAGCTGTACCACTCGGTAGACAAACAATCAAGATCAGCTACGTAGGGTACGAAGAGCAAGTGATTCCCAACGTAGTGGTCACAGCCGGAAAAGAAGTAATCTTAAATGTATCACTCAGGGAGGGTATTGCCCAGTTAAATGAAGTAGTTATTACTGCCAATACAAAGGATGACAAGACAGCAACCAACAATGACCTTGCAGTAGTTAGTTCTCGTTCCTTTAACGTAGATGACACCAAACGCTATGCGGGTGCGCTGGGTGATCCGTCACGCATGGCTGCCAACTTTGCAGGTGTTGGCGGAGGTAATGACTCACGCAATGATATCGTGGTTCGTGGAAATTCTCCTACCGGTATGTTGTGGCAATTGGAAGGGCTCAACATTCCTAACCCCAATCACTTCGGAGCTCTTAACAGCACCGGTGGACCAGTGAGCATGCTCAACAATAACAACCTGGACAAGTCGGACTTCATTACTAGCGCTTTTCCTGCCCAGTATGGGAATGCGATCGCTGGGGCTTTTGATATTCGCCTTAAAGAAGGCAACAATCAGCGTTTAGAAAAAGTCGCGCAGGTTGGTTTCGCTGGTTTCGAATTCGGATTGGAAGGACCTTTTTCTAAAAAAAGTAAAAGCTCTTTTATCATCAACTACCGGTATTCCACTCTTGGATTATTTCAAACATTGGGAATAGAATTTGGTACAGGCGGCAACACGCCTAACTATCAGGATCTCAATTACAAATTTACTTTTCCAACAAAAAACAACGGCAAAGTATCGGTGTTCGGAATTTTAGGAACTAGTTCTATTGATCTGCTAGGTAGTAAGATTGAAAAAACCGAGTTACAAAAGCCTAACAACACTGACCTGTATGGAACTGAAAATCGAGATGTATATCCCCGTTATGGAACGAGTATCAATGGAATCAGTTATGAGAAGAATTTATCTAAAAAAACATTTGCAAAATTTACGCTCGGCTATAGCAGTACGAACGAAAATTTCACTTCTGATTCGCTTACGCGAAATACAGGGTTAGATGTGGTTGGGCGATTCAGAAGAGGCGAGGGAAAATTCAATACAGGGAAAGCTTCATTTGTTTTCTTCACTCGCACAAAATTCAATGCAAAAAACTCGCTTACTTCTGGTATTTACATCGATCACAACCAATTTGATTTATTCAACCGCGACACTTATGCGAATGTAAACAAGGATTCGATTCGTGTAAACATCAACGATAACAATGTATTAAGTCAAGCCTATACACAATGGAAGCATCGTTTCGACAATCATTTTTCGTTCTCTGTTGGGGCGCACTTACAAAACTATAGCCTAAACAGTCAAACGGTAGTTGAGCCTCGCGCCAATGTTAGTTACCAAATCAATGGACGTCAATCATTAAGTATCGGATACGGTCTACACCATCAGGCGCCATCTGTTTATACGTCTTATGTACAGACAAAAACACCTAGTGGAATTGTGTATAGTAACAAAGCCCTTGATTTTATACAAAGCAATCACTACGTAATTACCTACGATTGGAATTTGACCGACAATTTACGTTTGAAAGCAGAGGGTTACTATCAAGAACTTTCCAATGTTCCGGTTGAGAGAACTGCCTCTAGCTTCTCTGCAATCAACACAGGCGTAAGCTTTGGTCCATCTGACAGAGACTATTTGGTAAACAAAGGAACAGGTACAAACTATGGAGTTGAACTTACGCTAGAGCGCTTCTTCAACAAAGGCTATTATTTCCTTATCACTACTTCCTTGTTCGACTCGAAATATAAAGGCAGCGATGGCATCGAACGAAATACTGCTTACAACACGCAACATGTTGTCAATGCGCTAGCAGGAAAAGAGTTTAGGGTGGGTAAAAACAGAAACTTCCTGAGCCTAAATCTAAAAGTAACTTCTATTGGGGGCCGCTATTTAACGCCTCTTAACTTCACGGCATCTCAGCAACAAGGGCAAGCCGTCTATAATGAAAGCAAAGCGTTTAGCGACAAACAAAATGGCTACTTCCGAACTGACTTTAGAATTGCCTATCGTAAAGAATACAAGAAGAGTACACTTGAGATTGCCCTTGATTTGCAAAACTTAACCGGCAACCAGAACATTTTCTCTCAAACGTATAACCCCCGCACCAATTCAATCGTCAACGAATATCAACAAGGATTCTTCCCTGTGCCGTTAGTCAGATATACATTCTAGAAATAGAAACCTCCAAAGACTGCCGAACATCGGCAGTCTTTACTTACACCGCCAATCCAATAAAACCAAAGTTCAATATCAACACCATAGCTGTTGTAATGTTGTGCTAACTTAAACTCACCTTTCCAAAATTTTAAATTCGAAAAATGAAGAAAATAGATAACAAAACCACAGCGTTCCTTTTCATCACTTATGCTGTTTTCGTAATCGCGGCATACAGTATTCTTGCCGCAGTTTTTGAATTTCCTGAAATTCTTAGAAGGCCAATTGGTGAACGATTTGCATTATTTCATCTACATGAAAGCATCATAATACCCACTTATTATGTCTTCGCATTAACGGGTGTTCTACAAATCTTTTTTTCAATCTATCTTTTTAAAATCAATAATACCACCAGCTCAAACGGACTATCCAGCTTGATCTTTGGTGTGTTAGCTGGACTGTGTCAAACAATTGGATTCATCAGATGGGTTGTAGCAATTCCTTATTTAGCTTCGATTAGCGCAACAACAGATGTAAGTACTTTTGAAGGCTTGCTCAATGCCTATTTTGGTATGAGCATAGGAGAACATCTAGGAAGCTTGTTCCTAGCCATATGGTTGGGCTACACTTTTCTTTCCATGCGCGAGACGAACTTGTTCGACAACCGCTTGTCTCTGTTGGCGCTCATTAGCGGAATATTAATGTTACCGATTGCTTTCGAACCCTTGGGTGCAGCTTTCTCGGTATTTGCATTTTTAACTGTTCCCGTATTCGGACTAGTGACTACTTGGATGCTATTAATGGCATATTCTCTGCTAAAGGGAAAAGAAGAAACAATAAAAATTAGCTCAACCGTGTGGATTATCGCATTCATTTTTTGGTTCGTGAATGTTATCCCTGCTTTTTTGTAAACAATGTTACCAAATCTTAAAACTAGTGTCAGCCTGTGGTTCTCAAGAGATTCATTTTAGAGGCCGATTTCGTGGGTTGAGGATTATAGGCTGCCTGGTTTTTCGTACATCCAGTGATGGGAAAAAATTAGGAACTCTGGCCATTGTTAAATATTGTCTTTTTGGTTCTAACACCACAGTAGGAGTAGCAAGGTCGCAATGCAAAGGATTCGTCAGTTTACTTACTCAATTCAAATCCGAATAGTATTCTGGGTTTATTGACACGTTAAAAGTTAGCGGGTTACACTAAAAAAAGAAGTAAGTTTACTTGGTATTTCGGCATCGGCCTGAAAACCCAACATGACTATTACTTCCATTTCTACGTTAAGGAACCTGCTCATTCTATTTCTTGTTTTTGCGGGTTTGCATTATGCGCAGGATTTCCTAATGCCATTGGCAATTGCGGGGGTTTTTGCTACACTCTTTTTGCCACTGACGATGTGGCTGGAGTTAAAGAAATTTCCAAGGGGTTTGGCTGTATTTATCTGTTTACTAGTGTTGCTGCTGGTGGTTGGTGTAATCGGTGCACTGCTGGGTTGGCAAATATCAGAACTCATTAAAGACATTGCACTGATCAAACAAAAGGGAAGTGAAGTCATCAATCAACTTCAACAATTTATTCTCAATCATTTTGGCATTTCCATCGAGCAGCAATCGCAAGTGTTCAAAGGGCAACAATTGTATTACACCGACATCATTCAGCGATTTGCCGGTTCCGTGACCTCTATCCTCATAAATTTTGTCTTAATACTGGCCTACATTTTCTGCTTGCTTTACTACCGAGGTCACATCAAACAATTTGTTCTCAAACTAACCGTAGCCGCACATCGAACGGAAATGAATGAAGTACTTCACACTGCCTCGCGCGTTTCACAGCAGTACTTGATCGGAATCGCAAAAATGATTGTTTTATTGTGGATCATGTATTTCATTGGATTCTCCATTGCCGGTGTGAACAATGTCTTGTTTTTCGCCATCCTCTGCGGATTGTTAGAAATCATTCCATACATCGGAAATATCACAGGTACTACGTTGACAGTGCTAGTGGCTGGTATCCAAGGTGCAAGTCCGTCCGTATTGCTTGGCATTGTTATTTCTTATGCATTGATACAACTCTTTCAAGGATGGATTTTGGAACCGATTATCGTTGGCCCGCAAGTAAGGATTAATTCGTTTACCACCATTATTGCCTTAGTAATTGGAGAACTTGTGTGGGGCATTCCCGGGATCTTTCTGGCAATACCACTAGTGGCCATGTTCAAGATAGTGTGCGATCATAATCAATCGCTCAAACCTTATGGATTTTTTATTGGGGTAGTTGCATCCAAAAAAAGAGAACATGAAATAACTCGAAAGGTTAGAAGTTGGTTTAGATTGAGGAGACATAAGAAAGATACCTAACCATTGTCAAATTGAAGCTCATTATAACTTCTTAATTTCTAATAATTCCCCTTAAAACATCTAGGTTATCCCTCAGTTCTAAATCATTCAAAAGTATTACTGTTATTTTTGCTAGATTTGCTAAAACAATGCTAGTGATATGAAAAAAGCCCTTTTATTATTGTTTATTCTTATTTCAGTGAAAAGTGGGTCGCTGTTGGCCCAATCGGAATCAGACGCTTTACTGGGAGTCTGGGAATCTGGAAGCGGAAAAGCGAGAGTCAAAATTGACAAAGTTTCAGATAAATTCTTCGGCAAGATTGTGTGGCTGAAAGAACCCAACAACGAAGAAGGAAAACCGAAGGTCGATAAAAATAATCCGGAAGAAAAACTGCGGACAGCACCATTACTCGGATATCGTATGCTCAAAGACTTTACCTATAAAGGAGAAAAAACATGGGAAGACGGAACGATTTACGATCCGGAAAACGGGAGCACATACAGCTGCACCATAAAGATGACAGATGACAATACGCTTGAAGTGCGTGGTTTCATTGGCGTTTCATTATTTGGTCGCACAGACGTATGGAAACGAATTCAGTTGAAAAAGAAATAATCGGATGAAACAGTTTGGCTGGTTGTTTTTTGCTTTTCTATCAACTTTTTCAGGCATGGCACAAGAAGCTGATACCGTTGAAGACTATAGTATGTATGGAGAAGCTGAACTGGCAGGCGGAGCGAAACGGTTTTGCACATCCAAGGTGTTCGATCTCAGTCCAAATAAATTGATCAGTGTAGGCTACGACTTTCAGGGCGGCTATCGTGGAGATTTTGGCAACCAGGGCACCATACAGAGTCAGTCAACCAATATACAAAGCAACTCCGGGCTGAGATTGGCAGCCAATGTTCCCGTGATTTCAAAAACAAATATTTTATTAAACTTGGGCGCCAACTACTGGGAGAATTTTTACAGTTTCAGCGAAGCCAATTTAACGCACCCACTGGCTCAATCGCTTGCAACGTATGGGCTTCGAACCATTGGGCTTAGCTTCACGCTATTCAAACCGATCAATGAGAAAAAATTCTTCCTCGTTAATGGCTCTTTCGACCTAAATGGAAATTACTCTTTTTCAAATTTTCAATCGTTGAATTCAACGAAGATATCAGGTGTGGCTGTTTATGGATGGAAGAAGCACGACCGACTAATGTATGGCTTTGGTGCTGCCCGAACTTTCAGAGTAGGCGAAACAAATTACCTACCTGTATTTCTCTATAACTACACATTCCCAAGCAGGAAGTGGGGCGTGGAAGCACTTTTGCCGGCACGCGCAGCGTTAAGAAGAACTTTCAGTGCCCGCACACTCGGCTTCTTTGGTTATGAGTTAGAAGGCAATAGTTACCTGGTCAGAAATTTATCCAATGAATTTCCAAACACCTTCAACAGTGTGGAACTGCGAAGAAGTGAGCTGAGAATACGGTTTACATTTGAGCAATCTATCAAAGACTTTATATGGCTCTCGCTTCAGGCCGGGCTTCGCTACAACTACCGATTCAACGTGGACGAAAAAGAATTTTTTAGGGGCTTCGGTGATGAAGCTTATCTATTCGAAAATAGCTTGGCTAATTCACTTTACGTCAACTTTTCAATCAATTTGGTCAGCCCATAAGTTGAGTTACAGATTTTTTTGATCCAAGGTTAATTCTCCTCCACGTACTTTTTAAAATTGTCGAGAATGGCCTGCCAGCCGGCTTTTTGAAGCTCTTCGGAGTTTTCAGTTTCCGCTTCAAATTCTTCTACAACTTTACACGTACTTTCATCAATAACAAATTCTACCATGACCTTTCGCCCATCGGATAGTGTGTAGCCTATTCGTTTTTGAATCTCAACTTGGTCATATACGCCTTCGAGATCAAAGCCAAAACTGCCATCCTTTGCCTCCATACGAAAAGAGAATTTCCCTCCCTTTGTCAGATCATTTGTAGCGCTGGGTGCGCACCAATCAGCTGAGGCAAAGTTCCACTGCGTGATATGTTGAGGCTCTGTCCAGTATGTCCAAACCTTTTCGATTGGCGCCTTTATTAGGGTGGCCACAGTAATTGCTTTCTTCATTTCTTTTTTTTCAATAATTGTTTTTGTTCATTTTCTTTCAATCGAAATCTCACGATCTTTTTGATCAGCGTAAGTGGCAAAGGCTTATCGATGGGGAAGCGCACCGTTCCCTTCGATCCTTCATAAACCGAGAGCTCTTTTTTGAAGGCGCTAATGCCGCTCCCGGTTGGGTAAAAACCAATGTGGTTTTGATAAGCACCAAAATACACGAGCACACCATGAAACTTGTAGGCAGGCATCATGTAACTAATTTCCTCCTCGGCTTTAGGTGCTGCCTTTTTTATGGTTAACCGAAGCCTTTCCAATTTTTCCCTCACGTTTGCAGGTTGCACTGCAATATACTCGTCCACAGTTTTTATTGTTTTCTTTTTCATCTACTAATTCCGTTGCTTTCTGGTCAGAAAATTTTATCAGTATGTCAAATGACATCGCTGGGAAGTAATGCAAGAAAAGCAATTTTTCTAAAATCACTTACAGCTATTTTACCACGTCAATCCCATTTTCTCGGATGCTAGGTTCATGTGCAATGATCGAGCAAACTTTCTTGGTAATTTTACTGTTGTAAAGATCAAAAGTAAAATACGATGAATACTGTCTTGCACAAGGCTGCCACACGTGGCCACGCCAACCACGGCTGGCTAGATACCAATCACACGTTTAGCTTCGCCCATTATTATGACCCCACCCGCACACACTTCGGAAAGTTGCGCGTATTGAACGATGACTTTGTGGATGGCGGTATGGGCTTTGGCACACACCCACATGATAACATGGAGATTATTTCAATTCCCTTGGCTGGTGATTTGGAACACAAAGACAGCATGGGTAATATCGCGGTGATCAAGCAGAACGATGTACAGATCATGAGTGCTGGCACTGGCATTTATCACAGCGAGTACAACAAGAACAAAGATTCAAAAGTGAACTTCTTGCAGATTTGGGTTTTCCCAAAACAACAAGACATCACTCCGAGATACGATCAGATTACTTTCAAGCCAGAAGACCGCGTAAACAAGCTGCAACAAATTGTTAGCCCTTCTAAAACGGGCGAAGGCGTTTGGATCAATCAAGATGCGTGGTTTCACTTAGGCAATTTGAAAAAAGGTTTCGCTACCGAATACGAAATCAAACAAAAAGGCAATGGTGTCTATGCCTTTGTTATTGAAGGCGAGGTAACAGTAGGCGGCCAAAAATTAACTAAACGCGATGGCTACGGAGTGTGGGACATCGAAAAATTTTCGATCACTGCTGATAGCGATGCGGAAGTGTTGTTGATAGAAGTACCAATGAGCTAGTCTTGAGACATGAGACATGAGATAAGAGATAAGAGATAAGAGACAAGAGACAAGAGACAAGAGAACTTCTCACGTCTCAAATCTTAGTACTCAAATGTTACCTAAAGAAAAAATGAATATCCTCGTCTTCGGTCGTCACCCTCAAATTATGGAAACCGTTTTGCGCTTGATCAATAGCCAACCCGACTGGAAGGCTGAGGGTGCAATAACCGATCAGGAAGCAGTCGAAAAATTTAACTCTAATTTTAACTTGGTTTTAATCGGTGGAGGCGTGGCGGAATCTTCGAAAAAAAAATTGAAAACTGCTTTTGAGAAAATAAATCCACAAATAAAAATGATCCGTCACTATGGAGGTGGAGGTGGATTGTTGTTTAATGAAATTGAAGAAACAATAGCACAATAGTTGATCGTTGATGGATAGTCGTTGGTCGCATCTTTTTTAACAAGAGACATCCAACAACCATTAACGAACAACCAACAACAAATTTATTATGAAAAACCGATCGGTATCCAGACTACTTTACGCCCATCAAGTCGATATGGGTGGCATGCCCATTCGCCAGCCGTTGCCAACACAACAGGTAGAACAGATAGACCCTTTCTTACTGTTGCATCATGCGAACACAAAGGCGCCAACTCATATCGAGCCCGATCATGCGGGTATTGGCCCACATCCCCATCGCGGATTCTCACCCGTCACTTTTATATTTCAAGGAGGTGTGCATCATCGTGATAGTCGCGGGAATGATAGCGTGATTTATGCAGGCGGTGCACAATGGATGAACGCGGGCATGGGGATTATTCACAGCGAGCGTCCGCCTCACGATATTCATGAAATTGGCGGACGTCAGGAAATTATACAATTGTGGATCAATACACCGGCAAAAAATAAAATGGATCAACCAATGTATTTTCCATTAAGTGCTGAGGATGCACCTAAAATTCAAACGGTTGATCCACGCATAAGTGGAAAAGTGTTTACCGGAGAATTGCTAGGCGTGAAAGGGCCCATTCCGTCACAAGCAATTGTGAATGCCGCTACGTTAGAAATCAAGCTGGGAGGAGAACTTTCGATACCTATTCCTCAGAATCATAACGCTCTAATATATCTATTGGACGGCAAACTTACGGTGGAAGGCTTCGGCCTCGTTGAAGGATTACACATCGTTCATTTTAAAAATGATGGAGAAGGCGTTGCTTTCAAAGTATTAGAGGATACTCGAATCTTATTTTTGACTGGTGAGCCATTGAATGAACCTGTTGTATCACATGGGCCGTTTGTCATGAATAACCAAACCCAAATCATGGAGGCCATGCGTGATTATCAGATGGGGAAAATGGGAATACTCATTGAAGAGTAATTCTATCGCGTATTAAATCATGACATTATTTAAAAAACAAAAATATGAAAGCACAAAAACCAACCATCGTACAAGCTCTGAAAGGAGGTGCCATTGCTGGATTAATAGGAGCCGGACTAAATAATATCTGGAGTTTAATTGCCGCTGCTTTGGGCGCCACCATTCCGCCTGGTTTTGCCATCGCAGTGACGTTATCTTCTTTCGTTCCGGTGCTTATTGGAACACTTATTTTTTTCGTATTGGTTCGCTATACCCCTAAGGGATTAACGATTTGGTATGTACTTTCTATTGCATTCACTTTGCTGAGCTTTTTTCCGGTGTTTAATACACCCCAATTGCCCGATGGCACGTTGCTAGACTCCACCTTCCCATTATTAGCGGGGCCGATGCACGCCATCTCTGGATTTTTGGCAGCTTGGGGAATTCCCAAGTGGGCTCGTTGAACTGTTCTTCCAAAATCTTGTTATCATTGGCTGAACCTTATATAACTTTATGGAAACCGAACTTATCATGCAGAAATCATCAATTATAGAGCAACCCCTGGTAGACGTTATTTCTCAACGCAAAAGTAGTCGGGCATACGCTGAGACATTAATTGAACCAGAAAAAATTCAGGCCATCTTTGAAGCCGCTCGTTGGGCACCCTCCGGCAACAATGAGCAGCCTTGGGCCTATCTCTATGCTACTAAAGATCAACCAGAACTTTGGGGTAAATTATTTGATACGCTGATGGACGGTAACAAGATCTGGGCGGAGCGCGCTCCCCTGCTGATATTATCTATGATTCGCAAGAATTTTATTAGCAACGGAAAACCAAATCCTTCTGCAAAATATGATCTTGGCTCAGCTAATGGATTCCTATCATTACAGGCTACACATCTCGGACTAAATGTTCACCAAATGGGTGGCTTTGATCGTGAAAAAGCAAAGTTGAATTTGAATATCCCTGACACCCATGAAGCAGCCGTGATGTTGGCCATCGGGTATTTGGGTGATGCTGCGTTGCTACCAGATTTCTTGCAAGAGCGTGAAGTGGCTCCGCGATCGCGTTACACACAAGAGTCGTTTGTAATGAACAACACTTTCTGATATGGTGTCTGCCATTATCGGAACGGATCATTTCCGCACCGAGATAACGGTGGGTGGAAAAAATGGTGATTGCCGATGAACCGGAGGAATTAGGTGACACCAACCAAGGGCCTGCACCCGGAGAATTTTTACTAATCTCACTTGCCTCGTGCACCGATATTACGTTGCGCATGTATGCCGATCGAAAGAAATGGCCCGTAGAAGTAATTATCGTGGAAGTAAATTTTGAAAAAGTTGATAACAAAACTATTTTTAAACCAGAGCTTCAAGTGATAGGTGACTTAACTGACGAGCAGCGGGCACGTTTACTACAAATTGCCAACGCATGTCCGGTGCATAAGACTTTAACAAACCCGATTGAAATCCAAACCAGTTTGTCGTAGACATTCTTCTAAATTCTGATTTCTGTATTCTAAATTCCTTGGATCATGAAAGACATCACTAAAAAATACACGAACGGTGAAGTGACCATTGTTGGACGAAGGTCATAAGAAAATAGTTTCTCAAGGCTGACTACCTCGAAAGAACTCAATCACATACTCCGAGCTATACTCGTTGGCTTCACTGTCTTTCACAAACAATCTCGCTTTCTTACCAAGTTTTAGGCAAGTATTTTTATTGGCAACATCTTCAGGTGTGTTCATGGGTTGCAATGCGGGATACCACAGCACCCGCCCGGGTTTGGTGAGTAAAAGTTGTGGCTTACTCCATTGAATGGCGTTGTCACCAGTACCGAGGTCTCTATTTCCATTAAACGAAATATAAATGCTGCTGCCACGCCAACTGTAATCTTCCACCTTGCCCATCAGCATCACCCAACAATTTAAATAATAGTTCCAACTGACAGAAGGTCCCCAATGATACTGACCTTTAATGGAAGCCGCACCGCCACCTTCTGCTCTTGGTATTTGAAGAGAAGGAATCGGAGATCCTGCCGCGTTGTCAGCAGCAGAAAAGCCATTTCCATTCCAGCGGGATGCTTTTCCCTCGGGATGGTTCAAATCGTTCAACTTTATTCGAGCCACACTTATACATTGCCCGCTCCATTCAGTGTCTTCATTATAGGTAGTTGAATCATACGCCACTGGGTAACTATACTCACCATAGAACAAATACAAATAATCGCCACTGGCAACAGCAGAAGGGTCGCCCACACCGCCTGCAAATGTTTTGGATTTATTATGCGGTAACAAAATCATTCGGGGCTGAAGGTCTTCAATAAAAATACCTCTGTTATTCCAGCTTTTGCCTCCGTCCAACGATTTCATCACTCCAATTCTACAAACCGCAGCAGCAGATTCGGGACCGCGCAAACCTTGCGGCCAATTGATATTTTTATAGCCAATACCGGTTGCGTCATCATAGGGAAGGGTTTCGGGATAATTTTCGTTATGGTAAATGCCAAACAACGTCTTTCCAGTTGTATCGGTGGTATCTTGATAAACCGTTTCAAACCAAACCGCTCCATGAAGTCCATTTGTACCAGGCTTTGTATTAGGCGGCATAATTGGGCTGACAAATTTTTCGCGTGGTGTCAAGAACACCTCATCAGCATTTAAACCATTGGCATATTTCAATTCCAGTGCATCGCCCCAAACAGGATCTTCTCCATATTTTCCCGGAAAAATTCGAAGCGTATCGCCAATCCATGCCTCGGCCATGTTGCAATCCACAAATGAATTAAACGTAAATTTTTCAGTAGGTGTAAGACGGAAAGTGGGTGTGTTTTCTGATTCGGTGGACGTTGATGATTGCCGACACCCTGCAACTACTGCCAATACTAAAAGTAAAAACGAAGCCTTGCGTAATTTGTAATTATTCATTCAGCTAATTTACGTACCTTGATAATGATTATCAACTAACTTAAGAACTAGTTTGCTCCATTGCCGTTTTACTTCTATTTTTAGGCGTTCCCTATAATCAAAACAATAAAGGGGCTGTTAGCTCAGCTGGTTTAGAGCACTACCTCGACAAGGTAGGGGTCACTGGTTCGAATCCAGTACAGCCCACTTCAATTGTTCGGAAGCAAAAATAAGTTGAACTAGTTCCAAGTTAAGCTGAACTAGTTCCAAATTAATCCGGATTTCTTACTAAAGTATTTAATTAAGCCCCGTTATTTTTTGTGCTGGATTATAAGCCTTCTGGATAATTGCAATAACTATAGCAATTGCCGTAGTATTGTGCTGCAATCCTTTAACATAGATTTTGTTTATGCTTAGGCGTAAACTCGGGATAACAATCCCAAGGCGTTGGAACCACCGATTCAAATGCTTTTCTGATTTTGCTATTTACAATTGAGTAATACATATAGAATAAAATTATGGTTTGTTCATCCAAACTGAATTGGTATAAAGTATCAAGATAAACGGGCGCCCATTCTAGATACTTTTAATAGCCATTTCTTCCGCGACTCAGAACTGGATTTTCTCATTTCCCCAAAAGTGGTAAATCTTACGGGCTTAAAACCAACATATCCGAAGACGAGCTGCCTTAACATTCTATATTGCGCTGCCCCATATACCAGGAAAAACCACCATGCGGGTGAATCCATTGTTACCAGCAAACTCATGCTCTTACCTTGCATCAATTTTTCAGGGAAAATTTTGCCTGAGTGATGCTTGAATGCAAAACCAGGTAAGAACACCCTGTCTATAAAGCCCTTAGCGATAGCAGGCATGCTGCCCCACCAAGTAGGGTATACAAAGACCAAATGCTCTGCCCATCGTATCAAGTTTTGTGCTTCCACCAGGTCTGGTTCCATTTTTGTATGCTCCCTGTCTCGGTATCCATCTGCTAAATTTGGTGTAAAATTCAAATCAGAAAGAACAAGGGTTCGACACAATGCGCCACTGCTTTCAGCGCCCTCCTTGTATGCATTGAGCAACGCCCAACAGAATGAATTTTTTGATGGATGCGCTAGGATTAGTAACGTATTTTTCATTTCCCAGTTAGTTTTTTTAATGACGATGCCGCATGCTTTTGCCCGTTGAAGAAGCTATTGAACTGATAAACGAGCACCCCTTCCCTGTCAAAGACAAAGGTTTCACGACCCGTAATACCAAAGTAAGCCGGGACATCAAACAATTTATGGACGGCCAGTCCGGGGTCGCTCAACAATGTAAAGGGCAAGCGATGATTCTCCTTGAATGATTTAATTTGATACGGCATTGAATTGTTAACCCCAACAACAACGGTATCAGCATCAGTAAATTCCTGATATAAATCTCTAAACCTACAAGACTCAGCTGCGCAAATCTTGCTCTCGTTCTTTGGATAGAAATAAACAACAAGGTTCTTATCGCTCTTCAATTCGTAGATGTCGGTTATAACATTACGATGGTCGGCCAACTTGAATGCTGGCAATTTTTTTCCGATTTGCATGGGCAAACAATTTCGTTTTTGACAGATGTTTGGAAAAGAAAGAGAGAGGCCAAACCGCTCGCAGGGGCGAAAGGATGGAAATTTACCATCCTTACCACCCATGCAGCAATTTTGTTTATCACAGCCCTAATTAGTTGATAAGGGCAACTTCAAATGAATTGTTTCTCTCATCAAATTTAATGTTGCAGGCGATAAACTTGGGCTTGGACATTTTTGGTTTCACGTTGTTTGAAAACGCAAATGGTTCTTTCGGATACCCAAACATATTCGACTCCATTTTGTTGCTCCCGTCCACGTCTTGATAGATCGCCAAAGCATATTCGCCCTGCGGGATTTGATCCCAGGAAATCGCAACAACGCCTGTTTTACCTGGAACGAATTGCTTAGCGAAAGCATGCTTGCCCTGTGTGGGAAATTCATTGTCCGCTTTGTAAAACCCTACATGGATTGTAGCTGTTGGGTTTTTCACATTGGAAATCTTCAAATTGAAGGTTCCCGTTGATTGTGCCTGCACTGATGCAGCAACTGCTATCGCGAATGCTGCAAGGAATAATTTTTTTGTTTTTGTTGACACAAAGATGGACTGCTGACGCGCCCCGTCACTGACACATATGAGCCAAAAAAACTTGAACATAATCAGGGGACGCAATGGCCCTGCTGGCTACGATAAGAGATTCTCTGCTAAGCAAGAAAATCAGAGTTCTAATTTGTAGTTAACATCAAAAAAAAACTTATCCACGTGCAATCTTCTGACGGATGCGGGTAAGATGCTGGCGCTGAATCCCGAGGTAACTGCAGAGATGCGAAAGAGTAACTCGATTGAATAAAGATGGGTCTTTTTCCATAAAGTCAAGATACCGTTTTTCAGCATCCCCAAAAAGAAAACTCTCTATACGAGCTTGCTGCATCTTCAGTATCTCCTCTGCCATGATACGTCCATATTTTTGCACGCTGGGAATTTTCTCATAAGCATGTTGCATGGCCTCAAGCGAAATGTTAACCATAATGGTTGGCTCCAGGCATTGGAAGGAATAGCTGCCGGGCTTTTTTGAAATAAAGGCGGTATAATGAGTCGCATAGTCCAACTCTTTAATGAAGCGGACTGTTTTTTCTTCGCCTCTCTGATCAACGTAAAAAGAGCGAACCAGCCCGCTGATAATAAACCCCATGTGTGGCTGTAGCACACCAGCCTCCAGATAAACATCCTTTTCAGAGAGATGAGTTACAGTTAGTGTTTGGCCAAATTTTGTTAACTCCGCTTTTTGTATTTCAGGACAAATTATTTTGATGGTCTCTAGGTACCGGTTGATCTCTGTGTTTAGCATCAGCACGAAAATAGTGCTATACTTGTATAAAGTGTTCTATTTTTAATACAAAAATCCCTCCTTTTTTTGCGTGAATGCCAACGTTCACAACACCATGAGTCGATTATTTAAACTTATTATTTGAAGTTTACACAGCGATTGTAAGCGACTAACTAAAAATGGATTCGACAACTTTTTTCTACCAGCGCATTTAGTACCCTCATCTCATCAAACACAAAAAAAAGACCGCCTCAGAGTTTCAAGGCGGTCTCGTAAAAATAAAGGTGCTTACTTGAGTGAAATCCCAGCTATGTTTCTGCCGGTAGAGTAAACCATGGCTGTTGCTTGCACATCTTCTTTCTTTGTTTTTTTGGCAAACGTCATCACATCTTTCTCAATAGAGTTGTTGACTATGCCGTAGGTTATAAAAGGGATGAGTTTGATTCCACCATACGAAGAATTCTTTACTGAGTAGGACTGAATCGGCTCCGCAAGTACATAGGCGGTAACTCCCAAAATCTTAGTTACGGTAGCTATTCCGCTATTCTCTGGTGTGGCTACATCGGTAAAACGAATGGCCTGGGCTGTTTTGCCTCCCGAATAGATGATCGCATCGAAAGCAGTATTCGACTTCTTTACTTTTCGAGCCGACTTTCTTACAAACTGATTCGCTTTGTCGGAGATGGTCTCGTTTACGACCCCTCTCGTTAAAAGTGAAATAATTTTGGGGCTCGTTTTAATAGTGGCCACCGTCTCATACTGGCGTAAAGGCTGGTTTAAAATGTAGACCTCTTTGCCTTGAATTTTTGCTACCCTTGCGAGTGAAGGATCTTGCGCTTGCACCGACAGCACACTTCCTAGAAGTGCAACTGCCATCATTTTCATGATTTTCATTTGTGTTTTATTTTTCACAAAAGTCTGCAAAATACTATGACCAACGATTGATTCAAGTCAAGAATGCCGCCCCTAGCTCTTGATTTGGGTTAAGAAAAAATGAGATGATCTGACCTGATAATGAAAATCACCAACTCGGCTTTCGTATTTATGGCTTAAGTCATTGATTTTCGTTCGTCAACAATGCCACAAAATCTCTATTGCACAATTCGAGTTTAATTATATTTCGATTCGAAGACCCAACCTTACTCTCATCATTTCCCTCAAATACTCATCTCCGGCCACCCATCCCTCCGACTTTGCTTGCAACTGCCCATAAAAACTTATCTTTTGCTTTGGTTTATAATAGGCGGTAACTGACGCCAACCCAAAAAACTGCGAACTTCCGGTTTTAAATTCCTGATTCTTGGGTTGGTTACCTAACATCACTCGACTGGTAAAGCTCCATTTTTCCAGCGAGGGAAATTTTTTGTCTATCCATGATACATCCAAAGAATAAAAGTCGTTATTAAAATTCTGATAGTTGTGATAGCCGAAAGACCATTTATTTCTTTTGTTTCTATAATACACCAGTACATTCTGGTCTACCCCAAAAGAAGTGGGCTGGTATTGTACCGCAAAATTTACAAAAACATGCTCCTTTAATTTTATTTTTCTGAAACCAAAATACATGGGCGAGAGCCAATTCGTCCATGCTTTAGACTTAACATTCTCATAGTAACTTTTTTCTTCACTGTTCAATCTATCTGAAGTGATGTAGCGGTTGATGCCTACCCCCGAAGGATGCGTCCCCAGCGATTCGTATGGAGCGTCAGGTTTAAACAGGTGCCAAATCCAGCCGCTGTAATCGTGACCTGTAAAGTCTCTTTTTAAAATACTACTACCGTCATTGCGGTTGCCTTCAATATTCATTGAATCAATTTTTGCGTAGGTATCATTAAAGTAATTTACGAAAGCCGTGGTGTATAGAATGGCCTTCATTTCGGTAGGCAGATTTCCATCAAAAAAGAAATTGTATTCTTGAAAGCCTCTTGCCGCCAGCAGTTCCCCTTCACCTCCCGCAATCAGCATTCGGGTGAATGAGTTCTTATCGCCTTTTTTAAACCTACTGAGTTCATAGTCGTAAATGTCGGATACCGATCCATTGCTAATATCGATTGAAAAGTCATCAAATGGATTTCTACTTCCCACGCGATTAGTGGCCATCACCGACCTGTGATATTCTTCATGCAACCAACTCTGGCCAAAGGGCAAACCCTGCAAGATGACCAGCGTACTGATGGCGGAAAAGAATTGCGACACCAAAATATTCCCAGCTTTGCCTGTCAATGTTTTTGGCTTAATGACTCGGTTACTTAATAGCTGGCTGGCCCAGGCAGTAGTTTGCTCTGCACTTAAATTCAAGGCCGTGGCCTGAAACATACTTGGGTTTTTGTAGATACTGAACGCCCAATCACCAAAATTGGGTTGGCAGTCAGCAGTAGTGCAAAGGTGATTGACACCAGTGTAGGCTGCATTGCGCCAATGATTTACATCCATGAGCGGAATATCTATTCTCAACTTTGGATAAAAGTAGTTAGACGAATCACGTTGGGCATACGAGAACTTACTCAATAAAACCAAAATAACGAGTGTAATACGAAGTGCCTTCATTTGAAAAGTTTAGTTTGTGTTTAAAAACAGTCCTTCAAAAACGGAACAAATCAGCACCGGTTAGGCGAAACTTTTTGCTTCACCTAACCGGCACTTTTCGCACACTTTTTAATTGGGCGTAGTGCCGTTTGTCTTCTCTATAAAAACAATAGCATCGTAGTAAACTCCTAGTTTCTGTTCTAGGGTTGACTTTTCGAGTGTTGAACCTATGAAGTAGACTTTTTGGGGCGTTGAAAAAAGTTTGCTTAGCTCAACATTTGCATTTACTGCTGAAATTGGCAGAAAGAACTGCGACCACTTTCCTAAGGCAAAGGCTTGTGTAATCACGTGCTCGGGCTTTGGGTCAATTTTCGTCACACCCAGTTTCTTGTCTAAGTCTATTACGCGCACACTTCCACCATTGGTAAAGAAGCCCACCGTATAGTAGTTTGCCTGATAACGCTGTTTCAAATGATAGCCCATTTGCGTGGTGGTCGTATTGTTATTTCCGGAATGCCCTGCATGAGCCCAAAGTATCATTTTCTTGCTGTTCTCAAACTTCCGAATCCAATCCACGTTGTCCGCCATTGTGGTATCCCGGTAATTGAAACTCTTCAATTCGTCTTCAACGTAAATAAATCCATTGAAAGATTGTTGAACTATCTTCCAATGGCGTACTGTTAATTCGTATGCCCGCTCTCCGCTTTTGGCAATAAGCCCTGCCTTGTTGGATTGAAAATATGTGCTGATCGTATTCCACTGATTTCGAAAGTCAGACACCGCGGTTGGAAGAATTTTCAATAATTGCTCATTGCTGTACTTCGTAAAATATTCCTCAAAGTCGTTGAGAAAGTGCTTGGATGTAGTGTTAAATGCTGATAAGTATGATGGATCATATTGTGATATGTATGCCTGAACGCGCTTCGCACTCGGTTCACATGCTTGATTATCAAAACCATAAAAAGTAACCTTATTTGCGGCAGACTGCCCGCTGTTATATGTCCGCAGCCATTCAATGAGTTGAACAAACTCCTGATTATCGTACACCCAACTGTTTTTGATACTCTGCACCACATCTAAGCCTGTGCCGGGACCTCCAAGGATGTATTCATTGATGGCTTGTGCTGTGGAAAAATTCGTCTCTACCGAAAGAACCCGAAAATTCAATTGTTGCACCATATGCTGAATCATCCGGTGACGAAACGTAACGAACTCACTCGTGCCATGCGTAGATTCGCCCAGTGCCACAATCTGCTTGTCAGCTACAAAGGCATTAAGAGTCGCCAGATCGGCTGTGCTTGAAGTGGGAGTCAATGAAGAAATGGGCGTGATCAAGTTGCCAAACCCCTGATTGTTGAGTGTCTCCAGCACCTTAGCCGAAGAAGGGCTTGGATCACTTTTGGAATTACAGGAGGCTAGTAAGAACAGCACTGCCATAATCGAGAGTGAAGCCATTAAAAGCTGAGTTGCCACTGGGCTGCCTAAAGGAAATATGATTCTAAGATTCGTTTTCATAAGTAAAATTTTTGTTTGGTTTCTGGCTCAAAACAATAGCATCAATTCGAAAAAAGCCGAGTTTATATGTTGACTTGAATCGTTTTTACATTAATTAGATAACTCTTTGACGAATTGAATTCATCAAAGCGGAAAAATTGAAAATCTTCGATTTTATTTTCGTTTGTTTGGGGGATATTTACGCGGACGGAATTCCATTTGCTTATATAAATATTACTTTGGTGAATCAAATTGTGTCCAGTAAAAAGAATGAAAAGTTTTCTTGAAAGTACCAGGCTTTTGAAAAGTACTTCCAAATGGCTGGTACTATTTGCGATAGCTTCTGTCATAACAGTTTCTGTTATACTGAACAATGCAAAGTTCAATTACGCATTTATTACGATAGCTATTCAACCCTTATTGGCAACGCTCTATTTTATCGTTGTAGCGATAGGGCACTGGCTTGGCATTACGCTTTTCAGTAAAAGAAAATACCTTCGTTACATTGTTTCCCTTATACTGTTAGTTGCTTTGGGCGCTGCAACTGCCGAGTACGTAAGCCCCTTTGCAGGACCCGATTTTGGCCCTATCAGCTTAAACCTGCATATAAGCAGTTTAATTTTTATTTTGTTGTCGGCAGCCTATGTGCAATCGGTACGAGAATTCATCGGACGAAGGGTAGAGATGCAGGAGTATCGGTACCAAAAAGCACAGGCAGAGTTACAATTACTAAAAAGACAACTGAATCCACATTTTCTTTTTAATACTCTGAATAGTATTTATTTCAAAGCAACACGGCAAAGTAATGAAGCGGCAGAAATGATTTTAAAATTGTCGGATTTGCTCAGGTATCAACTCAAAATGGAGACCACCGATGAAGTGACCCTACAGGAAGAAGTAGATTTTCTACAGCACTACATTTATTTTGAAAAACGGAGGTTGCCCCCAAACATGACGGTTGCTTTCAGTTGCCAGATTGATACCCCAAAGCTAAAAGTAGCGCCTAACATGCTGATGACGTTGGTAGAGAATGCTTTTAAGCATGGCGTACTGGCGCAGCATGTTGGTGTAATTTATATAGAACTTATACAGAAAAATGGCTCGCTACTAGTACAAACATTCAATCCGATTGGCGACCTCGAAATGAAAAGAAATGGAACGGGAATAGAAAATCTAAGGAAGCGCTTAGACTTTCTTTACCCAAACCGACACACGCTTACATTTGATAAAAAAGAAAATACATTCCATGCAAACCTCCAAATCGAATTATAAAGTCATCCGAGCTGTAATTGTTGAGGATGAACCGGATGCGCAAACCCTTCTGGGAAACTATTGCCAGAAATCAGGAAACATCGAGGTAAAGGCAACTTTCTTTGATGCACTGTCGGCTGCACGATACTTAGAGCAAAACGCCATTGACCTACTCTTTCTGGACATCCAATTGCCCGGCATCAGCGGGCTATCCATGCTGTCGCTTCTTTCGTATCAACCAAAGGTGATCATCACCACTGCCTACAGTGAATTTGCTCTCGAAGCATTTAATTTTCAGGTAATTGATTACTTATTAAAACCAATTGGGTTTGAGCGCTTTTTAAAAGCGATAGTAAAAATGGACAACCATCCCCAACGAGTTCTGCCCGAAAGGATTACTTTCGATCACGCGGCCAACGAAGCCTTTGCGCCAGCAGAAGTAACCCATGTGGAAGCTTTTGGAAACTACCTAAAAATACATGGCCGAACCAAGACTTTGACTCTTCATTTAACAATGAAAGATATCACGGTGAGACTGGAGCCTTACGGATTTATCCGTGTCCATAAAAGTTATTTGGTCAATCCTTTATTTGTGCGGAATGCCACTGACACATGTTTGCTTACCACGGGTGTTTCTATACCTATCGGTATTAGTTATAAACAGCAAGTACGATCAAAGTTTGCATAGTTTGTTTTAGTTTAGATGAATTTTGCAGGGTATTTTTGTCTTCAACTAAAACTGTCCTTTAGAAATGCATACTTTGAAGCTTCTCGAATCTCAGCTACAGCGAGCTGTGGAGCTGCGACTTGTCAAAAGGTTTTTTAAGTCCATTTACCTGCCGTAACCTTTTTCAAGGTTAAGATGCAAGCTACAAAAAAGCATCAGTAGAATTCATTTTACATGCAACCCTTTGCCAATAATTTACATCTTAACGAAAATAACCTTAAATCAATATGAGAAGAAATAAAGTTTCCGTTTCGTGGGGGGCAGCAGTCCTTCTAAGTTCAACTTTTCTCTTGACAATGACAGGGTGTTCAATCCGAGAAGCCGTTCGAAAAGCAGTAGATGAGAGAACACAAACAAAACTACCCGACAAGCCTCTAAATAGGGAACAAATAAGTGAAGACGTAGACTATTATGTACGCACCGTTGAAAAAATATGTCCTTATCCTTATATGTACTCATCAAAAATAAAAATTGACAGCATTGCCAATGATATTAAAAAAAATCAGTCCCTTGAGCCTATGCTATTTTATAAGAAACTACTACAGTTGCAGGGTGCCTACAACATAGCACACCATCAAGCGGTGTTCCCCGAGAAAGAATATCATCACTATTTTCAAAACGGAGGGACGATTTTTCCGCTCGAGTGTGAGTTCAGAAACGATTCTCTCTTTGTTATTTCGACTTCCGATAAGTCTATTACAGTAAAAAAAGACGAGGTTATTCTATCGATAAACGGCAAATCTGCTGATTCACTTTTCAGAAATTTTACTTCCTATGTAGGTGGACTATCTGCCTGGAAAGCAAAACAGGTTTCAAAACAGTTTGCCAAATTTTTATGGCTCAACAATATTGATGCACCATTCACCATTGAAACTATTGACAAGAACCATAAGAAATCAAATCTTAAAATTGAAGGAGTTAACCCAGAAACTCAATTGACAAATAGCGATCAAACACCCATGACCGAAAACTTTGACGATGTTATTACCTACCAAAGATTGAACGACTCTATTGCCGTAATTGACTTTAAAACTATGGGAATCACTTCTGGCGAGAAATTTAGCAAATTTCTGAAAGAGACATTTAAAGACATCCAAAGTAAAAAAACAAAATTACTTGTGGTTGATCTGAGGAAAAATGGAGGAGGTAATAGTGAATATGGCGATAGTTTATTACACTACTTCAACTCTAAACCATACAGAATGGCAGCCGAAAAGAAATGGATGGTAAGCCAGGAGTATAAGGACAATTTCAAGCAGATGCTTCCTTGGTACGCCAGAAGTTTTGCAGTTGAGAAGTCGGGGTTGAAAGATTATTTCGAACATAAGAATGGGGAATTATTCGATTTTGCTAAAGAGCCTAAGGACACTCTAACCATCCCCAAATCGAATGATTTAAGGTACAAGGGAATCGTTTGGATCATCATAGGTAATGGAACTTTCAGTAGTGCTATGATGACCGCAAATGCAATAGAGGATTTTAAATTGGCTACACTAATAGGGCAGCCAACAGCCGAGTGCCCGAATGACTTAGGCGAAAATGTGCCCGTTTGGTTACCCCATTCGAATATATGCTGTTGGGTTTCTTCAGCCCTGTTTACAAGAGCAAACGGAAATTCAAAGGATATCAACCCTGTTCTGCCAAACATTTATGTTGAACAGGCTAAATTGAATTCAATGAATACCGAAACCGTGATAAAATATGTTATGGATCATAAAATGATGAAACCAAAATAGGTGAAATGAAAATAGGCAAAAATGCAGCTTTAAACAACAGTCAAACTAATTTAGGCTTACATGGACTTTCAATGCTTCGTCAGGGAATGTTAAAGACGTTGTTTGCCTGAAAGCGGTCCATCATTAGGTTATTTGGATCAACAACCACTCGTGTTGGTTTGCCGGGCACTAGAAATGAAACCTTCATACTTTCCGAAGTAGCCTTAACGGTTTTGGTAACTGATTTATCCCCATCATAAAACGCTGTGACCTCTACATAGTCGTTAATGGGTATTTCGTTTTCAAACCCCTTGCCATCTACCCTGTATTTGCGGCACTGCAAATCAATGGAGACCTCGAACATGCCGCGCGATAATTTTATCTGTGCACCTTTGACTGCATTGTCGTGGAAGGTAATTAACTCAAACTGATCGGTGATAAAATAACGAAGCGAATCAGGGGCGACAACGCGCAAATAACCCAATAGTTCCTTCCCTGTTGTGTAGGGAGCCGGTTGATAAGCATTATCGGCAAAGAAACGCTTAATGGCGTGATTCAAACTATCTTCTCCAATTAACTTCTTTAAAGCATGCATGACTTGTGTGCCTTTGTTGTAGTACACGTTTGGCTGGTCTTCCACAAATACCAAGGCGTTTTCTGGTTCGCTCAATCGGCCACGGTTGGTCATGTAGCTGCTGCGATCGTGTAAAACAAAAGCTAGGTTCTTCTTTTCGCCTTCGAGTTTTTCCAAAATACATGATGCGGAGTATTGAGCCAATGTTTCTGTAACAAACGATGCCCCTGCAGCATACCCTGGCACCACCTGATGTGCCCACCACTGGTGTGCTATTTCGTGTGCAACCGTATGTTGCATTAGGCCGAGTGAATTTTCATCTGTTACGTTTTCAATAAAACCAATCCCTTCAGAATAAGGCATGGTAGTGGCGAATGACTGGGCAAAAATCTCGTACCTCGGGAACTCAATAATGCGAGCAACCTTGTGTGGATAAGGGCCAAACTGCCTGCTGCAATAGTCCAGCGAAGCACGCATTGCCTTTGCCATCCGTTCAATGTTGTAGCTATGATCATCGTCATAATAAATTTCTATGTCCACTTCATTCCACTTTTCACGGTGTACTTGGTATTTGGCTGAGGTGAAGGTTGCAAAATGGAGAACAGGTTTATCAAGAGCATAGCGGTAATAATTTCGCCCCGCATCTTTCCACTGCCTCAACAGTTTACCGGGGGCTATGGCTATTTGGTCTTCGCTGGTACTGACGGTGGTTTGCATGGATATCCAATCGGCATCGCTGATAAAATACTGGTTTCTGCGGGCAACAAGATCATCGGGTTGCGGCTGAGCGCTCTGTGGCGGTAAACCATATCTTTCCCGATCTTCTTTTTTTGTCAACTCTTGCACTCGGGCATAACCAATAATCGGCAAAACCATAGAGCTATTAATAAATGTCCCATTCTCGTTTATTAGTGGGCTGCTCACTTCGTTCTCAAAACCTTCAATGGTATACGATGCCTTCGCAATGGCAGACAACGAATCTCCTACTTGCAGTGGGTTGTTGAGTTTGTACATCGCAACCCCGAGTTTTTGGTCTATCCTCAATTCGGTTGCTTTTTCAACCATTACTTTTTGGGTAAGGCCGCGTTCAACATTCAAAGTAAAAAAGAGTGTATCGATGGGATGACTGGTTTTATTGCGTATCCAAAATTGAGTTGTAGATGTCATTTTTCTGTCTCCCGGAAAAATGTTTACGCTGTAGTTGACAGAGGTGATGCGCGGTTGGTCTAAGTCTTCATAGTGACTATACTGCTTTTCATACGCTGCTCTTTGCAGCAAGGCGTTTTCATTTGATGGCGAATTGAGAATATGCGTGTTGTAGAAAATGTACCCACCGATGACCATCCAGAAAAGCAACGCGGCTATCAGGGGCATACGCATGGATTTTCTATAAGTCTCTTTGGCAGTACTCCACCTATAACGGAACAGTTGGTCTTCACCCCTTCGCCAGAATAAAATCGTGATTACTATTAACACTGCCGAAACAGCTACACCATATGCAACGTGGAAGAGCAGTGTTTCTCTATAAGGACCTAACCCGTTAAAATCAGAATAAGTGAATGATGGCAAAGAGGAGTATAAGAGCAGATGGTCATTAAACTCAACTTCGGGTAAAACCATATGAACCAGGATGAGGATAAAGCCCACAATCATAAAGGCTACGTAGCGGTTGGCCACCAGTGAATGGACGAGGAAACTTAAAACCATAATCGGCAGTAACGTGCCCGCGAACGTAACTACAACAAGCTGCAGCAGGTACAGGTCAAGTTGAAGGCGATAATAACCCATCGCAGCCTGTGCAATTATTCCAGACGCCATACAGCCTGAAATAATGGCCAGCAGTCCCATCGAGAGGGCAAACAATTTACTGAAGTAGAAAGCCCAGCTAGGCATGTTGTACGAATCCAGTATGGGGTGCATCTTCGAATCTCGATCGTGATGAACCAACAGACCGCCATAGATCACCACAATTGCATAGATAACAATCATAATAGAAGATGAGAAGTTCTCCAGCACAATACCGGTTGTGGGGTAATTTATCGTGCCTTCCGGATTCCATGAGGAAAGCGTAGTGATGCTGCTGATAGATTGAAGTATGCACAAGGCCACTAAAATCAGAAACACTTTACTTTTGAAGAGGTAGGCTATTTCAGTTCGGCTGGCAACAAAAGCCTGTGTCCATCGTGACCATGCGGAATTTTCTGGCAACGTGTAGGGCAGTGCAACTCCATCAAAGCGGGTGTTGCCTATATTTTTTACATCCGCCCTCGTTGCAGACTGGCCGTTTTCCAACTGAAACTTAAACTTACGAAACGCCCAAAGAAACAAGCACGCGGCTACCGTAAGCCAGCAAATCCTATGAATAACAAGCCACCAGTGCCATCCGAACATTGAATGGTTCTTCTCTTGAAAGCTCCAAAGACGGGTAACATATTTATGCAAGACAAAACCTGAAGGCTCAAAAAAAGAGATAAGCACACTTTCAGGGTCGGCAAGGGAAATACCAATAACAGCAAACATGATTACAAATAAGACTACAGCTGCCCCCAACAACACCGCAATTTTCCTGGAAGCAATTGCAACTGAAAAAAGAATGGTGTTAAAAATGAGAACGTTTGGCAAGCTGAAGTAGAAAAATGCCTCTGTATACGGGGCGAACGAAAACGAATTGACCTGCTCTTGGTTATCGTAAAATAAGTGGCTGCCCAAAACCACAGCCAGGGGCACCATAAGAACAAAGAGCATTCCCAACAGCCACGTGCTTGCCAAGCGCCCCAAAAGATATTGGGCCTTGCTTATCGGCTTGGTGAAAATAAACTCGTGGTATTGCGATTGAAAATCTCGCAGCGCGGTCTGGTTTATTAATCCAGACAGGAAGAATGGCGAAAATTGAGCGATTGTGATCGACCAAAGGGCAATGGCGAAGGGTGAATTCCGCTGTAGCCCTTCGATGCTCCCACCAAAAGAAAAGTGATCACTCAAAACGGCAAACATCACTCCGGAAAACAAAAGGAGGCAGATAAAATAGATTGCCCAATTACGCAGGCCATACTTCACCTCGAAAGCGACTATGGTTTTTATCATCTGTTGAAGTTTATCAAATGCCTAAAATTTTTATAAAGAACACGTCTTCCAGGTCGGCAGGAACAAGTTCAAACCCGGGCACTGGCACAGGACTGAACACGTGTATTTTTGGCCTGCCCTCATATAATTTATTGGAAATTACCTGATAGTCTTTTCGATAACTCTCCAACTCACTTTTATCGATAACCTTCTCAAACACTTTATCCTTCACCATCGCGAGCGCCATACCGGGTGAGCCTTTGAAGCACACTTCTCCTTTGTTGATGATGGCCATATCGCGGCAAAGTTCTTTTACATCTTCCACTATGTGGGTTGACAGGATAACGATTACGGTTTCACCAATCTCAGACAGTAAGTTATAGAAGCGATTGCGCTCTTGCGGGTCTAGCCCTGCGGTGGGTTCATCCACTATTATCAATTTAGGGGAACCGATCAATGCCTGCGCAATGCCAAATCGCTGTCGCATCCCGCCCGAAAAGCTACTCACCCGTTTCTTGCGTTGCTCATAAAGGTTCACCCGTTGCAACAGTGCGTCTACGAGTTCTTTTCTCTGCTTTTTATTTATGATTCCTTTTAAAGCTGCCATATAATCCAACAGACTGTGGGCAGATATGCTTGGATACACGCCAAACTCCTGTGGAAGATAGCCCAGGTACTGCCTTATGTCTTCTTTGTTTTTCAGCACATCCAATCCGTCTAATTTCACCGTGCCACTGTCGGCATGCTGTAGCGTTGCAATAATGCGCATGAGCGTAGATTTACCCGCCCCGTTAGGGCCGAGTAAGCCAAACATGCCGCTACCGATAGTGAGCGAAACATTATGCAGAGCACGTGTGCCGTTGCTGTAAGTCTTAGATAGATTGTCGATAACGAGTTGCATATTTTGTAAATCAAATCTTGGAACGAATTATTATTTTACCTGAGCAAAGTCTTTTGGAGCGATGACGTTATAGCCCTTCCATATTTCGGGATCATAAAACTTGTTGAAAGTTTTAATCTTTTGGTCTGTACCCAAAACTTTATCTTTGCTGAAAGGTGTTGCGGGCTTATCGAGCTTGATGTCGATCACGGCAATCTCATTTGAAAATTTTAGTCGTGCTTTTTCGTTATCCTTAAACATCTTTCGCTTTTCAACATATACGTCCACATAATATTGGGCGTGGCTAAAGTACCATCGGCCATCAATCATTTTGTAAAAGCTCTGGAATTTCGTTTTTGGGAATTCCAATTTATAGCCCATCACAAATAGCGCAGCCTTCATCAACCCATTCAGCGTATGCTTTTCTGCTGCTTTACTTAGGCCGGCCTTCAATGCCACTACTGCGTAGTTCTCTGCATCCAAGTAAATATCTCCATCCATCAGTTGCCCTTTTACATTCATCCTTTGCTCAAAACGAATGACCAGTGCCTCGCGTCCCATATAGGTTGCCCCCTCTGAAAGTTTATAATTGTACTTGGCAAAATTTTTCTCTTGCATAAAATGTGGAATCTGGTTTCTGCCTATGCTCAGCTCTTTAAAGATTTCGTACGGGCCAACTTCGACCTGTACAATATCCAAATTAGTATCGTCCATTTCTTTTCCCTTTCTGGCAGCCTTTTTCATTTCCTTCGCTCTGTGTTTGTCACTTTTCTTCTTCTGAAACTGCATAGGACGAACCGTGCCACCGGGGCGGGCGTTAATCACAGAAAGCTGGAGCGAATCTGTCGCATCTGGTCCGTTGGAAGGATGGTACACGCTTAACAAGGCCTCATTATTAATATGATCAATTCCATTTTCGGTTCCTCGTTCGGCAGAATACAGCATAGCGTAATATGCTTTTTCATTGTAGTTGGATGCAATATTGCTAATTGCTTGGCGAAGGTACTCTGTCGGTGCAAGCGGGGTTACCACCACTTCACTCAACTGCACTGGTTTGGAGATAAGCAACACTACCAAAGGCGAAACGGCTTCTTCTATATCTATTTCCTTCTCCTCATAGCCAAGAAAAACAAACCGAAGCTTTTCGTTTCGCAGTGAAACCGGTATGCGAACAGAGAAATTTCCGCTTTCGTTGGCACTGGTGCCAATATTTGAGTGGGTGATGCCGATACCGGTAAATGGTAAGGGTTCTTTTGAAGCCTGGTCCAATACAGTTCCTGTCAATGTCATATAGTCTGTAACGGTTTGGGCAGAACTGATACAGCAACCTAAAGTGAAGAAAAAAGCCACTAATTTTGTTTTCATCGCTAATAATTTCTGTTTGTTATTGAATACCATACTTGCAGTTTTACGGCTTCTTTACCTTAAAGGTGCAATCCTCCATAACTTGCACCAACTAATAGTGACAATCTATCGTATTAGTTGACAAACCAAATCTTTTGTTGACGAACCAGAATCATTAAATCCACAAAAATCACGTTAACTTTGCCATATGCAGTACCGGGGTCGTTCGTTGGCTATTCTACCTCACGTGCTGATTGGTGCGCTCCTCATCTTGGCATATTTGCCAGTATGTCAATATAGTTGGCCACTCGGTTTACTAGTTGGGCTGGCGCTATGTGCTGTTACGTTTTACCAACTGCTACAAACGCGCAATGAATGGGCCCTTTACTTGATAGTTATTGTTTTGTTAGCTTGCGTTTCAGCCTACAGCGACTTTCTATTGTATCGATTTAACGGGAATGAATTTCTGCGTTATTGGATGCAACAACTATTATTGCTATGTTCTTTTACTACTGGCATGTTGCTGGTTGTAAAAGTAAAAAATGAACAAGACTGCCAAAATTTAGTGAGTAAGCTGGCTATCAAGGAACAAGCGCTCATGCGTAGCCAGGTGAATCCGCATTTTCTTTATAATACACTCAATGCCATTTATGCCAGTGCCCTGGAACAGCAGCCAGACACTCCAGAATTGATTTTAAAACTCTCACATCTCACGCGCTACCAAGTTGAAAGTTTGCGGCAAGAGTGGGTGTATCTTGAAGAAGAGATAGAGTTCATCGAAAACTTTATCACGTTTGAAAGACTAAGAGCAGGCAAAAAATGTTCCGTCAAATTTGATGTTAATGGTAATATTGACGGCATTAGAATAATTCCGATGGCCTTCATCAATCTTATTGAAAATGCCTTTAAATATGGAGTGGTATCAACCAATGAGGAAAGCCATGTCGAAATAATTTTGAGGGTTACCCAAAAGGAAATTCGCTTGCAGGTAATTAACAGCATCCCGGAAAATAGATTGCCGCATAAACCCTCTACCGGAACGGGGTTGGCCAATTTGCAAGAGCGATTACAATACAGCTATCCGCTAAGGCATTACCTAACCAATTCCAAAACAAAAACAACCTATAAAGTGGAGCTATATATTCGTATTGCATCATAAATACATTAGAGATCATTGGATACCACTATGATAAAAATTAAATGCGTCATTATAGATGACGAACCTCCCTCGCACATCGTATTGAAAAACTATATTGCCAAGGTCGGCCAATTAGTTTGGGTGTACAGCAGTAGCAATCCGCTGCAGGCTCGCGATTACCTTCGCAGTAATCCAGTAGATCTACTTTTTTTAGATGTGGAAATGCCGGAACTGTCTGGGCTTGAATTGCTCGACTCTCTCCAAAGTCGGCCAAAAGTTGTTATCATCAGCGCCCATAGCGAGTATGCTGCCAAAAGTTACGAGTACGATGCGGTAGACTACCTAGTTAAGCCTTTCACGTTCAGTCGTTTTTTGAAAGCGGTTGATAAAATAATTGCTGGTTCAGCAAACACAACAGAAGAGCAGCTATCAGGTGGTTTTTTTCAATTTAAAGAAAATGGAATTCCTAAAAAAGTAAAGTATATAGACGTGCTGTATTTAGAGAGCATTGGCAACTATATAAAAATTGTTACCTCCGCAAAAACGCACCTGATCAAGAAAACAATGAAGGAGTTAGAGAATGAGCTAAGTCCTCAGGAGTTTGTGCGGGTGCACAAATCATTCATGGTGAACGCAAAAATGATTACCGAGTTAAGTTCCCGCAAGTTGTTGCTAAAGGATTTGGAGATACCCGTGGGCGGACACTACAAATCACAACTAGATAAACTTTTTGGTGAGCAATAAAAACTTCAAGCCATTTATCGCATAGTGGAATACTGAATGTGCCTACCGACAGAAAAAGCATTTAGTCTATGAGATGCACTTTACAAAAAAAACTAAATGGTTCTTTTACAATGCCACAAAAAACAGGCAGTGGTGCCAGCTTAGCGACACAAAGTTTGGAGTCTATCAGAAAGGGGGAAGTGTTCGACTTAAAAACTTACAGATACCTGCTGAAAATAGTGCTTTAGGAGTTGGGTCGGTGGAGCGTTACCCCGTATCCAAAAATTTCAAAACCAGTAAAATTTATCAAGTCTAGCGAAACTAACAGTCAGGCACCTATCAGAATTGCTAAATGTACTATCTTGCAGCGATGATGAAACAAGAACGAATTCCTTTCGATCAGTATCGGAATTAATTATGGACGAGCTAAGAAAAAACATCAACTCAATAATTTCAATTTCAGACAAAGACTGGGCGATTCTCAAACCCATGTTTGCTTACAAAGCAATTAAGAAGAATGAGTTTTTCTTGCTCGAAGGAAAGCATAGTAATACTGTTTTTTATGTTATCAAAGGAGCGTTTCGCGTATTCACTGTTGTGGATGGCGAAGAGCGCGATTGGCACTTTCATTTTGAAGGCAATTGGGGGTCGGATTACGAAAGCTTCTTAACAAACCGCCCCAGCCGATTTTCGATTCAGGCCATGGAAGATGCGGAGATACTCACACTCTCTAGAGATTCTATGCACGCACTTTACAATACAGATGCTAAGTTTGAACGCATCGGCAGGATTATAGCCGAGCAACTCTTCCTCTTCGCTCGTAACCGGGGAATGGATTTTCTTTTACAAAACCCGGAAGACCGGTATCTAAAACTTATTAAGGAATATCCCAATATTTTTAATCGCGTTCCACTTTATCATATTGCCAGTTACCTTGGTATCAAGGGGCCATCTTTAAGCAGGATACGAAGAAGGCTATCTGAAAAATAGATTTCAGCTACTTCTTTCGATTTTAACCGAGGTTAAAGCACTAGTCCAATTTCATCGCTCACCTTTGTCTCAACAAAACGAAACAAAGTATGAGCAAAACAATTTTAATTACCGGATGTAGCAGCGGTTTTGGCAAGAATACCGCGCTACTTTTAGCCCGAAGCGGCTACACAGTGTATGCAACCTTGCGCGATGCGAACGGCAAAAATCACGAAGCGGCCAGTGAGTTACTTTCTATTGCTGCACAAGAAAGCCTGGAGCTTGATGTGGTAGAGCTTGATGTTACCAATGAGCGTTCGATAAAAAAGGCCATCGACTACATCATCAATTTATCGAGCTCTATTGATGTACTTATCAATAATGCGGGTTATGGAATCTATGGTTGGAGCGAGGGCTTTGAAACTTCTACCGTCCGCCATTTGTTTGATGTTAACTTTTTTGGCGCACTCGATGTAAACAACGCTGTGCTGCCGCACATGCGAAAACGCGCTGATGGACTCATCATTCATATCTCCAGCATCTTAGCTAGACTTCCTGTTGGTTTTATGAGCGCCTACAACGCAAGCAAGTTTGCAATAGATGGATATGCGGAGTCTTTGAATATGGAGCTTGCGGAATTGGGGCTTCAATCATTGATTGTACAGCCCGGTTTTTTTGGTACTGGCTTCGCGCAAAACATGACCTACAACGATAAGCCCGATACCATTGCTGCCTATGGCGTTCTGGCAACCAAACCACAGCAAATGTTGGAAGGCTTCGCCAAAATATTGCCGATGATGCCCCCTTCTACACTGGTAGCCGAGGGCATTAAGGCGCTCATTGAAACACCTAAGATGCAACGTCCTCTACGCACTGTCATCAGCGCAGAGCCGCATAAACATTTGGTGGAGCGGCTTAACGATGCTGGCAATCAGGCTACCAAAGAGCTCAATGAAATCATGATGGCTTATCAGCAATAGCTTGTATATGAACCATCTTGTAATCCGAAGAATGTTCAGGGCGTTTCACTTGGTTGAAGCGACCTGTTTGCTCCTCTACTTCTACACCCCAATGGGAGATTCTACCTCGCTGGAAACCCTCATCAGATATGTTGTACTGCCTTTCTTGATTATTAGTGGGTTTTATATGTGGAAAGGACATTTACTGTGGGCAGCAAAAAGACGGTAACGAATGAATCACAACGATCCAGTATTTCGGAATTAGTAGTTGGCTCTTTGTCTCGATTTTAACCTCGGTTAAAGTTTATCTCGATTCAATAAAAGAACTTTGTCTTAAGAAATTTTGATTCAAAATAATTAAAAACAACTAGCAAACACTGATTCAAAAAGTACAGGTGGGTTAAACAGTGTAAGCGTAATTGAAAATTAGATTTTAGACAGTTTTCGATTTTTATCAGTCATAATTAAATTTTTAACAATGAAAAAGACAGCTTTATTACTAGGGGGATCAAGCGGAATCGGCTTGGCAACTGCAAAATTACTTTTATCAAAGGGCTACCGTGTTGTAATTATTGGAAGAAGAGAGGAAACAGTTCAAGATTCCCTTGCAATCTTAAAAAAACTAGGTGAAGCATCAGGGTATGTTGCCGATGTTTCGGATAAAAAAAGCACCGAACAATTAATTGATATCATAAAAAAGGATGTTCTGCATATCGATTTCTTCGTAAATTCTGTTGGTGTTTTTAATCCCAAGCCATTTCTCGATCATACATCTGATGACTACGATTACAATTTAAATATCAATAAAGGGGTTTTCTTTATCCTGCAGCAAGTGATAAGAAATATGGTAGATAATAGCATAAAGGGTTCAATTGTGAATGTAGGGTCGATATGGGCCAATTTTTCTACACCTTCCCTGCCTGCACCTGCGTATGCAATGAAGCATGCCGGAATCCATGCTCTTACGAAACATCTAGCAGTAGAGTTTGCGCCAAAGGGCATTCGAATCAATGCAGTTGCTCCGGCAACCGTAGAGACTGACGTCTATACGAGCATTCTTCCGAAAGAGCAGTTACACGAAAGCCTGCAAAGCTTTAATGCATTTCACCCAATAGGGAGAATAGGACAGCCAGAAGACATTGCTACAGCAATTGGGTTTCTGTTGAGTGCTGAAGCTGGTTGGATAACCGGGCAGGTATTAAATGTAGATGGTGGCGTAACTGTCTCCCGTTCTTCCTAAGTTACAAATAAACCAAGATAAAAATGCAAAAAGAAAAACATTCAGAAATATGGGAAACCTACTCCGACAGTTGGAGTGAGCCTAACGAAAGCATTCGTGAAAGCATTTTACAAAAAATACTTTTCGAGAATTGCAGTTACACCGATGTTAACATAGAAACACACAATATCATTGAACTATCAGCTTATATGGCTGAATTTCAAAGCCGTTATCTGGGAGCTCGATTTAAGACGACCAACTTTATCGTACATCACGATCAAAGCCTAACGCATTGGAATATGGTGGATCGTAGCGGCAAGACATTAACTAAGGGGGCAAGTTTTGGATTGTATGAAGCCGAGAAGCTTAAGAGAATGGTTGGCTTTTTTTGGGATTGATCGGGTAACTTTAATAAGTGTAAAGATCCGCTATACGTTAATGCTTTTGCTTAATATTCAAAAGATCACAGCACTAAGAAGATGAAAAGTAATGTTTTGATCACTGGATGGAAACTCTCTAAGCAATGTAGTCTTTATGGAAAATATGATCAAGCCAGGTATTTACTCGGCCTTTGTAAAAGGCTCTAGTCCTCATCGTCAATTCAGGTTCAAACAAAATTAATTAAAACAGTACCGTGCATGCAATCTAATCAAGCGAAACTAACGAATTGGTTCAATGCCTTGCAATCGAAAGCTAGTGCTTCGATTGCAACGGCCTTTGCCAACTCACGCACAAAAGATAGTCGACTGATTATTGAAGGAAAAAGTAAGTTAACGGGTGTGTGGGTGGGGTCACAAGGGTTCATCGACATGATCATGCTGGCGAAATCGATCAGCCACAGTTCCATTTCCACCACTCTATTCTCTTGTGTGGCCAATGAAACCGATGGTATGGCGGTGGTTCATTTAAAAGGTAATCGGGAAAACATAACAGTGGATCAACCAATTATCTATCTGTTCAAATTCGATAGTCAGGGGTTGATTTTTGAAACACGATTAGTTCCGACAAACCAAAAAAAATACGATCAATTTTTCTCCTAAGTATATTTTTTAACAACTAACCAAACACAAATGAAATCAGTCTTAATATTTTTAATCGCCTTAACAACGTTTATTGCAAAAGCTCAAACCCAACCAACTATGGAAACTAAGCAATTCGTAAAAACAAAACTTGGTGATATTGCCGTGTTTACTAAAACAGCGAACTCCGAAAATACACCCATCATTTTCTTGCATGGTGTTTACTTTAATCATCTGCTATGGGAAAATCAAGTATCCGCTATTAGCGATAGAACTGTAATTGCGATTGACATGCCCCTGCACGGGGAAAGCGTCAATAGCATTCCTACAAAATGGACGCTGGCCGATTGCGCTGATATGCTGGTACAAATTCTGGATGAAATGAAAATATCAAAAGTAATTGCGGTTGGGCACTCATGGGGCAGCATGACCATATTAAGGGCAGCGAGTAAACATCCCGATCGATTTGAATCCGTTGGTTTTTGTAACATGCCTTTCGAAGCATCTTCAAAAAAAAGAAACGAAATTTCAAACTTCAACATTCCGCTTTGATTTTTAGAAACTTTTACATGAAGCAAACTAGCAAAGTACTTTTTGGCAAAGAAACGTTGAAGCATAACCCAGGCATTACAAAATTGCTTACCACGCCTATGAGCAAACTAACAAATCGTGAAATAAAGAAGGTCGACCAATTTGTTATCATCGATGCCGAAGATGCAACTACACTACTTAGCAGTTTAAAAGTCCCCGCTATTGCCTTGAAAGGAAAAGATGACTACGTGCCAACGCCTACTACATTAAAAACTACTATAGTGCCTGGAGCCCATCTAAGTCCAATAGAAAGCCCAACAGATGTATCTGAATTTTGTAAAAGAGTTATAAACTTAAAATAGAAACTGCGTACATATGAAAGTAGTTATTTTCGGTGCAACTGGTTTTTCCGGTAAGGCAATTCTGAATGAAGCGTTGGTTCACGATCATCAAGTGACCGTCCTGGTCAGAAACGGTTCAGCTGGGCTGCCCAAAAACAAGAATCTGACTGTTGTTGTAGGTAATGTACTAGACAGGAACACCGTTAAAAGCGTTCTTGAAAATCAAGAGGTAGTGATTCAATGCCTTGGCGTAGGGGGAAAGGGAGATGGTAAGCCTACAACCTTCATATCGGATGCAACAAAAATTATTGTTGAAGAAATGGAGAAATTAGGTATCGACCGGTTGATTGCAATGAGCAATGTAGGTGCCGGAAATAGTATTGCTTTTCAACCGTGGGTTTTTACCAATATCATATTGCCCTATTTTATGAAATGGCTAAAAGTGCTAATTGACGATAAGAACAGAATGGAGCCGATAATCATGAATAGCCGTACAAATTGGACCATTGTTCGCTGTCCCAATATTGTAGACAAACCATCAAAAGGCAAATGCCACTCTACCCTTAGTGGGGATGGGTTGAAATTATCTATCACGTTGCACGATATGGCGGCATTTATGGTGAAACAGATTATGGATACGTCCTATTCAACACAAGCACCCTCGATCAGCAACTAGTATAAATGCCCTGCTTGCATCTATTGATTTTTGTTAAGAATGAAAGCGAATATACTAACGCAACTTTGCGCAATGGAGACAAATCAAACAATCATTGCCATGAGGGCTTTCATGGCCGGTACCTGGTTTTCAATGAATCAGAATGTGTTGGCAATGGTACTCACGAATCTTACACACGAAATTTTCGATGTAACTTCGGAAAGTGACGATGTTATTCAAGAAACTGACATTGTAATCAGTGAAACTCGTAACATGACTTAGGTGCAAACCGAAAGCGAAGCCGACCCAAGCGGCACACATGGCAAAGCCCGCAAATCTAGACACGCAGAACCAAGAATTTGAGTTACAATAGTTAGTGGATTTAAACAATCCAGAAGTGCGAATGGGATTAGCAAAAGTAAAATATCAATCATTCAGATTTGTGAGTAGCGGTTGTAGAATAAACTTTGATTTTTTATGATTGGGTAGAGCCTCAATCCTCTAATTTGTACTGTTTCGCCACTAGGTACTCGAAGCAACGAGCAGGTAATAAGTGCTTCAAGGGTATCATACAGCGCTCCATCAAAGTCCCGCCTACGTAGCGGAGGGAAGGTTTGCTCTCGGAGATAATCCGTTCGATCTTCTTGGCTATCAACAGGGGATGTGATCCATTTTTCTCGTTCGCAACGGACGCATCCTGAACCTTCTGCAAATAGAGACCATAGGGCGATAACTCATTGATAGTTCTGCCCGTTTTTGATTTAGCCGACATACCAGTGTTAATATCCCCTGGCTCGAGGATGACTACCTTGATGCCAAAGGATTTCAACTCCAGGCTCAGTGCCTCGGAGAGGCCTTCAAGGGCAAATTTCGAGGCACTGTATATACCATCAAATGGTATCGCAATTTGGCCACCTATTGAAGTTGTATTGATGATGAGACCCTTCATACTCTGTCGCATAGATGGAAGTACAGCTTGTATTACCCTAAGAGGTCCTAAGGTGTTTACTTCGAGTACTTGACGAGCTTCGTCTATGGCTGTTTCTTCAATTGAATTCGGAAAGCTGATACCTGCATTGTTGATGAGAACATCGATTTTTTGAACTTCTGCCAACACTTTATTGACGGCAAGTCTTACTGAGTCCTCATCACGAACGTCCATCGAAATTATAGAATAACCATTAGGGTGTGGTTGAATTCCGTCAATCTGCTCCAAAATAGTACCGAAAATTGTCATCCCCTTAGATGCCAAGTAGCCTGCCGTAGCCATGCCGATGCCTGATGATACTCCCGTTATGAGGACGATAGGGGTCGCAATGTTATGATTTCCTTTCATAATTTTGAGATTTTCTCTATTAGGCTTAAGATATCTTATGGATGTTGGTATCAGAGGCATCCAGTAGGTCTGCTACGAAACGATCCACTGCGTTCTGTAGAGGATAGTTAGCCCTTATGATTGGGCGGAGGAGAGCGTTCCTAACCTCTACTTCCTCATAGACATAAATCGCAGTTGAGGTTTCAGCAACCTTTGAGAAACGTACCAACCAGCGACCGCGAAACCCTGAGCCGTGGAAATGTGCTTCAAACAGATGATTGGCTACCGAGCGAACCTCCACGTATTTGACGGGTGGTGAGTCTTTGGTAAGTTCTCTCCAACAAGTGCTGGAGAGAACTTCAACGTCCCTGAGATCACTGCGAAATGATTGCCTGCGGTCCACCGCGATGACATGGAACAGCCAATCGATAGGAGCGGCAATGGTAATAGTTGTAGTGGCAACAGCAATGCGTGCTGGCATGACAAAGCTCGCTATGACGTATCCGAGAACTGGCAATGCGGTAATGAGTGTGATAATGATGATATCCATGATGCTTCCTTTTTATGTGGATTAAATTGTTATTTGCGCTGCAAAAGTATAACCCTATGTTTTGAAAGATTTTGATGTAAATCAAATTGTGATTTGATTTACATCAAAAAAATTAGAGCTTACTGGCTCTAATTCTACTGAGGGTCTCTTGAGTGATGTTTAGGTAAGAGGCTATATTTCCAAGGCTTATGCGATTGGTAATGTCTGGGTATAAACTTAATAGTTTTTGGTAACGTTGCTTTGCATCAAGGAATTGCAAATCAGTCATCCTGTCCTCTATTTGGGAAATGTAATGAACTTCAAAAAGTTTAATATACCATAGCGCAAAAATATGATGCTTATGAAGCAAATTCTGAATGGAGCTATGGTCAATAGCATAAAGTTCAGAGTCCTCCAATAAATGTATACTTTCAATTGCAGGCTCTTGTTTAACAAAACTGGTAGTTTCTGTGATAATTTGTGTATCTAAACTAAACCAAGTATTCATCTCCTTTCCTTGGTCATTGGTGTAAAATGATCTTACAGCACCTTTTGTCATAACCCAAATGTGTTGACAAGGGTTGCCCGATTTGAGCAAAAAATAATTTTTGGGATATTCCAAATGTTGAAAATGGCCTAAAACTTCATTCAATACTTCGTGCGGTAACAAATATATTTCTTGTATGATACCTTCTAATTTTACTTTCATTTTGCCTGTCGATATTACACACAACGGTTTCGGGCTTGGCTTAATATTTGGTAAAAACTGTCATACGAAGCACTGAACTGCCACTTTTGCCAAACCCGTGTTAGGTGAAGTCTATTCTGCTATTTCAAATTTCTAACATTTCTAACATAATTTTTCACGTAAACCAAGTCTCCTTGGGGTCCGAATGAAATTGGATAATTTGCTTGCTGCAAGTATTTCAAATCGCTTCGTACAGCACCGGTACCATGAGCATCAACATACTGTCCATTAAAAAAAGCGGATGCTTTTCCAAAGCAAACATAGGCCGCTTGGTTTCCCGGTTGAGGACCGTCAAGTAATGTAGTTGACGACCAATAGTACGGATAGTTCAACGAAGCGTTAGGATCATTGCGAATGCTGGATTGAAATAGCCCTGAAATGCTAGCATTCCCAGTCTCATCAACTCGGTTTTCATAGTCGACCAAACTTTGTAGTTCTTTTATGGTTGGGAGTCGCCAATCAATATGGCCAGCTATTTTCGAATTTCTAGCATATTCCAGAGCTGATTTCCAATCAAGCGCAGTTTTACTGTCAACTTTCTGCCACATTAGTCCCGTTGCTTCATCTGTTATTGTTTCATCATGATTGTCAGTAAACTTGTTGTAACCATAATTGATATTGCCTCTTACAAAGCGAAAATATAGTTTATTAGGTAGTCCTGAAATTGGTTCAGTAATGGGATATGCCTTAATGCGTCCATCAACAAAATTGACACCATATCTTGACTTATCCCTCCCCATTGTCAATGATTGGCAATCGGTTGACGACCATGTTTGTGCATCTATTTCCCTTTCTCCAATAGCGGTATTACCTAACGGTTGGTGAAAATATGTTGTGTCAATAAATAAGCGAACGGATTTCTCTCCAAATACTTGACCTGCGTAGTCGATCAACGAGAACAGTTCTTTAACACTAGGAATACGCCAATCTTTGTGCTTTCCGGTGTTGATTTGATTTAAGTACACTTTTGCGTCCTGTAGCGTTAATCTAGGTGTTAAATTCCTTGTCCACATTAAACCTGTAACTGGATCTGTAATAGTACCATCACCGTTGTCAAAAAAATGGTCAGATACACCAAAATTGGTTGCATCCTGAATAAAAAATACAGATTGACTACCAAGATTGCTTATGACAGAAATTGTATCATAGTAATTGTAAACTCCCGTGTGCCTGATTTTATATCCACCTTTAACACCATTTACGTTTGCCTGATTAGTAACAGCTTGTTCACTACACCCGTTAAAACCGAGTAAAAGAAACATCGATATTTTCAAATACATATTCATCATTTTAAATTTTTAGATTTCCAGATGTTTTCAGTTGCCCCATTTATTATTCTTTGTTATTCTTTGTGTATTCATCTGGTGCATTGTCTGTTCACTAAAATTGCCACTAACTTTAAACAATTGCTACAGGTAATTGGTATCTTCACCCCGTACAATTTGATAAAGGTAAGAAAAACAACAAACTTACTTTACAGACATTCCTACCGAGTTTAGGAAAGTTTCGCAATTATTAACTTTACCTTTAAACCATTTTAGATGAGAACAGTCCAATAGAATATTTACAAATTTGGTTTTATGAGATTGCCGACATTGTTGACATTGTTTTTTTTCTCGTGTGTCGAAGACAACACGACAGAACAGCCTACTCCAACTGCTTATAGAATAACAAAATCTATCACTTATAACAGTACCAATGTTGATGTTGTAATTGACAAACCTGCATTAAATGAAGTTGATGTCTTGTTGGTATTTCACGGCACAGTTATGTATGACAATAGCATAATGACTAACGCCAATACTACACTTGACAAATTCAAGGGTATTTTAAATAGAAATGATATGATGATTGTAAGTGTAGCATATCCCCAAGAAAATGTTTTATTAGGCGACAATATTGTTCAAGGCGAAGCTGCCTTGTTATGGTTGAAAAATAAAGCAAGTCAAGAATTAGGAATAACAGTAAAAAAGGTATTCTTGGGCGGACACTCCCAAGGAGGATACATGGTAACAAGACTTAATACAATGCATCAAACAAATGGCGTAATTGCAAATGCTCCAGGACCATTAAACCTTGTTTATAGATGTCAATTAGAGGAAAATGGACAAGTTCAATCAGGTGCTGTATGTACCAAACTGAAAAATGTGTATGGAACGACAACAAGCAACCCCGATGCCTACCTTCAAAGATCTTTACTTAATTTCACAAGTGGTTTCAAATCTGACATTTTGTTTGTTCAAGGGTTAAATGACGCTGCTATTCAAATGTACTTGTGGCCAACTTTTAAACAAGATGTACTAAGTTGCAGAAGTTGTCAGAACAGACTGTTTGTTGAAATTACTGGTGGTGAACACGGCACTCTATTCGAAAGTTCGACTGCCAAGATCGAATTTAATAACTTTATAAATAGCCACTGAAGTAATTACTCCAACTATCAAAATAATTTTATCATCATGTGTTTCAACACTCCTGTTTTTAGCAAATTCAATCCATTTGAAAGCTCTCTCAATATGAAAATAAAAATTGTTGCTAAAGCAAATCCAAAATACTTCAGGTAGTTATTTTCTTTTAACTTAAGTTTATCCAATTTATACTAAATGCCAATATGAGTTTTAGAGAAAAGAAATGCATTATAACTTGCGGTCGATGGGTTGGCATAACTAAGCACAAAAGCAAAAGGATTCATCGGCCCTGAGGGCGAAATTGTCAATCCTAATGACAATTCTGCGATAAATTGAAAATCAAAGTTGCCGCATAGTTAAAAGATGATATAGTCGGGAATTGCCCACTCCCCTCGCCTTTCCAATTACCTAAAAGAAAGTGTCGTGCAAATGTTTTCAGTTGCTTCATTTTAGTATTCGTTGTGTATTCAGTGGTCTGTTCGCTGAAATTGCCACTAGCTTTAAACACGTGCTTAAGGTAATTGGTATCTTCACACCGCACAATGCAATAAAGGTGAAAAAAGAACTACAACCTTCCCAAAAGGACAATCCTACCATTGAACTCTAATTCAAATTCTGAAAAGACTATCTCAGTCATCAATCTCTTCTACTAGGTCAATTGCTTGGTTGCCATGACATTTGCAGCGATATCTAAACGTATTTTACTTGAAGGGGTTATGCTTGAAAAGAACGCTAAGATTTTATTTTTAAGCCCAGGAATTACGTGGAGCTTTCCTTTCATCATACCATTAAAACCAACTCTTGCAACTTCTTTTGCAGTCATTACTCCCTGGTCGTATAGTTTAGCATTATTCATATCGGCTCGTTCCATAAATTCTGTTTTCGTAGCACCCGGGGATAAAACGGTTGCAGTTACACCTGTTTTTTCAAATTCTTTATGTATCGCCTCTGTCAGGCTAATCACATACGCTTTTGAAGCACCGTATACCGCAAAATAAGGGTCAGGCTGTATGCCCGCAGTAGAAGCTACGTTCAAAATTCTGCCTTTACCATTTTTAATCATTTGTTTAGCATAAAAATAAGTTAACTCGGTCAAGCTAATGATATTAAGACCTAACATTTCAGAGTACTTTTCCATACTGCGTTCAGTAAAAAAGCCATAGTCGCCAAAGCCTGCATTATTTACTAAATAGGTGACAGTAAGTTTATTAGTATTTACGCAGTTGTTAATGTCTACAAACCCATCCCTCACAGATAAATCTGTTGCCACAGTATAAACATTAATGCCATACTTATTCTCTACTGATATTTTAATTTGCTCCAATTTCTGCTTGTTTCTTGCCACCATTAAAACATCGATTTTTTGCTGGGCAAATAATAAGGCTATCTCGTAACCAATTCCACCCGATGCACCTGTTATGATTGCTACTTCTTTCATAATTAGTCAATGAGTTTAATGGTTAATGAATTACTTTGTTGCGTAAACGAGAACTTACAGTCAGAAAATCTTGGACTTGAAAATTTTGGCTTAAAGTTGTTTGAAAATCCAAAAGGCTCTTTAGGATAGCCAACAAAATTCTTATCAAGTTTTTCATTCCCGTTTAGGTCATGTGAAACAGCCATGGCATATTCACCGTATGGAACCTCAAACTCAACAGTCATTTCATTGCTTGTTGTTGTAACTTTAGTGTTTTTCCAAAACCTATTAAATTCAGGAAATTCGTCCCCAGCTCTGTAAATCCCAACATAAAGTGTTTTACCCTTGTTTTGGATGTTTGAAATTTTTACCGAGAGCTTTTTAGTACTTACGTCCTGCTGTCCGTAAACTCCAAAGGCTAAAATGAGCCCAATTAGCGTTGATGTTAATTTAAATACTTTCATCTTTTGATTTTTTTTAATTGTGATGCAAAGATGAGGCGCAGAAAAGCGCTATTCATTCACATTTGTGAATAAATGAATTTTTATGACCTAATTATTTCTTTTCGGAGCCTGCTGAGGCTTTGAGGGGCTACACCCAAATAAGACGCAATGAGATAATGCTGAAATTTATTTAGTAAATAGGGTTCGTCCTTAATCAGATGTAAATACCTTTCTTTTGCATTTTGTGTGAGTAATGAAAAAGCTCTTTTATGTACACTTTGATAAGCAATTGATGACATAACACTTAAAACATTTTGAAGAACCGCAGAATTAGTGATTACTTTTTGCATATCATCAAAGTTTAGAGAAATTACCTTTATGTCATCAATTACTTCAAAAGTAAGATAGGTAGGCGTTTGGGATAGAAAGCTATTGTAATCTAATAAAAAGTAGTTCTCAAATTTTGAGTCAGCGTCATTAAAATGAAAATTCCATGTAAATTCTTGTCCTTCATGATTAACAAAGAACGACCTTGCTTTTCCACCAACAATAAAGATAATATTTTTACAAATACTTCCTTGTTGCAAAATCTTGGCGCCAACCTTGTACGTGTTAAATTTTAATTCATTTTCTAAAATTTGCCTATCCCTCTCTGGAAGTTGAACAAACTGAGATATTAAGTTTATAAAAGGATTCATTTTATATCCGTCATTTACTATCTTGCCATAAATGGCAACTTTTTGCAACAAAACAGATCTTGATAAGAACCACTTCAAAGATAATAAATATTAAAACTTGCATAGTGCACTCAACGGATGTTGCCCCAGCAAGATGGCGGTGTGCTAATGGAAAACTAGAGGCTTTGCCTTTTTGAATGAAAGTAATACGTATTTTTTAGTATTCGACTCTTTGTAGATGTTCTATTGACTCTTTAAATTTGACAATTCCGAACATCGCCATCTGCGTTTACTAAATGAAAGCTAAAAGTAGTAAGGTAGTTAAATTATTTTTTTTGCTTTTAGGTATAGTGCCTCTCTGTTACGCGCAGACGAATGTCATTTTTCCGAAGGTTAAATCCAATACAATTACTTATGCAACGGGTCACGCCTTTTTCAAGAATTTTTCGACCAAAGATGGTCTTCCCCTCAATGCTTTTGAATGCAGCTATATTGATAGAAAGGGTAACCTTTGGTTGGGAACCACGGGGGCGGGGGTCTGTCGCTATGATGGCACGGAATTCATTTGTATCAACGCCCAGCATGGTCTGACGAATGATGTTGTTACTTCAATTTTTGAAGATCGAAATGGAAATTTCTGGTTTGGGACATATGACGGAATAAATCGTTATGATGGAAAAAAAATCACAACTTTTTTTCAAAATGAAGGGCTAGAATTTAATACAGTTAGATCCATCTCCGAAGACAAAAATGGTAGTCTTTGGTTTGGAACACTTAACGGAGTAACTCGATTCGATGGTGGGCATTTTACGAATCTCGATTCAACTAATTGGCTAGCCCATCGCCCTATAAATGCATCTATAGTCGATCGAAAAGGAAATATTTGGTTTGGCGCATCTGGCGGTTTGAGTAGGTTTGACGGCAAGTCATTTACCAACTTTACAAAAGAACAGGGGCTTGAAACGAATGAGATAACTTCACTATTTGAAGACGGTGCAGGTAATTTATGGATAGGTGGATACGAAGGAGGTGTAACCCAGTTTGACGGGCGCAGCGCATTTAGAACTTTTACTCAAAAAGATGGACTACCTAATAACAACATATGGTCGATTGCTCAGGACCACGATGGAAATCTTTGGCTTGCTTCCTCTGGTGGCTTAACCCGATATGTTAATTCTCATTTCATAACATATACGACATCAAACGGGCTTCCGTCCAAAGACTTAGCAAGTATATCAGTAGATAATGACGGTAACTTATGGATAACGTATTATAATGGTGGGGGGGTAAGCCTACTATCTTCTTTGGTAACCACAAGTTTTTCTAGCTTAGATTTACCAGCCCTTGGTAAAGTGAGGACGATAGCCGAAAACAAAAAAGCAGATATTTTGTGGATTGGCACAGAGGACGGTTTAGTTAAGTACGATGGTGAATCTTTCAAAAAATTTGATCGAACTGACGGCCTTCCGTCAGAAATGATTTTAACACTTACCAAAAGTCGTGATGATGCATTATGGGTAGGTACAATAGATGGAGGGCTTTGCAAATTTAACGGAAAAACGTTTAAGACTATAAATAAAAAAGACGGATTAATTGCTAATGATATTTGGGCAACTTACGAAGACAAGAATGGCAATCTATGGATAAGTTATAACGAGTTTGGTTTAAGTCAATATGACGGAAAAAATGTAAAAAACTTTTTTGCTAAATCTGGTCTACCAAAGAGAGAAGTGAATTGCATAACGGAAGACACCAATGGAACTTTATGGGTGGGAACAAATGGTGGCGGATTGAGTTTTCTCGAAGGAGAAAAATTCATCACCTACACAGATGCACAAGGACTGCCCAGTAAAAAGATTCTTAGCATTGTATCAGATGATCAAGGCAGTTTATGGATTGGCACTGATCAGGGTATAAGCCGTTATGATGGAAAAACTTTCCTTAATTTTTCTTTAGGTAAAAAGTGGGGTGCCAACGTTATTCACGAGCTGGTATTCACTGCAAATGGTGAATTGGTACTGGGCACCAACTCAGGACTTTTTGTTCTTTTCAACTTCATATCAAACACGAATAGCTTGCATACTTTACCGGCCTCCAATCAATTATTAAACAAGGAACTGAATGGATACAATCCCAGATTTCAAGAATTCAGTTTTACCTCCGGCTATCAAATTGGTGCTATTTCTGGGGTGGGGGCGAATGCGTTAATGGTAGATCAAAGTGAGTCAATCTGGGCTGCAACTCACAATTCGGGCTTGGTACGCTTCGATCTTAACTCAGTGAGGAGCACCAACACCCAACCCAAAGTGGACCTAGAACGCGTAACACCCTCCGCGGAAAATTTGAGTTGGTATTCCCTATTGCCAGATGTTGCTACGGATTCAATTACCCGTTCTTTTCAGGAAAAGATTTGTTACGGAAGATCGCTAACAAGTTTAGAACGACAAGCACTTCAAAAAAAGATGCTGGGCGTTAGATTTGACCAGATTTCTCCCTTTAATTCCCTTCCCATTGGTTTAACACTTCCGTACGCTCATAATCAACTTTTTTTCGAATTCAAAGTATCTGGTATCTCCGCTAATCAAGAAGTAAGCTATCAATATATTTTGGAAGGTGAAGACAAGGAATGGAGTGCATGGGGTAACAATACCACTGCAACATATAACAATCTGTATGAGGGCAGATATACCTTTAAGGTAAGAGCTATGAATCCAATAGCTAATAGTGTTGGTAAGGAAAGCATTAGTTTCTCATTCTTCGTTACGCCCCCCTGGTATAGAACTTGGTGGGCTTATGCCGGTTACGTTTTTGCTATCTTTTTCAGCATAGTTCTTGGCGTCCAATTAAACATCAGAAGACTCAAGGCGAAAAATCTTGAGCTCGAAGCAGCCGTTCAAGACAGGACGGAGGAAATTGCTACGCAAAACGAAGAGTTGATTGTGCAGCAAGAAGAGATAGTGGCTCAAAGAGACACTATTGAAAATCATAACCGTGTTCTTGAATTGACGGTGACTGAGCGGACAGTTGAATTAGCCAGAAGTCATGATGAGCTGAAAAAGCAATTTCACAAGCTTCGACAGTTCAGTTTTATAGTAGCGCACAACCTACGATCACCCGTTGCGCGAATAATGGGTTTAGCAAATATTTTCAACAGGAATGATTTAACAGATCCAATCAATTTAACGGTTCTGGATCGAACTGTGGAGGCTACCGTGGGGCTTGATGAGACTTTAAGCGACTTAAATAGAATACTTTACGTCCAAAACGACACACACGCAGAAAAAGTGGTAGTTGATTTCAATGAATTGTTGGACAAGATAAAAAACAGGTTTGCAAACGAGATAGAAGCCGCTGGAATTATCATAAAAGTTGAAACCAATGTCATAACCTTTACTACCATACTGCCCTTCTTCGAAAGTATCTTAACTAACTTATTGGAGAATGCCATTAAATATCGAGCCCCAACGCCAACACCACAGATAACAATTGAGTTTCTTGAACTCCAGAGCGATTATAGGTTAATTGTATCTGACAATGGTCTCGGATTTGATTCGGAAAAACAAGTCGATAAATTGTTTGAACCGTTTCAAAGATTTAACACCACAAATAGCGGAAAAGGAATTGGGCTTTATCTAGTAAAATGCCATGTAGAGGCGTTAGAAGGAACTATTTATCTCACCAGTAAGTCAGGCGTAGGGACAAAGGTTGAAATCATGTTTCCGCAAACTGATGCCAAAAATAGCTAAAAGAAGTAAAGCCAGAATTAGTACCTTTTTGATGAACCGGGTAATCGGCTGTAGCAAAAGATTATTGCTGAGATTACCATTAACAAGCAAATTCATTACCGAAAATAATGAGACACGGCCTAACCACATTAAGCGAAAAGTAAAAGATATGAGAGAGCTGAATGATAATCGGTTAAGCTTTGAGTATCTGAATGAAGCCTTGCGAGTCCGATCATTTTCTGAAATTGATAGCGCTGAAATCTATAGCCTTGCAGGCATTAATCAAATCAAATTTGGCATTTGTGGTTCTTGGTGGTGATATTAACGGTGAGTTAAAAACAGGTCACCAAAAATATTAGTATACCTACCTTTCCAGTTCAATTTATTTTTTGACTCTGGGAAAACACGAGTTTATGGTAATTTTGCTCAATCTGGTTCATGTTATTTTTGGCTCTGGACATTTTTTTACTGAAAACCTACCTACTTGAATTTAGGCAAAATCATGGTTTTGCTAGATGTAACAAAAACGTTGCCGCTCACTTCTTCAGGTTTTTGATTGATCTAAGTTAAGAAATCATCTTTTCACCCAATCTTGGAATACAAGTGACGTGTTTATTCCGTTAACGAGGTAGTTTTACGATCGAAACAAATTTTCAGATTTTTTATGAGAGCATGGGGTTTGATTCTTATTGTTGCTTTTCCAATTGTAGCCAACGCACAAACGTTTCAGCTCAAGGGATTTGTTGGTGACACCACCGGGGCAGCCCTGTCTTCGGCTCACATACAAGTTTGGATACCCAAAAAGAAATCGGTAGCGTCTGGGCTAGAAGGCGATTTTGCTCTCTCCGTGCCTTCAGGTGAAACTCGGATTGAAATCTCCTATACTGGTTTTAAAAAACTATCACGTACTATTTATGTCAAATCAGATACCACCATTTTTTTTCAGCTTGAAAATAAGGAGGAAGAGTTAAGTGAAGTCATAATCACAGCCGACCGCACATTCCAATCGGATCAATTTGAAACCACCCGAATGAGCACCAATACACTGAGTGGAAAAGAAATCAGCAGCATCCCAGTGTTAGGTGGGGAGGCCGATTTAATAAAAACGTTGCAACTAATGCCGGGCGTTACTAAAGGAGCAGATGGAACAACCGATTTGTTTGTTCGTGGTGGAGCTGCCGATCAAAATTTAGTTTTGCTCGATGGCGCTCCGGTTTACAATACAGGCCACTTGTTTGGCTTTCTTTCCGTTTTCAATCCAGATATTTTAGATAAGGTAGAATCGATCAGTGGCGCATTTCCTTCAGAGTATGGAGGTAGGTTGTCTTCGATCTTAGATGTAAGTTCGAAAAACAGCTCCCCAACCCAAACAAAAGTTAAGGGAAACATAGGGTTGCTCGCCACCCGATTGATGATCGAACAACCGCTTGTAAAAGATAAACTGTCCGTTTGGGCGGCCGGAAGAAGGACGTATGTCGATCAAGTGGTCAGAGCAGCGGGCCAAGAGTTACCTTACTATTTCTACGATTTCAATGCCAAAATTATGTATCGCCCACGGGCGAACAGTCGTCTGGAGATTACTTTTTATGAGGGCAACGATGTACTCAGTTTTGCCAATCTCTCGCGCGCATCTTTACGCAATCGAAATATTTCCAACGAGTTTGTGTTAGGCAATTCCTCCCAAACACTTCGCTGGGATCGCTTCTACAAAAATTTTAGTTCGTCTTTTTCTATTTATAGAACCGCGTTTAGGTATTCGATCCAAAATACTTATTTAGAAAACAAATTGTCGGTCAAGTCAAGTATTGAAGACGTTGGAGGTAAGTGGGTTTTGTCTTCTGATTCGGTAAAAAAGAATATCTCATTTAAAACAGGTATCGAACTCATCCAACATCAAGTGGCGCCTAACCGCATCAACACTAGCGGGGAGATTTCAGAATTACTAAAGACAAGTGCTACTATCCCTCAAACTTCTTATGAAACAAGCGCCTTTCTTCAAGCTGACGGACTACTACTTCCTAAACTGCGCTATAGCACTGGTTTAAGAATTTCTTCTGCCTATGTCGACCAAACTTTTTACTACAACCCTGAGCCAAGAATTGCTTTTCGATATACGTTGGATTCCGCCACGGCCATCAAGTTTAGCTACTCTCGCATGTCTCAATATTTGCATCGGGTGTCAAGCGCTGCGGTGGCGTTTCCAACAGATATTTGGTATCCCGTTACCCGAAATGTAAAACCGCAAACAGCCGATCAAATTGCGTTGGGAATCCAACGGACATTGCCACGTCAAAACTTATACGTTAGTGTGGAAGGTTACTATAAGTGGATGAATCAACTCATCGGCTATCGCGAAGGCGCAAGTCTTTTGCTAAATGTAAATTTTGAAAGTCAACTGGTGCAAGGGCAAGGGCGGGGATATGGATTGGAGTTTCTCTTAAAAAAAGAAGCCGGAAAACTAACCGGGTGGATCAGCTATACATGGTCGAAAGCCGAACGACAATACGATGCGGTCAATAACGGTCAGTGGTTTTTGGCTCGGTATGATAGGAGGCACAATGCAGCCTTAGTAATGAACTATCAGCTTTCCAGAAAGTGGTCGGTCTCTACTGTGTTCGAGTTTATTTCAGGTTCACAATTCACTCCGATTATTGGTCAGTATGCAGTGCCATCACCTACTTTGGTCGGTGTTGATTTGATTCCGGTTTATGCACCGATCAACTCTGTGAAGCTAGCAGACACACATCGGTTAGATCTTGGCATAAAATTTCGACCCAAGCCAGATAAAAAGTTTCAGGGCGAATGGTTTGCCGGAGTGTACAACGTCTACAATCGAGCCGCACCGATCGGTGTTTTTATTATGGCAAATGGTGATGGCTCATTTCGCTATCAACAGCCCGGGCTTTTTGGACTATTACCTTTTTTGAGTTATGGATTTAAATTTTAAACCGATGGAAAAGTTATTTCGTCTTTTTGTTTTCACCTTGACTGCTGGATTGGCCAGTAGCTGTATCCCTGATCCGTTAGCTGTTGATGATATTGCTCAGTTAAAACCAAAGATCGTTGTCTCTACTCAAATTGTACCTGGTGGCGCATTGGTCGTGTTAATTACTCGTAGCGTGGGAGCATTGGATGCTGGGCGAGGAAGCGACCCGCAAGCATTGCTTTCGCAAATTACCTTAGACAGTGCCAAGGTTTGGCTGTCGCGCGATGGCCGGGTTGATTCTTTACCCGATTTGGGAAACGGACTTTACGGTAACATCAGTTTGGATCTTCAAGCCAACAGAGATTATACGCTGAACGTTAAAACAAAAGAACTGGGCGAAGTTTCAGCCGTAGCGCAACTGAAACCACAAGTGCCTTTTCAAAGCGTTCAAGCAAATTTGTACACTTCAGCTTACGATTCGGCAGCGTTAATAGATTACAGTCTGCAAGACCCAACGGGGCCGAATTGGTACATGATCAACGTGCAAAAATATTCACAAGAAAATGAGATCACTTCATATCTGAATCCAAGATTGTACACTCGACTCGTTCGAGACAGTATCAACGATGGGAAAATTATCAAAGAAGAATTCAGGGTGTTGTTCAGAAGATTTTCCGCAGGCGATACGGTTGCCGTATTTCTGTCGAATATTAGCGAAGAGTATTACGGCTTTTTGAAGATGCGCAACGACAGGCGCTACAATTTCAGTGCGTTTGCCTCTGAGCCCTTGAATTTCACTAGCAATGTGAAGGGTGGCCTCGGTTATTTTAATCTGCATTTGCCCGATGCCCGAATTTTTGTCCTCGAATAGCTTTGTGCGAACGCAATTTCTGTGCTCGTAACAGGATTAACAAAAGTTGGCTTTTATTTGCTCACGACTTTGACTGTCGCCCTTTTTAACCAGCTTTATAAAAAAATGCCTGACACATGAGTAGAAACTATTTGGTTATCGCAATATGGGCGTTGTTTATTACTGGCTGCCAATCTAAGAAAACGTTGAATGAGTCACCCAAAGATTCGGTTTGGACAACGCTGGCAGTTGACGATGAATCGGTAATTATTGAAGAGCAATAAGCTGCCAATGATAAAAAAAGCAGCCTCAAAGCCAAAGCGATGGCCACACTTGGAAAAAACGAAATCAAAATTGCTTACTACTCTCCAGCTGTTCGCGGACGGATAATTCTGCGGATTTGGTTGGATCGCTTTTGTAGTCTGCGGAATAGGTCTTCGGTAATTCGAAATTATTTTCAACAAATAGCTTAAGATTAAAATCGGAAGATTCCTTTTTTTGCAAGTAATCGGTATTTATTTCTTCTAGAGGACGTTTGGGAAGACAGTCTGGAAACGCTTTACCATCTCCCAAAAGATTACTCATCTGTACTTCTTCAAAGAGTGGGCCTAGATGAAAGATTTCCATGTTAATGACATAATTGCTCTTTGTTCGGTAGGCTATTTTGTAATTCGATAACGCAATCCAAAATTCAAAAGCAACGTCAAGTCTTCACCAGCAAGATTTGCAGTTCTTGAGCGTGTTAGAACGCCAATGCTTTTGAATGGATCTTGCCAAAACAGTACGGGCAAAATTTGAAAGTCCAAGTCCTTGTTTAATATGAAAGCAATGTTTCCACCAACCGAAATTGAAGGGTAGACTTGTGTTGTCTTTGTGCCAAGATCATATTGCTGTGGCTGTAAAGTTTCTTTAGTTAAACCAAAACCAAAATTTACTCCGTAACTATGTTTTTTCTTTGCAATTTCCTTTTCCAACAACAATGAAGTTGTGAATGAATTGATATAACCATTCAATGGAGTATTGTTAACCCAGTTTTGTCCGGTTAACGTTGACTCAATGCTGTTAAGTCTCAGCATTATTCCCCAATTCTTGTCTTTCGGGGTGAACTTCAATTCAGTTATCAGAGACATTGGCAAACTGTATCTTACATTGACAGATTTGTCAATACTCTCGAATAAATAGGATTTTCCAGTTCCGATACTTAAACCGAAATCAAATTTCTGTCCGAACACTAATGTTGTTGAACAAATCAAAACGCAGAGAAGCAATTTTTTCATTTTACGTTTTTTTAATTTAGACGACTACAAATGTAGTCAACAATAAGCACACCAGAATTTTACTAATGCCCACTTATTGAGATGAACTCAATCTTGGCTTCGGATTTTTCTGAATTTTGTTAAAGAAGAATAAACAAACAGTTAATATTCCTATCGGCACCAACGAAAAGTAGAATGCGGTCTGCCCTCCATAGGCTTCAAATATATTGCCGGTGATGATTGAGCCTGTGGTACCACCCAAGGCAGAAAAGAAAACAATCAATCCTGACATTGGGCCATGTTGTCGCGCAGGCAAGGTGCTCAATATAACAGAGTTGATGGCCGGATAAATAGGCGCAAGCAGCAATCCAATCAACGGAAACACAAAAGCACCCAATGGAGCGTTGGCCCAACCGGTTACAGGTGTTCCAGTGGAGTTCTGAGCCAATGGAATTGCGACCAGCACCAAAGCCGCAGCTGCGAGCAGGCACGCAATCAATACCAAAAACCAATGAATTTTTCGCAGCGCAAACCCGGCACTAAATCGGCCCATTGCTGTTGAGGCCGCCAATATACTTGCCATCTGAATGCTCAAAGTAGTGGGCAGGTTTAGCACTTTGCTATTAAATGTCGGCAACCAACTCATAATGCTCTGCTCAATCAATACATAGGTGAATGCAGTCATGATAAAAACTAACACCAGAGGTGTGACGGCTAATTTTATGATGTCACCAAAATCTTCCAAAAAAGGTTTTGTTTCGTTACTCGTTACTGAAGATTCATCAAGTGGAGATGCCAGCAATAGAAGAAAGGCAACAAGAACTATTCCGGCAAGTAAATAATAAACTTTAAGCCATTCAGTGGACTGCAGATTTTTATCATCAACAAAAGCACTGAATATAAAATAACCGGTAAGGATACCTACCATAAAAAAGGATTCGATAAAATTCATGAAGCTGGCGTACTCCTTTTTATCACGGGTGATTATGCCGATAGTTGCATAGACGGATACTTTGATCAATGCAAAAGAGCTACCCCGTTGCAGCAAACAAAACTTTAGTCATCGCAAAGCTGCTTAGCGAGGGCATAACCAGGCACGCAACTCCAACCAACCCAAGGGCACCCAACATGGAGTTCTTATAGCCAATTCGTGTGATGTAAGAAGCAACCAAAAAAGAAACAACTGCTATGCTCAAATCTTTGAACGCTTCTAATACACTAGCAGAGGACTCCGAAACTCCATAATTCCCTTGAACTTGTAGAATGACTGTCCCAACACTATTCAGTAGTATGGCAAACACAAAATAGTTGAGAAAAAGCGAGAGCTTAATTTTCCAGTTAGTCATTGCCGAAAAGGTTTAGAATCAAATCTAACAACTTTAAACGTAAGTTCAGCCTACCACAAATCGATACCCAATTCCCTTAATCGTTATGATTTCGATGGTTGAATCGTCTCTCAAAAACTCACGAAGTTTCGTAATATAGACATCCAGGTTTCTAGAGTTAAAAAAAGAATCATCACCCCATACCCGCATCAAAATGGTTTTGCGGTCAATGTTGTTGTTCTGGTTCTCCGCCAGAATTTGAAGCAACATGGCCTGCCGATGGGAGAGCTTGCGTATGTTTCCGTCCTTGCGAAGCTCATAGCGTTGAGGCGCAAATTCAAACTTGCCAATCATAATTTCCTCTTTTGGCGCGTTCGTTTGTTTTTGTGTGAGTTGGAGCAGATTGTTAATGCGAACAATTAGCTCTTCCATACTAAATGGCTTTCGCAAATAATCATTTCCACCAACTTCAAAGCCTTTGATCAAATCATCTGTTAGCGTTTTGGCCGTCACAAATATGATAGGAATTGTTGCATTGAGTTGTCTGATTTCCTTGGCGAGTGTGTACCCATCTTTGTGAGGCAACATAACATCCAACACAGCAATGTCCGGTTTTGAATTGGCAAATACAGCCATCACTTCTTTACCATCAGTTACCATGTTGACTTCAAACTGACGACTCTCCAAACTCTCTTTTACGATCTTCCCTAGAAAAGGCTCGTCTTCAACATAGAGTATTTTGGTTTTTGCCATTTGTGGTCGGTAAATTCAGAAAGTCGGAAAGCTTTCGGACTTTCCGACTTTCTGACTACTTTTTAAACTTAATAATAAATGTGCTTCCCTTTCCAATTTCGCTCTCCAGTGCTATTGCTGCTTTATGTGCTTTCACTACACTGTCCACGTAGCTTAATCCTAGCCCATACCCCTTGTTAGTATGGACGTCTCCGGCAGGAACCCGAAAGAACTTCTCAAACACTCGCTTCTTGTATTCTGAAGGAATCCCAATCCCATTGTCTTCCACCACAAGTTTCATTTCTCTTCCGGTCTCGACAAGGCCTATTTTTATAATGGGATTTTCACTACTGTATTTAAGTGCATTGTCCAATAGATTGAAAACAACATTTGTCAAATGAACCAAACTTCCTTGCAACTCAAAGTCACTCCCTGTTTTTTCAAATTTGATACTTCCTTTTTTCCTTTCAAGAACCAGTTTCAGGGATGCTATAACTTGTTCAATCACCTGATCTAAGTGAACCGGCTCGGGCTGAGAATCTACGCCTTTGCTCTCAAAGAGAGACGTTTTTAGAATTTTATCAGTAAGTAAAGTAAGTCTGTTAAGTTCATTTTGAGCAATTTCCAAATACTCCTTTGTCAGTTCGCGATTCTCGATACCGTTAAAGTCCCTTAAAGCTTCAATGGCAACCCCAACGGTGGTGATGGGGGTTTTCAGTTCGTGCGTCATATTACTGATGAAATCATTTTTCAACTCCCCTAACCGTTGCTGTGACCGAATGCTGCGGTACATGATCCAAAAAGCACCCAACGTAAGGACGGTTAGGAAAATCGCAAATAAAATTTGAGGTGCAATTCCTTTTAAAAGATAACTACGCCCATTTGAAATTTGCACGTTGTACAAATTAATCGGATTGAAGCGAACCCACCTAGACGTTATTGTATCGGTGAACACACTTCTGGTTTCCTCATCCAATTCCGCTCTCTCAAATAAGGCCTTGAATCGAGTTCTGGGGTTTCCAAACGAATGCTCCATTTCCGGAATGGAACGTTTTCCGATTTCGAAACGAAACGATAAGTTTTCCTTTTGAAGTGCCTTCTGAAAAGCAACCCGAATGACATCCCTCGACAACGAATCCGGACCCACGCGAAGAATGAAATTACCTGTCTCAATCTTTGCCCTCTGTATTTGAGCGCCAATGGGTCTCAAAAAGCGTTGCAGCGAATCCTTTTTGTCGGTAGAGGATATGAAAATCTGAATTTGTGAAGTGTTTCGCTTACGATCACCTTTTGAAGTTCCTTTCCATACAAAGCTCGTATCCTTCTCCGTTTTAAAAATTAAGCCAGTAGCTCCGGAAGCCGTATCTGATGGTATGCGTTCAAAGTTTTTTATAAAAAGAGAATCCCTCAATGAGCCTATGGTAGATTCAAAGAGATTGTTGGTGTCTTTTCGCAAATCCATGTAGGCCTTTTCATACGAAGACGTCAACCAAAAAAACTGCAATACCAGTAAAAGCAAAATGCTGGTAGCCATTAGCAAAATGATTAACGGATTCTTTGATTTCATCTTTACAAAACTACACCCTTTAAAAAATTCGCTAAAGGCCATTAACCTTAATTAACATTGATTTCAGAACTTTTAACCTAAGCCTGCCATCTTTAGCCGTACGTTTACAGCGTAAACCAAAAATGAAAAACTTTACCCTTATGAAAAAACTACTCCTTGTGCTTGGCATACTGGTTTCACTTGCGGCCATCAACATCGTATTTGCACAGTCATCTACTGGTGTCATTGAATACGAAGTAAAAGTAAACTTACATAAAACACTTCCTCCTGGCCGCGAAGGCATGAAGGCAATGATTCCGGAATTCAGAACCAGCAAACAACAGTTGTTCTTTAATGAAAACGAATCTCTCTTTAAGCCTATCATTGAAGACGAAGAGGAAGAAGAACAAGGTGGTGGCGTAGTTATGCGCTTTCGTCAGCCTAATGTAGAAATCTATCTCAATCAAGTCGCCAACAAAAGAGTATTTAAAGAAGAGTTTTTTGGTAAGACCTACCTGATTGAAGACTCTGCGAAAGTGGCTGCCTGGAAATTTGGTACTGAGACAAAAACCATTGCCGGCTACGAATGTCAACAGGCGTATTACACAGATGATAGTAATCCAAAAAGAATTCAGGAGATAACCGCGTGGTACGCGCCAAAACTTCGCCCCTTTCTTGGTCCAGAACGATTCAATACGCTACCGGGAGGTGTGCTGGCTGTCGACATTAATAATGGAGAACGCGTGCTAGTCGCGAAAAAGGTTGAATTCAAAGAACTGAAAAAGAATGATTTAAAAGAGCCGAAGGGAGGAGAAAAAATAAGTCGTGCAGATTTTATCAAAATGCGCGATGAACAAATGAAGAAGATGGGCGCAAATGGAGGAATGATTATTAGGAATTAAGTTGAAAGTTAAAAGTAAAAGGCTGAAAGCCTTAAGCTGAAGGATATCAGGTAGAATTCCGAACACAAGACTTAGATTTTTTTAATGCCTATTTGAAAATGAAAAGAATTTATATCCTCATTGTTTTATTGTCCATCGTTCAAATCAGCGTTGCACAGAAATTCTCGATCAAAGGACAAGTAACAGACTCGACTAAAAGTGCGCTTCCCAGTTCAACCGTTATGTTGTTGAGCCAAAAGGATTCTACCCTTGTCAATTTTGGAGTGAGCGACAAGAGTGGTTTGTTCGAAATTAAGAATGTTAGCGTTGGAGACTACTTTTTAAAAGTCACATTCGTGGGATATGCAACCTACCAAAAACGAATTTCGGCTGTTGGTGCCGGTGGAGATATTAATGTTGGATCGATTAAAATGATTCCGCAAGACAGGGAGCTTGAGGAATTAGTTATCAAAGGTGAAAAGGCACCCGTTACTGTAAAAAGAGACACTATCGAGTTCAACGCAGGTTCGTTCAAAGTAAAAGCAAATGCCAACGTAGAAGACTTATTGAAAAAACTTCCAGGCGTAGAGGTAGAAACGGACGGAACAGTTCGGGCGCAAGGTGAGCAAGTGCAACGAGTAATGGTGGACGGCCGTGAATTCTTTGGTCGCGATCCTAAACTCGCTACTCGAAATCTACCGGCCGATGCCGTTGAAAAAGTGCAGGTATTTGACAAAAAATCGGATCAATCAATTTTTACAGGGATCGATGACGGACAGAAGGAAAAGACGATAAACCTGGAGCTAAAAGAAGAAAAGCGCAACGGTGCGTTTGGTAACATGATGGCCGGAGCAGGAACCGATGACCGCTTTCAGGCAAAAGCCAACATCAACCGATTTGGCAAAGGGAAACAACTCTCTTTTTTAGGAATGGGAAATAACGTTAACGAACAGGGATTTTCATTTTCTGATTTCTTGAACTTCACAGGTGGTTCGCAACAAATGATGGGCGGTGGTGGCGGTGGACGGGTAAACATTCAATTGGATGGTGACAATACGAACGGAGTGCCTCTAAATTTTGGCGGACGGCAAAATGGGATAATGACCAACTACGCGGGCGGCATCAACTTTAATCGCGACCTAACTAAAAAAGCACAATTGACCTCCAGTTACTTTTATAATCGAATAGATCAGGACATTCGACAAGGTACAGATCGGATTAACTTTCTGCCTAATCAACCTTCCTACAATTTTAATGAAAACAGCATTCAGTCAAATCTGAATGACAATCATCGGGTAAACTTGACACTTGATCAGAAAATCGACTCGGCCAACTCAATCAAATTCACCAATAACATTACCTATTCAGAGTCCAGCCAACGATCAACCACTAACAGCGAAACACGTTCCAATGATAACACGTTACAAAATAAAAGCAACCGATTCAACACAAACGACCAGACTTCATTCAATTTAAATTCAAGTGCACTATTTCGGCATCGCTTTGCTAAAAAAGGACGCACGCTCTCTACGAATTTAACGCTTGGTATTTCGGAAACGGATGGCAAGGGCAATTTGAACTCCACTAACCAGTTTTATGGCAACAATCCGCGGGTTGAAGAACTTTCTCAACGGAACACACAAACCAATAATACGCAGTCTTATGGTGGCACACTGACGTATACTGAGCCATTGGGTGGAAGAAAATACCTGGAAGCCAACTACTCCTACCGAACCAATCAAAATCAAGTCGAACGAATTGTTTACAATGAAAAGGGCGGAGCCAGCACCATCGATCCCTTTCTTAGTAACATCTACAATAGTAATTACATCTATAGCAGGCCGGGAGTTAATTTCAGAATGAATCGTCAGAAATACAATTTTGCGGTTGGTGTGGGCTACCAAAATACCCAACTGAAAGGTGATCTAATCACGCAAAATGCAGAGATTGATCGCAGTTTTGAAAACTTTCTTCCAGTCGCACGGTTCAATTATGACTTCAGTAACTTCAAACACCTCCGCTTTGATTATGAAACTTCAATGCAAGAGCCAAGCATTCAACAATTACAACCAGCCGTTATCAATACAGATCCGCTGAATATTTCTGTTGGTAACCCAGAATTGAGACCTGGCTACGCACACAATCTCTCCGCCAACTTTACTACGTTCAACCCAAGTAAGTTTATCAATTTCTTTGCGTTTGTGACTGCGGCTTATACCACCAACGCTATTGCAAACTCACAGACTGTTGATCCTACCAACTTCGTGCGTACGTCCAAGCCCGTCAATGTACGTGATAACCTTCGACTAAATGGCAACCTTAATCTTGGGATTCCTATAAAAAAACTCAATAGCCGATTTAATCTCGTACCAACATTTTCAATCACAAATGGGATAAACTTGTTAAACGACTTAGAGAATCGAACCAAGCAACAAACGGTAGGCGGCACCGCCCGTTACAATTACACTTTCAAAGAGATTTTAATTGTCGACCTAAGTGCCAACCTGAGCAGGCAACAAACCGAGTATGACTTTAATCAACAACAGAACCAGGCTTTTATTAACCGGACCTATACAGCCGAAGCAAATCTCACGTTCCTAAAAAACTATCAGTTAAATACTTCTTACAACTACTATTCTTACAATAGCGAGACAACCAACTTCAGCCAAAACATTCCTGTATTAAATATTGGGTTATCCCGCTTCTTACTGAAGAACAATGTGGGTGAGCTAAAAATCGGTGTCAATAATTTACTCGATCAAAGTTTAAGTGTGAACCAAACCGCCACAGCCAACTATCTGCAACAAACAACATCTAATAATCTCGGTAGGTATTTTATGGTGAGTTTCACGTATGCACTAAATAAGCAATTGAATCCGATGGGTGGCGGAAGAGGAGGTCGTAGGGGCGGAATGCAGATGATTATTAACAACTGAGACTAGTTCAAGATTCAAAGTTCAAGATTCAAGATTCAGAGTTCAAAGTCTAAAGTCTAAAGTTTAAAACTCTCTAGTAGGAACACTTTGAACTTTCAACTTTTTACTTCTGCTTTGCGCTTTCAACTTTATCTTTTCTCTCCCTATCTTTGACCATGCGTTTCATACTTGCCTTTATGGTCATTTCTTCTTTTGCTGTAGCTCAACCTTTGCCTTCTTTCGATGTGCAGGGGCATAGAGGTGCACGCGGACTTCAGCCTGAGAATACCATTTCTGCATTTACTACGGCACTAGGCTTTGGTGTCACTACAGTTGAACTAGACTTGGCCATCACGAAAGATGGGCAAATAGTCGTTTCACACGAGCCTTGGATGGCTGCCGAATTTTGTTTAAAGCCCAATGGAAGCACTTTTCTGCAAAAAGAAGAGCTCGGTTACAACATATTTGAAATGACTTATGCAGAAGTGAAGCAATGGGATTGTGGATATAAGCCGCATCCACGGTTTCCTGAACAAGAAAAATTAGTTGTCTATAAACCACTTCTCAGCGATGTAATTGTGGCGGTGGAAAACCACATCAAAAGCTACACAAAGTATGAAGTCGATTATAACATCGAGATCAAAAGTGATCCATTAGGTGATGGTAAATTTCACCCTGCTCCCAGTGTTTTTTCAGATATGGTGTACCAACTAGTTGATCAGTATTTACCATTGGATCGCGTGGTGATTCAATCCTTCGACTTCCGTGTGCTAAAATACTGGCACGAAAAATATCCGGAGATTCGCTTGGCGGCATTGGTAGAAAATCAAAAATCAATCGATGATAATTTAGCAGAATTGGGATTTATTCCATCTGTATACAGTCCTGATTTTAAATTACTAACCAACGAACGAGTGAAATACCTACACACAAAGAATTTCACGCTGACACCCAAGCAAAAAGAAAATAAGCTAAAATCTAAGCTTCGGGTGATCCCATGGACCGTAAACGAGGAAAAGGATATGCTGGTGATGAAAGGGATGGGTGTAGATGGATTTATTACAGACTACCCCAACCGAGCAGCGAAATACAAAATGACGCTCAGCATTGATCCGGCAAAAAAATAATCTTAGTGTTTACCTGAATAGAAAATTTTTCCGACTCTTTTAATGTGGTCTAACAGCTCTATGTTTTTTATTTGATCATAAATAGAGAAGTCAAAAGTATACGGCAGGGACAGTTCATCTAATTCATTGCTGATTTTCGCAAGCTTTGAAAGATTTAGTTTTTCCCCAACAAGCGTCAAGTCGATGTCTGAGCCCCGCTTATAATTTCCTTTCGCACGTGAACCATATAAAATGGCTGATTGCACCTCTCGATGATGCGAAAGAACGTTGTGGATCTTTTGTGTTACGTCAGCGGTGAGACCAAAATTCATTTGGTTTTAAAAAGATTTGATTGATCGCCAGACCTAATAGTCTCTAAATTTTCTTGCAGATGAAGGAATAGATCAAAATATCTTTTCTTTATAAGATTTGAGATTTCTAAAGCAGTTGCTTCATTGTATGTATGGACTGTTAACTTTCTATTCTCGATCATTTCTAACCACGCTTCACCATTAACAATCAGTCCTCTTTTAAAGGCCAAGCGCACCGCATCTTTGCTTCCTTGAATTCCCACCTCTCCTTGATCTTCATAAAAATCCATTATGGTGTTCCAAGCCAGCTCATAAGTGTATTCAAACGATTTTATCAATCCCTGTTCTTCGAACTCATTCAGTTCGTTTTTTAAAATGAACCTTCTCAATTGAAGCAGTGCTTTATTGTAGTTTGCAAATCGCTGTAGCCACCTGATATCGTTGTTTTCAGCCATACTGAAATTAAGCTCTCGCAAGATAAAAACAATAAGTTGGAAACTTCGTAAATTTTGAATTGAAAATCCCAATTCTGTACCCCAAATTCCGTATTCTTGCAACTTTATGAAAATCCCCTTTATGTCATCAACCAACAACGAAATTCGAATAACGAAATACGATGTCTATGCTATTGGAAATGCCATCGTTGATATTGTAACAGAAGTCGAGCACGACTTTTTTGAAAAAAACGAAGTGGAAAAAGGAGTTATGACGCTCGTGGACGAAAAGCGACAAGAGCACTTGATGCAAGCGATTGACATGCAAAAAAGCCAACTTAAAGGTGGAGGCTCTGCCGGCAACACGGTTGCAGCTATCAATCAATTTGGTGGCAAAAGTTTTTATTCATGCATGGTCGCCAAAGATGAGTTAGGAAAATTCTTTTTAGAGGATCTAAAAAGCAATGGAGTAGAAACCAACTTGGTGTACGATCAATTGCCCAACGATCATTCCGGAAGATGTTTGGTGATGACCAGCCCCGATGCCGAGCGAACAATGAACACTTTTTTAGGGATCAATTCTTTTTTCTCGCCCGACCATTTAGATGAAGAGGCCATCAAAAATTCTTCCTATATCTATATGGAAGGTTACTTGGTTGCGAGTCCTAAAGGCTTGGAAGCCATGAAAGAAACCAAGCGATTGGCTGAGCACCACAAAGTGTCCACCGCTCTTACCTTCTCGGACCCAAGTATGGTGAAATATTTTTCGAGGCAAATGGAAGAAATTGTGGGTGCAAGTGTAGATCTACTTTTTTGCAACGAAGAAGAAGCAATGATTTTTACTGGAACCGATGATATTCTGCAGGCGCGCGAAAAATTAAAGGAAGTGGCCAAACGATTTGTGATGACCTTAGGCAAGAACGGAGCACTCGTTTTTGATGGCGATACGTTCATTCAAATCGAGCCCTACAAAGTCACTGCAATAGACTCAAACGGTGCGGGCGATATGTTTGCAGGCGCATTTATGTACGCGATCACTCATGGCCACAGTTTTGCGGAGGCCGGTAAACTCGCCTCACTTTCATCATCGAAAGTAGTGGGCCAGTGGGGGCCAAGGCTGACGAAAGATGAAGTCGAACAGGTTAAAAGCAGGTTAACGATATAGTCCTGCCAGATAGGCAGTTAAAGGCTATGAATGGATTTAGCATAGTTGATAAGTTCCATTATGTTGTTAAACTGGAATTTTTTAAGCAGCCGTCTTCGGTAAGTGTCAACAGTAGTTTTGGATAATTGAATTGTATGGGCAATTTCATCACTGGAAAGACCAACAGATATTAATGCTACTATTTTTTCTTCTTGTTTTGTGAATTGCAATGGTCGCGATTGGTGTGTGTTCTCTTTGATGTTTTTGATATAGTTTAATTCTTGGCTCAGAAATTTTTGACCGATCAGGGATGCTTTAATTCCTTTTAGGATTGCCTCTGGCGATTCACTTTTAGATATAATACTGCACCCTTGGTCATATAGCGCATACAATAAATTATTCTCCTTGATAGAAGTAAAGAGTATTACATTCAAAGCCGGGTATGATTTAAGGGAATCAACTATTACGGCATATCCAGGACGATCTTCCCTGTAGAAGTCGATTATCAAAAGATCTACTTTTTCTTCACGTAAAATTATACTGCCCTCCAAAGAACTGTTAGCGATCAATAAAGAGAAATTAGAATCTTCTAGTAAGCAGCTGAGTCCTATACGAATTATAGGTAATTGATCGACTATTAGTACCCTCCACTTTTTACTTGCCATGGCCATTAAAGTAACTGACTAACGTGAGTAACCCCATGCGGGCAACGTCTCAAAAATAAGACATACATGGCATGTATGGTTATACGTGAATAAGTTTTTTTTAGTTGATAACAACTATGTTTATTACTCTTTGAAATTTTGATGGGTGAAGTTTCCGTTTTATTCACAACTCGACCAAATGGACTGCGGTCCTACTTGCCTTAAGATGATTGCAAAATATCATGGCAAGCTATTTTCGCTCAATGAGTTACGCACAAAATCATTTATAACCCGCGAAGGAGTTTCCCTATTGGGTATCAGCGAGGCGGCCGAGGCGATTGGTTTCCGCACTATGGGCGTAAAACTGCCTTTTGACAAAATGGTTGTAGATGCACCTTTACCCTGCATCGTCCATTGGAACCAAAGCCACTTTGCTGTATTGTACAAGATCAAGAAAAACAAGATTTCTGTGGCCGACCCTGCCGCGGGCTTGATTACCTATACCAAAGAAGAATTTTTAAAGTCATGGCTCTCTACTTCTACCAATGGAAGCGGAGTGGGGATAGCCTTACTGCTCGAACCGACACCGGCATTTTATGAAACTGAGGCAGCAACTGACAAGAACACCAAGCTTGGGTTCTATTATCTATTCGGCTACCTAAAAACACACAGAAGGTTTATTGTTCAGTTGTTAATAGGCCTTTTGCTTGGCAGTTTGATCCAACTTATCCTCCCTTTTCTTACCCAATCCATTGTGGACGTGGGCATCAACACCCGCAACACACCGTTCATATATATTGTGCTGGCTGCCCAACTCATGCTTATTTTTAGCCGGACGGTGGCCGAGTTTATCAGGCGGTGGATATTGCTGCACCTCAGTACCCGCATCAATCTCAGCATCATCTCCGATTTTCTCATCAAACTCATGCAGTTGCCCATGAGCTTTTTCGATTCCAAGAAGATTGGTGATATCCTACAGCGCATAGAAGACCACAGCCGCATCGAGCAGTTTTTAAGCTCCTCTTCCCTGAACATCCTATTTTCCTTTTTCAACCTGATCATTTTTGGGGTAGTCTTGGCACTGTACAACATTCCTATATTTATGATATTCTTTGGCGGCAGTGCTCTGTATATTGTCTTCGTGCTGTTCTTTTTGAAAGTACGGAAAGAGCTGGACTACAAACGGTTCAACGAACTCTCGCGCAACCGCAGTAGCCTCATCCAATTAGTGAACGGCATGCAAGAGATTAAGCTCAACAACTGCGAGCGCACCAAGCGGTGGGAGTGGGAGCGCATACAGGCCAAACTTTTTAAGTTAAGTGTGAGCAGCACCCGAGTTCAACAATGGCAAGAGGGCGGTAGCACGCTAATCAACGAGTTAAAAAATATCTTCATCACCTTCATGGCGGCCACAGCCGTGATTAGCGGAAGCATGACCTTGGGTATGATGCTGGCCGTGCAGTACATCATTGGGCAACTTAACGTGCCTATCAACGAGTTCGTCAACTTTATCCGCGAATTGCAGGATGCCCGCATTAGCCTTGATCGCATAGGCGAGATCAGATTACTGGAAAATGAAGAAAAGCCACCAAGCAATACTTTAGGCCGCTTCCCTTCTCCTTTTGGAGAAGGTGGCCGAAGGCCGAATGAGGTGAACCTGCGCTTTGAAAAAGTCTCCTTCCAATACGAGGGGCCTCACTCACCTAAAGCACTAGATAACATTAACCTCACCATTGAAGAGGGAAAGGTAACGGCCATAGTGGGCGCAAGCGGAAGCGGAAAAACAACTTTGCTCAAGCTGTTGCTCAAATATTATCCGCCCACCGAGGGCAAAATTCTTTTAGGCCACACCGATTTGATAAACAAAAGTGCCAGAGAGTGGCGCAGCCAATGCGGCACCGTTATGCAAGACGGTTACATTTTTTCAGATACTATTGCCAACAATATCAGCGTTAGTGACGAGGAAATGAATGCAACGAAGCTGCTCAATGCCGTGCGTGTGGCCAACATTCAAGAGTTTATTGAGGAACTACCATTGGGTTACAATACTAAAATTGGAAGTGATGGCACGGGCATTAGCGCGGGGCAACGCCAGCGCATGTTGATAGCCCGGGCCGTGTACCGCAACCCTCATTATCTATTTTTTGACGAGGCTACCAGTGCGCTAGATGCGAACAATGAGAGGGTGATCATGGACAACTTAGACGAATTTTTTAAGGGACGAACGGTAGTGGTGATTGCTCACCGACTTAGTACCGTTAAAAATGCAGATAAAATTGTAGTGTTGGAAGGCGGAAGGGTAGTGGAGGAAGGCAGTCACGCGGAACTGACAGCAACCAAAGGGAAATATTATGAGTTGGTTAAGAATCAATTGGAACTGGGGAACTAAATATTATTTTATGAGTCTATTTAAATATATAGAAAGAGCAAAGGCAATTCATTGTTTAATTGAAAAGGAAAACACTGGTTCAAGTGACGAGTTTGCCAGAAGGGTTGGTATTTCCCGAAGCCTATTGATGGAACATTTAAGAGAGATGCGCGAAACATACAATGCACCGATTGATTTTTGTAGAGCAAGACATAGCTTTTATTATAAAGAACCTTTTTCGCTTACCGTTCACATTTCTGCAGGTATGGAAAAGGTTAAGGGAGGTCAAAATTTAAATTACCGTTTGATGTACAGTCCAGACGTGCTAGACTCCCGAAAACTAAGTTTACATTCGTAGAAAGACGGATGCTAGCTCCTGATACCTACCGCGGATGCCGAAAAGCGAATGAGTAGGTAATTAAAATACAAAATGTCATGGAAAAATTCAAAAAGTTTGCGATGAATCATTCTCAGATGAAAAACATTGCGGGTGGTCGTTGGTCATGCTCATGTTATGGCGGACCCGGCACATGGAGCGGTAACTATGGTAGTCCAGGTCGGGCACTGATGGCCATTTATGAATATTGTTCCGGTGGAGGGACTTGCGCAAGGATGTAACAATTAAATGGAGGTGATTATGCAAAATTACCTCCATCCTTTTTTACTCTTAATGATCCAAAATTTCAACATGGTTTCAGCTAATTTTGTAATTTAATACTACCTCCATGTTCACAATACGAAGTATTCTTTTTTTAGTTTCTTTAACAACACTATTTGATTCCCTTGCAATAACAACTATTGACTTTACAATTAGACTAGAATCTCCAGCAATCAAATATTATAGACCGTTTGATTATTTCGCCAATTTAGTTATCCCATGCGATCTTAAGCCAGATACTAAAGGAAAAATTCTGGTTGAACTTGATATTAATAAGCCAACTTTTGTAAAATTTATAATAGGCGGGTCGGTTTTATGGATATTGGCCGAACCTGATGATACCATTTATATTGAGACAATGCCAATGATTAACAGCGAGCCCTTAAGTAATATCTATATAACTGGGAATAACTCTATGGGTCACGAATTCTATAACAAGAAATACAACTATATACCGATTAATAAGTTCACAGATCTTCGATCAATATTCGAAAAAAGTAAAAACGAAAAAGCGGATAGTATCTTTAAGAACATAAAAGTCGCAATCAATAATGAAGAAAAATGGGTGGATTCTCTTTATTATTTGGGGCAGATTACAAAACACTATTCTGATTACATGAAAATTGAAATTGAAAGTGTTCTAGCATGGGAAATAGGGAATCTTTGTGACCAGTATTTTAATAAAAGTCAAGAAGCTATTTTGATTGCCTCCAAAATCAAAAAAGAGTTGTTTGCACTTGTTGACCCGTTGAGCGAAAAAATGTACACTTGCGGACTAGCTTTTGCTTACTATTATACCTATTTCGAATTCATTTATAACAACCATGACGTTGAGATTGATACTTCAAATGTTATTATTGAAGATATTCGTTTTTTTGCTTTAGCCCCTAAAGAATTACAAAAGCATTTATGGGGACAACATTTATCAGGTTATCAAGAAATTGCTCCAATTCAATATGACTACTGTAAATTATTCAATAAGTTTAAATCAATTTATAAAACTGGGGACTATGTGGATTATTTTGAAAAAAGCGAAATTTGTAACCCAAGAAAACCTGAATTTGTCAAGGTGCTTGACACTACCGATAAAGACTTGTTTAGATTAATCACAGAAAACTTTTATCGCAAACGAGTATTCATTGATTTATGGGCCACGTGGTGCGCGCCTTGTAAGATGGAATTCGCACATTATGATTCTACATTTTATGAATTCATGAAAGAGAAGAAAATCGATCTCGTCTTTTTAAGCATTGATAAGCCCGAACTTAAAAATAAATGGGAAACGGAAGTAAAAGCACTTAGCCTGAAAGGCTATCACGCTTTAGCCGCCAAAACGCTACAAGCATCTATAAAGGAAATAGTCTACGATGATGGCCCCATTGTTATCCCGCGTTACATTCTGGCTGATGAAAATGGAAGAATACTTTCTACGGACTTTAAACGACCGTCAGATCCATCGTTTAGACATGAAATAGAAAAGGCCTTTCCGAAAAGGTAGATCATGAAGATTCGATCTTTTATTGACTTTGATCATGATATTTTATTGGCTCTGAAATAACTACATCGTCCAATCTCTTATGAGAATAACTCGTCAAACCCACCCGACTAAAAATGCATATACTTCGGTTGTTAACTTGGTTGGCATTCTAAATGTGAGCATTTCTAATTCAACTTTGAGTCAAATTGAGCAGCATCCCGGTTATCCCAGCCTATCATCTATTTCAGACACCCTCACAGATTGGCAAATTGAAAACCTTGCCATCAATTCATCAATCGAACAATTAAAGGAAATTCCCTATCCAGCCATTGCGCACCTCCATAAAAATAATGGCCATTTTGTTGTACTACAGGAATTGGAGGATGACGTTCTTCAATACATTGACCCTGAAATTGGCCTGATAAAGGAATCACTTCAAATTTTTGAAAAAAAGTGGACCGGGGTCGTATTACTTGTGCAGGTCAACAAAAAATCGGGCGAAGAGAATTATCAGCAAAAAAGACGGCAAGAGATCTTTCACAAGGTGAGCTTGGTTACAGTTGGCGTTCTGGCAATCTTATTGGCGCTTTTACCGCTATCAATTATTCCTCTATACCTTTTGTCAATCTATGTTCTAAAAATTATTGGAAGCGTACTGTGTTATTTCCTTTTGCAAAAGCAGTTTGGCGGTGGCAACGCAACAATTAATGCCTTTTGTAAAATGGGCGGCAAATCAGATTGTGATAGCGTTATCAACTCATCAGCCTCTACAATATTTGGTGTCATTCACTTATCAGAAATAGGCTTTTGGTATTTCGTTGGTGGTCTATTGTCAATGATAATTGGAACTCTTGCTGCTAATAGCTTGCTATCAGGTGTCCTCGCAATTCTGTCTATTGCAGTATTGCCATTCAGTCTATTTGCCGTTTACTATCAAGGCTGGGTTATAAAGAAATGGTGTCCCCTTTGCTTGGTGGTGATGGCCGTTTTCTGGATAGAGTTTATCGCACATTTGATATTGGGAGACTTAGTTAATATGAATTGGAATAGCCTATCAATAGCTTTTGTTGGTTTTTCGATTCCACTTATTTTTTGGTTGAGTGTACGCCAGCAATTTTTGGACTCCTTAAAGTTACCTAGGGTGAGACGTAGCCTCAATAGATTTCTCAAAAGCGAAAGAGTCTTCCAAAAACTCCTGGAGGATCAGCCAGAAATTGAAATAGGAAATTTCTCTAATGAACTTCAAGCAGGTGTTGGTGAAGCACCAATCACCATAACCATAGTAAGCAATCCTGTGTGCGAACCTTGTGCCTATGCCCATTCTGTTGTTGAGGGTTTATTAGAACAATTTGAGGGAAAGATAAAAGTAGTTTTTCGTTTCGCGATTAATCCATCAGACACCAAGTCGGTGTCTTATGAAATGTTGAGTCATCTAATGGCTTTGCTCTTAAGTACCTCAAACAAAAAGCCTATTGAAGCCCTTTCTGGTTGGTATCTAAAAAATGGAAAAAATAATGTTAAAAAATGGAAGGAGGAATATCCGTTTTCGACAAACCATAATCAAGATGCTATAACAAAACTAATCCATGAACATGCCAAATGGTTCACTTTGGCTAGAATCAAAGCCACCCCTACTATTTTGATCAACGGAAAAAAACTACCCGAAGAATTTTCAGTGGCCGATTTAAAATACCAAGTAAGGAAAATGGCAGAAAAGATTAACGAATCTGAACCAGTTTCCTAAACTGATAAAAAACCCTTTCTAATAACCTCAAATCCTCGGTAATAATTTCAGTTTCGCCTAAATCTCAATCCCCTCTTTTGCTATGTGGGCGATAAATTCATCACCATCCGTAAATTGTTGAAATGAATAAGGGTGTGTCTCTATCAATGGATAGCGTATGTTCACTTTGGTGTATTGTTTAAGGTTGGCAAAAATATCATCTGTAAATTTCTTGGACACCAACAGCAGGTCAATGTCTGAGCCATCGTGGGCTGTCCCACGCGCATACGAGCCAAAGAGCATGACCTTATCGAAAGTCACCCCGATCGTTTTGCATTCTTGCACAAACGCATGAGCAGTATTTATAGCAGTTTGTTGAGTAACCATTGTTGTAATTGTTTGGCTTGGTCTAGTTTGTGTCGCGCGAACGAGGCAGTAGAAGCTTTATGTAGTTTTGAAATTTGCTCTGGGTAGCGGCCTTCGATTTGAAAGCGGTTTAGTTCCAGCAGGAATTCTTTTTGGTCATCGGTAAGCTCAATAGTTGTTTGTGATAATAGAAAAATGAGGTTGTGGGTTTTAGGTGGAATATTACTTTCGTTTGAATTGATCCAATGCGCTTTGCTCACCTTCTCTAACGACAAGTGTGCAAAGAACAAAGCATGAAGGTATTTTTTGCCAGTGAACAAAAGCTCTGTTGATTCCCAATCATCGTTTGATTGATTAACCCAATGTGTAATGTGTTCCTCTTTTGTTTTCACTTCTCAAAGCTACTTATTTTGTTGCAATCAATTTCCTAAACTGATAAAACACTCGCTCCAACAACCTCAAGTCCTCTGTGATAATTTCAGTTTCTCCTTGCAACTGCGGCCTAAATGAAAGGAGTTTGTTGTGAGTACTTTTCATTCCTTGCGGCAAGCTAATCGCCACAGTATAATTTTCCTTATCGGGCACTTCAGAGATAGATTCAATTTTTCCTTGCAACATACCAAACTGCTCAAAAGGATAATTGGATAAACGGATGTTCACTGCTTGCCCTACCTTCACTTTGCCAGAACCAAGCACAGGCAATTCTGCTTTTGCTATTAGTTTGTTAGAGGTGGGCAGCAAGGCAAACAAAGGCTTTCCACTTTCAATATATTGGTCATTTTCAATAAAACCCAGGTAGGCAACCGTGCCATCGGCAGGTGCGGCAAAAAGAAAATTTTCCCTCCATGCTTTTAATCGCGCAGCTAATTCTTTAATGGCATTTTCGGCACTGGTCTGCAATTGGTTCTCTTCTTTAGTGCGGCTTATTTCCAACTCCGTTACCTGTTTCTCTAAACCATCGGCTTGCAGTTGGTTAGAGATAATAGATGCTTCCATGCTTTTTACTCCGCGCTGTTGTAACAGGTAAGCACTTTTAGTTTTGTTGAAATCAAGCGGGGCAATCACTTTTTGCGCAAGCAAGATGGAGTCGGCCTTAAACTGTTGGTAGCTTAGTGCTCCTTCCTGTTTCATCAAGCCCAGTTGCTTTTGCAGATTTCGGTTAAGGTTTTTGTAAGACAATACTTGCTTGTTTAAATGAGCGATCTGTTTCTCGTGGAGTTTGGTCTCCGTAAAGGCAATCAAGTCTTGCAAAGATTTAACGGTTGCATTCACATAGCCCTGTAAATCGCCTGCTTTAATATTTTTATCAAGGGCAATAAATAAATCGGTGGTATTGGTATTTGCTTCGTAGCTAGTGAGTGCTGCCTCTAAATAAGCCATATCGGTAAGAGAGGCATTGGTTAACAAGTGGGCGATCAGATCATTTTTCTGGGCAGTCTCATTGGCCTTTTTCAAAAGAGTTATTTTGCCAACAGCCCGGCTCACCAGGTTAATCGGGGCGGGGTCGGTGGTTACCACCACTTTGGCCTTTATCACATCGGGGTATTTTACAAACCAACTGATGGAGAGCAGCACAACAAAAAGAAAAAAGATCAGCCCAATGCCCCAGCGGATCAACCCTCCGGGCATTTGGGTGATGATCTCTTGTACTTCTTCGCTGCGTATTTCTAGGGCTTCTTTGGTTTGTAGTTCCATAGGTCTCGGTAATCCGTTTTCAAAGCCTCAATATCTGTATTTTAGCTGATAAAAATCGATCGAGTGCCCATGAGTTTTGCTCTCACCAGTGCGCAGTTGGGCATATCTGGCAATTAAATCTTGTTCAAATATTTTGCAGAGGCCGGTAAACTCGCCTCACTTTTATCTTCGAAAGTGTATGCCAATAGAAGCCAAGACTTACCAAAGAGCAGACAGCGAAAGTTAAAGAGTACTTGGTTGGCTAGGCTAATTAATTCTTAAAGTGCTTCTGAATTTCTGTTTGCGGTACTCTTCTCAAAGAGAGAAATGAAGTTTCCAAGTGATCAAAATCTTTATCGGTGGTAACAAGCTGTAGGTTTAGCAAAGAGGCAGTGGCGGCAATCCACAAATCGTTCTTGCCCATATTACGTGGTGTGGCAAAGGGATATTTTTGATATTCGGGGTGACTGCATTGGCTGTAGGCGTCAATGCCAATGTATGTAGGAAGCAGTGAATTGCTAACATTCATCACATATACCGACTTAAAAAAGTCAACCAATATTTGCATTTTGTGTTCCCCCCAACTATTCTGAAAGGCAATAGATTGTGCCTCAGCTATACTTATAAAAGAAACATAGATGTTACTTCCTTTGGGATTAAGTTATTCCATTATCCGGTGTGCTGATTTTGATCTGACAATGGCAAGAATGATATTGGTATCAAAAAGCAGATTCATTCTATTTCGTCAGCATCTTAATTGCTTTCTGGTAATCGTCTTCCGAAAGAGGCTCTCCTTTTAAATGATACAATTTCTTCGGGTCATAGCCCTTTAACTTACCGAAAGCTGTTGCCCCTCCCGCGGCCAAAATATCTTCCGGATCATAGCTCTTAAATTTCGGAAAGAAATAAGGTTTTTCTTTTGATGTTGTTTTTGCCTTCACTGTCTTTTCTATAAATGCATACCAAATATCCCAAAAAAGCAGATGAAAAAGAAACAGTAAGGTCTACAACACGCATATTCACAGCTGTATGGCATTGTAGGCAATCCGTTGGCTAGATCATAGCCACTTTCAAACTTAACAGTAGTTGTTCAGAAAATACGTGGTTTTCCACGTATCAAATACGGGGAAAACCACGTTGATAATTGCGAACAAGATATTCACTTTTGCCGTTGCTGATATCGTCTCTCGTAAACAGATCATAAAAAGGATGGCAATAATTTAAACTCCTAAGTTTTTGGTTTGTCGCTTTTATTAATACTTTGCTCCGCCTACGGGTCTATAACCAGGCTATAATTACCTTAAGAAAACTTAATACAAAACCAATTCCTCTATGAAAATGAAAATGATTTTGATGGCATTGTTGCTTGTTGCAGCGAGTGGTTATGCCCAGAAAAAAGAAAAAACTCCTGCACCCACGTCACCTGAGAAGCAGATTACTGGGTCTCTTACCGCACCCGTTAAGATGACTTCAGTAGAAGGGATTACTGAATATCGATTGGCCAACGGCCTGAAAGTATTATTGTTCCCTGACCCCTCCAAACAAACCATCACCGTCAATATCACCTATATGGTTGGCTCCAAGCATGAGAACTATGGAGAAACTGGAATGGCTCATTTACTTGAGCATTTGGTTTTCAAGGGTACTCCTAACCATCCTGATATTCCAAAAGAACTAACAGAGCATGGATGCCGCCCAAATGGTACTACCTGGGTAGATCGCACTAATTATTATGAAACTTTCAATGCCACCGAAGAAAATTTGAAATGGGCTATTGATCTGGAGGCCGATAGAATGGTCAACTCATACATCGCCAAAAAAGATTTGGATAGTGAGATGACGGTTGTGCGTAACGAATTTGAAAGTGGCGAGAATAGACCTTTCAGTGTCCTTTTAGAGCGGGTGATGTCAACAGCTTACTTGTGGCACAATTATGGAAAGTCAACGATTGGCTCAAGAGCAGATATTGAAAATGTGCCCATTGATAAGCTACAGGCATTCTATAAAAAATACTACCAACCTGATAATGCTGTTCTACTGGTCGCTGGGAAATTTGATGAGGCAAAAACACTTGATTTGATTGTTCAAAAATTTGGTCGAGTTCCTAAGCCCGAGCGGCAAATCTCCCAGACCTACACCACCGATCCAGTTCAAGATGGCGAGCGTTCTGTTAGCTTGAAAAGAGTTGGTGACGTACAACTAGTAATGACCGCCTACCATATTCCATCAGGTTCACATCCAGACTATCCTGCAATTGAAGTTCTGTCTAATATTCTTGGCACAGAACCATCAGGTAGACTATACAAAGCGCTTGTAGAAACAAAAAAGGCTAGTTCCTCAGGGGCATTCGCTTTTCAATGGAAAGAGCCTGGTTTGTTATTGTCTTACGCAGAGCTTCTCAAAGAAAATTCACTGGAAGACGCCAAGTCGGCCATGCTAAAAGCCTTAGACGATGTTGCAACAACTACTCCAACGAAAGAAGAGGTAGAGCGGGCTAAAGGCGAAATTCTCAAACAAATTGAATTGGGTTTTAACTCTTCTGAACGGATTGGTTTGGAGATAAGTGAGTTCGTTGGAATGGGAGACTGGCGTATGCTCTTTGTAACTAGAGACAGAATAAAAAATGTTTCGTTACTTGATGTGAGAAGAGTCGCCAAACAATATCTAAAGCCAGACAACAGAACAGTCGGGGTTTTTATTCCAACAGAAAAACCAGAGAGGTCTGAAATTCCGGCTACCCCTGATGTAGACGCCATCGTAAAAGATTACAAGGGAACTCAAACCATCGCTCAAGGGGAGGAATTTGATCCTGCTCCGGCCAATATCGAATCACGTACCACACGAATAGAATTACCAAACGGAATGAAAATGGCCATGCTCCCCAAGAAAACCAGGGGCGAGTCAGTAGAAGCTCGTATTACGTTGCGTTTTGGCGATGAAAAATCGTTGATGAATAAGGGCACCGCTGGTGAATATGCAGCGAGCATGCTGAACAAAGGCACGTCCAAGAAAACCCGTCAGCAAATCAAAGATGAGTTTGACAGATTAAAAGCCAATGTGTTTATAGGAGGTGGTGCCACGCAGACATTCATCAACGTAACAACAACGAAGCCTAATTTAGCAGAAGCATTAAAGCTGGTAGGCGAGGTTCTCAAAGATCCTTCTTTTCCTGCCGATGAATTTGAAAAGTTAAAATCAGAAGAATTGGCAAACGTGGAATCACAAAGAAGCGAACCACAAGCCATCGCCTTTAACAAAATACAACGCCACACCACCCCTTATCAAAAAAGTGATCCTCGCTATATCAACACTTTCGATGAAGAGGTGGCATCGATTAAGTCGGTAACGTTGGATGAGGTAAAGTCCTTTTACAAAGAATTCTATGGTGCGAACAATGCCACCATGGCGATTGTTGGGGATTTCGATTCAAATGAGTTGAAGGCATTGAATACGGAGTTATTTGGCAATTGGAAAAGCGCACAAAGTTTTACCAGAATTGTAAACAAAGCCATTCCTGTTCAAGCAATCAATGAGTCGATAGAAACACCGGATAAGGCCAATGCCTTTTTTGTAGCCGCCTACAACTTTGAGTTTAGCGATTCAAACCCAGATTACCCGGCATTAGTGCTTGGGAATTTTATGTTAGGAGGAGGATTTTTGAATTCTCGATTAGCTACTCGCATCCGACAAAAAGAAGGACTGAGCTATGGAGTTGGTTCGCAATTTAGTGCGGGCACCTTAGACCCGGTTGGTTCATTCTTTGCCTTCGCTATTTACGCACCAGAAAATGTTGAGAAATTGGAGAAGGCCTTTAAAGAAGAAATTGAAAAAGTGACCACCACAGGCTTTACTGCCGAAGAAGTGACCGCTGCGAAATCAGGATGGTCGCAGTCACGTACTGTCAGTCGGGCACAAGATGGTGGGCTCGCTGGCACGTTAAACAACTACTTGTTCTCTAAAAGAGACCTAAAGTGGGACGAAGAGTATGAGAAGAAGGTAATGGCTCTCACCCCAGAGCAGATCAATGCAGCCATGAAAAAGCACTTGAAACTGGAGTCGATGAATATTATTAAAGCTGGCGATTTCGCAAAGGCCAAATCAAAGGCAGCGGAGAAGAAGTAATATCATTTAACTACTTAGCCAAAACCCCCTTATCAGGTTGATGAGGGGGTTTTTTATTGTAGTCTTATTCACATCCCCCGGCAAACCTGTTGGAATTTCCAATAATCCTCAACATCTTTGCAACCCTTTTAGAAAAAGGTCTTAATCAAGATATTATGAAATGGTCACAAATTGACTTGTGTAAGACAATGAAATTAGATTTGACCATTCCATGTGACCAAAAAAATAAACATTAACACATGAAACGTACGTATCAGCCTTCCAAGAAGAAAAGAAAGAATAAGCACGGTTTCCGCGAGCGCATGGCCTCTGCCAATGGCCGCAGAGTCTTGGCTAACAGACGTAAAAATGGCAGGAAAAAATTGACTGTTTCCGATGAAGGAACAGCCAAATCAAGGGCAAAATAGTCCGTCTTGAGCCTTTTTGGCTAAAGATGGCTGGCTATTGATTGTCACTAAAATCTCTTTTAACGGTGAACTTTCCTAAGCAGGCCGAGAGCGCGTACCTTCGCACATGACCCGGTTTACCTTCAAAAAAGAAGAAAAACTCACAAGTGAAAAATGGATAAAGGAACTCTTTGAAAAGGGTTCCTCTTTTTATTTGAGCCCATTAAAGGTCATTTACTTGCTCCATCCCAATCAAGACTTGCCCAATCAGGTATTAATATCGGTACCTGCCCGAAATTTCAAGCGTGCCGTTGATCGGAACCGCATCAAAAGGCAGCTTCGGGAAGCCTATCGGCTGCACAAGCATCAGTTGGATGCAAACCACAAATGGCTGATTGCGTATATTTACTCTGCCAGAGAAAAATTGCCTTCGGCCCAGATACACCAAAAGATGCCCTTGACGTTAGTTCGGATAGGAAAAACTATTGTTTGATGAATAAAAAATATAGAGTTACCAGCCTTCTGCTTTTAACTGCGCTAGTCGGCATTTTTGCATTTCGGGCGCCAGCCGAAAAGTACTTCGATATTGCGAAGAGCCTGGATATTTTTGCCACCCTTTTCAAAGAAGTAAACACCTATTATGTTGACGAAGTAGACCCCAAAAAGCTAATCGTGACAGGCATCAATGGCATGTTGGAGCAACTTGATCCCTATACGGATTATATAGCTGAAGAAAATCGAGAAGCATTTAGCATCCAAACAACCGGGCAATATGCGGGCGTGGGTGCCTTGATTGGAATTGTAAATAAGAAAACGGTGATCACCAATCCCTATGCGGGATTCCCAGCACATCGTGCCGGACTAAAAGTCGGTGACGAGTTCATCGCTGTGGACGGCAAAGACGCCCAGGGAAAGTCCACCTCCGAGGTCAGCAACATGCTGAAAGGAAATCCAAAAACGGATGTTGAAATTGCTGTCAAGCGGATGGGGCAAAAAGACCTGATTAAAGTGAAACTAACACGTGAAAAAATAAAAATAAATAACGTCACCTACCAGGGGCTAATCGACACCGACCTTGGGTACATTCGTTTAGAAGAGTTTACTCCAGGTGCTAGCGATGAAGTAAAAGAGGCAGTTCTAAATCTGAAAAAAGCGGGAGCGAAAAAATTAATTCTTGATCTTAGAAACAATCCGGGAGGGTCATTATTCGAAGCCATCAACATTGTTAATATATTTATCCCAAAGGGGAATGAAGTCGTTTCTACCAAAGGCAAAGTAGAAGAATGGAATAAGACATACACCACGCTCAACGGGTCAATAGACATTGAGACTCCGCTGGTCGTTTTGGCAAATGGCGGAAGCGCATCTGCGTCAGAAATTGTGGCCGGCTCATTGCAGGATTACGATCGTGCAGTGTTAATAGGTCAAAAAACGTTTGGAAAAGGACTGGTTCAAACCACTCGACAACTATCCTACAACGCACAACTAAAAGTAACTACCGCCAAGTATTATATACCAAGCGGGAGATGCATTCAAGCATTAGACTACAGTCATCGCAAAAGCGATGGTAGCGTTGAAAAATTTGCCGACTCAACAAAAAACGAATTTAAAACCAAGAATGGCCGAAAGGTTTATGATGGGGGTGGCCTTGACCCAGATATACACCTGAAGAAAGAAGCTCCCAGCTCGGCTTTAGTAGAACTGAACAACGCTGGGTATTTGTTTGACTACGCAACAAAATATTGCAGCGAAAATCCAAACCCACCAACACCCTTGAAAAATTTCAGATTGTCCGACAATGAGTATAAAAAGTTTGCCGATTGGATGAAGGCCCAGAAGTTTTCATATACCACAGAACTAGAAAAAAAAGCAAACGAATTGGTCGCCTCTGCAAAAGCAGAACGGTACTATGAAGATCTTAAACCTTCATTAGCTGAATTTCAGAATAAGATTAACGATTATCACACCGCTGACCTTACCCGGTTGCGCACAGAAATTTCAGTTCTCCTGGAAGAAGAGATTGCATTTCACTATCAGCTGGCCATCGGGCAAGTAGAAGTCTCCCTTTCCAGAGATAGTGAAATTCAAGAAGCAAAGAAAATACTGGGTGATATCGCGGAGTACAAAAGAATATTGTCGCCTCGTTAATGTCATTGCTTCTTAGCATCGAAACTTCAACGTTGGGCTGTTCGGTGGCGTTACACGAACAGCGGAAGTTGCTTCACTCTGTAGAAACGCAAGTACCACAATCCGCATCTGCCCAATTGGCCGTCATGATTCAAAAAGTATTGAATGAAAGTCGGAAAAAGCCAGCTGAACTGAAAGGGGTGGTGGTAGCAGCCGGGCCTGGTTCCTATACTGGTTTGAGGATAGGCGTAGCTACGGCAAAGGGGCTATGCTACGCGTTGGAAATTCCACTGATTTCAATCAATACACTAGAATTACTTGCCTATCAGTTTATCAATTCAAAAAAAATTGAACCCGGCAGTTCACTACTTTGCCCGATGCTTGATGCCAGGCGCATGGAAGTTTATACGATGCTTATGGGTAGCGAGTTGACTATCATAAGACCGACAGAGGCCAAGGTAATTGATGATACCAGTTACGTTGATCTGCTTGAAAACAACTCGGTTTATTTTTTTGGTGATGGCGCAGCCAAATGTCAGGAATTTATCAAGCATCCCAACGCTCACTTTGTCTCCGATATTATTCCGTTAGCCAGTTACCTTGGAGAAATGGGCTTTGAAAAATGGACAAAAAATCAGTTTGAGGATATCGCATTATTCGAACCATACTATTTAAAAGACTTTTTGATTCGCAAACCAATTACTGTCTAATTGTGTTACCATATCTATGACTGAGAAAGAAAACGTTGATGTGAGTGGCGAAATCATAAATCGGATAACTACCAGCGCGTTGGTGACACTGGATCTCGAGGAATACTATACTCCGGGTGAACGCGTGATACTCGACATCAAACCATGGCTTTTTCAAGAACTGATTTTAAAAGAAAAAGATTTTCGAGAGCACATCAAGTCACACAATTGGACTCAATACGAAGGCAAATTGATAGCCATTATCTGCTCGGCAGACGCGATTGTGCCAACTTGGGCCTATATGCTGGTTACCATCGCGCTACAACCCGTTGCCGAGTTTGTTTGTTTTGGTTCAATTTCAGATCTTGAAATCCAACTCTACTCCCACGCACTTAAGAAAATAGACTGGCAACAATTCAATAATGCCAAAGTAGTAATCAAGGGATGTAGTAAAGTGGAGGTACCAATCGCGACTTATGTTGAAGCAACCAACTACCTCCGACCGATCGCAGCAAGCATAATGTTTGGCGAACCCTGTAGCACCGTACCATTATTTAAAAGGAAAATAATTCAGCAAGCTTGACAAAAAAGGGTTAAGCCAGGAGCATCCGCTAACGGGTAGTCTTTGTACATTTGCAATGTTATCTTTCTTGCTTTGAATCGGCTAAAAAAAATCATTCTTTATTCTCTCGTCACAATTGCGGTGCTTCTTAGTGCAGCATTTGTCTCTGTCTTCCTATTTAAAGACCGAATTCTTCAGCAATTCATTAGAGAGGCCAACAAAAGCTTGAATACGCCAGTAAAGATTGGAAAAATAGACCTTTCAGTGTGGCAAGACTTTCCAAATCTTGCCATTGTGTTTACGGACGTGTACGTGGAAGACAGCCACTCACGCAGTTATCCTTTGTTAACAGCTAAAAAAGTTTCGTTCTCTTTACATGCGTTGGAGGCCTGGAAAGGAAACTACTCAGTTCGTGGATTACAAATCTCGGATAGTGAAACCAATCTGAAAATAGACAAAGAAGGACTCAACAACTTTACGATTGTAAAACATTCAAAAGACTCTGCCACGAGTGTTATTTCATTTGATCTGAAAAACGTCAAACTAGTTAATACACTCATCAACTACCAAGACTTACAAACAAACCAACACCATGAATTTTCAAGTGAAGAACTTATTTCGTCCATTGCTATACGTGGCGATCTATTCGACATCAAAGTGAAAGGCGATGTACTTGTAGGGCAAATTGGCATAAACAATCAACTTTTTCTTCGCGGAAAGAAAATGACGCTCGATGCTGCACTACAGTACAACGACTCGAAGAAAATTGTCGACATCCAATCTGCTGCACTAAAAGTCAACCGGTCGCTTTTTGAGATTTCCGGAAACTATTCATTCAAACAAAAAAACTTAATTGATTTGACCGCAGAAGGAAAGGAAACCGACCTACAAACGCTGATTGCTCTACTGCCTGCATCGATCAGTCAAAAATTTCTTGCTTACGAAAGTAAGGGCAATGTCTTTTTTCTCCTGAAACTAAAAGGCGAAATGAGCGATCGAAAAGACCCTTTTTTGAGTGTTCACTTCGGCTGCAAAGACGCCACCTTTTTTCATCCTCAATATAAGTCTAAGGTAGATCACGCCTACCTCGAAGGTTCTTTTGCAAGCCCATCTCTGACAACATTCTCAAAAGCCGAACTATTTCTAAAAGACATGCGTGGCGAACTAAATGGCAAGAGTTTTACCAGCAATCTTACGCTACAAAATTTTGAAGATCCCTATATTCAATTTGATTTCAAGGGCGAGCTAGATGCCGCCTCTTTGGAGAATTTTTATCCGATTGCTGAGGTCCGCGACCTACAAGGAATGGTTGTGGCTGATTTTTCAATTTCCGGAGAAACAAAGCTACTCAAGAAAAAAGCCACCGCACAGCAAGTAAAAACAAATGGCAGCGTAGAATTAAAAGATATTCAATTTGTGTATGGCGAAAAAGGCATTCATCTCAAAGAAGTGAATGGATCATTGCAATTCAATAACAATGATTTAGCGATGAGTAATTTTCACTTGCAATTTGAGAACAGTGATTTGGCTTTGAATGGTTTTTTCAAAAATGTTGTCACGTTTCTGCTGTTTGAAAACCAACCCATTGGTATTGAAGCCGACCTGAAATCAAATTTTCTAGATGTCGATCAGCTTTTTGAACTCGGGTTTGGCGGACTCACGGCAGAAGGTTATCAATTCAATATCTCGCCAAATGTGCTATTCAATTTTAACTGTGATGTAAAAAGCCTGAAATACAAACGTTTTCACCCCAGGAATGTCAAGGGCGACTTACTGGTCAAAAACCAGGTGGCCGTATCAAGAAACATTGCTATGGACGCCATGGGTGGAACCCTGCAATTGAACGGAATTGTTGATGCTAAAAATCCAAAAACAATAGACATCATAAGTGCCTTCAAGCTGGGTGGCATTTACGTAGATAGTGTATTCTATGTGTTCGAAAATTTCTATCAAACGTTTATTGAAGACAAGCATTTAAAAGGCCAGGCTTTTGCGGACGTAACCCTCGAGATGACGTTGTCTGAAAAACTAAAATTGATTTCAAAAACACTTACTGCTGATATTAGCGCTACGATTAAAAATGGAGAGTTGAATAACTTTGAGCCGTTGCAGGCCTTGAATAAGTACCTAGATGATGGAAGCTTAAGCAAGCTTCGTTTTGCTGATTTAAAAAACGAAATCCACATCGAAAATGAAACCATCTTCATCCCGCAGATGGAAATCAAAAGTAATGCGACCACGATTCAGCTAAGTGGGGCGCATACCTTTGACCAGCACATCAACTACCGGATAGTGGCTCCATTACGAAGTAAAAAGAAGATAGATCCTGACGAGGCTTTTGGGGCTATTGAAGACACGGGCAAAGGACAAACAAGAGTTTTTCTAAAAATTACCGGCACCACGGATGACTACAAAGTGAGCTATGATCAGGAGGCCGTGAAAAAGAAAATTGTCAGCGACTTAAAAAAAGAAGTGAAAGAATTGAAAGAGGCCTTTCAACTCAAAGGCAAGAAAAAGAAAAAAGAACTGGAACTAGAGAAGGATGAGTATTTTGATTGGGATAACTAAAACCCAACTAAACCGCTATCCCCTTCGCCAAAGACCCTGTCGCATAAGCGCAAACTTCTTCTTTCTCGTTCATCACTCGGGCAATTCCAAAAATACGTTTGCCAATTACCTCTGTTTGCTCGGTGCGCACAATTACTTTATTCGCCAACAGTGGCTTCACGTAATTTATACTCAAGTTAGACGTGGCTGTCATCCCCTCAGCATAATGGTTTACACCTAGTAGACCAATCGCCAAATCTACCAACATCGCAATCACTGCTCCGTTCACCGCTTCGGTGCCTACGCCACCCCGATGCATCTCTGCTACCTCGTCAATAAATACCATGGGTTGGGTTGGTTCGGATAGATCAACACGAATATGCATTTGTCGCAACTGTGCAGAGGTATTAAAAAAGTTTTCAATTTCTTTAAAATTCCCTTCTATGGCCACCTGCCTTAATTTATGTAACTGCGATAAACTCATTAGGCAAAGAACAACACGATTGATGAAACCGACAAGAACAAACAAAGAGGAGTGTAGTAAAGCGTATCATTTTTGGCAAACGAGGTGTCCTTCACCTTTTTGAAAATACCGACCCACTTGAAATCGCCTATAAAACGGATTAAAAAAATAACACCTATTGCTAATGTGGCGTACGGTACGACAGGAAAATTGCTATTCACAAAAATCAATCTGGCTTTGGCTACGTGGACAAAGGCGAATAACCACAGCCCACTTCCTACTATCACACATGACAAGGTCGAAGTGTTGAATAGCTTCTCGCCAGTAGGTCTTGTAGGCACCACTTTGTCAGTTGCCCACTTCCCCCCTACTGCCCAGTAAAAATGAAGTGCTCCCAATAAAAAAAACACAACTGAGTTTCCGAGAGCCAATGAAGTCATGGCTTAATTCAACTTTATCTTCTCCGCTAAAAGAATCCGAACCTGATTCTCCAGAGCCATGGCCTTGGGAAAAAGAATTTCATTTTCTATGCGGGCATGCGTTTGAAGGCTCTTTTCAAAATTGATAAGCTCTGTATAAATCACTTTGATGTGAAGGGGTGCATCAGCAACAAGGTGATAATCCCTGGTAATTTTACGAATACCCGCCATCTCGTCATCGTGCGATTCGTGTTCAATGGAACAACTCTGCAAGGAAAATTTCTCCATCTGTTGATAAAGTCGAGAAGGGTTATATTTCCCTACTGAGGCCTTTTCCAACATCTTGATGTATTTGAAAAGAGTATCTTCCTCTTCATAAATATGATGAATGAAATCTTCCAGAAAAAGTGGGTAAAGTGTTTTTAGATCCTTCTCAACGAAAAGATAGGCGGGGTGTTCTGCCTTAAAGTTTTCGACTAATTTCCCGATGTAGGGTAGCTGATGCTTCACAAATAAAAAGTGGGCATGTTTTAGATACTCAATGATCAAATCGATCGGATACGAAAAAAGCGGAATATCCTCATCTTGAAAATTGCTGCGGGGCGATTCCAACTCGCGCACCAATTGATCGACCTTCAATCCGCGCAACTTACATACTTGTTCTAATGTATGTTCAGCGTATTCATAAAACCGGATGCCGAAATAAAAAAGCACTTGTGCCATTTCATTATCCTGCTCCACCAGCTCCGATATCCGCCTATGCCGCAACAATTGCTTGTCCATGAGGTGCTAAAGATAAAGACCCCTGAGGTTTAGACAAAGAAATGGCCACAGAATGGCTATAAATTCCGCTCGATTTCTTTATGCGTGAGCATTTTTAACGATTTTTGCCATAGAACTTTCAGCAGTATACCTGCGTTTAAAGGCCACAAGTCTACTTCTTGCATATGAGTGAAAATAAAAATTCCAATTATCAGATTAGTTTACCCCTGATTCTGTGTATCGGCCTGGCAGCTGGTGTGCTAATCGGGGCCGGCCTGACCTCAAAATCGGGTGGAAGCGAAGTCAATCAGGATGTACAGAAACTGAGGGAAGTACTTACACTCGTCAAAAAAGAGTACGTAGACGAAACAAAAACAGAAGGCCTTGTGGAAGATGCGATCGCCCACCTACTTGGCCAACTGGATCCTCATTCGGCCTATATATCTGCAAAAGATAGGATCTCTGCCAACGAAGATTTGAAAGGGAATTTTGAAGGCATCGGAATCGAATTTAATATCTTTCATGACACCCTTACTGTCATTACTACCTTGAGTGGTGGCCCATCGGAAGCAGTGGGCTTACGATCGGGCGATAAAATCATCAAAGTAGACGATAAAGTCATTGCAAGCACGAAACTGACCAACCTAGATGTACAACGGTACTTGAAAGGCCCAAAGGGTAGTGAAGTAAAAATCGAAGTGCTTCGAAAGAATAAAAAAGAGCCGATTACCTTCACCATTATTCGTGATAAGATACCTCAATTTTCAGTTGACGCCTCCTACATGGTTGATCAAGAAATTGGATACATTAAAATCAATCGCTTTTCACAGACCACTTACGATGAGATGATGGAAGCGATGGTGAAGCTAAAAAAAGAAGGGATGAAAAAACTCGTGCTTGATCTGCAAGGAAATCCGGGTGGCTATATGGATCAGGCTATTTCTGTGGCTGATGAGTTTCTGCCTGCGGGCGAAAAAATTGTTTTTACCAAAGGGCAGGAAACGAAGTACAACGAAAACGCAATGGCTACTGAAAAGGGCGACTTTGAAAAAGGTGATTTGATTGTTCTGGTAAATGAAGGCAGTGCTTCCGCTTCTGAAATCGTCAGTGGTGCTTTGCAAGATAACGATCGGGCTTTGGTCGTTGGCCGCAGGTCTTTTGGCAAGGGGTTAGTACAACGGCCATTTGATTTGAATGATGGCTCGGAAGTACGACTGACTATATCACGGTACTATACACCTAGCGGCCGCTCAATTCAAAAGCCTTATGAGAACTCAGAAGACTATGACAAGGATATTACCAAGCGCTACAAAAATGGCGAGTTCTTTACAGCCGATAGCGTTAAATTCAACGATTCGTTGAAATATAAAACACTCAATGGCAGAACCGTTTATGGTGGTGGTGGCATTATGCCCGACTACTTTGTTCCACTCGACACCACACTGACTAGCCGTTACTTCAATGAACTTTCCTATGCCAATGTACTGCGTGAATACGCCTTTAACTATGGGGATCAAAATGGCAAGGCGCTAGAGCAAAAAGGGTACAAAGACTACCTGCAAAATTTTGAAGTTGGCGATGTAATGTTAAATCAAGTAGTGGAGTTGGGTAAGAAAAATAACATCAAACCCGACCTGAAAGACTTGAACTTAAACAAAAAACTTTTTCAGGTTTACTTGAAAGCTGAAATTGCTAGAAAGGTATGGGGCAATAGCGCATTCTATCCCATATTCAACGAGACCAACGAAGTGCTTCAGCAGGCGATCAAATTGTTTGATAGAATTCCTGATTTGAATAAGGGAAAAATGTGATGAAAGTCAAAGATTTAGAATTTCCAACTTCGGTCTTAAATCAGTAGTTTCGTTGAGTTAATTCTCAACCGTTATGTACTATCACCGCCTCGGAAACATTCCACCCAAACGCCACACTCAATTTCGCCAACCCGATGGGAGTTTGTATAAAGAAGAGTTAGTAAGCTCTGAGGGATTTTCCGGTATCTACTCCAACTTATACCATGTTTATCCGCCCACGCGAATAAAAAAAGTAAATCCACCTGAAAAGTATGGCGCAAAACGGGTAGAGAATTATGAACTGAAGCAAACGCATTTAAATACCTCCAAAGTAACTACCACAGGCGAGGATTATTTGGCGGCCCGCAAAGTGCTGATGATGAATAACGATTGTTCCATCTCCATTTGTTCACCCAGGAAAAGGAAGATGGATTACTTCTACAAAAATGCGGAAGGCGATGAAGTGCTCTACGTACACGATGGGAAGGGAACACTCACATCACCTTACGGAAAATTGGACTTGCGTCAAGGAGATTATGTTGTGATCCCTCGCACTGTCATATACAAACTTGAATTTGAAGAAGGCCCTCTTCGCTTACTAATCATTGAATCCGCAGCTCCCATTGAAACTGTTAAGCGCTACCGCAATGATCTTGGTCAATTGTTGGAACATTCACCGTATTGTGAACGAGATATTCGTGCACCCTATGATTTGGTGACAGATAAAAGTCAAGGTGAATTTTTAGTAAAGATTAAGAAGGAGGGATTTCTCCACAACTACGTTTATGATCATAGTCCGCTGGATGTCATTGGTTGGGATGGATTTCTTTGGCCCTATGCCTTTTCCATTCACGACTTTGAACCAGTAACTGGCCGCATTCATCAACCGCCACCAGTGCATCAAACTTTTCAGGCACGCAATTTTGTGATCTGCTCATTCGTACCTCGCTTGTTTGACTATCATCCATTGGCAATTCCTGCTCCTTACAATCACAGCAATATTGATAGCGATGAAGTGCTATATTATGCAGAGGGGAATTTTATGAGCCGCAGAGGAATTGATCGCGGTTCCTTTACGCTACATCCCGGAGGGCTACCACATGGCCCACATCCCGGCACTGTAGAAAAAAGCATTGGCGCAAAAGAAACACACGAGTTAGCTGTGATGATCGATACGTTTCATCCTTTGCACTTGACGGATCAATCGTTGGAGTTTTTAGACAAAAATTATCCAATGAGTTGGACTGACAACACGGAAGGCGGATTTTATGAAGTGAATACACCTTAGTTAGTTTACATTCTTACCAAAATCAAATGATCCCAACGAAAGCTTACGCAGCACTTAGTGCCACCACTCCACTCGTTGCATTTCAATTCGATCGTAGAGAACTGCGACCTGATGATGTGCAGATTGAAATTTTATACTGTGGTGTTTGCCACAGTGATTTGCATCAGGCGCGCAACGAGTGGGGAAACGCCATGTACCCCATGGTGCCGGGGCACGAAATTGTGGGTAAAGTAGCGCGGGTAGGCGCAAACGTGAAAAATTTCAAAGTAGGTGAGTTGGCCGGTGTTGGTGTGATGGTGGACTCTTGCCGCACCTGCAAAAATTGTCAAGCAGGACTGGAGCAATATTGTGAAGAAGGAATGACCGGCACTTACAACGCGTATGAGCGCGATGGAAAGACAATTGCGCACGGTGGCTACTCTTCGCAAATTGTGACCGATCAAAAATACGTGCTGCATATCTCTGAAAAATTAGATTTGAAAGCAGTTGCTCCGCTGTTATGCGCAGGCATTACCACATATTCTCCGCTCCGATATGCGAAAGTGGGCAAAGGGACAAAAGTAGGGATCATTGGCTTAGGAGGATTAGGTCATATGGGATTAAAGTTTGCGGCATCGTTCGGAGCAGAAGTAACATTGATTAGCTCGTCAGCATCCAAAGAAAAAGATGCGAAGCGATTGGGTGCCCATCATTTTCTCCTCTCGTCAGATGTCAAAGAAATGAAAAAATACAGCAGTTACTTTGACGTGTTGTTAAATACGGTATCTGCCAATCATGACTATTCGCCTTACTTGAAGTTACTTGACCTGAATGGCACCATGTTGATTGTTGGTATTCCTGCACAAGCACCTGTAGTACGTCCATTTGATATCTTAACCAATCGCAGAAGCATCACCGGTTCTTCGATAGGTGGCATCAAAGAAACACAGGAAATGCTCGACTATTGTGCAGAGAAAAATATTGTGTCCGATGTGGAGTTAATCTCCATTCAGGAAATCAATGCTGCCTATGATCGAATGACGAAGAATGATGTGCGTTATCGTTTTGTGATTGACTTAAAGAGTTTGGGGTAATCTATATCAGACCTTATTCTTCTTCACCAAATACCCAAACAACGCAGCCGTAAAAAACATCAGTATACTGTACAATGCAGCGGGCACGCTCATGATTGAATTATTCAATACGCTCAAGGCAATAAAAATTGCCAGTGTTCCATTGTGAATTCCGATCTCCATGCCAATAGCAACAGCCTGCTTTTTCTCTACTCGCCAAACTTGCGGAAGGTAATAGCCTAGCCCCATACTCAACAGGTTAAATACCAATACCGGAAATCCTATTGCACCAAAGTGTTCGGAGAGAATAACACGTTCGCGATACACCGCGGCTATGATGATAAGTATCAAAAATACCGCTGAAAGAATTTTCACAGGCTTATCCATCTTAGCTGCAAATGCCGGAAGCTTGCTTTTCAAAAGCATACCAAATGTAACCGGCACCAAAACAATCATAAACACCTCAGCCACCTTGGCAAATTGCATGGGCACATATTGATCGGAAGTCATAAAATGAGCTAACGAAAAATTGACTACCAACGGCAGTGTGAACAACGTCAGAACACTATTTACGGCTGTTAATGTAATGTTCAGCGCAACGTCACCATCTGACAGATGACTATACAGGTTGGCGGTGGCCCCTCCCGGAGAAGCCGCCAGTAACATTAATCCTACAGCTAACGCAGGCTCTAACCCAAATATTTTCGCCACAAAAAAACAAATGGCGGGCAACAATACCATCTGGCATATCAATGCAATCGCTACTGCTTTGGGATACTTTATGACTCTCTTAAAATCATCAATGGAGAGGGCTAAACCCAAGCCCAACATAATAATGCCCAGGGCGATAGGCAGCAATGTGGTGGACAAAAAATTTGATTGCATAAGGACTGCTTAGTTTTTTTTCTCTTTGCCTAATTCCGGAAGAATAAAATTATCCAGTGGACTGGGTAGCCTCATTGCGGCTTCAATATCTTTAACCGTGCGTGGCGCTAACACCGACAAGTGATCATAACCGTCTTTGGTAATGAGATAGTCGTCTTCAATCCGCACTGCGATGCCCCACCACTTCTTATCACATGGCGCACCTTCAGGGATATATATTCCCGGTTCGATGGTAATGATCATATTTTCTTGCAGCTTGTCATAGGTGCCACGATCATGGACGTCTAAGCCAATGTGGTGGCAACAGCCGTGGGGGTAATAAGTATTTCTTTCATCTTGACTTTTTATGATACCTAACTCAACCAAGCCTTTATTGACCGTAACGCGTGTAGCGGCTGTTAACTCACGAAAAGTCGCACCGGGTTTACAAATCTTCATAGCTTCCTCTTGTGCCTTCAGCACCAATTCATAAATCTGCTTTTGTTCAAGAGAGAACTTTCCGTTAACCGGAATCGTGCGTGTGATGTCCGCTGTATAACCGCGATATTCTGCGCCCAAATCCATCAAAATCAATTCTTTGTTAGAGATGTTCGGCTTATAGTTGTCAATATAGTGAAGGATGCATCCGTTATGCCCTGCGCCTACAATGGAAGGATAGCCCAAATCTTCGGCCTGGTATTTTTTAAAAACGAATTCATGGATGCCCTGTATCTCGCGCTCGCTCATGCCGGGCTTCATGGCCTTCATTACTTCCAATTGCCCCATGCACGAAATCTGTACAGCTCGTTTCACCATATTCAACTCTTCAGGTGTCTTGATGCCGCGCAAGTCATCCATTATCGGATCTAGGCCGGCCATATCTAAATTGTTTTTAGTCGGCTCTACTGCCAGTGTAATTCCCTTCTTATCAGGATAGTTAACTTTGGTTTTGAATTGAGCTTGTAAATCAAATAGGTCAGATGAATCGCGTGGATCGTTGCGCACATCGTTGAAGAAATCGGTAAAAAGTATTTTGTCAAATTTCGCAAAATTGACATCGTAGCGTTTGAACTCGGTATTGTTAAACGCTTGCGAGAAGCCCAACACATCTTTCACACCTTTCTCACCCAGTCTGCGACCCGTCCACATTTCTTGTTGTTCGTTGCGAGGTTGGACGAATAAGATTTCATTGTATTGTGTTCCGTTATTAGCGGTTTGGTTGTCTTTAAAAATGAACAACACTGCATCTGGTTCCTTATAGCCACTCAAATAGAAAAAATCTGGGTCTTGGTGATATACATAATCTACGTCATTCGCCCGATTGCGAATGGGGCTTGCAAAAAATACCGCTACCGAATTAATGGGCAACTTGGCACGCAGCTTTTCTCTTCTGTCTTTGTGAAACTCTTTCGTAAAGAAGTCGGAAGGCAAATCCGAATTTTGTGCAACAAGTGAACCTGAGAACAAAAACATGGCCACAAACAATGAATACTTCATATTGGAATTAGTTTAATCGAAAAATAAACAATTGCTCCCATACTTCCAGTTGCAATTACATAAAGAATGAAATTTTGATGTTAGTGGCCTACGGAATACAAGTAGTTAGCGGTTCTCGGCAAAAAAAGAATCTTCAGAATTCTCCGTTAAAAAAATCATTCGATTTTTATTGCCACCTGATACAATCATCATTTGACTCTCTGCCGGAGATGCGGGCTCTTCAAAGAAGTAGTTTTTATCCCTTTCACGTTCAAAAAACTGATTCCAATAATCTTCTGTCCAACCACTATTTGGTCGAGCGTATTTAAAATATAAGCTTTTGAATTCACCCTTTGAAACTTGCACGTCCATTCAAGGTTTTTTCTATTTGAGCAATAACTCGATATCGGGATCAGATTCGAGATTGTCCATTTGACGCAGTATCCAATTAGATCTTCTTTGCACATAGTTTGAAAGTGGCTTTATCAAATACTTTTTAGGATTCGGAAGTATGGCAGCAATCTGCGCAGCTTCTAAGCGCGTCAATTTCTTAGCCGGCTTTTTGTAGTAGTACCTGCTGGCCGCCTCGATGCCAAAAACTCCCTTGCCCATTTCAGCTACATTTAGGTACACTTCCAGTATTCTTTCCTTTCCCCAAATCAGCTCTATCATAAAAGTGTAATACACCTCAAATCCTTTTCGCACCCAACTACGCCCCTGCCACAAAAAAACATTTTTTGCTACTTGCTGACTAATGGTAGATGCACCCCGCACGCGCTTCGGTCTTTTCTTGTTGTTCTTTAGTGCATTTTTTATACTTTTTAAATCAAAGCCGTTATGCTCAGGGAATATTTGATCCTCAGACGCCATTACGGCCAAGCCAGCATAACGCGACATTTCATTTCTACTGACATAATCTCTTTTTAGTCCATACCCCTGAAATAAACTACCTAGCTGCGTGAGTGTAATGGGGGGGTCAATCCATTTCAGGGCAATGATGTAGACAAGTTGAGCTAAGAAAACAATCAGTAGGAAATTCCTGATTTTCTTAAAAAGTTTTTTTAGGGAGGAAGAAAAGGTCATTCAAAAAAATCAAATCAGTTTCTTTTCCAGCACAACAAACTCCAATTTTTGCTTCGGTATACCCCATCTAGTGTCCGGCACCACAAATGGCTTTCGTTCCCCGGTTAACTGATAGCCGTGGCGCACATACCAATCAATTAACTCCTTCCGAACGGAGATCACAGTTATGATCATGGTGTTGATGCCAATCGATTTTGCGTAATCTTCACCCGCGTACAGCAATTTCTTGCCGATTCCCTTGCCTTGAATGGTGGGGGCAACCGACAGCATCCCTAAATACACTTTTCCCTTTTCTTTTCGTAGTTCTACGCAGCCTACTATTTGATTGGCCTCCACATATTTTAAAATGGTGGTATCCGTTTTTTCAATCAATTCTTTGACAGCCGCTTCGTCTATACGTGTGCCATCCAATAGATCTGCCTCGGTGGTCCAGCCTTGTTTGGATGAATCCCCACGGTAGGCGGAGTTAACCAGGTGGTTGATGGCGTTGACATCTGCGAGTATTGCTTTCGCTATTATTTGTTCCATCCGTTAAAGATAGCAATCTGAATATACCAAAGTCAAGAGCTTGAGTTTCTTAAAAAAGGCTTAGTGGTTTGCTATGAGAGGTGCTGCATCGACTTGAAAATTTTACTTTGCAGCATCTTCACTAAAATGGTTCCACGGATCAATCTATTTAGCATCTCCATATTTCTTGGAATCGTACAAGCCATTTTTCTGTGTCTGCTTTTCATTTCGAAAGAACACTGAAAGATTAAAGCCAATTTTTTTCAGGGGCTAATGAATTTTGTTTATGTTTTCTTCAATAGAAGGGGATGAGATTTTTTCAGATTCGCATCTTTATTTGTTTTCGAGTTTGTAATTTTTACGCAACGCCTCTAACAACTCACGATTAGCATTTTTATAGTCCATGTATTGCAAATGGGTTGTGCCTCGAATTGTTAATAAATATTGTGATACAATGCCCGAAGATTCTGAGCGATTAAATGATTTTTTATTTTGTATATAAAAAGGTCCCTCAGGAAAGGAATCTTTGCTGATCAAATCAGCAACGGTTAGTTGACCATCATTTGAAACCTTTTCCTGCCATTGATAATCAAAATAATGGATACTTTCTTTCCTTATAAAATTATCTACCACGTTGAACTCTTGCTCATTTCTAATTCTTACACGATTGATGGCAACAGCATATTTGCCTACAGCATTTTGCATTTTTTTATTTCTATAAAATTTGAAATTGTTTGAGTTTTTAAGTTGCATAAGAATACCATCTTGAGGCTCAAAAAGTATGGTACTAACCACTTGATTAGTCCAAAAGGCAGCCTTACCAAATCGCGATCCTAGTTTATCTAAACTACTATCTCGCATAAAATCTCTCAAATAAACCATTTGCTTTTCTTTTTTCAATCGCAATTCAATCTTTTGCTGAACAACCATTGAATCTGATTTTACTTCCTCGTATAAGCTTTCAGCAAGTTCCTGTGCTTGATTGTTTTCGGTAATATTTTCTCTGATGTTCTCGGCAATAAAGCCCATACTAACAGCAACAAAAATCATAATGCCTTCGAGAACATAGTCTTTGATGCTTTTCTTAACAAGACGGGCGTTTTGCTTTTCTTCTATTTTCAATTCGTTTTCCATCTAATATTCCTCGTTTAGTTGTCGAAAGAGTTGTGATGATTTTTGATTTAAACTTTTATATATTTTTTTATGCTTAACGATAAACGATACGTGAAAACGAGCTGATTAATGTATTCATTTATGAATTCTTCTTCTAACGAAATATAATTCGTTTAATTATTGATTGGTCGGTTAACGATCAACGAAATCAAAAATGCCAATGATATCTTTTGCATTAATCATTTTTTGTTTCAGCTTTCTCGCATAATCTTGATTATTTAGCAATAGGCTGTTTAAATGATCCACCCTTTTATTTTGTTGATAGTAGGCTTCTATTGAATCTACCAGTGCTTTGTTTTTTATTAATCTTAGAGAGCCTGAATTTTTCAACTGTTCTATAGCCCCTGTATGACCAATAAAAATTAACAGTTGGTTAGAAATATCTATTTTATAGAGCAAAGCAGTAGGAATGTTTTCCGCATCAGGATTTTCCTTGAAATAGTTTAGTAAATCTGTGGCTGATTGCTCCGCCTCCATTTTCACCAAATTGCTTTTATTAAGGTAAGTCGTATCCAATTTCAAATCGTTTATCAACGACTTAACATATTCTTCTTCCTGTTTTGTTTCCCCTATGTATTCTCGAATATTTTCCGAAAAAAACCCATACTAACAGCAACAAAAATCATGAGACCTTCGAGTAAATATTCTTTAAGTTTCTTTTTTCTTTTTTCTGGGGAGCTATTTTCTTCCATGGTATTAGTTGCTACTTAATTGATAAAATTCGTCTATCATCTTTTTTATAGAGCTTGCTTTTGTTTGTTGTTTAATAGCTCTTCTGTAAATAACCCTACTAAGGTCACCGATATCGTAAATTTCAATTAAAATTTGGTTCATAATATTTTTACTCGGTTTTAGTAAGCGTAAATGCTTTCCGTTAAGTGACGTTGCGTGGATATCTACATCTTCCTTAAAGAGTTTGGAATATTCTTTTGCATCGAACACATAGGGTAGATCATCCTTTAATTTTGCTTTATATCCTAAAAGTATGTTTTGAAAATAATCCAGTAGCACTATTTCTTTGTAGTAGTCTAACAAGCTATCGGTTATCAGTTTGTTTTTTATCAGCTTCATTTCACTGGCATTCTTTATTTCCTCCATGGTTCTATCAGTAACATAGGCACGTATGCCCTGCTGCCGAATGAGCCTACTTGAAAAACTATAGAAATGGTTGTCATATTTTCCTGTGTTCAGACTGTCTGCTAGTAGCATAACGGAATCTGCAGCTTGAATTGATTGTATCTGAATGGCTCGGACGAGTTTTTCTAAATTTTTCTCGTCTTCTGAAAGATCAGAATAAAATGAGCGTATGTATTTTATCTCTTTTTCATTATCAGCCAAATCTTCCCTGATATTCTCCGCAATAAAGCCCATGCTTACAGCTACGAAAATCATGAGGCCTTCAAGTAAATATTCTTTAAGGCCTTTCTTAACGGAAGGATTTTTACCTTGTTCCATTGGCTATTCTTTTTTTTTATGATATTCTTTATTGATTAGCGTAAGCAATCGTTTCGCCTTTTCATTTCGCTCGGAACCCCATTTCGCTAGTAAATGCAAGGAACCATAATAATATTGAGTTGCCATTAAAAATTCATTAATTACTTGATGATCATCAACAAGTGGTTTAGCGTTAGTTGGCTCTTTTCTGTCTTTGAAAATTTGTAGCATTGTTTTAGCATCGAAAATTTTATTTGCGAGACTAATGTATAAGTTCGCTCTGTGGTCAGTAATAATATTTTGAGAGCTGATTATTTTGATCGAGTTGTAATAATCAGAAATGCTGTCGGCCACATTTCTATGCTGAATCAAGCGAAGATCGCCAGAAGATTTCATTTGATCGTAAGTCCCTTCCCTAAAAATAAGTTTATCAAATTTTACAGTAATCAGTCGTGCATAATAGGAAGCTTTGTTGGTGTTCTTTTCCTTTTTATAGCTACTAAGAATATCTATCAATGAATCAAACATGAGTAAGTCTTGAGCTAGATTTTCCCTGCTTTTTGAATACATCAAAGTGTCAAATTGAAGATCTTCAACTAACGATTTCATATAGGTTTGCTCTCGTTCGTTATCAGCAGTATTTTCTCTGATGTTCTCAGCAATAAAGCCCATGCTTACAGCCACAAAAATCATGAGGTCCTCGAGTAGATATTCTCTGAAGCTCTTCCTACCTGTGTGACGATAGTTGTGCGTTCCCACGATTTCTCTTTCGCTATAGTCACTGGGGGCAACTCGCTCTGAAGTGTTTTCTAACGGGATGTTGGCGTGAGAACTAGCAAGCTCATCGTCCGGATTACTTATCATTATTTAAACAGGTAGATATTGTTGTCCTAATATCTGCAAACACAATGTGTTTTTCAAAAATAATGGGAGTTAATTTTTCAATTACCCAAAACTATGCAAACGTAGGGACTGAATTTACGATCTATTCTTTGGCGAGCTGTTAGGTGGATAAAACCTCGCAGGGTGAAAAATAATGATCATCAATTTCTAAATCGCCTGTGAGTTAGGTGTCCTACACCTTAGAGGTGTAGGACACCTCACCAATAATCAATCAAAATCACCCGTGTTAAAATTGATGGCATTATAAGAATCCCCATAGAATCTTGAAGGATTCAGCGCGAAGAGTTCTGTCGCTAAGCCTATATTGCAAATTGATTTTCGAGACCCAAGATATTCTGAGAAGGAACTATGAGGCCAATCTTCCATTTTTTTGACGAGACCGGCTCTAAGAGGATTTTGATGAATATAGTGAAATGCCGTTAGCGCATGGTCGTTTTTATCAACACAAATTGCCTTAGTTTTTTGCTGAAAGAGACTTCCGGTTCGTTTCTCTTGCGTATTGATTGCCTTTGTGTATGAACTCAGAAGTTGCTTAATCCCTTGCGAAAATTGTTGTCGTCCAAAACTTCCATCTTTGATAATTATCGTTGAAATTGTGTTGGCATGTATTAGAAGGTGAAAATGGTTCGGCATTAAACACCAGGCTAAAAGATCGCAACACGGAGTCAGATAACGGTCTATTTTACTCAAAAAATATAAATAATTTTCAGGCGCAAAGAAGATAGGTTGTTTATTATTGCCCCTGTTAAAAACGTGATAGACCTCGCCTTCGGTAAGAAACATTCCAAAAAATAGCGATTTGAGGAATCTTTCGCAAGACTGGTGCTAGGTGTCCTACACCTTGAAGGTGTAGGGCACCTAGCCAACTCGCGTTCGACTTTATAAAATCGGCCTTCTAATCTATAAAAAAAGCCTTCCTCAAGTAGTTCATACCCGTTTCTTTACAGAAAAATAAACGGAATGTGAACCAACAACCACTAATGAACTCCGACCATCCTTCGCTGAAGCTTCGGATGGCAGAAGGCACGACCTCGACTGGCTGCGCGTCATCGCCATCGCTATCTTACTTTTCTTCCACACGGGCTTGTGGTTCAACCACTGGGGTTGGCATGTAAAAAACAATGAATTGAGTTACTCTTTTCAGTATTGGATGGTATGGTCGCACTATTTCAGAATGCCGTTGTTGCTGTTCATATCCGGAGCCGGAACGTACATGGCGATGGGTAAACGCACCCCCAGTCAGTTTCGCGTGGAGCGATTTAAGCGCTTGTTTGTTCCCCTAATTTTTGGGATGCTAGTAATCGTGCCACCTCAGATCTACTACGAGCGAATTGGCCAATATGCAAACTACTGGGAGTTCTATAAAACCGTATTTAGTTTTATCCCCTACCCAAAAGGAAGCTTGAGCTGGCATCGCCTCTGGTTTATTTTATATGTCTTTATTTATTCGCTGATAGCCATTCCGCTTTTGAAGTTCTTGCGATCACCGAATTCAGAGAAACTCAGGACTAAAACTTTACAACTTTTAGGAAGCCCTGCCGGCTTGCTCTTCATTCCTTCCGTTTTCATTTTACTTACTCAGATTTTTTTGCGTCCCCATTTTCCAGAAGAAACACATGACCTAATGAAAGAATGGGCCTACTTCACCTTCTATTTTCTGTTTTTTGTGATGGGCATCATCTGTTATGCCATTCCTCAACTCTGGCAAGCGATTGGCAACAACCGTAAACATTTGCTTATCACGACAATCATCTCACTCATTCCATTTTACATCTGCTACTTTTATTTTCGTGATTTAGCTATTCTTCCCTGGACAGACGATCAAGTCGAAACGATCTTTGATGTGGTAGCTATTTTTGTAAGCTGGTTTACGGTAATCACTATTATTTCGTTTGGTCAGCATTATTTGAATAGGCCGCATCCGTGGCTTTCCAAAATCAGCGAAGGGTTATACCCTTTTTATAATTTACATCAGTCTGTGATTATAGCCATTGGCTACTATGTTTGTCAATGGAACTGGAGCATTGCCGCCAAGTACGGACGTTTTGTTTTCTCACATTAATTAGTTGTGTGGTAATTTACGTGTTATTGATTCGACCATTTAATGCAACCAGATTTCTGTTCGGGATGAAAAAAAAAATCTGGTTGATTTGATGTAATTTTAAAAGCAGTTTAGGCACTAATGGTAGAAATGCTTTAGTCCATGACATCGAAAAAGAAAAAATCAAAAATTGTCGGCTTTATCCTACTGATGATACTTTGTGTCGTAATGGGTTTCTTCATCGGTAAACTGGGCTTTCAGGCAGGCAAAAGTCTTCCGGGAAGTGTGGTACTAATGCTGGGGATGGCATTCATCCCTGCTTTTTTTCTGGTCATTGGATTTCACGAAGCGGGACATGCCGTAGCGGGCGTGTGGCAGAAATTTGATTTTCGGATGTATGTGGTTGGGCCATTCATGTGGGATAAAGAACAAGAAGGATGGAAATTCAAATGGAATAAAAATGTAAATACCGCAGGCGGAATGGTTATCTGCATGCCTACAGGCACAGAAAATCTAAAAAATCGATTTTCCATTTACGCAGCTGGTGGTCCAATTGCCAGTTTGATTTTAGCGGGGTTATGTTATTTGTTTTACGTACTCCTCCCGACTGCGTCTCATATCGGATTTCTCTTTCTGCTAATCGCTTTTTTCTCTCTCCTGATTTTCGTATTTACCATCATTCCACTTCACATGGGTGGATTTACGTCTGATGGCGGTCGAATACTTAATCTCCAGCGCGGTGGAGAAGCAGCTCGATTTGAGGTGCTGATGTTGAAAATTCTTTCCCAGAGTTCGGGTGGAGTAAGGCCCAGTTTGTTAGATTGGAGTGAGTTGGAGGAAGCCAGTCAGCTCGGGCAAAAATTGAATTCACCCTTTGCCGTTTACATCCAAAGTTTTTTCCATCAGTCTGCGTGGGATAAAGGTAATCTTGATTTGGCCGAGCAGCATTTAATGGCTTACATAGACGACATCGAAAACATTCCGGACGGCATCCGGAGTATTGTTTGGCTAGATGCCGCGTTCTTCTACGCAGCCGCGAAAAATGATTTAGCAAAAGCACTCGAGTATTGGAATCAATTCAAGCCGTCTGCTATTATTCCAAAAGCACAAGTATTTTCTACTGAGGCAGCAATTTGCATTTTGGAAAATAAACCAGTGGAAGCCAATTCGAAAATTGATTTAGCGTTGGCTGAACTACCAAACATGATGGATCGTGGAACGGCTTTAGCGTTGAAAGATAAACTGCTTTCTTTAAAGAGCCGTCAGCCAAATTAAAAAAGGGAAGGTGCAACACCCTCCCTTTTTCCAAATGCAACTTTTTCAAATTATTCCGCCTCCGGCTCCAGTTTCCACTGTGCTTTTGACCGCCACAAACCAGAGAGCAGCAACTCACGCATGAAAATATATTCCTTCGGCAGCTTATCATACATCCTTTCGAATAGCTCAGCATGAGACAACAATTCTTGTTTCCAAGCCTCCCGGTCGATCATCATCAGTTCTTCAAATTGCTTCTTTGAAAAACCATCCAGTCCTTTCCAGTCGATGTCGTCATAGTGTGGCATCCACCCAATCGGACTTTCTACGGCAGAGGCTTTGCCTTTCACTCGTTGAATGATCCATTTCAAGATGCGCATGTTGTCGCCAAATCCCGGCCAGATGAAATTTCCTTTTTCATCTTTGCGGAACCAGTTGACATTAAAAATGCGAGGGGGAGAAGGTAAGTCGCGACCAAATTGTAACCAGTGATTAAAATAATCTGCCATATGGTATCCACAGAAAGGCAGCATTGCAAACGGATCTCTTCTCACTTTTCCTTGCTCTCCAAAAGCCGCAGCGGTTGTTTCAGAACCCATCGTTGAAGCAGTGTACACCCCATAACTCCAGTTGATCGCCTGGTATACCAACGGAACAGTCGTACTTCTTCTTCCTCCGAAAATGAAGGCACTGATAGGCACGCCATTTGGATTCTCCACCTGCTCATCGATGCAAGGGTTTTGTGTGGCAGGAGCTGTAAAGCGAGAGTTACCATGTGCCACCGGTTTTCCGCTGGTCGGATCCCACTTTTTACCATTCCAGCCAATGATGTCTTTAGGAACTTCTTTCGTTAATCCTTCCCACCACACATCTCCATCCGGGGTTACACCCACGTTGGTAAATATTGTATTCTTAGCAATGGACTTGATCGCGTTCGGGTTTGTTTTTTCGTTGGTGCCGGGTGCAACACCAAAATATCCGGCCTCAGGATTGATGGCATAAAGTTGACCATCTTTTCCGGGTTTGATCCACGCGATGTCATCGCCAATGGTTGTGATCTTCCAATCGCTAAATTCCTTTGGCGGAATGAGCATGGCAAAATTTGTTTTTCCGCAAGCACTTGGGAAGGCCGCTGCTAAATATGTTTTTTCTCCTTGCGGATCTTCCACACCCATGATCAACATGTGTTCTGCCAACCAACCTTCTTCCTGCGCCATCGTTGACGCAATGCGTAGCGCAAAACATTTCTTTCCCAGCAAGGCGTTGCCGCCATAGCCTGAACCATAACTAACAATGGAACGCTCTTCAGGATAGTGAACGATGTACTTTAAAGTTGGATTGCAAGGCCACTTTGCATCTGCTTGCCCTTTCTCTAAAGGTGCACCTACCGTGTGCAAACATTTTACAAAACTTCCGTTGTCACCCAACACATCAAGTACTCGGTTACCCACACGTGTCATAATGTGCATGTTCACCACTACATATTCTGAATCGGTAATCTCCACTCCTATCTGCGACATGGGCGAACCAATTGGCCCCATACTGAAAGGAATGACATACATCGTACGTCCTTTCATGCTTCCACGCATCACGGGCTCTAGTTCAGCTTTCATTTCGCGTGGATCCTTCCAGTTGTTGGTAGGTCCTGCGTTTTCTTTCCTGCGACTGCATATATAGGTACGATCCTCCACCCGTGCTACATCACTGGGGTCAGAGAAACATGCAAATGAGTTAGGTCGTTTCATTTCATTTAACTTGATGAATGTTCCCTTCGAAACAAGCTGTGCGCATAACTCGTCATACTCTTTCATTGAACCATCGCACCACCTTACCTGATCGGGGGTTACCAGATTTTTTACTTCTTCTACCCAATTTTTTAGTTCTTGATGATTAGTTTTCATTTGGCTTATGTTTTGGTGTAAACATAGTGACGTGCTTGGATCTGCTAAATGAGTTTAGTCATGCCAAAAACGGAAATAGGCGAGGCTAAGAAGTTTTAATCGGTTGCGGAAAAATCTATTCCGATTGCGGAACTGATAACAATCATAATTATTTTTCACAACGGTGATAAAAATGATGTGTAGGTTTGAATGCGTTTCTGATTTCACTCATGTATAAAGTATCCGTCTTACTTTGTTGCTCTGTTTTATTGTTGTCGAAGTCAATTAACAGCCTTGCACAATCAAAAAATGTCAAAAGTGTAAATCAGTTTTGGCTGGGCTACATGTCTTCTACCAAGCTGAGCGAACACTATTCGTGGTGGAATGACTTTCACTATGTGCCTGAAGGTTTTTTTGTAGCACGCACGGGAATCACACGCCACTTTACCAGCTTTAATCTGACGGGCGGGTATGCCTTTTTACTGTTACCCCAGTCACAACTGAATCCGATACTTACGAGACGAGAGCATCGGCCATGGGGACAAGTGGTATTTTCCTTTCCTTTGCAAAACTCCTATTCGCTCTTGCAGCGTATTCGTTATGATGCGCGTTTTAAACAAGATATTGCTAATAATGAACTTCTGGATGAATACTCCTTCACGAACCGTATTCGCTTTCTTACCGCCATTAGGAAAATGATAGGTTCATCGGGAATTCGGAAATGGCAGCCATATGTAGTGGTCGCTGATGAAGTACTTCTTAACTTCGGTGAGTCCGTGGTGAGTACCTTTGATCAGACCCGTATTCAACTATCCTTTGGATTGCAAGGAAAAAATATTCAATATCAGGTGGGATACATGAGTAGATTTGTGCAAACGACACCGACAAGTTATACCCATAATCACACCATACTTTTTTGGATCACCCACAAATTGACATTCAAGGGAAACCATAGCCAACATGAAATAAAAGATGTTACGCCTGGTGATTGATCAATTTGAATACACTAATAAAATCTAGCATGAGTCTACACATCGAAGCAAAAGAGGGAGAGATAGCAAAGACCGTTCTGATCACAGGCGATCCTCTTCGCGCAAAACATCATGCCGAGGCATGGCTTGAAAAACCGTTTTGTTATAATCAGATTCGGGGGATGTTTGGGTATACTGGTATGTATCAGGGTAGAACGATTTCCATACAAGGAACCGGCATGGGCATACCCAGCACCGCACTTTACTTGCATGAGTTGATTTGCGAGTATCACGCATCTTGCATTATTCGCGTAGGAACATGTGGAGCAATTCAAGAGAACATTAAACTGGGCCAAGTGATCTTGGCTACGGAATCCGGCACCGACTCTGATGTTGTTAAGCAATACCTTTCACCTTCCTTACGAAATGCGGTGGCTGATCCTTCACTCGTTTCAATAGCAAAAGAAGCAGCGCATAGCGAAAATGTTTCTCTCCTCACGGGAAGCGTTTTTAGCACAGATCTGTTTTATAGTGAAGACCCCCATCGGTATGAACCCATCGTGAAGGAGGGAGTGCTGGCGGTAGATATGGAAACCAGTATGCTCTATGCGATGGCAAGTTTTTTTAAGGTTCGTAGTATCTCGTTGCTTACGGTAAGCGATAACATTGTTACCGGTGGAGCCCTGTCCGCAAAGGATCGCGAGCAGCACACAACGGATATGATTAACCTCGCTCTAAAAATAGCAAGTACTCTTTAAACGATTAAGCCAGCAACGTGAGGAGAATTTGCACAAAAATAATTTTCGTTAAAGTGGCAATAGGAAAAACAGAAGAATAACCAATATTGGGTTGCTCACTTTTAGCTTGTTCGTTTACAAATGCCAACACAGCGGGTTGAGTTTGAAACCCAGCCAGCATACCCGCTAGCTTCGGAAAAGGAATTTTTAAAAACCGATGGCCCACAAAAAGAAATAAGAATCCTATCGAAATAGTAATGCTTGCCCCAATGAGAAAGAAATTGAGCCCCTGATCACTTTGCGTCATCGTCTCTCGAAAGGCGTACCCTGATCGGGTACCAACACCCGCTAAAAATAACACAAGCCCAAGTTGCCGAATCGTATTGTTAGCACTGTAAGGCATTACAAAAACTAATTTTCCAATTCGGTTGACAGAACCCAATAGTAATGCCACAATCAGTGGCCCACCAGCGATACCCAATTTTAAAATGATTCCCCCCGGTAGAGGGATAGGTATCATTCCAAGAAAAAATCCGGCCGCAACTCCCAAGCCCAAGGTAAGAATATCAACTTCACTTTGGGCCGCATAGCTATCACCAAAAAACTTACTTGCCGAAGCGAGTTCGCTTCGTCCCGTCAAAACGCGTACGCGATCACCAAACTGTAAAGTGGTTTCAGCATTTGGCAAAATATCAATGTCGCCTCTCCGGATGCGTGTGATGATGATGCCCATCGTGTGTGGCAAATTAAGATCCTTCAAGGATTGACCAACCAGGTCATGATTAGAAACAAACATCCTTCGCACATCCAGTTGTTGATGATCCATTTCAAGATTGTGCTCACTCCGCGTTCCTAGAAAGTTTAACGCTTTCTCCACTTGCGCTGGTTTACCAACTATCGTCATCAAATCACCATGCTCAAGCAACAAATTATCCAGTGCCAAAAATGAAGTAGTGCCACGCTTCATCCTGCCAAACACAACTTTAAGCCCGTGTTTCATCCTCAGTTCCGCAATAGAAGTACCTACAACGCTGTCATTCGAAACAACTACTGTTGCGTTTGTCAGTTTTTCCGCATCCGCTAGTTGATCGTTCGTTTTTAACGAAGTTTTGAAAATTTTCTGGAACAATACAATGGCGAGAATCATTCCGATCACACCCATCGGGTAGCAAACTGAATAAGCTACTACGGGCTCAGCCAATGCCGATTCAATCAGTGAAACTGGTGCCGAAGCTTTAATAAATTCCAACGAGGCAGCCAAAGAAGGAGTGTTGGTGAGACTGCCAGCAAAAACTCCAGCCAGATAGGAGGACTTGATTGAAGAGAGCGTTCCAATCAAAACAACTACCAGAAAAACTAAAATGATTGCTCCGAATGTCAATATATTTTCTTGCCAGCCTTTTCTTTTGAGATTTCCAAAAAATTGCTCACCACTCGAAACCCCGATGCAATAAATAAAAAGCACCAAGCCAATTTCGTAAACAATAGCGGGAAGCTTGATGTTGGGAGCTAACGCACCAAACGCCAACCCCGTGAAAAGGATTGATGCAATACCTAAGTTGACACCTGCAATTTTAATTTTGCCAAGGGGCGCACCAACGGCCAAGACCAGAAATAGTAATAGCAAGGATGACTCGCTCAGGAGTTGAAGCATTTGACAAAATCAATCGTGAGGTCGAAAGTTAGTGGTTTGAATTGAATCTGGTAAGAATAAAAGTGTGGACATCCGAATAAGCTCTATCAATAGTGCCCGAAAAAATATCAAGTCCGAAGGGATAGAACTAGTACGAAAGTGGATTGCAGAAATTAAAATAGGTATTCTACTTAGAGAAATCAACCACAAACGAATCTGGAAATTTCTTTTTTAAGTCAACCATCAATCCGTCCGCTTTATCTCGCTTACTGAATCCCACTATCATGATACTGTAGTATTTTACTCCGTTAACAATTTTTACTTGTACCGCCACCTTCCTTTTATAACTACTCCGCAAGTTGTCCACTATTTTCATGACGTTGACCAATTCTTGATAAGTTCCTAACTGTAGTCCATAACCCGTTGGACTAAGCCGTTTGATATCAAATTGGTAGGTTTCTTTATCTTCCACCACCACATGGTCTACCGCGACTGGTTGGGTGTCCTGCTTGCCATCTGTCGCATCAACAATTTCCATCTTTACCTCTGTAGTACCCTGGTTGAAAAAACTCAAACGTTCAGCGGCTGATTTTGATACATCAATGATTCTTCCCTCCACAAATGGACCCCGATCATTGATAGTGACGACAACCGACTCATTGTTGGCTAGATTTGTTACTCGCACTTTGGTGCCAAAAGGCAGTGTCTTGTGTGCCGCGGTCAACCTAGACGCTCGATATTTTTCACCACTTGCAGTGGGGCTGCCTTCAAATTTGTCAGCATAAAACGATGCCTTCCCCACTTGCACCTGTGCCATAGCCGTTGCTAGACTGAAGCACAAAAGTATCGAAAGGAGTTTTTTCATGTATTCGGAATATGTCTTCGTTAAAATCTTAGTCAATTTATCTTGCCACGAATAACACGAAATTACACGAATTTTATCTTGAATACTTGACCAATTTATTCGTGTTTATTTTTGCATTCGTGGCTAGGTTCTATGCCATGCCTAAGATTAACAAAAAGTGTTTAAGCTATTTTTCGCCTGGATTTCTTTTTCCTGACAATAATTTTTCAATCGCGCTCGTGAGTCTTTTTTGCTTTGTTTCTGGTTTTTTTGCCGACTCTAGCCAAACAACATACTCCTTTCGATTGGTAAATGACAGGCTCTGAAAGAAAACGCCCGCCTTTTTATTTTTACTCAGAAGCTGTTGAAACGCCTTTGGTAGCTCAATCTTCCTTTCTTTGTTAGGCATTGAAAGCGGCAGTCCACTTGGGGTTTTGCGAGTCAATTTTGGTATTTGATCTACCGGCTTAAAGCGCAAAGCAGACCAAGTTTCATCAATAGCAACCTGTGTAACGGGAACAAATTTATTTTTGGCCAGTGGCGACCAACCTGAATCTCTATTAATGTCTGTTTTAATCCCTGATGATTTTTTTGGATAAGCAAACCAAAGAACTCCTTCTGAACCTAACGATGAAATCGCTTGATCAACCGACATCGATACATCCTTTTTGTCTCTGACAAAGACTAAAAGTACATCTACCGACCCCTCTTTTGTTCCCTCGAAACGAAAAAGATCCGAAGGTGCGTTGATCACGGTAACCCTCTTCGCCTTGCTTATCAACAATTTTTTTTCAAGTGCTTTGTCCATAAACTGGCTTCAAGTTAGTAAAAATATTTACGCGCTTTTTCATGTTTCTGCTTCAAACAAAACGCTGCTTTTGAGAATTGGATTGTCGCATTTTATTCTAATGACCAAAATACATCAACTGCTGTTGTCGTATTCAATTTGTTGAAGTATATTTAACATTCATGAGTTCTATATCCTCTGGCAACGTTGTTTATCCCATTCTTGAAAAACTGCCAGTGGCCGTTTTTGAGTATACTTATTTTTCAGATGGGCGAAAAGATTTCACCTATATCAGCCCCTATTGCGAGATCTTGTTTGGCCTGACCAGTGAAACGATGTTGGAGGGATCTCTATCACTGGTCTCCTTCATACATCCCGAAGAGAGGCCGGCATTCACCGAAAAATATGAACAGTGGATTAGAAATGCTGAAAATTTTGAATGGGAAGGTCGTGTTTTGCAATCAAACGGAAAAGTGATTTGGGTAAATGCGCGTGCTAATGCAAGTAAACTGGAGAACGGCAATGTGGTATGGAGAGGCGTATTTACCGATGTATCTGCTCGCAGGCAAGCGGAACAAAACATTGCGGAGGCAAACCAACGACTAGAATTGGCAGCAAAGGGCTCTGATCTGGGCATCTGGGACTACCATTTACAAACCAATCAAACATTCATTAATGACCGCTGGCCTGAAATAGTGGGCTATCCTAAAGCTGAGTTGGAGGACATGTTTTGTCATTGTGAGGACTTTATTCATCCAGAAGACAAGGCCAGCTACCAGGAAGTCATTGAAAACCACTTACGGGGCAATTCAGAATACTATGAAAGTGTTTATCGTTTCCAACTAAAAAATGGTGGCTGGAAATGGGTGTTGGAACGAGGGCAAGCAATTGAGCGCGATGCAGCCGGAAACGTCTTACGGACAGCAGGTACACTTCAAGATTTTGACAGGCGAAAAATTGAGGATCATATTACCGTTGAAAAAGAGGGGCGATACAGAAATCTTTTAGAGTCGCTACCATTGGGAGTGGGCATACACCAGAACGGCATTTTGGTGTATGCCAATTCACGTGCTGCTGCCATCATGGGTGCAAGTTCACCGCAAGAACTTTTAGGTAAACCTGTATTGGATTTCGTACACCCAGACTATAAAACGCTTGTGGTCGACCGGATGAAACGTGTTCTGAATGGAGTCTCCGCACCCACAATACAGGAAAAGTATATCAGGTTAGATGGAAAGGAAATTATTGTTGAAACTTCGGCCTTTCCGTTTTCTTACCAAGACAAGCCCGCCATACAGTTGATTATAAAAGATATAACGGAAGAATTTGAATCCAAGCGCGCCATCAGAAAATCAGAAACACTGTTTACACAATTGTTTCACAATTCACCTTTTGGAAAAGTGATGTTAGATGAAAAAGGAAAAGTGTTGTTGGTCAATCAGGGTTTTGAAAAAATGTTTGGCTTTACACAAAATGACCTCACCGGAAAAAGCCTTAACCAATTTATTGTGCCTCTCGATTTAAAAGAAGAAGGAAATGATTTGGATTCTCTCATCTCGGCCAAGCAACTAGTGCGCCTAGAAAGTGCTCGTGTTCGAAAAGATGGTAAGAAGATGTTTGTCATCATCTATGGAGTGCCTATTCTATTAGAAGATAAGACAATTGGTATTTTTGGCTCGTACGTTGATATTACTGAACAAAAGGGAGTTGAGGAAGAGCTAAAAGTGAGAAATGCAGAATTGGACAATTTTGTCTACAAGGTGTCTCACGATTTGCGAGCACCGCTTTCTTCGGTCCTTGGGCTAGTAAATCTGGCTACGTTAGAGGGAAATGACGATAATCTAGCTGACTATGTCAAAATTATTGGCCAAAAAATCAAACAACTAGACAACTTCATCAGCGATGTGTTGAGCCATTCCAAGAACCTAAAACTCGATGTAAAAATCGAAAAAATAGATCTTCAATTGTTGATTGAAAATTCCTTCAAAGATCTCGACTACCTAAAGGGCGCAGATACAATCATTAAGCATTTAGACATTTCGAGCGAAGCATTTTTCAGCGACAAATGGCGGATTGGCGAGATCTTCCGAAATTTGATTTCTAACTCAATAAAGTACCGCGATTTTGAAAAACCAAATGCCGAGATCACAATCAAGGTGCAAACAAACCCAGATCGGTCGATCATTACTTTTTCCGACAATGGTATCGGAATCAGCGTGGCCGATCAAAACAAAATATTCGACATGTTCTACCGCGCCAGCGTCCAGTCTGACGGGTCAGGCCTGGGTCTCTATATTGTTAAAAATGCTGTAGAAAAAATTGGTGGCCTGTTGAAAATAACCAGCCAACTCGGCAAGGGAACCACCTTTGAATTAAAGCTCCCCAATCATACCTTCGCGTCAGTTATACCTGATAAAAAATGAATTTTAAAGAAGTGCTTACCAAGGAGGATAAAAGAGAATTTTTGCTCTTCCCGTTAACGCTCTATAAAAACTTGCCGCAATGGATTCGCCCACTCGATAAAGATGTTGAGAACGTATTTAACCCCGAGAAAAACAAAACCTTCAGGCATGGCGAGTGTATTCGGTGGATTCTTACGAACGAGCAAGGTGTGACGATTGGCAGGGTGGCAGCTTTTATTGATCAAAAAACCCTTACCAAAGGAAACGACCAGCCGACTGGAGGAATAGGGTTTTTTGAATGCATCAATAACCGCCAGGCAGCGTTTGCGTTGTTTGATCAATGTAAGAACTGGATCGAATCAAAAGGAGCTCAAGCGATGGATGGACCTATCAATTTCGGAAGTCGTGATCGGTGGTGGGGATTGCTCATTGATGGCTTTGAACGTGAGCCGAATTACCAATGCAACTACAACCCTCCTTACTATAAGGATTTTTTCGAGACATATGGATTTAAAGAGTATTTCAAACAATTGACTTTTGCTCGAAAAATTATCGATCCGCTTTCGCCCAAACTAGCCTATAAAGCCGATTTGATTGCCAAAGATCCTGACTATGAATTTCGTCATTTGCGCAAAGATGAAATCGGAAAACTCGGAGAATACCTTCGCACCGTGTATAATAAAGCTTGGGCCAATAGGGCAGAAAATCCAGAGATCAATTCGCAGCAAGCGGCTCTCATCGTAAAGCAAATGAAGCCCATACTTGATGAGAAGCTTTTGTATTTCGGCTTCTACAAAGGCGAGCCCATTTCATTCTTCCTTTCACTACCGGAAATCAACCAAATATTTAAGCATGTAAATGGAAAATTGGACTGGCTGGGTAAGGTGAAGTTTGTTTGGTACCAATTCCGAAAAATAAACACCAAGGCATTTGGTATTTTGTTTGGTGTTGTGCCCGAACATCAGGGGAAAGGAGCCGATGGCGCGATGATTCTGGCCGCTCGTAAAGTATTGCAAGATGAATACAAACGTTATGACGAATATGAGATGAATTGGATTGGTGACTTTAATCCAAAAATGATTACAGTAGTAGAACAAGTTGGTGGATTCGTTTCAAAAACGCATATTACCTACCGAAAACTATTTGACGAATCGAAGCCGTTTAGGCGACACCCTATTTTAAACTAAGCATGACGCCACCAGAAGAACAAGAAGAAACCAGATCAAGTTTTCTATTTCGTAATCTATTTAAAGGATTAGCGTGGTTTGCAGTAATCATCACGATTTTTGTTTTGATGGAAGGGTACATCCAGCAGAATTTTAGAGAACACATCGATACCATTCGGGCCAACCCGGGTATACTATACGGCATCTATACTCTTTCAGAAATTATCTTTGGCATTTTGCCTCCCGAAATTTTCATGATGATCTGGATCCTCGATAACATCGATTTGAGCGGGTTTGTAACCAACTTAGCAATTCTCACGGTCATCTCCTACGGAGCAGGAATCTTAGGCTACTACATTGGGAAAGTGTTTTCTAAAACAAAATTCTATCAAGAACGCATTCGCGAAAAATATTTGAAACAGTACGAGGGCAAATTAAAAACCTATGGCGGCTATTTGGTTTTTGTGGGTGCGGTGACTCCCGTTCCTTTTTCAGCTACTTGCATGTTGGCTGGCTCAGTCAACCTGAGCATCAAGCACTTTTTGTTGATTTGCATCACCCGCGTGCTCCGCTTCGCGGCCTATGGCGCAGTGGTCTGGAATGCGCCCGAATGGTTTAGCGGTTTGACCCAAGGAATTTAAGATTCGTGGTGTTTTTCGATTGAACAATCGCTTTTTCACTATTGTAAGGAGAACCTCTATTCAAACAGTTATAGTCTCTAAAACTAAAATTAGCTTCTTAACCTAGAACCCACTAGTTTTGCCCCGCAAATAATCACTCGTAAATTATTTGCCATGGCTCACGATCCCTCCAAATTTCTTTTTGAAGCATTGACCTATGATGATGTGCTTCTTGTTCCTGCTTACAGTGACGTTTTACCCCGCGAAACAAGCACAGCGGGCTATTTGACGAAAAACATAAAGCTCAACATCCCCTTGATTTCTGCTGCCATGGACACGGTGACGGAGGCTCAGTTGGCCATCAGCATGGCGCTAGAGGGTGGCCTCGGGTTCATTCACAAAAATATGACCATTGCGGAGCAGGCTGACCAAGTGCGCAAGGTAAAGCGATCTCAAAGTGGGATGATCCTGGATCCGATCACGTTGAGAGTGAATTCTACCGTACGCGATGCCGAGAAAATTATGCGTGAAAATAAAATTGGCGGCATTCCGGTCATTGATGAAAATGGGAAATTGGTTGGCATCATCACCAATCGCGATTTGCGTTTTCAAAAAGACATGAATAGGCCGATTGCAGAAATCATGACGAAAGACAACTTGATCACCGCACCGGAAGGAATCACGTTGGCGAAAGCGGAAATCCTTTTGCAGAATTATAAAATTGAAAAGCTTCCAATTGTCAGCAAAAGAGGGAAACTTACCGGACTTGTTACTTACAAGGACATTTTAAAAAAGAAAAACAAACCGAACGCCTGCCACGATGAGTATGGAAGACTACGAGTCGGAGCAGCTGTAGGCGTGACCGCTGATATGCTCGAACGTATTGAGGCACTAAAAAATTCAGGTGTTGACGTAATTAGCATCGACACTGCACATGGACATTCTAAAGGAGTGATAGATGCGGCTAAACGAGTTAAAAGAAAATATCCTACACTTGAATTGATCGTTGGAAACATTGCCACCGGTGCTGCCGCAAAGGCATTGGCCAAGGCAGGTGCAGATACCGTAAAAGTGGGCGTGGGCCCTGGCAGCATTTGTACTACTCGTATTGTGGCGGGCATCGGTCTACCTCAGCTGTCAGCAGTGTATGAATCTGCAAAAGCGCTGAAAGGTTCTGATGTAAAAGTGATTGCCGATGGAGGCATCCGTTTCTCGGGCGACATTGTGAAAGCGCTGGCCGCTGGTGCCGATAGCGTTATGATTGGGTCGTTACTTGCTGGCACCGAAGAAGCCCCGGGTGAGATGATCATCTACGAAGGAAGAAAATTCAAATCCTACCGCGGCATGGGCTCGATGGAAGCCATGGACGATGGATCTAAAGACCGCTATTTCCAGGATGCAGAAGATGATATCAAAAAGCTAGTGCCAGAAGGAATTTCCGGTCGCGTTCCATTCAAAGGCTCAGTCGCAGAAGTGCTGTATCAATTAGTAGGAGGATTAAAAGCCGGAATGGGTTATTGTGGCGCAAAGAATCTCGACAAACTCAAATCAGCCAAGTTCGTGAAAATTACGGCTGCTGGAGTGCATGAAAGCCATCCGCATGATGTTACGATTACCAGAGAGGCACCGAATTATAGTAGGAAGTAGACTTTTAACTCAAAATAGATTCCGTGTTTTAGCGCGGATTTATTAATTATTATTGCAAGCCAGTCGTCTAATTGATTGGCTTTTTCTTGGTATACGCATGTTCAAAACAAAAGCCTTAACTCGCCTCACTTCCATGGGCGCCCTCATTTTTTGGGTGGTTTTGGCTTTTTCTGATATTACCGTTCTCTTTAGCGACATTAAATCGCTGCCCTCTGACGTACCTCAGTGGCTCCCGCAAGTCATGCTGGATCTCTTTATTATTTCACTTTTTTACTATTACAAATTCAAAATAGAACGAGATGAAAGCCTCAATTTCACCGACCTGCTTTGGAAGGTTTTTGCCACTGGACTAATTGCTACTGTTATCTCATTGGCCGTTCGTCTCCTACTGTTTTTGCTGGGCAGCACACCCCTACCCACTAACATTCTTTTCATCGATCTGGTCTACCAAATTAATCTGGGCTTGTTCATCAATTTTTTGTTGGCTGCCTACACTTCGTGGAAGCGTTTAATCCTTTATCAAAAATCAAAATGGTTAATCAGGGCATGGTTTGCTTTCGAACTACTACTCCTTTGCATTTTGGTCTATGATAGCATCCACATTGTAGTCTCCTCAACGCTATCAAATGCCGCAATTGTATTGGTGTGTGCGCTTGGGCTTGTTCTATCATTCAATATGCGGTGGGTCGCCTATCTCAATTTTAAACAGAAATGGACAAGCCTGTTGTTATTGCTGCTATCCATTTTCTACCTGGTCTATTTCCTCTACTCCGTCACGGTTTGGTCAGACTCTATAAGTCAACAGTCAACAGCATTTATCGATTTTCAGAGTCATATTTTTAGCATCGCACTGTTGGCATTTGTAATTACCTACATTACGTTCTCCTTTCTGGTTGTCCTCTTCAACTTGCCTACGTCCTCCGTCTTTGAACAAAAATTGGAGGAGGTCGTGAGCTTTCAACGGATCAGCCAATCCATACAAACAGAGCAAAATGAGGAAAGTGTTTACAGTATTCTTTTGGAAAGTTCGGTAAGTGCCGTTTTCGCAGACGCTGCATGGTTAGAAATGAAGGCTACTGACAGCGAGCAGAAGTTGTACACCCATAAGATCACTGCCCAAGAGTCAAAAGACATTCGAGCACATCTGGAAAAAAATAAAATCAAAGGGGCGTTGGATCAAAGTAGTGACAAAACAAAAAATCTCTCCAAACACTTAGGCACTTTGAAGAATTCGCGCTTCCGCTCGTTGTTGGCTTTCCCTATTAAAGTAAAAGAAGAAACCATTGGCACATTGGCACTACTGAAAGAATTGCCTGAGGGGTTTAATAAAGAGATGACTCGTATTGTATCGGCCTTTGCCAATCAAGCAGGCATTTCTATTGAGAACTTCCGCCTGATGGAGGAGGCGTTTCAAAATGCGCGATACAAGGAGGAGTTAAAAATCGCCAAAACAGTTCAACAAAGTCTACTGCCCACCAAACTAGAAACAAATCTTGATTTTGAAATCTCGGCATTTTCCGCATCAGCCGATGAAGTGGGTGGCGACTACTACGATACACTTCGAATCAATGAACACGAAGTAGCGTTGATCATTGCTGACGTCTCGGGTAAGGGCACTACTGCCGCCTTTCACATGTCGCAAATGAAAGGCATTTTTCATAGTCTGGCGCAACAAGGGCTATCGCCAAAAGATTTTATGGCAAAGGCAAATAAAGCGCTCGTGTTTTGCCTCGAACGGGGCTCATTTATTTCCGCTACGTATTTTGTCATCAACACGCAAACCAAGAAAGTATACTATTCGCGCGCTGGTCATTGCCCCGTGCTCTACTACCAGGCCGCTAAGAACGAATCCATTTTTCTAAAGGACAAAGGCACCGCGCTGGGCATGGTGCGTAGTTTAGACTACAGTAATTTCGTAGAGAACCAAGAAATTGATTATCAGCCAGGTGATGTGATGGTCTTGTATACCGATGGCATCACGGAGGCTAAGAACGGCAAAGGCGAAGAATTCGGTGGCGAACGACTTGCGGCTGCATTACAAGAATCCGCACAAAAAAGTTCAAAAGAAATTGAAGAAAATGTAATTAAACGTCTGTATGAATTTTCAGGCACGGAAGATATTAATGACGACTATACGTCCATGACAGTAAAATTCCAGTAACCGAAAACAATAAAAAACATAACCCGTTAGAACACTATGGTTCATATTAAAAGACTACAAGAAGACGGAACTGATATTATTGCCATCATTGGCGAAATTGACGCTAGCTCTTCTATTGAACTGGATTTGGCGATTGCGAAAAGTGTAGGTGATGGCTATCGAAAGATTTTAGTGGACTGCCATGGCTTGGAGTATATTTCCTCTGCTGGCCTGGGCGTGTTTATGTCGTATATCGAAGAATTAAAAGACAAAAAAGTATATCTCGTGCTTTTCGGTTTGAAAGAGCGAGTGTTGAATACGTTTAGCATTTTGGGGTTGGCCGATTTGCTGAATATACGTGAGACCAAATCAGACGCAAAAAAATTGGCAGATGAGTTATCAGTATAACATCGGCTGTAGCCTGAACAACCTAAAGGGCGTGCGCGAGTTCATTCGTACCTCGCTCAAGGGGCAAGGTGTTTCCGATCTTGAGATGGGTGCCATTGTGCTGGCTCTGGATGAAATGTGCTCTAACCTGATGATTCATGCACACCATTGCAATCCTGATCACAAGATTTCAATGAATATCCACATTGCCGGGCACCATCAATTCGTGTTTGAAATAGTAGATGATGGTTCTATGTTTGATATTAACCAATACCAAGAACAGGAACTGGATAGCTTGGTACACGAGAAGCGAAAAGGCGGGCTGGGCATTCGGTTAGTAAAATCAATTATGGATAAGGTTGAGTATTTGCACGAAGACGGTAAAAATATCTGCCGTCTCACGAAGACGATATAGAAATTACCTTGCGTTTTCGAAACCCGCTTACTCCAAATTTTCCCTTATTTTTGCAACTCTATTTTTTTCTGTTTCCATGCACAACCGCTTGCTGATTCTCCTTCTTTGCTTTGTTTCGTTCTTGGCTCTTGGTCAAGCGTCAAAACAAACTAAACCAGAAGTGCTTTTTACCGTGAATAAGTTGCCCGTTTTATCGGATGAATTTATTTATCTGTACAAGAAAAATCACCAAAATAAACCAGAAGATTTTACCGAAGTAAAAGTCAACGAGTACTTAAATCTTTTTATCAATTTCAAGCTAAAAGTTGCAGAAGCGAGAAGGTTGGGAATGGACACAACGGCTAAGTTTATTAAAGAATTTAAGACCTACCGCGAAGACCTAAAGAAACCCTACCGTGCAGAACCCGATGCTCTGGAAAGGTTGACCAAGGAAGCGTACGATCATTTAACGCAGGAGGTGAGAGCTTCTCATATTCTGATCAACCTTAAGCAGGACGCATTTCCTTCCGACACACTAAATGCCTACGCAAAAATTGATATTATTAAAAAACGAATTGAAGCAGGTGAAGATTTCGAAAAGCTAGCCCGCGAACTTTCCGAAGACCCATCCGCCAAGTACAATGGCGGAGATCTCGGTTACTTTACTGCTATGCAAATGGTTTACCCATTTGAAGAGGCCGCCTATAAAACCGACAAAGGTAAAATGTCCAACATCGTGCGTACACGTTTTGGATATCACCTGATAAAAGTGATCGATAAAAAACCAGCTCGTGGTGAAGTTGAAGTTGCGCATATTCTTTTAAGAAACGAAACAGCAGATGACGCCAAAACAAAAAACAAAGCCTTTGAAATTTTTGATCAGTTGAAAGCGGGTAGGCCATGGGATGAGCTTTGCAAAGAGAATTCGCAAGACGCGAATACAAAAGATACGGGTGGAAAACTGAGGCCTTTCGGAGTGGGTGCTTTAGCGTCCGTGCCAGAGTTTGAAAGCACCGCCTTCGCACTCGCTAAACCGGGAGACATCTCAGATCCGTTTAAATCTTCGATTGGTTGGCATATCGTCCGTTTGGATAAGAAAATACCTCTTCCATCTTACGCTGAAATGGTAGAATCATTAAAACGAAAAGTTACCCGTGATGAACGTCTACAGATTTCTCAACAAGCTCTAGCGACCAAGAGAAGAAAAGATTTTGGTTTTGAGGAAATAGCGGAAAACAAAAGATTTATTTTTGATTTGGCCGATACAATGCTTACGAAAGGAAAGTGGCAGTACAAAGGCGATAAAGCATCGCTCGCCAAACCAATTTTTAGAATTCAGTCTAAAAACGTTACGATCGGTGAATTTGTCACTTACGTAAAGGTCCATCAGGCGCAGTCCACAATGATTCCGGATGCACACATTAACCAGCTATACAACTTTTTTGTTGACGATGTCATCACATTGGTTGAAGAGGAAAACCTAATCAGAGACAAGCCCGAGTTTAAAAATTTGTTGACTGAATACCGCGAGGGCATTCTCTTCTTTGAAATCATGGAAAAAGAAATTTGGAATAAAGCCTCGCAAGACACTTCCGGCCAACGCGGCTTTTATGAAAGAAATAAACCAAAATACGTAGGCGGAAACCGTGTAGAAGCGCGCATTTTTTCAACTCCCGATAAAAATCTAATCACCGATTTCAAAAAGAAAATCGAGAAAGGGGACACCATTCAAAATGTCGATATCAAAAAATTCAAATCCGTACAGGGATTTCGGAATTATGAAAAAGGCGAAAGCAAAATTATTGATAACGTCACTTGGTCATCCGGATTACATGAAACCGAAACAGACAAAACTTTCCACTTAGTAGAAATAAACAGGTTGGTGGCGCCAGGTATCAAGAGCTTTGAAGAAGCTCGTGCCAGCATCATTTCTGACTTTCAAAACGAATTAGAGCAAAACTGGATAGCTTTGTTAAGAAAAAAATATCCGGTGGAAATAAATCAAAAGGTGAAAAAGAGCGTTGTAACAGCGCTTGTAAAAAAATGAAGATCCATCGCCTGCAAATGGTCACTTTTTGCTGCATTCTGGGGATGCTCGCGTCTTCGTGCGATTTGATTCAAATTAAAAGAGGAAAAAAAGGTTCTGACGAATCAAGAAAGCCAGTTGCTCGAGTGAATCAGTCCTTTTTGTACCTGGACGAATTGAAAGGCATAGTCCCCAAAGATGCTACAGCAACTGACAGTGCCGCCAGAATCTCCTCTTACGTGACCAGTTGGATCCGCAAACAACTGCTCTTAAATGAGGCAGCGAAGAACATCGACATCAACGAAGCCGAAGTAGAACGGAGGGTGGAGGAGTATCGATACAGCCTTATTGGGTACGAATTCCAAAATTTCTACATCAAAAAAAACCTAAACGATTCAGTATCTTCCACTGAGATTGCCGCTTATTACAAAACTCATCTTGATAACTTCGTTTTGAAACAAAACATTGTGCAGGGCACTTATATAAAGGTTCCAAAAACGGCACCGCGCATTCAGCGGATTAAACCGCTCGTTTTTTCAAACAAGGCGAAGGAAATGGAGGAATTAAAATCCTATTGCCTCAGTTTTTCTGCAGAGTATCAATTACCCGATTCAACATGGATTGAACTTGATAAGCTCGTGGCAAACTCTCCGATGGCGACCATTCCTGATAAAATCCAGTTTTTGCGCAACTACCGCTACTACGAAACCAATGACCAGGATTTTCTCTATTTCCTGAAAGTTGATGCCTTTAAAATTGTAGACAATGTATCGCCTGTTGAATTCGTAGAGAGCGAAATCAAAAACATTATTTTAAACAAAAGAAAAGTAGAACTTGCCAAAAAATTGGAGGACGAGGTATATGAAAATGGTGTTAAACGAAAGGAATTTGAGGTTTTTAATCCTTAACCTATTCTTTCTGGCAGTAAGTCTGCAACTTTCCGCACAGGAAAAGGAGAAAACAGGCTTCGTGGTGGATAAAATCATCGCCAAGGTTGACAACTATATTGTAATCAAATCAGAGCTGGAGTCCGCTTATCAAGGTTATATAGCGGAAGGTAATCAGCAATCAGAGGATGCAAAATGTCAGCTTTTCAATCGATTAATTATGAACAAGCTGATGGTTGCCAAAGCAGCCATTGACTCTGTATTGGTTACCGACTTCGAAGTGGATCAAAATACCAGTCAGCGTATGAATGCCATTCTCCAAAACTCGGGAAACTCCCCGGAAGAACTAGAACGCAGATACGGTAAAAGCCTGGAACAAATCAGGGTAGAACTAAGAGACCAAATTCGCGAACAACTTTTGGCGCGTGAAATGACGGGGCGCATTACAAAAGACTTAAAAATAACGCCCGCTGAAGTAAAACGGTTTTATAATAAAATACCGCAAGACAGCTTGCCATTCTACTCATCAGATGTAGAAATCGGCCAGATTGTAAAAGTGGCAAAGATCAGTGATGCCCAGAAAGAGGAATCGAAGGCAAGATTAAGAGAGCTTCGTGAGCGCATTTTAAACGGAGAAGATTTCAATGCGTTGGCTCAGAAATATTCAGAAGATCCTTCAGCGCGATCCAATGGCGGGGAAATGGGTTTTGTTGGTCGTGGAGCAATGGTGCCTCAGTTTGAGGCCATGGGCTTTAAGCTGCGCAAAGGAGAAATTTCCCAACCCTTTGAATCGCCTTTTGGCATACACATTATGCAATTAATTGACAGAAGAGGAAATGAATATAACTCACGGCATATTCTCCTGCTTGGCAATCCCTCAGTGGATGATATAGCGAAGGCTGAGAAATATCTCGATAGCCTGAGGAGAAAAATTGTAAAAGACAGCATCAAGTTTGAATATGCTGCTAAAGAATATTCAGACGATACACCCACAAAGGGGCGAGGTGGCTTTTTCACAGATGCAGACGGTGGCCTTCACGTCTCGCTTCGTGAAATTGACCCGGTAGTTTACCTGGCGATTGATACTATGAAAGTGGGTTCTATTTCAAAACCACTTACCTATCGCACAGAAGAAGGAAAAGAGGCCGCTCGCATCCTCTATTTCAAAGCGAAACTCCCACCCCACCAAGCAAATCTAAAAGATGACTGGCATCGGATTCAATCGGCCGCACTGGCTGAAAAGAAGGATAAAATAATCGAAAAGTGGTTTGTAAAATCAAGGCAAGATGTTTTTATCAACATAGATCCGGCCTACAACTATTGTAAAATTTTAGAGTAGCAAAAAAGTAGGCAGTAGGTAAGAGCAATAGGCAATGGTGACGTTGACAATTTACAAAAAGGCAATTGACAAAGCTTCAGAATATCCATGAGATATTTGCTTTCAATAAATAGTAAATAAGTGTCCAAGCGAAAATTCTGACTTCTACATTCTGACTTCTTTTCTATCGAGAATAAACACAAGAAAATGGCAAAACAGTTTACCAATGACATTGAAGCAGCCGATGCTCTTGCTCAGACGTATTTAAATCTCAAAAAAGAGATTGCAAAAATAGTAGTAGGGCAAGATGACGTTGTTCGCTTGATATTAACAGGCATTTTTTGTCAAGGACATTCGCTACTGATCGGAGTTCCCGGATTGGCGAAAACGTTACTCGTTCAAACCATTTCCACTTCGCTTGATCTGCAGTTTAAACGCATTCAATTTACACCGGATCTGATGCCCTCCGATATTGTAGGTGCAGAAACCATGGATAAGGAGCGCAATTTTCAATTTGTAAAAGGACCCATTTTTGCAAATATTATTTTGGCTGACGAAATCAATCGTACGCCACCAAAAACCCAAGCTGCGTTGTTGGAGTCAATGCAAGAATATGCGGTAACTATAGCAGGAAATAATTATCCTTTGCCGAGACCTTTCTTTGTATTGGCTACACAAAATCCAATCGAACAAGAGGGAACCTATCCATTGCCTGAGGCACAACTGGATCGGTTTATGTTTAATATTTTCTTAGACTATCCCACCTACCAACAAGAAATAAGCATTGTAAAAAATACAACTGCTGATGTTACTCAACAAGTTTCTAAAACGCTGAACGCGGAAGAGATCACGGCCTTTCAGCACCTGGTGCGCAGAGTGCCCATTGCTGATAATGTCGTAGAATATGCCGTCAAGCTGGTGCAGTCAACCAGACCTGGACAAAACGGCTCGGCCATTGCGAATGACTTACTAGAGTGGGGTGCCGGGCCAAGAGCTTCTCAGTTTTTAGTATTAGGAGCCAAATGCAATGCGTTGATCAATGGTAAGTATTCGCCCGATATTGAAGATGTGCAGGCTGTCGCTAAACCCGTTTTGCGTCACCGCCTGGTAAGAAACTTCAAAGCTGAAGCAGAGGGAATTACCGTGGACGGAATCATTGAGAAGCTGATGGCTTAGCTTTGTTTTTCCTTGAACGGAATAATTTCAAAATCTTCGGCTTTGGAGAAATCCGCAAATACCTGCCGAATAAAATCATTGGGTACTGCTAGTTTCCTTTTGGTCATATCTATCCATGCGCCATCCATGTTTAACCCAAATTTTACAGTAGCAAAATTTGCAAGCGGTTGACGCAACATACATAGCATTTTGGTCAAGGTTGACCCTGAAAAAGCCCTTTTTGGGCTTTCTTCGCCCCCCCGGGCAGTTTTGCAGCCAATGGCAAAATCTGGGCCAAATCAACTAACACCTTATCTTCAAATTTTTTTTCTCTTTTAAAGAGTGCCTCTTCACAAAAGAGAATAGGGTAGATTCGCAATTCTTCAAATTTTAAATTGGTTGACCCCGGCTGCGAAAAACAGGCGATACGAGTTGTGGCCCAAGGTTGTAATTTGCGGAGTGGCGTAGGTGTCTGTTTTGATCTATGTCAGATCAGCGCACTTGACTGGGTATTTCAAAATTTATCACAAATGGCACTAGCCTAATTTAGCATACTGAAACTGTTTGTGCCTCAATTTTTTATATAAGAAAAGTTTGCGGGTCGGCCCTCTATTGGTGTTAACTTTTGACTAGCGTTAACAAAATTGGATGTGAATTATTTTTGCTTTTAAACAAATTGATGTATACTTAGATCAAATATTTCATAATTTTTATCAGCTAGTTGTACTAGGTTTTGCAAAAAAAAATGCTAAAGAGTGGTATTTAAATAAAAAATGTTATGCTGTTTCGTTACATAAAAAAGAATGGGCTTATTATTGTTATCGCTATAGTATCACTTCTAATAGGCATATCTACGATATCATTCTTTCTGAATCGTCAAATAATGGCTAAAAGCGTCCTTCTTAAGAGCCAAGCAGATAAAATTACTTTTTTTTCAAAGGAAATTTATATGAATACCCTTAGTAATGCAGATAAAGGGCTTCGCGCCTACGCATTAACCCGTTCGGATATTCATCTGGGTCACTTTAACTACAGCCTTAATAGTAGAAACAGAGCGTTTGATAGCCTTACCTTTTACTTAAATCTACAAAGAGTTGCCGTGCCTAGTGCCGGAGAATCCATTGATTCCTACCTGAAGGAAGAAGGTGAACTGCAAGAAATTCTGAATGAATATTTAGACCTATGTGTGTATATGGCCGGCTTGGTAAAAAAAGACAGTATGAACGAGTTTATGATGTTGCTTAATCAAGATAACGGAATAAAGCCAGGAACTGCTTGGGATAAATTTAACACCAGGTTAACCACCTTCGAAAAGAGCTTAACTCAGGAAGCACAGCGGAGGTATGAAAATGCTATCAGTGCAAACGCAACCATTCAATTTATACTACTATTGGTTGGCTTGCCTTCACTCTATTGGATGGTAGTTTCATTAAGGAGAATAGACTCATCGAGGAACAAAGTGCTTGAGGATTTAAGAGCTAGTAATATTAAATACTTGTTTAATCCGGGGGAAATGCAAGTGGACTCGGAAAAGGATGCAATAAAGGTGTCAATAGAGAATTTGAGGAAAGCGTCAACCTTCGTTAAAAATGTGGCCAACGGGAACTACACCTTACTATGGGAGGGGCTTACTGATGACAATGTTCATTTGAATAAGGAGACTTTGGTAGGGGAATTGTTAAAAATGCAGAATCAAATTAAGGCTGCTACGGACGCAGAACAAAAGAGGACTTGGGCAAACGAAGGTCTAAATCTTCTCGGAAGCATTTTACAAAAAGAAACCAATCAAGATTTAATGGCAGATAAGTTCTTGTCAGAGCTTGTTAAATATCTCAAAGCCAATCAAGGAGCCCTGTTTGTTGTAGATGATTCCATTTCTGAAAATCCTAAGTTAAAATTAAGATCAACTTATGCCTATAACAGAAAAAAATTCATTAGTAAGGATATTTTTCCTGGAGAAGGAATTGCCGGACAAGCATGGCTTGAAAAGGAGACCATCTACCTTCGTGAGATTCCTGGCGACTACGTTAAAATCACTTCAGGGCTTGGGGAAGCGCCACCTAATAATGTACTGATAGTTCCATTAAAAGATGACAAAGGAAATATACAGGGCATTCTTGAATTGGCATCCTTTAAAATTTTCTTGCAAGAAGAAATTAGTTTTGTCGAACGAATAGCCGAGACGTTGGCAATTACACTCTCGTCTGCAAAAGGTTTGCAACAAACTAATAATTTACTTAGAGATACCCAGCTTTTAACAGAGCAAATGCGGGCCCAAGAAGAAGAAATGAAGCAAAATATGGAAGAATTAACAGCCACTCAAGAAGAAATGGTGCGTAAGCAATTAGAAAGCAAGAATTTATTGGCTAGCTTAGATTCCTCATTTTGTATAATTGAACTTGATGCTGATAGCCGGATTACCAGGGTCAACGAAAAGATGCTTAAACTAACAAAATACACGTTTACTGATTTGGATGGAAAAGACTTTTTAGGAATTCTGAGAGAAAATGAAAGCATTTTTATCCAGTGGCAAAAACTGGAAAATGGAGAGTCACTGGATGGCAATTTTATTTTAATCAATAAGGATGGATCCTCCACTAAGACGGATGGTATTCTTATACCCATAAATGGTCAATTAGAAAAACTTGATAAGATTTTATTTATGGCGAGACCCGTTGAGTAGTCTTTAAAATTGCAGATTCACAATAACAAAGAGCCAACAGCCTATTTCTATAACTTTAAACGTATTGAATCAACGAATCTTTCTCTACGCTATTAGATCGCGCAATATTGAAACCTAATCAATTAAAATGTTTTATTCAAGAAGCAAACTTCGCTAATCTTCTTGTTGGTAACCGTGTAAATTGCTATAGCTTCATTTATCCAATTGTCTTTGTAACCAGTGATCCGTTCATAGTCAATAATTTTATTGCCAAAAACTATCCGCTTGACAATTTCACATTTCAACAGCGGAGCTGCATTAAAAGACCGTTCGTATTTCTCTCTCATTTTTTGCTTTCCTACGTAGTTAAGGGTATTTGGATAGGAAAGAACCCTTACGCTGTCACTATACGATTCTAAGAACCCATTCACATCCTTATTGTTCCATGCTATCAATTGATCATTGGCCAATTGTTCCCCTATTCTTTCTGTTTCTTTAATCTTCGTATCTACTTCTTTGATCTTAGCGGCTATTTCTTCCTTTGTCTGTGAAAACCCGATATGTGAAAGAACAAAGAAAAATAGAAAAAGTAGTAACTGATGTTACGCAAAATTGAGTTTGAGTTGAGTTCCAGCTTTTAGTTTTTTGAGTTCAGTTAGGGCTTTTTCCATAGCCTTTGTGTACAGGATTGCTTTCATGGCAAAAT
>VYKX01000030.1_pt1 | contig 106299 bp, 104 predicted proteins | sample 5114471 | NCBI WGS metagenome assembly VYKX01 (sample SAMN12291785, study PRJNA351875) | freshwater metagenome | isolation source: freshwater lake | place: USA: Michigan, Gull Lake | collected 2013-08-08
AGGCGCGCGCCAGCGCGGCGCGCTGCTGCTGGCCGCCCGACAGCGACCGGCCGGGCCGCAACGCTTGCGCTGCGAGCCCGACCTGCTCGAGTGCGTGCATGGCGCGCTCGCGCCGTTCGTCCGGGGGCAGACCCTGCAAGCGCAAGCCGATTTCGACGTTGCCGATCAGGCTGGTGCGCAGCATGAAGGGCCGCTGGAACACCATGGCGATGCGCACGGGCGAGCCGCGATGCCGTCCATCGCGCAGTGCCTCAGGCAGTGCGTCGGACGATCGATCGAGCGGCCGCACTCGTCGCTCGCCGCTGTCCAGAGGCACGAGCCCGTGCAGCAACCGCAGCAGCGTGGTCTTGCCCGCGCCGTTCGGCCCGACGAGGGCCACCCGCTCGCCCGGTCGCACTGCGAGGTGGAGGCCATCGAGCACGGTGCGGCCATCGAGCACGACGGTGGCACCAAGCAACTCGATGAGTGGCGCAGCATTGGACTCAGGCGCAACGGCACCGGCACTCGGCCACGCAGTCGCATCGCCAACAGGAGCGCGATCGGTATGGCGCGCTGCCATCGTCGCACCACCACTCATGCCGCCACCCTTCGATCGAGCGCGCCGCGCCAGTCGTTGAGCAGGGCCACCGCCGCATTGAGCAGCAGGACCACCGTGAGCAGCACCAGTCCCAGCGCGAGCGCCAATGGCAGGTCGCCCTTGCTCGTCTCCAGCGCGATCGCGGTGGTCATGACCCGGGTCACGCCGTCGATGTTGCCGCCCACGATCATCACCGCGCCGACTTCGGACACCGCACGCCCGAAAGCCACCAGTGCCAGCGTCGCCAGCGCCATTCGCTCGTCCCACGCCACGATGAGGGCGCTGGTGTAACGGTTGGCACCGAGCGACTGCAATTGCTCGCCGTGGTCGCGCATCGCGTCCTCGATCGTCTGGCGCGCCAGTGCCGCGACGATCGGCGTGACGAGAATCGATTGCGCCACCACCATCGCCGGCGGGGTGAACAGGATGCCGAGCGAACCGAGCGGTCCTGCGCGCGACAGCAACAGGTACACCAGCAGGCCGACCACCACCGACGGCAGCGCGAGCAAGGTGTTCATCACGATCAGCACTGCGCGCCGACCGCGAAACTGCCCCACGGCCACCGCGGCGCCGAGCAGCAGGCCGACAGTGGTGGCGATCAGGCATGCGACCGCGCTGACTCCGAGCGACAACCCGACGATGCGCCACAGCCGCGGATCTCCGCTCGCAATGAGTTGGCCGATGCCGTACAGGCTGTCGAGGAAGGCGGGCATGAGGTCATCGGTCGCAGGGCGGCGCGTATCCTAGGTTGGCACCTGCCAACGAACTATATGAAGACGAATGCATAGGATCTCGCTGAACTACGCGCTGGTTCGCGAGACCGAGACTCCGGGCGACTCAGGATCACCAAACGCAGAGGCGCTGCGAGACCTGCACCACCCGCTGATGGCGCTGCTCGACGCAATCCATGGCAGCGGTTCGATATCGGGCGCCGCGCGCGCTGTGGGGCTGTCGTACCGTCATGTGTGGGGCGAACTCAAGCGCTGGGAAGGCGAACTCGGCCACACGCTGGTGATCTGGTCGAAGGGCCAGCCGGCCACGTTGTCGCCCTTCGGCACCAAGCTGCTGTGGGCCGAACGGCAGGCGCAGGCGCGTCTGGCGCCGCAGATCGAAGCGATGCGCATCGAGATCGAACGCGCTTTCGCCGTTGTTTTCGACGACACCGCCGGCGTGATCCCGATGGTCGCAAGCCACGATCTGGCGCTTCCACGCCTGCTCGAGTGGCTGCAGTTGCGGCAGCGGGTACACCTCGACCTGCAGTTCAGCGGCAGCGTCGATGCCCTCGCGGCGCTCAACGAAGGCCGCTGCCTGCTGGCAGGCTTTCACGCGCTGACCGCCGCGCCGCCGAACTCGCCCACGGCGCGAACCTATCGCCCCATGCTCCAACCGGGCCGACACAAGCTCATCGGCTTCGCGCAACGCCGCCAGGGGCTGATGGTCGCGCCCGGTAACCCGAAGCACATCGAAGCGCTCGGCGACCTGACGCGACCCGGCATGCGCTTGGTGCACCGACCGCGGGGCACCGGCACCCGTGTGGTCCTTGAAGAGATGCTCGAATCGGCGGGGATATCGAGTGCCGCCATCGCCGACTTCGACCGCACCCAGCCCTCGCACCAGGCCGCAGCAGTGATGGTGGCCAGCGGCGAGGCCGACGCTGCCTTCGGCATCGAAACCGCCGCCATCGAAGCCGGGCTCGACTTCATCCCGGTGGCGCGCGAGAACTACTACCTGGCGACCCTCGCCGAGCACCTGTCGAACCCGCACATCGAGACGCTGCTGGGCGTGCTGCGCTCGCCCGATTGGATCGCGCAGATCGAAAGCATCCCGGGCTACACCGCGGCCGGCAGCGGCCAGGTGTTGTCGCTGCGCGCCGTACTGCCGTGGTGGTCGTACCGTCAACCCAAGAAGCGAGCCGCATAGCGGCGCGGTCCCAGGGGCAGGCGTTGCCATCGAGAGCCGTTAACCTTCGGCTGATGTCCAGCGCCTCGCCCCGCCCCGATCTCCCGCGCACGCTCCTCGGCGTTCTGTTCCTCGGCGGTCTCATCCTCGCGGCGTTCTGGGTGCTGCGGCCTTTCATCGGCGCGGGCATCTGGGCCACGACCATCGTCGTGGCCACATGGCCCTTGATGCTGCGCCTGCAGTCGGGCCTGTGGAACCGACGCTGGCTAGCGGTGTCCGCGATGACGCTGCTGCTGCTCACGCTTTTCGTGCTGCCCGTGACGGTGGCAGTCGTCGCCCTGGCGCAGAACGTCGACGCGATCACTGCAGCGGTCAAGCAGTTGGGCACGTTTTCAATGCCGTCGCCGCCAAGCTGGCTCATCTCGCTGCCTGTGTTGGGCCCGCAGATCGCCTCTTGGTGGAACACCACGGTTGCGGGCGGTACGGCCGGGCTGTGGATGCAACTAGAACCCTACGTCGGCCAGGTGGTGCAGTGGCTTCTCGCCCAGGCCGGCGGTGTCGGAACGTTGCTGGTGCAGGTGTTGCTGGTGGTCGTGATCGCCGCGCTGATGTATGCACAGGGCGATATCGCCGCGCAAGGCATGCTGCGCTTCGGACGGCGTCTGGCCGGAACCCAGGGCGAGGCGTCAGTGGTTCTGGCCGGACAGGCGATCCGCGGTGTCGCCCTCGGTGTGGGCGTGACTGCCCTGGTGCAGTCCGTGATCGGCGGGCTGGGGCTGCTGATCGTCGACGTGCCCTACTCCGGACTGCTGACGCTGTTGATGCTGGTCTTCTGCATCGCGCAGATCGGGCCGATGCCGGTGCTGCTGCCAGTGGTGGGCTGGCTGTACTGGAAGGGCGACACCACCTCGGCGACCATCCTGCTGGTCATCACGCTGGTGGCCGGCACGATCGACAACTTCATTCGACCGGTGCTCATCCGCATGGGGGCGGACCTGCCGCTGCTGCTGATCTTCGGTGGCGTGATCGGCGGATTGCTCGCCTTCGGGCTGGTGGGCATCTTCGTCGGGCCGGTGGTGCTGGCCGTCGCCTACACGCTCGTGACCGCGTGGGTGCGTGAAGGCGAACGTTCGACGGCTGTCGACGAGCGGGCTGTACCCTGAACGAACGGCGCTGCCGAGCCCTTACCAGACCCTGCCCCTGACAACCCCCTGCGCGACCACCAGGCCGCTGCGCAGACGGGTCACTGCGGCAGCGTGTAGCTGAACTGGAACATCAGCGCATTGGTGCCGAGAAACGACAGCCGGCTCGCCCAGCGGTCGTTGATCTGGTAACCAATCGACGGCACGAAAGCGGGCGACAAGCCGTTGAAATTCAGCGGCACCTTGTCCTTGTACTCGCCGGATCGGGCCTCACGGCAGATCAGCACCGGACCTGTTGCGCCATCGGTCCCAGGCGACCACATTGAGTTCAGGTGGAGGCAGGAAGCGACCATCGCCATGCTGCCCCCCGGCCATGACATCGCAGGCGCGGCGGCCCGGCAACCCGATGTCGGCGATCCGATTCGGCAATCCCCCTGAAAATGCTGCGGCGTCGCGCAGATCAGCCCGGCCGTCTCCTCCCCCGGTTCCCCCCCCTTTGAAAAGGCACCCATGAAGTCCATCTCCAGTCTCACCGTTGCCGCCGCCATCGTGCTGGCACTCCCAATGCTCGCCACCGCACAGAGCGCCACCGTCGCAGCGGCTGCCGCATCGGCGCCGGGCGCCCGTGCCGCAGGTGCAGGCATCGTCGTGCGGGCACGCATCGTCGAGCTCGACAAGGTCGACCGCGTCGTGACGCTCAAGGGACCCAAGGGCAACATCGTCACCGTCGAAGTGCCGCCCGAGGTCAGGAACCTCGACCAGGTCAACCTGGGCGACGACGTCGTCATCCGCTACATGACCGGAATGGCCGTGAAGCTGGAGCCCACCGCGAACAAGTCCGGCATCCGCGAACGGATCGAATCGACCCAGGACATGCGGGCTCCAGCCGGCAGCAAGCCCGGCATCGCCGAGGTGCGCACGGTCGAGGTGCTGGCGATCGTTCAATCCATCGACCGCAAGGCCAAGCAGGCCACGCTGCGTGGCGCCAAGCGCACCGTCACCATCGACGTGCCCGACAACATCGACCTGTCGAAGGTCAAGGTCGGCGACGAAGTCCGCGCCATCTTCACCGAGGCAGCGGTACTGAGCGTCGAGCCCGCACCGAAGAAGCCCTGATCGCGTGACCGTGATCGCCACCTCCACAGCGGGGACACCACCTCGCCTGACCTCGCTCGCCCATGGGGGCGGTTGCGGCTGCAAGATCGCGCCGGGGTTGCTGTCGCAGTTGCTGCAGCGCACCCCCGGTCTGCCGCTGCCGCGAGAGCTGCTCGTCGGCATCGAGACCGCCGACGACGCAGCCGTCTACCGGCTCAACGACGAGCAGGCGCTGGTGGCGACCACCGATTTCTTCATGCCGATCGTCGATGACCCGCGCGACTTCGGCCGCATCGCCGCAGCGAACGCGATCAGCGATGTGTACGCGATGGGCGGCACGCCGATCTTCGCGCTGGCGCTCGTCGGCATGCCGATCTCGCAGCTGTCGCCCGAGACGATCGGTGCCATCCTGAGGGGTGGCGAAAGCATCTGCGCCGAGGCCGGCATTCCGATTGCCGGCGGCCACACCATCGACTCGGTCGAGCCGATCTACGGGCTGGTGGTGCTGGGGCTCGTGCACCCGAGTCGCGTGAAGCGCAACGCCGACGCACGCGTGGGCGACCGGCTGGTGCTCGGCAAGCCGATCGGCGTGGGCATCAGCTCGGCAGCGTTCCGCAAGGATGCGCTGTCTGCCGAGGGCTACGCCCAAATGCTCGACAGCACCACCCGCCTCAACACGCCGGGCCCGAAGCTCGCGGCCATCAACGGCGTGCACGCGATCACCGACGTCACCGGCTTCGGCCTCGCCGGCCACGCGCTCGAGATGGCCAGGGGTGCCGGGCTGCAAGCGGTCATCGACTGGCGAAAGGTGCCGATGCTGCCGGGCGTTCGCGAACTGGCCGCACGCGGTTTCGTGACCGGCGCCTCCGGTCGCAACTGGGCGGCGCACGCACCGCAGGTGGCGCTTCCCCGCGACTTCGGCGCTGTGGAGTTGGCGTTGCTCAACGATCCGCAGACCAGTGGCGGCTTGCTGGTGGCCTGCAGCAGCGAAGCCGTCGACGCCGTGATGGCGGTCTTTCGCGACCAGGGCTTCGCTCAGGCCACGGTGGTCGGCGAGATGGTCGAACCAGGCGACGCGACAGCAGCGAAGCTCGTGGTGCGCTGAGTCAATCGAGCAGGAAGTTGTTCTGCGCAGCGATCGCTGTGTCGCCGTCCGCAGACGACCCGCTCTCGTCCTTCAGTCCCACGCCGGTGAGCTGCCGGCTGCGCGCCTGCTCCAGCAGGTAGACCAGCCGCGCGGCGGCGTCGGCGTAGGGCAGGCCTTCGGGGCGCACGTTCGAGATGCAGTTGCGCTCGGCGTCGTTGCGGCCGCGTCGGGGATCCCAGGTGAAGTAGATGCCGAGGCTGTCGGGCGAGCTGAGTCCCGGGCGCTCGCCGATGAGCACGACGACGAGGCGGCTGTCCAGAAGTTCGCCCACGTCGTCACCCACCGCGACGCGGCCCTGCTCGACGACAGCGATCGGGGCGATCGACCACGCGGCGGGCGCGTCGTCGCGGCGCAAGCGGGCGAGCACCTCGGCGAGCAGAGGCACCGCGTGGCGCTGAACGGCCAATGCGGACAAGCCATCGACCACAGCGAACGACAGATCATGCGCCGTCACGCCGGCCGCCAGGCGATCGGACCGCAAGGATTCGAGCTGCCGCCGCGACGCATCGCCGAGCCGCCGACCACGGTCGGGTCGCTGCAGGTACATGGCCCGCGTGGTGGCCGCGCTCTGCAAAGGCAAGGTGGAATGGCCCAGCGCCTCGATGTCATCGCGCATGGCCATGACATCCAGTGGACGATGGACGGCGTCGCGCGCCTGCGCGTGTGCCAACTGGAACTCGAGCTGCTTGCTGGTCGGCAGGCTGATGCCCGCACGACCGAGGCCGATGCGCGCCGGGGTGAACTGGCGCAAGGCGCTCCAGGGGTTGTCGACGACGACGCGCGCGCGACGATCTGCCGCGATCGGCTTCGGCGATTCCACTCGGTCAGGCAAGGCACCGCCCGCGGCGGGTGGTGCAGCGGCCTGCCCGTCAAGCTCTGCCTGCGGCCCGACGGGATCGGATGGGGATGTCACGGCGTTGGTCTCCACGGTGTGCGGGCTGACGCAGGGGCCGTGCCAGCGCTGCGCACAGAGATCAGCGCATCAGCGCCGGCGGCACCGCGTGGGCGAAGGCGGGCGGAACCCCGGTGTCGTGATGCGCCAGACGCGACGACTCGCCCTGCGCGAACACGCCCATGCGCTCGAGCCAGGATTCGAATTCGGGGGCGGGCCGCAGGCCCAGCACGCGCCGCGCATAGAGCGCATCGTGGAACGACGTCGTCTGGTAGTTCAGCATCACGTCGTCCGACCCCGGTATGCCCATGATGAAGGTGCAGCCGGCCACACCCAGCACGGTCAGCAGCACGTCCATGTCGTTCTGATCGGCTTCGGCGTGGTTGGTGTAGCAGATGTCGCAACCCATCGGCAGGCCCAGCAGCTTGCCGCAGAAGTGATCCTCGAGGCCGGCGCGGATGATCTGCTTGCCGTCGTAGAGGTACTCCGGACCGATGAAGCCGACGACGGTGTTCACGAGCAGCGGCTTGAAGTGCCGCGCCACCGCGTAGGCACGCGCCTCGATCGTCTGCTGGTCACAACCGTGGTGGGCGTTGGCCGACAGCGCGCTGCCCTGCCCGGTCTCGAAGTACATGACGTTGTCGCCGATCGAGCTCGCACCACCATCGTTGAATGTGGCCCCACGCCGCAGCGACAGCGCTGCCGCGCGCGCTTCGGCCAGCACCGCGAGGTCGATGCCGAAGCTGGTGTTGGTGCCCTGCGTGCCGCCGATCGACTGGAACACCAGATCGACCGGCGCGCCGCGCTCGATCGCCTGCAGCGTGTTGGTGACGTGGGTCAGCACGCACGACTGCGTCGGGATCTGGTACCGCTGGATCACCGCGTCGAGCATCTGCAGCAGGCGGATCACCTGCGGCACGTTGTCGGTGGCTGGGTTGATGCCGATCACTGCATCGCCACTGCCGTAGAGCAGCCCGTCGAGCATGCTGGCCGCGATGCCGGCGGTGTCGTCCGTGGGGTGATTGGGCTGCAGTCGCGCCGACAGCCTTCCGGGCAGGCCGATGGTGTCGCGGAAGCGACTGCGCACCCGCACCTTGCGCGCGACCTGGATCAGGTCCTGGTTACGCATGATCTTCGAGGTCGCGGCGACCATCTCCGGCGTCAACCCGGGCGCGAGTGCCGCGAGCGCGTCGCCATCGGTGTCGTCGGCCAGCAGCCATTCGCGAAAGCCACCGACCGTGAGGTGCCGCACCGCAGCGAAGGCCGCCGCGTCGTGGGTGTCGATGATGAGCCTGGTGACCTCGTCGACCTCGTACGGAACGACGGCTTCGTTCAGGAACTGCGAGAGCGGCACGTCGGCGAGCGCCATTTGTGCCGCGGCGCGCTCTTCTGCAGACGCCGCGGCGACACCCGCCAGGTGATCGCCCGAGCGTTCGGGCGTGGCCCGCGCCAGCAGGGTCTTCAGGTCGTCGAAGTTGAACCGCGTCGCGCCGATCGAATGGCTGTAGGCGGGCATGACTGCTGCTGGTCGATCGTTCGAAGACCGTTCAAGGCATCGCGGCCGGACGCACCAGCGCAGGCCGCCCGCCAAAGCGCTTGAGGATCGCCTGCTCGATGCCCGCTGCGTCGAGTCCACAGCGTGACATCAACACCACCGGGTCGCCGTGCTCGATGAACTCATCGGGCAGCCCGAGTATCAGCACGGGCATCGAGACCCCCGCAGCATGCAGCGCCTCGGCCACCGCCGATCCACAACCACCCATCGTGCAACTGTCCTCCACAGTGACCAGCACGTCGTGCGTACCTGCCAGTTCAAGCACCAGATCAACGTCGAGCGGCTTGGCAAAGCGCATGTTGGCCACACTGGCATCGAGCCGATCGGCCGCATTGAGTGCGGCGTAGAGCAGCGGGCCGAAAGCCAGGATAGCGATGCGCTTGCCATGAGCACCGCCGGCCTTGCTGGCTTCGCGGCGGATCTCGCCCTTGCCGAGCGGGATCGCGGCCATCGCAGCCTGAACCTCGACGCCGACGCCGCGTCCACGCGGGTAGCGAACAGCAGTGGGGTGATCCTGAACGAAGGCGGTGTAGAGCAACTGGCGGCACTCGTTCTCGTCGGCCGGCACCATGACGCTCATGTTCGGAATGCAGCGCAAGTAGGCGACGTCGTAGTTGCCGGCATGCGTTGCGCCATCGGCACCCACCAGGCCGGCGCGGTCGAGCGCGAACACCACCGGAAGGTTCTGCAGCGCCACGTCGTGGACGAGCTGGTCGTAGGCCCGCTGCAGGAAGGTCGAATAGATCGCGACGACCGGCTTGAGGCCCTCGCATGCCAGCCCGGCCGCGAAGGTGACCGCGTGCTGCTCGGCGATGCCGACATCGTGATAGCGGCTGGGGAACCGCCCTTCGAACTCGACCATGCCCGAGCCCTCGCGCATGGCTGGCGTGATGCCGATGAGGCGTGGGTCCTGCTCGGCCATGTCGCACAACCACTGGCCAAAGACCTGCGTGAAGGTGGGCTTGCCGGGCGCTGCCGACTTGATGCCCTCGGCGGGGTTGAACTTGCTCGGCCCGTGATACGCGATCGGATCGTTCTCGGCGAGCTTGTAGCCATTGCCCTTCTTGGTGACGACGTGCAGGAACTGCGGTCCCTTCAGGCTGCGCAGGTTCTCGAGCGTGGGCACCAGCGCGTCAAGATCGTGGCCGTCGATCGGGCCGACATAGTTGAAGCCGAATTCCTCGAAGATCGTTCCGGGCACGACCATGCCCTTCGCATGCGACTCGAAACGGCGCGCCAGCTCGAGCAGCGGCGGCGCGTTGCGCAGGACCGATTTGGCCGTGTCGCGCGCGTTCGCGTAGAAACGGCCGCTCATCAGGCGCGCCAGATACCGGTTGAGTGCACCCACCGGCGGCGAGATCGACATGTCGTTGTCGTTGAGGATGACCAGCACGTCGACGCCTGCGACGCCCGCGTTGTTCAGCGCCTCGAATGCCATGCCGGCGCTCATCGCGCCGTCGCCGATCACCGCGATCGCCTTGCGGTGCTCACCCTTGGTCCGCGCGCCCACCGCCATGCCCAGCACGGCCGAGATCGACGTGGATGAATGCGCCGTGCCGAAGGCGTCGTACTCGCTCTCGTCGCGACGCGGAAAGCCGCTGATGCCACCGAGTTGCCGCAGCGACTTCATGCGATCACGACGGCCGGTCAGGATCTTGTGCGGATAGGTCTGGTGGCCGACGTCCCACACGATGCGATCGTGCGGCGTGTTGAAGACATGGTGCAGCGCAATCGTCAGTTCGACCGTGCCCAGGTTGGACGACAGGTGTCCGCCGGTCTGCGAGACGCTGTGCAGAAGGTAGTCGCGCAACTCGTCGGCGAGCGTATGCAACTCCGAACGCGTGAGACGTCGCACGTCATCGGGCGAATGGATCGATTCGAGCAAGTTCTGGTTCATCGTCAACTGTCCCGTTCCACCACTTTGTCTGCGAGTTCGGCGAGCCATCCGGTGTCGGACAGACCCGAACGCGCCAATGCCGACTGTGCCTGATCCCGCAGCGACCACGCGTGGCGGGTGGCGCCGTCGAGCCCCATGAGGCTCACGTAGGTCGGCTTGTTCGCGTCCACGTCCTTGCCGGCGGTCTTGCCGAGAACCGCAGAGTTCTGGGTGACGTCGAGGACGTCATCGATGACCTGAAAGGCCAGCCCCAGCGCATCGCCGTAGTCCTGCAAAGCCTGCCATGCCACCGGTGTTGTGGCGCCACAGGCGGCCCCCATCATCACGCTGGCGCGAAGCAAGGCGCCCGTCTTGCGGCGGTGCATGTCGCGCAGGCGGTGTTCGTCCAGAGGCATGCCCACACTGGCCAGGTCGACCGCCTGACCACCGGCCATGCCCGCGTGCCCCGCAGCCCGTGAGAGCAAGCCGCACAGCCGGGCTTCAAGCAGCGGCGGCATGCCGTCATTGCCCGAAGCATCATGCGGACTGTCGGCCGAGGGCGTCAGCACTTCGAAGGCGAGCGCCTGCATCGCGTCGCCCGCCAGCATCGCCTGCGCCTCGCCGTAGCGCACGTGGACCGTCGGCTTGCCGCGGCGCAGGACATCGTTGTCCATGCAGGGCATGTCGTCGTGAACGAGCGAATAGGCATGGATGAGTTCAACGGCGCAGGCTGCACGCAAGGCCGCCGCACGCGAGCCATTCACCGCATGCGCCGCGGCAAGCACGAGCAGCGGACGCAGCCGCTTGCCGCCATCGAGGACGCCGTAGCGCATCGCTTCGCCAAGACCTGCCGGCGCACTGGCCGGAACCCACAGGTCGAGGCACTCCTCGACGGCCTGCAACTCGCAGCGCGACCACGCGTCGAAGTCGTGCGCCGTCACGCGCCACTCCAGGGCTTGAGCTGCCCGTCTTCGAGAACCTTGACCTGCTGCTCGACCGCTTCGAGCCGCGACTTGCAGAAGTTGAGAAGGTCAGCGCCGCGACGGTACTTCTCGAGCAGTTGATCCAGAGGCAACTGCCCCGTCTCCATCGCACCGACGAGAGCCTCGAGCTCGGAAAGCGCCGCCTCGTAGGTCGCGGGAAGTGCCTGCGCTTCGGTAGGGGCGGCGGGGCTTACCGCAGCAGAGGACGTCTTGGGCATGGCATGGAAAATCAGTGCGCGATTGTAGTCAGGCGTCCCTGTGCGCCTTGCCGACGGACGCCGCCTACACTGAGGCCGGTTGCAACGCGCGAGTACCCGCCCACCACCGCCGGGCACGCGAAGCCCCGGTGGCCCGAGGCCACTACCAGGAGATCCGAAGGACCATGTCCGACCTGCTTGCCACGCAGGGCGCCGGGCCCACCAATGCCCTGCCCCTGCCCGCGTCGACCTACTTCGACGAAGGCCTGTTCGAACGCGAGATCGAAGCTCTCTTCAGCCAGGGGCCTCGCTATCTGGGACACGCGCTGTCGGTGCCCGAGGCGGGTGACTACTACACCCTGCCCCAGGAGAGCGACGGTCGAGTACTGGTGCGCACGCCAACGGGGGGCATCGAACTGATCTCCAACGTGTGCCGTCATCGTCAGGCACTGATCCTCCACGGACGCGGCAATACCCAAAGCCACATCGTCTGCCCGCTGCATCGCTGGACCTACGACCTGAAAGGGCAGCTCGTCGGCGCGCCGCACTTCGATCCGTCGCCCTGTCTGCATTTGAACAACTACCGAATCCGCCACTGGAACGGGCTGGTGTTCGAAGAAAACGGCCGTGACATCGGTGCCGATCTGGGCGCGCTCGGTCCGCGCGCCGATCTCGACTTCAGCGGTCACGTGCTCGACCGGGTGCACGTGCACGAGTGCGACTACAACTGGAAGACCTTCATCGAGGTCTACCTGGAGGACTACCACGTGGGCCCGTTTCACCCAGGCCTCGGCAACTTCGTGGCGACCGATCAACTGCGCTGGGAGTTCGGCAGCGAGTACTCGGTGCAGACGGTGGGCGTGGCCACGTCGTCGGGAGAGGCCCTCGGCAAGGCAGGCTCCGAGGTCTACGAACGCTGGCACGAGGCGGTGCTGCGCTACCAGCAGGACCGCTTCGACGGACACCCCCCCAAGCACGGCGCGATCTGGATGACCTACTACCCCGGCGTGATGATCGAGTGGTACCCGAACGTGCTGATCGTGTCCTCGCTCTACCCGCGAGGGCCGCGTCGCACCACCAATGTCGTCGAGTTCTATTACCCGGAAGAGATCGCCGCCTTCGAGCGCGAGTACATGGACACGCAGCAGGCGGCATACCTCGAAACCTGCATCGAGGATGACGAGATCGCGCAGCGGATGGACATGGGCCGAGCGGCGCTGCGGGCTCGCGGGGACCATGAATCCGGTCCGTACCAGAGCCCCATGGAAGACGGCATGGAGCACTTCCACCGCTGGTACCGCAACGCGATGGGATCCGCCCTCGAGCCCATTGAATCCCGACACCGAACCGCCCCTGCAAACGCCCTGATCCCATGAGCGCACCCCACGCCTTCCCGCCACTGATCGATGCCAGCACGCTGCAGCATGGGCTGAACGACTCCACCCAAGCGATCGTGGTGGTCGACACCAGCTTCGACCTGGCCGACCCGTCGGCTGGCGAGCGCGCGTATGCCGCATCACATCTGCCCGGATCGCTCTACGCCCACCTCGACCGTGACCTGAGCGGCGCAAAGACCGGACACAACGGGCGCCATCCGCTGCCCGACCGAGACTCGTTCGCGGCAACGCTCGGCCGACTCGGCATTGCCCCGGGAATGACGGTCGTGGCCCTGGACCGACAGGCCGGCATGTTTGCCGTGCGCCTGTGGTGGCTCTTGCGCTGGATGGGACACGCCGAGGTGTGTGTCCTCGATGGAGGTCTGCCCGCCTGGATCGCTGCGGGCGGTGCTGTCGATGCCCACGCGGTCAGCGCGCGGACGCAACCTCCCTATCCGACGTCCGATGCCGGTGCGCGCCTGGCGCCGACCATTGACGCAGACACCGTGGCCTCGATGATCGGCAAGCGGCCACTGATCGACGCTCGAGCGCCCGAACGCTTTCGAGGCGATGTCGAACCCCTCGACGCGCAGGCCGGGCACATTCCTGGCGCGCTGAATCGCTTCTTCAAGGACAACCTGCAGCCCGACGGTCGGTTCAAGGCGGCCGAGGTCCTGCGTGCCGAATGGATGCCGCTGCTGGGCACCTTCACGCCAGAGCAGGCCGTGCATCAATGCGGGTCAGGCGTCACGGCTTGCCACAACCTGCTGGCTCTCGCCATCGCCGGACTCGACGGAGGCGCACTGTATGCTGGCTCATGGAGCGAATGGTCGTCCGATCCGCGTCGCCCGGTCGCCCGCCACTGACTCCCCACCCACTTTCGCGAGCACACCATGTTCAAGCACATCCTGGTGCCCACCGACGGCTCCGACATCACCCACAAAGCGGTCGACACGGCCATCGCCCTGGCCCACAACCTGGGCGCTCGCATCACCGGGCTGAGCGTCGAAGAGCCGTTTCCGTACGCGGCGATCTCCGAGATGCAGCCCGTGCCTCCGCAAGAGTTCCTGGACATCCAGGAGCGCGTGGCGAAATCCCATCTGGCACAGGTCGAGCAGGCTTGCGTCGCCGCAGGCGTGGCCTTCGACGGCCAGTGCATCGAAGCCGCCCACCCGTGGGAAGCCATCATCGAACTCGCGAAGTCGGCAGGCTGCGATCTGATCGTCATGGCATCGCATGGCCGGCGCGGCTTGTCGGCGGTGCTTCTGGGCAGCGAGACGCAGAAGGTCCTCACCCACACCACCATCCCCGTGCTGGTGGTGCGCTGAACACGGCCCATGGATCTGCAGTCCCCGGCCCGCTCGCAAACCACCGCCGACACCTTTCCCTCCGGATGGCGCGGCCAACTGGCCGCGATCGACATCGGCTCCAACAGCTTCCGCCTGGAACTGGGGGCTGTTGACGGTCTGCGCTACCGGCGCATCGACTACCTGAAGGAAACGGTGCGTCTGGGCGGTGGGCTCGACGAAAACGGTTTCCTCACCGAAGAAGCGATGCTGCGCGGCCTGTCGTGCCTGGCACGCTTCGCGGACCGCCTGAAGGGCCTGGAAGCGTGGCAAGTGCGCGCAGTGGCCACCCAGACCCTTCGCGAGGCACGCAACCGCAACGCCTTCCTTGCGCGCGCCGAAACCGTGCTGGGGCGGCCCATCGAGGTCATCTCGGGGCGCGAGGAAGCGCGGCTGATCTACGCCGGCGTCGCACGGCTGCAGCCCTCGGACCTGCCGCGCCTGGTGATCGACATCGGCGGGCGCTCGACCGAGATGATCCTGGGCGTCGGGCGCAAGCCCTTGCGGGCCGAGTCGTTCCAGGTCGGCAGCGTGAGCCTGTCGATGCGCTACTTCGCCAACGGCCGTTACACCGAAGGTGCCTTCCGGGCCGCGCAGATCGCCGCCGGCGCCGAACTCGAAGAAGCGCTGGAGCCGTTCTCGTCGTCTAACTGGTCGCAGGCGCTCGGTTCTTCAGGGACGGTGGGCGCGGTGTCGCAACTGCTGCTCGCCAACCGGGTGACCGACGGCAGCATCACGCCACGCGGTCTGCGCTGGCTGATGGAGCAATGCCTGGAGGCCGGCCGGGTCGACCGGCTGTCGCTGGCCGGCCTGAAGGACGACCGACGACCGGTGATCGCCGGTGGCGTCGCCATCCTGTACACGCTGGCAGTTCACTTCGGTATCGAGGCCTTGCTGCCGGCCCGCGGCGCGCTTCGCCAGGGGGTGTTGTTCGATCTGGACGAGCGCCTCAACGCCGGCCAACCGCTCGCCGATGCCGAAGACGTGCGCGACAGCTCGGTGCGTGAACTTCAGCAGCGCTTCGGTGTCGACGAGGCGCAGGCCGCGCGCGTGGCCAGCGTTGCCGAAGCCCTGTACCAGAGCGTCCAGCCCGACGCGAACCGCGAGGCGCGGCGCGAACTCGGCTGGGCCTGCGCGCTGCACGAGATCGGCATGATGGTGTCGCACCACGACCACCACCGGCACAGTGCTTACATGCTCGGCCACGTCGATGCGGCAGGGTTCTCGCAGTCACAGCAGCGCCGTCTCGCCGAACTGGTGCTGGCGCAGCGCGGAGGGTTGCGCAAGGTGGAAGCGAGCCTGATGCAGCAGGACTTCGCATGGCAAGCACTGTGCCTGCGGCTGGCAATCATCAAGTGCCACGCCCGCGGCGAGATCGATCGCCACGCGATCGCCTTGCGCCGCAGCGGCAACATGGCCGAGTTGAGTTGGCAGCCCGGCTGGGCCGAGTCCCATCCGCGCACGCTGTACCTGCTCGGCGAAGAGGCCGCGGCCTGGCAGCGTGGAGGGCCGCTGCAACTCGACCTGCCGCGCTACACCCTGGATTGATGCCGCGTGGACATCCTGTGGCAACAGGACGGGAGCGACATCAAAGAAGGTCAGGCGCCTGCACCGCTTGCAGCACCACCTGGCAGAGTCCTTCGCGGTCACGGTAGCGCAACCACCAGACCGAGCCCTTTTTCACCGACCAGGCTTGCGGCACCTCGGCGAGCAGGTGTGCCGCGACCAGGCCCAGCGTCGGCTGATGTCCGACCACCAGCACCGGTTCCGCTCCGTCAGGCCAGCGCGCCGCCTTGAGCAGCGCCTCGCCGCTGCCATCCGGGGCGAGCGCGTCGATCGTCTTGAAGGTCTTGCCCAGCGCCTTGGCGGTCTGCTGGCAGCGCACGGCAGGGCTGACGATGATGCGAGTCGAGTGGGCGAGTCGCTGATTCAGCCAGTCGGCCATGCGCTGGGCCTGCCGCTCGCCCTTGGAGGTGAGCGCGCGCTCCAGATCGGACTGGCCCTCGCGCACGAGATGGGCTTCGGCGTGGCGCCAGAGGATCAGGTCCATCGGATCAGGGCGCGCTGCTGCCGGCGACGACGCTGTCGGCGGGCCTGAATCGGCCGATCAAAGCCTGCTGAGCGCTGACACCCTTGCCATCCACGCGGCTGTAGCTGCCATCGGTGTGCAGCACCCAGGCATCTCGTCGATCGAGCAGGTAAGGCACCAGGCACTCATCGATGACGCGCTGGCGCAGCTTCGCATCGCGAACAGGCCAAGCGACCTCGATGCGGCGCAGCATGTTGCGGCTCATCCAGTCGGCGCTCGTGAGGTAGAGGACCTCGTCGTCCTCGGCGGGCCCCCAGCGGAAATAGAGCACCCGCGAGTGCTCCAGGAACCGTCCCACGACCGAGCGCACGCGGATGCGGTCGGTGGCGCCCGGCACGCCCGGACGCAGCACGCACGCGCCACGGACGATGAGGTCGATGTCGGCGCCGCTGCGGCTGGCATGCACCAACGCATCGATCAGCGGCGGATCGGTCAGCGCGTTGATCTTCACGACGATGCGCGCGGGCTGTCCGGCACGGGCCGCATCGGCCACCCGCTCGATCATCTGGATCATCTTGCGGTGCAGGGTGAACGGCGCTTGCAGCATCTGGCGCAGCGGCTTCATCTTGCCCAGGCTCGCGAGCTGCTGGAACACCGCGTCGGCGTCGGCCGTCAGGTCGGGGTCGGCGGTGAGGTAGCCGACGTCGGTGTACAGCCGAGCGGTCTTCGGGTTGTAGTTGCCGGTCGACAGGTGCGCATAGCGCCGCAGCCGCTGGCCGGTGGGGCCCGTCTCGCGGCGGGTGACAAGCAACAGCTTGGCGTGCGTCTTCAGGCCGACCACGCCGTAGACCACCTGTGCGCCCACCGCTTCGAGGCGCTCGGCCCAGTTGATGTTGGCCTCCTCGTCGAATCGGGCCTTCAGTTCGACGACGACCATCACCTCCTTGCCCTGCCGCGCTGCTTCGATCAGGAGATCCATCAACGGCGACTCGCTGCCAGTGCGGTAGATCGTCTGCTTGATGGCGAGCACCGCGGGGTCATGGACCGATTCCCGAAGGAACTGCACCACGGGATCGAAGGACTCGAACGGGTGGTGCAGAAGCACGTCGCCCCGGCGCAGGCGGTCGAATATCGAGTGGTTGCGCGGCATGCGCTTGTCTGGCCAGACGCCCTCGTGAGGCGGAAAGCGCAGCGACCTGGCAGCGACACGTTCGCCTGCTGGCTCGCTCACCTGATCGATGAGCTGGTTGAGCCGAACCAGGTTGACCGGTCCGTTGACCCGGTAGAGCGCCGCCTCAGGCAAATCGAACTGGCGCAGCAGGAACTCGGACAACTCGCGCGGGCAGGTGCTGACCACCTCGAGCCGGATCGCCTGGCCGAAGTGCCGCGAGCTCAAACCCGAGCGCAGCGCCTGACGAAGGTTCTTGACGTCGTCTTCGTCGACTTCGAGGTCGGAGTCGCGCGTGACTCGGAACTGCGAGAAGGCCTCGACCTCGCGCCCCGGAAAGAGTTCGGCCAGATGGGCGCGGATCACGCTGGTCAGCAGCACGAATCCCTGCTGACCGGGGGCCAGCTTCTCGGGCAGGCGGATCACGCGAGGCAGCACCCGCGGCACCTTCACGATAGCGATGGTGTTCTCGCGACCGAAGGCATCCTTGCCACCCAGGCGCACGATGAAGTTCAGTGCCTTGTTGGCGACCAACGGGAACGGATGAGACGGGTCGAGGCCGATCGGAACGAGCAACGGTCGAACCTGTTTCTGGAAAAACTGGTCGACCCATTCACGCTGCGCATCATCGCGCTCGGCATGGTTCAGGATGACGATGCCCTCGCGCTGCAACCGGGGCATGAGTCGATCGTTGAAGGCTGTGTATTGGTCGTCGATCAGGCGGTGCGCTTCGGCGGTGATCGCTTCCACGTCGCGGTCGGTGACACCCGCATTGGGCAGCCTGGAGGCCTCGAGGTAGTCGGCAAAACGCACCTCGAAGAACTCGTCGATGTTGGACGAGACGATGCAGATGTAGCGCAACCGCTCCAGCAGAGGAACGTCGTCGCGAAGCGCTTGCGAAAGCACCCGGCGGTTGAACTCGAGGATCGACGTCTCGCGCCCGAGGCGCAGGGAAAGGTCGGTGGCAGCCGGGGCGTCGCTGGTTGCGACCGACGCCGGACTTGAAGCCACTCCTGCGGGGGCGGCCGGTGCAGTTGTCGGCGAAAGAGAGGACGCCAGCAAGGCGCGGTGGGCGGGTTCGACGTTCATCGCCCTAGTTTATGGAGGTTGCAGTCACCCGAGGGGGGCCCACGGTCAAGCGCCTACCGCCAGGCAAGACGACCACTGCGCGAGCACCAGACGGGACCGCCCACCTCAGGCGACGATGGCTCTGGTGTCTGCCGGTTCGACAGTCGCCCCTCGCGTCGCACCGACGAGTGTCGACGGCGCGGCCGAGACGCGCTGAGGGCGAGACGTCTCTCCCCATTCGATGATCTCTAGGCGGCCGTCATCGTGTTCGACGAGCGCGGTCAGGCTTTCGACCCAGTCGCCATCGTTGGCGTAGGTGATGCCGTCGATCTCGCGCAGTTCGGCATGGTGAATGTGACCGCAGACGACGCCGTGAGCGCCGCGCTTTCGTGCCTCACGCGCCACGGCCACTTCGAAATCGCCCACGTAGCTGACGGCGCGCTTGACCTTGAATTTGAGGTATCGCGACAAAGACCAGTACGGCAGCCCCATGCGGGCGCGCAACGAATTGAGGTGCCGGTTGAGCTTCAGCGTGATCTCGTAGGCGGTGTCGCCAACGTGCGCGAGCCACTTTGCGCACTGGATCACGCCGTCAAACAAATCGCCGTGGGTGATCCACAGGCGCCGCCCATCGGCGGTCTCGTGGACCCATTCCTCGGCCACCTCGATGCCACCGAAGTTGTTGCCGAGGTAGCGACGCGCGAACTCGTCATGGTTGCCCGGAATGAAGATCACCCGCGTGCCCTTGCGCGCCTTGCGCAGCAGTTTCTGCACGACGTCGTTGTGCGCTTGCGGCCAGAACCAGTTCCGGCGCAGCTGCCAGCCGTCGATGATGTCGCCCACGAGGAACAGCGATTCGCTCTCGACGCACTTCAGGAAATCAAGGAGGGCGGTGGCTTGACAACCGGGGGTGCCAAGATGGATGTCGGAAATCCAGACCGCCCGGTACCGACGCTTGCCCTCTGTCGGGCCGTCATCGGCGGCATCGACATCCGCGGGCCGGATCTGGCTGTCGGTCCACGCACGCAGGAGAGGCAGGTCGCGTCGCATGGGCCGCGAGAGTGCGACTTGGCCATGACGGTGCCGTGGCGTTCACGTGAACACTTGATGACTGTTGCGCAAACACCATTGCCGCACTCGGGCTTTTGGTGAGCTGTTGACATCACCGCGAGATGCGAAATGACGACAACTGTCAATGAGCCTCGTCCCAGTTCGAGCCCACGCCCACCTCGGCGAGCAGCGGCACCTTGAGTGTCGCGACCGACGCCATCGCCTGCGGCACCGCCACACGAGCCCAGTCGAGTTCCGCATCGGGCACTTCGAGCACCAGTTCATCGTGCACCTGCATGACGATGCGCGAGGCGCGCTGCTCGTCATCGATGAGCCGCTGCACCGCGAGCATCGCCAGCTTGATCAGGTCGGCAGCGGTTCCCTGCATCGGCGCGTTGATCGCCTGTCGCTCCGCACCGGCCTTGCGCGGCCCGTTGCCGCCCTGGATCTCGGGCAGGTAAACGCGACGTCCGAACAGCGTTTCGACATACCCCTTCTCGCGCGCAGAAGCCCGCGTGTCGTCCATGTAGCGCTTGACGCCCGCAAAGCGCTGAAAGTACCGATCTATGTAGGCGGTCGCGGCACTGCGCTCGATGCCCAGGCTTTGCGCCAGACCGAACGCACCCATGCCGTAGATCAGCCCGAAGTTGATCGTCTTCGCGTAGCGCCGCTGCTCGGCAGTGACCGCGTCGGGCGCGATGCCAAAGACTTCGCTCGCCGTCGCCCGGTGCACGTCCATGCCCTCGGCAAACGCCTTCAGCAGCCCGGGGTCCTCGCTGATGTGGGCCATGATGCGCAGCTCGATCTGCGAGTAGTCGGCGCTCAGGATCACATGCCCTGGCAGCGCGATGAACGCCTCGCGCACCTTGCGCCCTTCGGCGGTGCGAATCGGGATGTTCTGCAGGTTCGGTTCGTTGCTCGCCAGACGCCCCGTCACTGCCACGGCCTGCGCGTAGTTGGTGTGCACCCTGCCCGTCGCCGCATTGATCATCAGCGGCAGCTTGTCGGTGTAGGTGCCCTTGAGCTTGGCGAGCGAGCGGTGCTCGAGCAGCCGCGCCGGCAGGGGGTAGTCAGCGGCAAGTTCCGCGAGCACCTCTTCGTCGGTGCTCGGTGCGCCGGTGGCGGTCTTCTTCTTCACCGGCAGGCCGAGCTTGCCGAACAACACCTCGCCGATCTGCTTCGGGCTGCCCATGTTGAAGGGTTGGCCAGCGAGGGCGAAGGCCTCCTGCTCGAGTTGCACCATGCGCTCGCCGAGTTGCTGGCTCTGCACCGCGAGCCGCGCGGGATCAATCAGCACGCCAGTGCGCTCGATGCGCTGCAGCAGCAAGGCGGTGGGCATCTCGATGCGCTCGTAGATGAAGCGCAGACCGTGGCTCGTGCCGCCATCGGCCTCGATCGCCGGCCACAGCGTGCGATGGACGTCGAGCGTCATCTCGCTGTCCTCGCCCGAATACGCGCTGGCGCGCTCGACCTCGACCTGGGCAAACGGGATCTGGTGCACGCCCTTGCCGCAAACGTCCTCGTAGCTCAGGCCGCTGCGACCGAGGTGACGCTGCGCGAGGCTCTCGAGGCTGTGGGGCTTGTGGGCTTCGAGCACGTAGCTCTCGAGCATCGTGTCGTGCACATAGCCGCGCACCACGATGCCCGCGTTCTGGAACACGTGCGCGTCGTACTTGATGTTCTGCCCGAGCTTGGGCGAGGTCGCGTCCTCCAGCCACGGGCGTAAGCGCGACAGGACGTGCTCGACGGGCAACTGCTGCGGCGCGCCGGCGTAGTCGTGGCGCAGCGGGATGTAGGCCGCCTCGCCGGGAGACACGCTCAAAGACAGTCCCACGATGCGCGCCGCCATGGCGTCGAGCGAATCGGTCTCGGTGTCGATGGCGGTCACCTCGCCGGCACGGCTTTGGGCCTCGATCGCTGCGATCCAGGCGTCGAGCGCCTCGGTGGTGAGGACGGTCTCGTATCGAAACGCGAGTGCGGGGCGAGCGGGCGCCGGGTTGATGGCAGTGGAGGCACTGGAATCCGTGTAGGCAGCGTCCCCTGCGGCGTCCGAGGCCTCCGTCACCGCGGCCGCGCCGCTACCGGATCGCACCGCCGACGAGTTGTCGCCGTTCGAGGTGTCCAGTTCGCGCAGCCAGGTGCGAAAACCGAAGCGCTCGTAGAAGGCGCGCAACCCCTCGCGATCGACTGGGCGCAGTGCGAGCGCATCGAGGCCCGGCCAGCCGCTCACGTGCTCGCCGAGATCGCAGTCCAGCCGCACGGTGACCAGTCGCTGCGCCTCGGGCAACCAGCCCAATGCGGCACGAAGGTTCTCCCCCGCCACTCCCTTGATGCCCGCCGCGGCGTCGATCACCCCCTGCAGCGACCCATGCTCGGCGATCCACTTCGCGGCCGTCTTCGGGCCGACCTTTTCGACACCCGGCACGTTGTCGACCGTGTCGCCCATGAGGGTCAGGTAATCGACGATGCGCTCGGGCGGCACGCCGAACTTGGCCAAAACGCCGGCGGTGTCCAGCCGCTCGTTGCTCATGGTGTTGATGAGCGTCACGCGGTCGCTGACCAGCTGCGCCAGGTCCTTGTCGCCGGTGGAAATCACCACCCGGTGTCCCGACTCGGACGCCACCCGCGCCAGTGTGCCGATGGCGTCGTCGGCCTCGATGCCCGGCACCATCAGAACCGGCCAGCCGAGCAGCCGGACCACCTCATGGATCGGCACGATCTGCTCGACCAGAGGTTCGGGCATCGGGCTGCGGTGGGCCTTGTAATCGGCGTACCACTCGTCGCGAAACGTCGGTCCGGGTGCATCGAAGACGCAGGCGGCGTGCTCGGGTTTCACGTCTTTCAGCGCACGCTGCAGCATCGCCACCATGCCGTGGATCGCGCCGGTTGGCACGCCCTGCGGCCCACGCAGATCGGGCATGGCGTGGTAGGCCCGGTACAGGTAACTCGAGCCATCGACGAGCAGCATCGTGGCGGGGGAGGCGTCGCTCATCCGTTCATTGTGCGGGCTCACTGCCGGCGGGGCGGGGCCGGCCGATGCATCGGAAAGCGGGCGGCCACGTCGCTGCCAGCCACGCGCACGCTGCCGCGCGATGCCGTCGTAGACATTCGCCGCCGCCTAGAATGATTCGATGTCGACGACCCGCCTTTTTCTCCTCGCTGCGCTCAGTCTGGCCGCCATCTCGGCGCAGCCTTCGGTCAGCGCTGCAGAACCAGCACCGATGCCGGCCAAACCGGCGGCACCTCCCGCGCAGACCGTCGATGAGTCGCGCGAGACAGGCGACAACATCACCGAGCCCGCGGTGCTGCGTACCGTGGTCGAAGACCAGGGCACACGAATCGACGAGTTGAAGGTCCGCGGCCAGTCGAAACGGATCACCGTGACGCCCAAGAACGGCGCAAAGCCCTACGAGATCATCACGCCGACCGGCGCTCGCGACCAGACCGAGGGCCCCAACGGATCGAACGGCGCCACCGGCAAGCGGGTGTGGCCGGTGCTCTCGTTCTGATCACGCGCCGGGCAGTTTCTTCTCGATGGCTGTCTACACCGAAGTGCCGTTCGATGCGGCGGCCGAACTCGTTTCGCGCCTCGACATCGGCGAACTCACGGCGCTCGAAGGTTGCGCTGGCGGCATCGAGAACACCAACTACTTCGCCGACACCACACGCGGCCGCTATGTGCTCACCCTGTTCGAACGCCTGACGGCGGAGCAGCTGCCCTTTTACCTGCGGCTGATGCAGCACCTGGCAGCGCGCGGCGTTCCGGTGCCCGACCCGAGTGCCGACGCAAACGGACAGATCCTGCACCACCTCTGCGGCAAGCCTGCGGCGCTGGTGAACCGGCTCGGCGGCAGCAGCCGGCTCTCGCCCGACATCGACCACTGCGCGCAGCTGGGCAACATGCTCGCGCGCATGCACCTCGCGGTGCACGACTTTGCGTTGCAGCAGCCCAATCTGCGCGGCCTCCCCTGGTGGGTCGAGACGGTGCCGGTGGTGCGCCCCTTTCTGGGCCCTGAGCAACGCCATCTCATCGATGCCGAACTCGACTTCCAGAGGCGCGTCGGCGCGTCGCCGGCCAGCATCGCACTGCCGCGCGGCGCCATTCACGCCGATCTGTTTCGCGACAACGTCATGTTCGAGCAGACCCCTTCGGGCGACCGACTGAGTGGTCTGTTCGACTTCTACTTCGCAGGCGTCGACAGCTGTGCCTTCGACATGGCGGTGTGCGTCAACGACTGGTGCGTCGACCTCGCAAGCGGGCGGCTCGACGAGGATAGGGCGAATGCGCTCGTCGGCGCCTATCACTCGGTGCGACCGCTCACGGGCGACGAGGTGCGCCTGTTCCCGGCAATGCTCAGGGCCGGCGCGTTGCGCTTCTGGATCTCGCGCCTGTGGGACCTGTATCTGCCACGCACGGCGGCGGTGTTGAAGGCACACGACCCGTCCCATTTCGAGCGCGTTCTGCGCCAGCGGGTGGCCGAGCCCTGGCACCCCGATCTGCCCGTTGTCGACTCACAGAGAACCGCACCATGAGACTGAAGACCGTGCCTGCCGGCCACGGCGTGCTGTGGGTGCGCAACGGCTTCCGGGTGTTTTTCGATCGGCCACTGGCTTTTGCCGGGCTTTTCGCCGCGTTCCTGTTCGGTGTGACCGTGCTGCTGCTGCTTCCCGTGCTGGGCATACTGCTGCTGCTCACTGCGCTGCCGCTGGTGTCGCAGGGGTTCATGCTGGCGACGAAGCGAGCGCTCGGCGGCACCACACCGATGGCCGATGTCTTCATCGAGCCGATGCGCAGCGACAAATCGCGTGTGGCGGCCATGGTGAAGCTCGGCCTGCTGTACGCGGGCGCCAGCTTTCTCATCATGTGGCTCAGTGGGGTCATCGATGGCGGGGCGTTTGGCGAACTGCAAGAGGCACTGACGACCGGCACGCCCGACCAGGCACAGATCGAGGCCTTGCTTGCCGACCCCCGACTGCGCGACGGCATGCTCGTGCGGCTGACCCTCGCGGCCCTGATGTCGGTACCGTTCTGGCATGCGCCGGCGCTCACGCACTGGGACGGTCAGGGGCCTGCGCAGGCCTTGTTCTCGAGCACGATCGCCTGCTGGCGCAACCGGGGCGCGTTCGCGGTCTACGGTGTCACCTGGGCCCTGCTGACGCTGCTGCTCAGTCTGATCATCACGACGCTGTTCACTGCCTTCGACGCACAGGCGCTGGTGCCGATGGCGGTGCTGCCGGCCTTCATGATGTTCTCGACGGTGTTCTACGTCTCGCTGTACTTCACCTTCACCGACTGCTTCGAACAGACGCCGGACCACGCCGAGGTGATCGGCAGCGCATCGGCCTGATCGCGCCCATGCAGCGCGAGACTTGCCTTCCGGTCAGCCACCGCTCGACACCATGAGCAACACCCGACGCGTCGCCATCGTCACCGGGGCCGGCAGTGGCATCGGACGGGCCTGTGCGTTGGCGCTGCTGGACGCGGGCTTTTCGGTGGCTCTGGCGGGCCGTCGCATCGAGACGCTTGAAGCGACCGCGGCGCTGGCCGGCTCGCGCGCCGCCGAAGCCCTTGCGGTCGCGACGGACGTGACCGACGCGGCCTCGGTCGCGGCGCTGTTCGACACCGTGCACGCGACTTGGGGCCGGCTGGATCTGCTTTTCAACAACGCCGGGGTCTTCGCGCCGGCCGTACCTCTCGAGGACCTGAGCATCGAACAGTGGCAGGCGGTCGTCGACGTCAACCTCACCGGCGTCTTCCTCTGCACGCAGCAGGCGTTCAGACTGATGAAGGCACAGACGCCCAAGGGCGGGCGAATCATCAACAACGGCTCGATCTCGGCGCACGCGCCGCGTCCCCACACCGCTGCCTACACCGCGACCAAGCACGCCATCACCGGCCTGACCCGCTCGACTTCCCTCGACGGCCGAGCGCACGGCATCGCCTGCGGACAGATCGACATCGGCAATGCCGTGAGCGACATGAGCGAGGCGATGGCCGCCGGCACCCTGCAGGCCAACGGCACGCGCATGGCCGAGCCCCGGATGGACGTCACCCATGTCGCTGCCGCCGTCGTGCAGATGGCCAACTTGCCCCTGTCGGCCAACGTCCAGTTCATGACGATCATGGCCACCGCCATGCCGTTCATCGGCAGGGGTTGAGTCGGCGCCCGGGGCCACGACAGCCCGGCAAGCGCCTCAATTCAACGGCGTGATCAGCTCGAAGAGCTGAGTCGCCTCAAGTTTCTCGAGCACGCGTCCGGGCACGTCGACACGGTCGGAGCCGGGCACCTCGATCGACAGGGTCGGATCATCGAAACGCATCTCGACGATCTGCGCACCGATCGATACCAGAGCGGCATTGAGCTGCCCAACGGTCACGCCCGACTTCGTCATCAGGAGGAATCGCAGCCGGCGCACGTCTTCGGGAGGCTGCGGCATCTCGGGCACCGAGTAGTCGCGCACCGCCTGCACCATGCTGATGCCGGGCGGGCCCTCGAGCAGCCTGCCCGCCTGTGGGTTGACCGTACCGGCCTTGCGCGCCGCAAACCGCCACTGCAGCGAGGCCAATGACGGCACCGCAGCGCGCGGATGGCGCAGGGTGATCGTGCCCACCGGCGTCACGCGCGTGGCCGCCGGCACGTCGCCCACATCGAGCGAACCGGCGATCACCGTGGTCTGCGGCCCGGCCGCAAACAGGGTTGCCACGACGCCCGCCTGCGATGCAGAGCCTCCGGTGAACTCGACCCAGTAGTTGCGCTCGACCATCGCCACCGTGCTCGAACCGCTCGCCGGGGGCGCGTTCGTGGTTGCCGCGGGACCGGTTGCGCCGGGCGACGCGGTATTGCCCGGGCCGGCCTGGGCGTCGTTGGCCAGCTGATCTGCGGGCTCGAGCCGCGTTGCTCGTATCGCGCCCAACTGCAGTGGCTCGAGCATCTGAGCCACCGATGCCGGCACCACGGCCGCCGGATCCGCCTGCGCGACTGCCGCACCCGAGGCTGCCCCCAGAGCACGCCCCGCCGCAGAGGCGGCTTGGGCTGCCGACGACACGGATGATCCGACGACTGCCGAACTGGGCGCTTCACCGCCGCAGCCCGCAAGGGCCAGCACCACAAACGACGCCAGTGCAGGCGCGGCCCACGTGAAGCGCGAGCCGAGTCGCCGACGATGATTGCGTGTCGGCGCTGCGTCTGCTCCGTGCCCGTGCGCCACGGCCGAGTCATCCACCACCCGCGCGCCTCTGGCCACGCACACGCCTGCCATCCGACCGTCTCCCGCCAAAACCGCCTCCATCTCTGCGCCGCATCTCTGCAGCAGTGAGTCAATTGCCTCTGCGCGCGACAACATCGCGAGATTCTCGGCAGCGCGCATGACGCTGTCGACTCTCGCCTGCCTTCGCCTGCACAGGCCATATTGCTGTCGCGGTCACTGGAGCTGACACGCGGGTGTCATTGGGACGGTCATCATCCGCGCAACGCCTTCATCGCTACGAGACCTCACACCATGCACATCACGCGATGCCACGCTCACTCGCGAACCGTCGGCGTCCCGTCGACCCGCCAGGACCCACTTCAGCTCCCACGCGGACCGCGTTGTCGAGCCCTCGCGATGGCCGCGCTGACCGCCATGACCGCGGCCATCGCCGTTCCATGCACGGCCGCACCGCCGGTGGTGCAGGGCCCCGAAGCCGTCGCCGACTGGAACGCGGCCGGCCAGGCGTTCATCGCCTCCGGACAGCGCCTGCAACCCAACACCCGCCGCGCGAAGAACATCATCCTGTTCGTCGGCGACGGCATGGGCATCTCGACGCAGACCGCCGCACGCATCCTCGAGGGACAACTCAACGGCCGGCCGGGCGAGGAGAACCGGCTGTCGTTCGAGACCCTGCCCTACTCGGCGCTGTCGAAGACGTACTCGTGGGACCAGCAGACCTCCGACTCGGCGCCGACGATGACCGCGATGTCCACCGGCTACAAGGCGCGCGAGGGCATGCTGTCGGTGAACCACCTGACGCCGCGCGGCGAATGCAACGCCACGGTGAACCGCGCGCATGCGCTCAAGACCATCCTCGAGTACAGCGCCGACCTGGGTAAATCCACCGGCATCGTCACCACCGCGCGGCTGACGCACGCCACGCCGGCAGCGCTGTATGCGCACATCGCCGCCCGAGACTGGGAGGCCGATTCCAACCAGCCCGTGTCCTCCGACGGTGTGCCCTGCCGCGGCGCACCTGATGCGGTGAAGGACATCGCCCGGCAGTTCGTCGAGGTCCAGCCCGCCGTTCGCAAGAGCCTGAAGGTGGCGCTCGGTGGCGGGCGCACCTACTTCCTGCCCGCCAGCCGCGACGGCGCCGATGCCTTCGATCCCGAGTACGCGAAGGTCAAGGGCAGGCGTGCCGATGGCCGCGACCTGACTGCCGAATGGCTCACCACCCGGGGCCCGGGTGCGGCCTACGTCTGGAACAAGGCGCAGTTCGACGCCATCGATATCGCCAGAACGCCCTACCTGCTCGGCCTGTTCGAGCCTTCTCATGTGCAGTACGAGGCCGACAAGGCGAAGGACGGCGCCGGCGAGCCGACGCTCAGCGAGATGACGGCCCGTGCGCTGCAGATGCTGCAGAGGGACCGCAAGGGCTACTTCCTGCATGTCGAGAGCGGTCGCATCGACCACGCCCATCACGCCGGCAATGCGCGGCGCGCGCTGATCGAGACCATCGAGTTCTCGAAGGCAGTTCGCTACGCCATGGAACACACCGATGCGAAGGACACGCTGATCATCGTCACCGCCGACCACAGCCACACCTTCACCATCGCGGGCTACCCGAGTCGCGGCAACGACATCCTGGGCCTCGTGCGCGATGTGCCGGACACCGACGGAGCGCCATTGGTTGCGAGCAAGGATGCGAACGGCATGCCTTACACGACGCTCGGCTATGTCAACGGCCCGGGCTACCGCAAGGGCGGGCGGCCCGATCTGACGAGCATTGACACCACCGACCTCGACTTCCTGCAAGAGGCTGCCGTGCCGCTGGGCTCCGAAACCCATGCCGGTGAAGACGTCGCCGTCTTTGCGCGCGGGCCGCAGGCGCACCTGGTGCGCGGTTCGATGGAACAGAACTGGATCTTCCATGTCATGCGCGCAGCATTCGGGTTCTGAGATGCCGACGTCGCCACGCCAGCGCAGATTCGGCAGCGTGTGGCGAGTCGCGGTCGTGCTGGTCCTCGGCATGGGCCACCCCATCGTCGTGCCTGCGCAGGCGCAGGATCCCGAGCCGCTCGTGGCGCGGTATCGCGTGACCATCGTCGGGCTGTCGCCGAACGATTCGGGTGCGGTGCGCGAGCAGGAGTGGGTCTTCGTGCGCGAAGCCGATCGCATTGCGATCGACAAAGGCGCGACCGAAGAAGTCTGGCGGCGGCAGCCAAACGGCACCGTCTCGATGCAGCGTGTGCTGCATGCGCAGCAGCGGGTCATCGACTACAGCGCCGGAGAACTCGCCGCGCTCGGCGTGCAAGTCGACTGGGCCGCCCTGGAACAGTTGGAGGTGGCCAGGGACGGGATCGCAGCCGAACGCGATGCGACGGCGCAATTGCCCGTGCGCTGGACGCAGCGCCTGAGCCTCCACACCGCAGCACGGTTCGAGCTCATCGACTGGCAACGCGGCGCGCCGCCCGCTGCCGCCCGGTTGGGTGAGCGCAGCGCCGGCTACCTGCACATCGACGCCGCCGATTTCGGCGACATGCCCTACGACCCGGCAGTGCGCGCCGCCGAAGCGATGGATGTGCGCGCCGGCTGGCGGCAGGTTCATCGCCACTGATCACGACCCACGCTCCACCATGACCACTTCCCGCCGACGATTCCTTCGACACGCTGCCGCGATCGGCGCAGCGGCTGTGCCGCCGCTGTGGCTCGGTGGCTGCGCCTCGTCCAGCCCCGCGTCGGCCGGCTTGCCGGTCATCACACCCATCGCCACCCGGACGACGAGCGACGTGCCGCGCTTCGATCTGGGTGTCGCCTCGGGTCACCCCAGCGCCACGAGCGTCGTGCTCTGGACACGCCTCGCCGGCAGCGACCTGCCCGAGCGGGTCGAGGTGCGCTGGGAAGTGGCCCACGACGAGTCCTTCCAGCGCATCGCTGCGCGAGGGACCGAGACCGCCGAGGCGGCCTGGGGGCACAGCGTGCACGCCGAACCCTCGGGGCTGGAACCGGGTCGCGGCTACTGGTACCGGTTCACCGCGCTCGGCGACCGCAGCACCGCGGGTCGCACCCGCACCGCTCCGGCGGCTGATGCGGCTGCGCGACTGCGCTTTGCCATCGCCAGCTGCCAGAAGTACGACAGCGGCCACTACGCCGCGTGGCGCGATGTCGCAGAGAGCGAGCTCGATCTGGTGATGTTCCTCGGCGACTACATCTACGAAACCAGTTCCAGGCCCGATGCGCTGCGACGCCACGAAGCAGGGTATGTGAAAACGCTCGACGGCTACCGCGCGCGCTACGCGACCTACAAGCGCGATCCGCAGCTGCAGGCGGCGCACGCCTCGTGCCCGTGGCTGCTGGTGTGGGACGACCACGAAGTCGACAACGATTACGCGGGTCTGCAGGGCGCGGGCCTGCAGCCCGACTTCGCAGCCCAGCGCGCCGCCGCCTACCAGGCCTACTGGGAGCACATGCCGTTCCCCAAGGCCGCCCGCCCGCGGCTCGATGGTCCCGGCGCGCCGATGCGCATCACCTCGCGGCTCGACTGGGGCCGCCTCGCGCGCATTCATGCCCTGGACGACCGCCAATACCGCGATCCGCAGGCCTGCCCGCGGCCCGGCCAGGGCGGCTCGAACACGGTGTCGCTGCGCGACTGCCCGGCGCTGATCGACCCGGCACGCAGCCTGCTCGGCACCGCGCAGGAGCAATGGCTGGCCGAAGGCTGGGACGTGTCCCGCCCATGGAATCTCTTGGCGCAGCAGACGATCATGACTCGCCACAGTTGGCGCGACGCCTCCCAGGGCGACGGCCTGTACTGGACCGACGGCTGGGACGGCTACGCCGCGTCGCGCAACCGGCTTCTGGGTGTCGTCGAGACGCGCAAGGTGCCCGGCGTGGTGGTGCTCGGCGGCGACGTGCATGCGCACGCGGTCGCCGACCTGAAGGCCGATTTCGACCGACCCGGTGCGCCCGTGATTGCCAGCGAGTTCTGTGGCACCTCGATCAGCAGCCCCGGTATGCCGCAAGAGCGCATCGACGCGGCGCGGCCGTTCAACCCCCACATCCACCACAGCCGCGGCGACCAGCGCGGCACGATGCGCTTCACCCTCGACGTGAAGACCTTGCAGGCCGAGTTGCGGGTGGTCGACAACGTGGCCGATCCGACGAGCCCGGTGCGCACCGACGCGCGCTTCGCGGTCGAGGCGCAGCGACCCGGCGCGCAAAGAGCCTGAGTCCGCCGCGCGCACCTGACGGGCATGGCCTCGAATCGATGGCGCCTGCCCTGCCCTTAAGCTCAGGCCTCGATCCACCACGAGGCCCGGCATGGCGCACATCCACTTCATTGGCGGCGAAAAAGGTGGGGTCGGCAAATCGCTGGTCTCGCGCCTGATCGCGCAGCACCTCATCGACCACCAGCAAGGCTTCCTCGGCTTCGACACCGACCGCTCGCACGGCGCGCTGCTGCGCTTCTATGCCGGCTACGCCTCGCCGGTGCTGATCGACCGCTACGAGGCGCTCGACAGCATCATCGAAGCCGCCATCGAACAGCCCGGCAGGCGCCTGCTGGTCGACCTGGCCGCGCAGACCCACGACCCGCTGGTGAAGTGGATGGACGAATCCGGCGTGCTGGAGATGGCCGCCGAATCGGGCTTTCGCATCACCTACTGGCACGTGATGGACTCGGGACGCGATTCGGTCGACCTGCTGAAGAAGCTGCTCGACCGCTTCGGCGGCCGGCTCGACATCGCGCTCGTGCGCAACCAGATGCGCGGCGACGACTTCGGCATCCTCGAACGCTCCGGCGAAGAACAACGCGCCCTGTCGCTCGGCGCCCGCGTGGTCACCATCAAGCACCTGAGCGACGCCATCGTCCAGAAGATCGACGCCACCAGCAGCAGCTTCTGGGCGGCTCTGCACGACACCGACAAGTCGCACACGGGCCTCGGGATCATGGACCGGCAGCGGTTGAAGATGTGGCTGCGGGATGCGTATGGGCAGATCGAGGCGGCGGGGGTTTAGTTGTCAGATGCGGCGTTGGCTTGGTGCGCCCGCAGGCCTCTGGCGGGGGACACGAGCGACACCGAGTGCCTCGCCGGCCTGCGAGCGCGAAGCACGACCCCCTCGGAAACAGACTCAACCGTCGGCCGAAGAGATCAAGGAATCGGCGTCAGCTTCGCCACCGACAGCGCCAGCCACTTCATGCCGTGGCGGCCGAAGTTGACCTGGGCGCGGGCGTCGTCGCCGTGGCCTTCGAGGGTGACGATGACGCCCTCGCCGAACTTGGTGTGGAACACGCTCTGGCCCGAGCGCAGGCCGTGAGAGGGTGCCTTGGCGACCACCGCCGGGGCGGGGTCGACGCGGCCGGCGCCGACGATCGAGCCGAGGCCGGAGCCTCGCGACCACGCCGACTGGTAGTCGCGTGCGAAGCCCGATCCGAAGCCCTGGTTGCGCGGGGTGATCCACTTCAGCGCGTCTTCGGGCAACTCGTCGAAGAAGCGGCTCTTGATGTTGTAGCGGGTCTGGCCGTGCAGCATGCGTGTCTGGCTGAAGCTCAGGTACAGCCGCTTCCTGGCGCGGGTGATGGCCACGTACATCAGGCGGCGTTCTTCTTCCAGACCGTCGAGATCGGACACGCTGTTCTCGTGCGGGAACAGGCCCTCTTCGAGTCCGGTGATGAAGACCGCATCGAACTCCAGCCCCTTGGCAGCGTGCACCGTCATGAGCTGGATCGCGTCCTGGCCGGCCTGCGCCTGGTTGTCGCCGGCTTCGAGCGAGGCGTGCGTCAGGAACGCGGCGAGCGGCGACATGATCTCGCCGGTTTCGGCGTCGGGCGTGGCGATCAGCGGCGCGATGCCCGTGGCTGCGGGCGGTGCCGCGGCCGGCATGGCGGGGGCAGGTGCCGGCTCGACGCCGAGTCCCGACAGCACCCGAGTCAGTTCGGATTCAGCGGCTGCAGTTGAGGGCATCAGCGCAGCCACGGGCGTCGAGAACTCGTCGACCGGCAGCGCAATCGCGTCCTTGCCGAAACCTTCCTGCGTGACGAAGGCTTCGGCGGCGTTGACGAGTTCTTCCAGGTTCTCGAGCCGGTCCTGCCCTTCCTTGTCGGTGCGGTAGAAGTCGACGAGCCCCGAGGCCTGCAGCATGTGCTCGATGATCTCGCGCAGCGTCAGGCCGCGGGTCGCGTCGCGCATCGCGTCGACCATGGCGACGAAGGCCTGCACATTGCCGCCGCCCTTGCCTGCCACCGCACCGACGCTCTGGTAGAGGCTGCGCCCGCTGCTGCGCGCCGCGTCCTGAAGCAGCTCGATGGTGCGTGCGCCGATGCCACGGGTCGGGAAGTTGACGACGCGCAGGAAGCTGGTGTCGTCGTTCGGGTTCTCGATCAGCCGCAGGTAAGACAGCGCGTGCTTGACCTCGGCACGCTCGAAGAAGCGCAGGCCGCCGTAGACCTTGTACGGAATGCTCGCGTTGAACAAGGCGCTCTCGAGAACGCGGCTTTGCGCGTTGCTGCGGTACAGCAGCGCGATGCTGCTGCGCGGCGTGCCGTCGCGGTGCAGCTGCTGCACTTCTTCCATCAGCCACTGCGCCTCGCCGAAGTCGCTGGTGGCTTCGAACACGCGCACCGGCTCGCCCGGCCCGGCCTCGGTGCGCAGGTTCTTGCCCAGGCGTCGCGAGTTGCGCGAGATCAACTCGTTGGCCGCATCGAGGATGTGGCCGTAGCTGCGGTAGTTGCGTTCGAGCTTGACCACCTGCTGCACGCGGAACTCGCGCTCGAAGTCGGCCATGTTGCCGACCTGCGCACCCCGAAAGGCGTAGATGCTCTGGTCGTCGTCACCGACCGCCATCACCGCGGTCTGCGGCCCGGCGAACATCTTCAGCCAGGCGTACTGCAGGCGGTTCGTGTCCTGGAACTCGTCGACCAGCACATGGCGAAAACGCCGCTGGTAGTGATCACGCAGGCTGGGCTGGTCGCGCATCAGCTCGTAGGTGCGCAGCAGCAGTTCGGCAAAGTCGACCACGCCTTCGCGCTGGCACTGCTCCTCGTAGGCCTGATAGACCTGCACCAGCACGCGGCTTTGCTCGTCGCGCACCTCGACGTCCTTGGGGCGCAGACCGTCTTCCTTCTGCGCGGCGATGAACCAGGTGGTGGCCTTGGGGACGAAGCGCTCCTCATCGAGCTTCATGGCCTTGATGACGCGCTTGACCGCCGACAGTTGATCGGCCGAATCGAGGATCTGGAAGCCCTGCGGCAATGCGGCCATCTTCCAGTGGGCGCGCAGGAACCGGTTGCACAGACCGTGGAAGGTGCCCACCCACATGCCGCGCACCGGCACCGGCAGCATGGCGCCGAGCCGGGTCAGCATCTCCTTCGCGGCCTTGTTGGTGAAGGTCACGGCCATCACGCCGCCCGGCGAGAGTTGCCCGGTCTGGATCAGCCACGCGATGCGCGTGGTCAGCACGCGGGTCTTGCCCGAGCCCGCACCCGCGAGGATCAGAGACGGCTGCGCAGGCAGCGTGACGGCGGCGAGTTGCTCTGGGTTCAGCCCGCGCAGCAGCGAGTCGCTGGACAGATCGGCGGGATGATCGACGGCAGGAGAGAGGGATTCGGACATGGCGGAGGCGTCGACGGCCTGCGCATTGTCGGGGGTGAGCTCACACGCCGAAGACGGTGTCGCGCTTGAGGTCCAGCGAGAGCGGTTCGATGGGTTCGGCAGACTTGTAGTTGTAGGTCACACGCCGCAGCGCTTCCTGGCGAAGGCGCTCTTCGAGCCAGCGGGCCAGATCGGAACCAGGCAACGGCCGGCTCAGCAGATAGCCCTGGATCTCGTCGCACTTCAGGTCACGCAAGGTCTGCGCCTGTTCGGCGGTCTCGACGCCTTCGGCGACCACGCTCAGATTCATGCTTCGCGCCATGGCGATGACCGCGGTGGAGATCGCCAGATCCTCGGGATTGCCGGGCAGTGCCTGAACGAAGGACTTGTCGATCTTCAAGGTGTCGATGTTGAACCGCTTGAGGTAGCTCAGCGACGAATGCCCGGTGCCAAAGTCGTCGATGGCCAGTCGAACGCCCATGTTTTCGAAACTCTCGAACATGGTGCGGGTGGTGCTGGTGTCTTCCATCAGCAGCGATTCGGTCATCTCGATCTCGAAACGCTGCGGGTCGATCTCGTGTTCGCGCAGCGTGTCGTGCACGAGCGCCGCCAAACGCGGGTCACGGAATTGCCGTGCAGACACGTTGACCGCCATGCGAAGCAGCGGCAAACCGAGTGCGTCCCATGCCCCCAGTTGCGCGCATGCCGTGCGCAGCACCCAGGCGCCGACGGGGAGGATCAGGCCCGTGTCCTCGAGCACTGGGATGAAACGGTCTGGAGGCACCATTCCGAGGCCGGGGCAATGCCAGCGCAGCAGCGCCTCGACCCCGGTGATGCGCCCGGTGGCGAGGCACGCCTTGGGCTGGAAGTGGAGCTGGAACTCTTTGCGCTCGAGCGCATGCCGCAATGCCTCCTCGATCGCCAGACGAGCGGTCGCAGCGGCGTTCAGGTCGTCGCTGTAGAAGCTGAAGGTGCTGCGCCCCATCGACTTGGAGCGGTACATCGCCATGTCGGTGTGGTGAATCAGCGTTTCCAGGTCGACGTTGTCGGCCGGATACATCGAGATCCCGATGCTCGCGGAAGTGACGATCTCGTGGCCGTCGATGATCAGGGGCACGGACAGCGCCTCGATCATTCGCGAAGCGATCAGCGCCGCATCGTCAACGCCGCGGATGTCCTCGGCAATCACGGTGAACTCGTCGCCTCCCAGACGCGAGAGCGTGAACGGGTCGGTACTGCCGACCCGGGAGACCGAGTCGACATCACGCAGGCACGACGTCAAACGGCTTGCGACCTGCTTGAGAAGGAGGTCGCCGACCTCGTGGCCGAGGCTGTCGTTGATCAGCTTGAATCGATCGATGTCGAGGAACATCAGCGCCATCGGATGTCCGGACCGCTGCGCACGGGCCATCGAGCTGGACAGGCGATCGCGAAACAGAACCCGGTTCGGTAGCGAGGTCAGGCTGTCGTAATGCGCGAGGTGGTTCAGGCGTTCTTTCACGCACTCTTCTTCGGTGCGGTCCTTGGCCGACACCAGCCAGCAGCGATTCCCCCCGAAGTCGATCGAGCTCACACGCAGGTAGACGGGTCGCGGCGCCGCAGGTGGCATCACGAGATCGGCCTCGCCGGTGCGCAGCAAGAACGCTCGACTGCCACTCGCAGCGCTTGGCGCGGTCTGGGCAAGGAGCTTCGCGAGAGATCGGCCGACGATGCGCGTCTGTTTGACACTCAGCAGCGCAGCGGCGGCGGCATTGAGCATCAGCACCTTGCCGTTGTCGTCGCAAACGATGAGCGCTTCTGCCAGATGATCGATGACGCCTTGCAGATGGAACGCCCCGAACTGCTGGGCGAACCACTCACTCCGCGAGTCCGGCGCCGGTGAGCGCGACGATAGAAACTGCTTGCGCATCCACGCACCGATCCCCGCGTCACGGGTCGCAGGCGAAGCAGGCATGAGGGAGGAGGAGGGTTTCACAACGGCAGGAGGCAGTGAACTGAAACGATCTTTCGTCTTTTTCGGCACGCCAGATCACACCTTGAGCCGCGGGCGCCGCTGCGGGTCTTGAACGCCATCACATCGCTGGAAAGGCCCACCTAGAATTTCCTTTCCCTTCGGCCTGCGCTCGCCGGTCTTCTCGTCCTCCTGCCGCGCGGCACGTGCTGCCGCGACGCTCATCCGGTGTCCCCATGACCGAACTGGCCAAATCCTTCGAACCCGCCGAGATCGAGGCCCACTGGGGTCAGCTGTGGGAGCGAAGCGGGGTCTACGAGCCGACGCTCGATGCGTCGAAGCCGTCGTTCTCGATCCAGTTGCCGCCGCCGAACGTCACCGGCACGCTGCACATGGGCCATGCGTTCAACCAGACGATCATGGACTCGCTCACCCGCTATCAACGAATGCGCGGATTCAACACGCTGTGGGTGCCGGGCACCGACCACGCCGGCATCGCGACGCAGATCGTCGTCGAGCGGCAGTTGCAGGAACAGGGCACCAGCCGCCATGACCTCGGCCGCACCGACTTCGTGGCCAAGGTCTGGGAGTGGAAGCAGCAGAGCGGCTCGACGATCACGAACCAGATGCGCCGCATGGGCGACAGCGTGAGCTGGAAGCACGAGTACTTCACCATGGACGAAGGGCTGTCGAAGGTCGTCACCGACACCTTCGTGCAGCTCTACGAACAGGGCCTGATCTACCGCGGCAAGCGGCTGGTGAGCTGGGACCCGGTGCTGAAGTCGGCGGTGTCGGATCTGGAGGTCGAGAGCGCGGAGGAAGACGGCTCGCTGTGGCACATCCGTTACCCGCTCGAAGATGGCTCCGGCGATCTGGTGGTGGCGACCACCCGACCGGAGACGATGCTCGGCGACGTTGCGGTGATGGTCCATCCCGACGACGAACGCTACGCGGCCCTCATCGGCCAACGCGTCACGCTGCCACTGTGCGACCGGACTGTTCCCGTGATCGCCGACGACTATGTCGATCGCGCGTTCGGAACCGGTGTGGTGAAGGTGACGCCGGCGCACGATGTGAATGACTACGCCGTCGGCCAGCGCCATGGCTTGCCGATCATCGGTGTGCTGACGCTGGACGCAGCGATCAACGACAACGCGCCACCGGCCTACCGCGGACTCGACCGCTTCGTCGCGAGAAAGCGGATCGTGGCCGATCTCGAGGCGCAGGGCTTCCTGGTCGAGGTGAAGAAGCACAAGCTCATGGTGCCGCGCTGCGCACGCACAGGGCAGATCGTCGAGCCGATGCTGACCGACCAGTGGTTCGTCGCCATGACCAAGACCGCGCCCGACGGCCGCAGCATCGCCCAGAAGGCGATCGACGCGGTCGCCGACGGCTCGGTGCGGTTCGTGCCGGAGCAGTGGGTCAACACCTACGACCAGTGGATGAAGAACATCACCGACTGGTGCATCTCGCGCCAGCTCTGGTGGGGCCACCAGATCCCGGCCTGGTACACCGACGGCACGCTCATCGATGGCGAGCCTTTCGTCGTCGCGCGCGATGAAGACGCCGCGCGCGCACGCGCCGCAGCAGCCGGATACGCGGGCCCGCTGACGCGCGATGCGGACGTTCTGGACACCTGGTACTCGTCGGCACTGCTGCCGTTCTCGTCGCTAGGCTGGCCGTCGAAGACGAAGGAGCTGGAGCTGTTCCTGCCGTCGAGCGTGCTCATCACCGGCTACGACATCATCTTCTTCTGGGTCGCCCGGATGATCATGATGACGACCCACTTCACCGGCCAGGTGCCGTTTCGGGACGTCTACATCCACGGCCTGGTGCGCGATGCGCAGGGCAAAAAGATGAGCAAGTCCGAGGGCAATGTGCTCGACCCGGTCGATCTGATCGACGGCATCGAACTCGGCCCGCTGCTCGACAAGCGTGTGGTGGGGCTGCGCAAGCCCGAGACCGCGCCGCGCGTGCGCAAGGACACCGAGCGCGAGTTCCCCGACGGCATCCCAGCCTTTGGCGCCGACGCGTTGCGCTTCACCTTCGCGTCCCTCGCGAGCCTGGGCCGAAGCATCAACTTCGACAGCAAGCGCTGCGAGGGCTATCGCAACTTCTGCAACAAGCTCTGGAACGCCACGCGTTTCGTGCTGATGAACTGCGAAGGTCAGGACTGCGGTCTGGCCGAGCACACGAAGGCCGAATGTGCGGCACCGGGTTTCGACGCGAACGGGCAGCCGACGCCGGCCGGGCCCTTCCACGGCTACCTCAGCTTCTCGGCTGCCGATCGATGGATCACCGGCGAACTGCAACGGGTCGAGGCCGCCGTGGCGCAAGGCTTTGCCGAGTACCGACTCGACAACGTCGCCAACGCCATCTACACCTTTGTCTGGGACGAGTACTGCGACTGGTACCTGGAGATCGCCAAGGTGCAGATCCAGGGTGGCGAACCGGCTACGCAGCGCGCCACCCGGCGCACGCTGATCCGCGTGCTGGAAACGGTGCTGCGGTTGCTGCACCCGGTCACGCCGTTCATCACCGCCGAACTGTGGGAGCGGGTGGCGGTCGTCGCGGGCCGCAAGGCGGCGGGTTCGGCCCAAGGCATCGTCACGGCGTCCTACCCCAAGGCGCAGCTCGAGCGCATCGATCCCCTCGCCGATGCCTGGATGAACCAGCTCAAGGATGTCGTCGGCGCCTGCCGTCGCCTGCGCAGTGAAATGAGCCTGTCGCCGGACAAGCGCGTGCCGCTGCTCGCCTTCGGCGACAGCGTGTTCATCGAGGCGGCCTCGCCATTACTGAAGACGCTGGCCAAGGTGTCCGAGGTGCAGGCCTTTGCCGACGATGCCGCCTACGCGCAGGCCACGCTGAACGCGCCCGTGGTCGAGTCGGGCGGGAGATCGAACGACTCGACGGCGAGATCGTGAAGGCCACGGCCAAGCTCTCCAACGAAGGCTTCGTCGCACGGGCGCCGGAGGCGGTCGTCGCTCAAGAACGGCAGCGATTGGCCGATTTCACCGCCACGCGGGAGCGTTTGGCTGCACAGGCCGAGCGTCTGGTGTCGACGGTCTGACGCGGGTTGCCGACGACCAGCGGTCGGCGCGGGCTGTGTGCGTCAGCGTCTTGTCACCCCCTGCGTGTGAGAATGAAATCGACCCAGAACCAGCGACGTCCGGAGCCTCTGAATGAAGATCAACAAAGCGATTTTTCCCGTGGCTGGTCTCGGCACACGCTTCCTTCCTGCCACCAAGGCCCAGCCCAAGGAAATGCTGCCGGTCGTCGACAAGCCGCTGATCCAGTACGCCGTCGAAGAGGCCTATGCGGCGGGCATCCGGCAGATGATCTTCGTCAACGGTCGCAACAAGCGCGCGATTCCGGATCACTTCGATACCGCCTATGAGCTCGAGGCGGAGCTCGAAGCCGCGGGCAAGCTCGAACTGCTCGAGATGGTGCATTCGATCAAGCCCGACGACATGGAGTGCATCTACATCCGGCAGCCGAAGGCCTTCGGTCTCGGACACGCGGTTCTGTGCGCACAGTGCGTGGTGGTCAACGAGCCGTTCGCGGTGTTGCTCGCCGACGACCTGATGGTCGGAACGCCGCCGGTGCTCAAGCAGATGGTCGACCGATTCGAGGAGTGGCAGGCGTCGATCCTCGCCGTGCAGGAAGTGCCCGAAGAGCAGACGCGCCGCTATGGCATCGTTGCCGGCACACCGGTCAACGACCGCATGATGGACATGACCCACATCGTCGAAAAGCCCGCGCCCGAGGACGCGCCCTCGCGCCTGGGAGTCGCTGGCCGCTACATCCTCACCCCAGGCGTGTTCCGCGAAATCGCTGCGCAACCGCGTGGAGTGGGCGGCGAGATCCAGCTCACCGACGGCATCGCAGCGCTGATGCGCCGTGAGAAGGTCTTCGCCTTCCGTTACGACGGCAGGCGTTACGACTGCGGCAGCAAGGAAGGCTTCCTTGAGGCGAACGTGGAACTGGCACTCGCCCACCCGAAGCTCGGGCCAGGCTTTCGCAACTACCTGCGCTCGCTCGAGATCTGATCAGCGACGCTTGAGCAGATGGGTGAACTCGTCAGCAGCCGACGTCTGCTCGACGAGTTCATTGCCGGTCTGCTTGGCAAACGCCTGAAAGTCGCGTACCGAGCCGGGGTCGGTTGAAACCACCTTCAGCACATCGCCGCTCACCATGTCGGCCAACGCCTTCTTGGCCTTGAGGATGGGCAGCGGGCAATTCAGCCCTCGGGTGTCGATCTCTTTGTTCACGATCATGGTGTGGGGCTCCAGACGATCGATTCGATTCTAGAAGCCGGTCACCCGTCTGCAGCAGGGCAAGCCCCGGCCACTCATGCAGGAAACACGCCGGTCGACAGGTAACGGTCACCGCGATCGCACACGATGAAGACGATCGTCGCATCGCTCACCGTGCGGGCGAGTTCGAGCGCCGCCCAGCAGGCTCCTGCTGCCGAGATACCGGCGAAGATGCCTTCTTCGCGTGCGAGTCGACGTGCCATCTCTTCGGCATCCGATTGACTCACCAGCATGATCTCGTCGACGCGGGTCGGGTCGTAGATCTTTGGCAGGTAGGCCTCGGGCCATTTTCGGATGCCGGGAATGCGCGAACCCTCGCTCGGCTGGGCACCAATGATCCGAACCGCCGGGTTCATCTCCTTGAGGTAGCGCGACGTGCCGGTGATCGTGCCGGTGGTCCCCATCGCGCTCACGAAGTGGGTGACACGCCCTGCGGTGTCGCGCCAGATTTCGGGGCCGGTCGTCTCGTAGTGCACCTGCGGGTTGTCCGCGTTGGCGAACTGATCGAGCACAACGCCGCGGCCGTCGCGCTGCATCTGCTCAGCCAGATCGCGGGCATGCTCCATGCCGCCCGAGCGAGGGGTGAGGATCAACTCAGCGCCGAACGCGCGCATCGTCTGCGCGCGCTCGATGGACAGATCCTCAGGCATGACCAGCACCATGCGGTATCCGCGGATCGCCGCCGCCATCGCCAGAGCAATACCGGTGTTGCCGGAGGTCGCCTCGATGAGCGTGTCTCCGGGCTTGATGCGACCACGTTCTTCGGCACGCCGGATCATGTTGATCGCGGGACGGTCCTTGACCGACCCTGCAGGGTTGTTGCCCTCGAGCTTGCCGAGCAGCAAATTGCCACGACGTTCGACATCTGCGCCCGGCAAGCGAACCAACTGCACCAGAGGCGTGTTGCCGATAAGCCCTTCAAGGGTGGCGTAGACGGGAGCTTGCTTCGCCATGCGGACTCAAGACGGTCGGGAAGGATGCACGTCGCCAGGAGCGGCAGAAAGCACCTCGCAGCAGGTGCCCTTGTGCGGGTGGTGCCTCGGGTCGGAATCGAACCGACACTCCTTTCGGAACGGGATTTTGAGTCCCGCGCGTCTACCAATTTCACCACCGAGGCTCGGGGACCGATCGATTATGCACACCCCCTTCACGCAACGATCGCGGCCTTTCTAGCGGGTTGCAGACGCGTTGGCGACTGCGGTTAACCTCGCGGCTGATCTTTGCAGAGGACCCTGCGAATGCCTGCGTTGCCGCCCATCACCCAAGCCCTTTTGCTGATCAATGTGGCGCTGTTCTGCCTCGATGCCTTCCTCGGCCCATGGTTCACACGGCTGTTCGCGCTGTGGCCTATGGGGCACGGCTTCCTACCCTGGCAGGTCGGCACTTACGCTTTCCTGCATGGCGGCGTCGGTCACCTGTTCTTCAACATGCTGGGCCTGTGGATGTTCGGTGCCGAACTTGAGCGCGTCTGGGGTCAAAAGCGCTTCATGCAGTTCTACGCAGCGAGCGTTCTTGCGGCCGCAGTCGCTCAACTGCTGGTGACGATGCTGCTCGGCTCCCTTGCGCCAACTGTGGGCGCGTCGGGCGGACTTTTCGGTCTGTTGCTCGCCTACGCCATGATGTTTCCGAACCGAACCATCATGCCGCTGTTCCCTCCGATCCCGATGAAAGCGAAGGTGTTCGTCGCGTTGTACGGCGGGCTCGAACTGCTGCTCGGTGTGACCGGGTCACAGTCTGGCGTGGCGCACTTCGCGCACCTCGGTGGCATGGTGGGTGGCTTCCTGATGATGCGTTACTGGCGCGGCCAGTCGCCCTTCGGCAGACGCTGAGCGCGTCCGAATCGTGCTGCCTCGGCGCTGCCCATGACTGGGGTTGCGCTCAGAGCCCAGCGTGCACCGTTGGGTAACGCAGCCGCAATCGCAGTTCGCGCTTCAGGCGCTGGTTGTCGAGGCGCCTCGATTCGCTCATGAAACTGAGCAGCATCGGCGACAACTGCTCGCGAGCCTCGGCCCGCGAGATGCGCGGCGGACGCGGCAGCCCCGACATGTCGGCGGCGAGGTCGAAGTAGTCACCCATGCGCAAGTCGGTGTCGTCGCTCGCATGCACGATGCGTTGGGGCAGCCCGCGAATCAGGGCCGCCACACAAGCGCGGGCCAGATCGTCGGCGTGGATGTGGTTGGTGTAGACGTCGTCCTCTGGCCGAAGCACCGCGGTGCCCCGCAACAAGCGCTCGCGTGGATGCCCGCCGTCTCGATCGCGGGCGTAGATGCCGGGAATGCGCAGGATGCATACGCGCACACCGTGTGCCCGACCGAACCAGCGCAAACGCGCTTCGGCGTCGACGCGGCGGTGAGCGCGGTCGGTGGTCGGTCGCACGCCTCGCGTCTCGTCGAATTGCGCTCCCGCGCAGTCGCCATACACGCCGGTCGTGCTGCCGTAGACGATGCAGCGCACTCGCGACTTGCGGCCGATGGCGGTCAAGAGATGTCGCGTGCGCGTGTCTGTGCTGCCGTGTGAAGGCGGTGGCGCCAGATGCAGCACCGCATCGGCCAGCCCAGCGAGCCGAGCCAGTGTCGAGGGCTCGTCGAGATTGCCGACGATCGGAACCGCACCAGCCTGACGCAGCGCGCTCGCGCGCACCGGTGTCGAGGTCAGCGCGAGGACGCGGTTGCGGTCGCGCAGCAGGCGAACGGCACGCAAGCCGACGTCGCCGCAACCCACGATCAGCACGACCGGGCGTTGGAACGCGGAGGGAAGAAAAGCCATGGGTCGGGCAACTGATGAACAGTCAGAAGGCGCCCGGGCGGGCATTCGAGATATGACGATCGCCAGTGGCGCGCGGCTCTTGCCGCCGGGCAAAATCGAAAGCGAGTTTACGAGCGCGTTCCATGAGCCTGACTGTCACCCTTCAACCGAGCGGACGACGCTTCACCGTCGACCGCGACGAAGCCATCCTGGCGGCCGCCTTGCGCCAGGGCGTGGGATTGCCTTACGGCTGCAAGGACGGCGCCTGCGGCTCTTGCAAGTGCCGCGTGCTCCAGGGCGGCGTCGTCCACGGTGCACATCAGCAGAAGGCGCTGAGCGTGGCCGAAGAAGAGAACGGCTACGCGCTGACCTGCTGCGGCACAGCCCAGACCGATCTGGTGCTCGAAGCGCGCACGGTGTCCGGGGCGGGCGAGATCCCGGTGCGCAAGCTTCCGACGCGCGTGACGAGCATCGACAAGCCCGCGTCCGATGTGGCCGTCGTGCGCCTGCAACTGCCGGCGAGCGACTCCCTGCGTTATCACGCCGGGCAGTACATCGACTTCATCCTGCACGACGGCGAGCGGCGCAGCTATTCCATGGCCAACGCGCCCCACACGCAGGGCGACAAACCGTGGATCGAGCTGCACATCCGCCACCTGCCGGGCGGCCTGTTCAGCGATCAGGTCTTTGGCACGATGAAGCCCAAGGACATCCTGCGCATCGAAGGGCCCTTTGGCACCTTCTTCCTGCGCGAGGAGTCGACGAAGCCGATCGTGCTGGTGGCCTCGGGCACCGGCTTCGCCCCGATCAAGGCGCTGATCGAGCACCTGCAGTTCAAGCGTATCGACCGACCTGCAGTGCTGTACTGGGGTTGTCGCCGGCGCGTCGACCTGTATCAGCACGACTGGGCGCTGCAGGCCGCTGCAGCCATGCCCCACCTGCGTTACGTGCCGGTGTTGTCCGAAGCCGAATCGTCGGACGAATGGAACGGGCGGCGGGGACTGGTCCACGAGGCGGTGATGGCCGACTTCGCCGACCTGTCCGGCCACCAGGTCTATGCCTGCGGCGCACCGGTCATGGTCGACGCGGCACGCCGGGACTTCACCGCCCGCTGCGGCCTGCCCGAAGACGAGTTCTACGCGGACGCCTTCACGAGCGCTGCGGACAAGTCGAGTTGAGGGCTACTCCCCAAGATAGGCAGCGCGCACCTTCGGATCGTTGAGAAGCGCCTTGGCATCGCCGCTCATGGTGACCTCGCCGGACTCCATCACGTAACAGCGACTCGCCAGCTGCAACGCGCGGCTTGCGTTCTGTTCCACAAGCAGCACAGTGACTCCGCGACTGTGGATGTCGTTGACCACCTCGAAGATCTTGTCGACCATGATCGGCGAGAGCCCCATCGAGGGTTCGTCGAGCAGAAGCACCTTGGGACGAGCCATCAGCGCACGACCCATCGCCAGCATCTGCTGCTCGCCTCCGGACATGGTGCCGGCCAGTTGCGCCCGACGTTCCTTGAGGCGAGGAAAGATGCCAAAGACCTTCTCGATGTCGGCATCGACTTCCTTGTCCTCGCGGATGAAGGCGCCCATCTGCAAGTTCTCGGTAATGGTCATGCGGGCGAAGGTGCCGCGACCCTCGGGCACCATCACCAGACCCTGCTTGACCAGATCCCAAGCGCCCTGTCCCTTGATCGACTGCCCCATGAATTCGATGCTGCCACCAGCCACCGGTTGCAGTCCGGTGATGGCCTTGAGCGTGGTCGTCTTGCCTGCACCGTTGGCACCGATCAGGCTGACGAGTTCACCTTCGTGCACCTCGAAGCTCGCGCCCTTGACCGCCTGGATGCCGCCGTATGCGACCTTGAGCCCGCTGACCTTCAGCAGTGTCCTTGACATGAGGGTGAATCCTTGCGGTCGTCGCGCGGGTTCAGTGGGCGGCGTGCCCGGCGCCGAGGTAGGCCTCGATGACCTTCTCGTTGCGCTGGACGTCGGCCGGCGTGCCTTCGGCGATCTGCTTGCCGTAGTCGAGCACGGTCACCCGGTCGCACAGACCCATCACGAGCTTCACGTCGTGTTCGATCAGCAAGATGGTGCGGTTGTCGTTGCGGATGCGGTCGATCAACTCGCGCAACACCACCTTCTCGGTGGCATTCATGCCCGCGGCGGGTTCGTCGAGCGCAATCAGCTTGGGGTCGGTGGCGAGCGCCCGGGCGATCTCGAGGCGACGCTGGTCGCCATAGCTGAGCGTGCGCGCCTTGAACTCGGCGTACTTGCCGATACCGACATAGTCGAGCAGTTCCTGCGCACGCCTGGCGATCGCCGCCTCTTCGTCCTTGAACGACGCGGTGCGAAAGATCGCACCGATCAATCCGGACTGCGAGCGCACGTGCCTGCCGACCATCACGTTATCGAGGGCGGTCATGTCGGAGAACAGGCGGATGTTCTGGAAGGTGCGGGCGATGCCGGCCTTTGCGACCTCATGAACGGCGGTGGGCTGATACGGCGCGCCACCGAGTTCGAAGGTGCCCGAGTCGGGCGTGTAGAGCCCGGTGATCACGTTGAAGAAGGTGGTCTTGCCCGCGCCGTTGGGGCCGATGAGCCCGTAGACCATGCCGCGCTCGATGGTGATGCCCACATCGGACAGCGCCTGCAGGCCGCCGAACCGCTTCGACACGCCTGCCACTTTGAGAACCGTTTCAGCCATGGTGTGCTCCGGGGCCGCTTCCTGGTGTCGCCTTCATCATTGGCCTGCCTTGGGAAGGGTCGCGTCGCGTCCGTGTTCGGGCGCGGGCCACAGGCCGCGCGGGCGGGCGAGCATGATGCCCATCATGGCCAGCGCAATCAGCAACTGGCGCAGGATCGACGCGTCGAGGCGACCATCGGTCATCGCCTGCAGCGGGCCGGCCACGTAGCGCAGCACCTCGGGCAGCGCGGCGAGCAGAATGGCGCCGACCACGACCCCCGGGATGTGGCCGATACCGCCCAGCACGACCATCGCGACGATCATCACCGACTCGTGGAGCGAGAACGACTCGGGCGAGACGAAGCCCTGGAAGGTGGCGAACAAAGCACCGGCCACGCCGCCGAAGGTGGCTCCCATGCCGAAGGCGAGCAGCTTCAGGTTGCGGGTGTTGATGCCCATCGCCTTCGCCGCGATCTCGTCCTCGCGGATGGCCATCCACGCGCGCCCGATGCGGCTGCGTTCGAGCCTGTAGCAGACCACGATCGCGAAGATGACCAAGACAAGGAACAGGTAGTAATAGTTCGTGACCGACGGGATCTCGAATCCGAACATTTCCCACTTCTTGCCGAGATCGAAGCCGAACAGCGTCATCGAGTCGATCTGGCCGATGCCTCGGGGACCGTTGGTGAGGTTGATCGGCTGTTCGAGGTTGGCGAGGAACACGCGGATGATTTCGCCGAAGCCGAGGGTGACGATCGCGAGGTAATCGCCACGCAACCTGAGTGTGGGCGAACCCAGCAGCACGCCCGCCAGCGCCGCCAGCGCCGCGCCGAGCGGCAACACCACCCAGATCGGCAAGTGCAGTCCGTTCGGGAAGGCAGCCGCGATCGCCGGGAAGTGTTCGAGCAGATGCGGGCTGGCCAAGAGCGCGAACATATAGGCGCCAACGGCATAGAACGCGACGTACCCCAAGTCGAGCAGGCCAGCGTAGCCGACCACGATGTTCAGACCGAGCGCGAGGAGCACGTAGAGCAAAGCGGTGTCGATGATGCGCACCCACGCATTGCCGAACTGCTGCGCCACCAGGGGCAGCAAGATGAGACCGATCGCCGCAACGATGTACAGGCCGATGGTGCGGGTAGACGTTGAATTCATCGCAGATCCTCGGGCGAAAGTGGGCAGCCGCGTCAGGCGCGATCGGCAACGCGCTCGCCGAGCAGGCCCTGTGGCCGCAGCGTGAGCACGAGGATCAAGACGATGAAGGCGAAGATGTCCTGGTACTGGCTGCCAAGTACCCCACCCGTGAGCACCCCGATGTACCCGGCGCCGAGCGCCTCGATCAGCCCCAGCAGCACGCCACCCACCATCGCGCCGGGCAGGTTGCCGATACCGCCGAAGACCGCGGCGGTGAAAGCCTTCAGGCCGGGCAGGAAACCCATGCTGTGCTGCACCGAGCCGTAGTTGGCGGCATACATCACGCCAGCCAGTGCTGCCAACGCAGCGCCGATGACGAAGGTGGCCGAGATGACCATGTCAGGCCGCACACCCATCAAGCCAGCGACCTTCGGGTTCTCGGCGGTGGCACGCATCGCCCGGCCGAGCTTGGTCTTGTTGACCAGATACATCAGGCCAGCGAGGGTGATCGCTGTGACGACGAGGATCAGGATCTGGGTGGTGTTGATGACCGCACCGCCGATGTTGAACGGCTCGGTCGGCAAGAGAATGGGATAGGGCTTGGGGTTGGGCTTCCAGATGATCATGGCCAGCGTCTGCAGCAGCAGGCTCATGCCCATCGCCGTGATCAACGGGGCCAGTCTGGGCGCCGTACGCAGCGGCCGATAAGCGATCTTCTCGATGCTGAAGTTGAGCACCGCGCACACCACGATGGCGGCTATCAGCGAAATGAGCATCAGCGCCCAGCCCGGCATGCCCGAATCCGCCAGCACCGACACCACCGTCCAGCTGGTCAGGGCGCCCACCATCAGCACTTCGCCGTGGGCGAAGTTGATGAGATTGATGATCCCGTAGACCATGGTGTAACCGAGCGCCACCAGCGCATACACGCTGCCCAGCACCAGGCCACTGACGATCTGTTGAATGAACGTGTCCATGCGCAGTCGCGTCCTCGCCGTTCGCCACGAGCGGCGCGATTCACACGCCCCGCCAAGCCGCAGAGTCCCTAGCAAAAAGCCCGCCGTGCCCATGCGCAGCAAGGACGAACCTCACGACAGGGTCGCAAGGAGGGGCGGATTCTAGGGCGGGGTATCGGGTGGACGACCGAGGCTTTCCCGGTGGCAGGACCGGGTGAATCGACCCCGAGGCTGGGCTTGACGTGGGTTCGGCCGCCGACGGGCCTGCCGGCATTTCAAGGCGTACCGGGCGAAGCCGCAGCGTTCAAGCGCCGGAGTTCGTCGAGCTTCTCGGCAATGCGGATCTCCAACCCACGATGCACCGGCTTGTAAAAGTCCTGAGCCTTCAGGTCGTCCGGCCAGTAGCGCTCGCCCGCGGCGAAACCGCCTTCCTCGTCGTGCGCGTAGCGGTAGTCACGCCCGTAGTCGAGCGACTTCATGAGCGCAGTGGGCGCATTGCGAAGGTGCAGCGGCACCGCGTGGCTGCCGTTCTTCTCGACGAACGCGCGGGCACTCTTGTAGGCGCGGTAGACGGCATTCGACTTCGGCGCCACGGCCAGATAGACCACGGCCTGCGCCAGGGCCAGTTCGCCCTCGGGGGAGCCAAGCCGCTCGTAGGTCTCGGCCGCGTCGCGGGCCATGCGCAGCGCGCGCGGGTCGGCGAGGCCGATGTCCTCGCTGGCCATGCGCACCAGACGGCGCGATGCGTAGCGCGGGTCGACGCCACCGTCGAGCATGCGAACGAACCAGTAAAGCGCCGCATCCGGATCGCTGCCGCGCACCGACTTGTGCAGCGCAGAAATGGTGTCGTAGAACTGCTCGCCGCCTTTGTCGTAGCGGCGCAGCTGGTCGCCGAGCGAACGCTCGAGCTGCGCCTCGTCGATCTCTGCCAGCCCGGGCTGGGCCGCCACCATCAGCACGAGGTTCTCGTAGGCGTTGAGCAATCGCCGCGCGTCGCCATCGGCATAGGCAGTGAGTCGCTCGCGCGCCGCGTCGGTGAGTGCGGGCGCATTCAACAACTGCCGCGCCCTACTCAACAACTCGCCCATGTCCTTGTTATCGAGACTGCGCAGCACATGCACCGTGGAACGCGAAAGCAGCGCCGAATTGACCTCGAACGACGGGTTCTCGGTGGTCGCGCCAATGAAGGTGAACAGCCCCGACTCGACATGCGGCAAGAAGGCGTCCTGCTGCGACTTGTTGAAGCGGTGCACCTCGTCGACGAAGACGACCGTGCGTCGGCCCATCGGCACCAGTGCCTGTGCGCGTTCCACGGCTTCACGGATGTCCTTCACCCCGCCACCCCGCCGAGCACGGCCGACATCGCGATGAACTGCGCGTCGAATGAATCGGCCATCAGCCGCGCCAGCGTGGTCTTGCCGACACCGGGCGGCCCCCAGAGGATCATCGAATGCAGTCGCCCGGAGGCAAACGCGGTATGCAGAGGTTTGCCCTCGGCAAGCAGGTGGCGCTGACCGATCACCTCGGCGAGCGTCGTCGGTCGCAGCCGCTCGGCAAGCGGTGGCGCAGGTTCAGTGGCGGCGCGTGGCGGCACGAGGTCACTGCTCCAGAACGTCGACGCCCGCAGGCACGGTGAACTGGAAACGCTGCGCGGGCAGATCGACGTTCGACTCGAAACGGCTGAAGCGCAGTGCCGAACGCTGGCCGAAGGCATCGACGAGGTCGACCGCGACGAGTTGCTTGGCTCGAAAGCCGATGCGGATCGATTGGAAGCTGCCTTCGCGCTGCCGCGGTGTCGCCTGGACCCAGTCGAGCCCCTCGGCCGAGGGCATGGCGAGGAGTTCGAAATCCCGCGACATGTCGCTGCCGGCCAGCAGCGCGGCCGGGGTCGCGCCCAGCGCCTGGGAAAACGCCCGGCTGCTCACCTGGCCGAGATCGACATCGTGAATCCAGACCTTCAGACCGTCGGACACGATGAGCTGCTCGAACGGCTTGGTGTAGGCGAAGCGGAAGCGATTCGGCCGAAGAAACTCGAAACTGCCGACCGAGGTGCGCGTCTTCGCGCCGTCGGGCGAAGACACCGTTTGGGTGAAGGCCGCGCGGCCGGACTTGATCTCCTGAACGAAGGCCTTCAGGGAATCGACCGCGTCGGCCTGAGCCGCTGCCGACGCCACCGACAGCAACGCGCTGAGCAGCGCGACGCGAAGAGTCCTCATTCGGCGCGAGTGGGAACGATGATGTCGCGGTTGCCGTTGGTCCCCATCGCCGACACCAGGCCCGATTTCTCCATCTGCTCGAGCAACCTCGCCGCGCGGTTGTAGCCGATGCGCAAATGCCGCTGCACCAGCGAGATCGACGCGCGTCGATGCTGCAGGACGATTCCGACCGCCTGGTCGTACATCGGATCGCTCTCGTTGCCGGGTCCGCCACCGTCGTTGACGGCGACCTCGCCGGATTCACCGTCGAGCACGCTGCCTTCGAGGATGCCTTCGATGTAGTTCGGCTCGCCATGGCTCTTCAGGTAGGCGACGACCCGATGCACCTCTTCATCACTGACGAACGCCCCGTGCACCCGAACGGGCAGGCCGGTGCCGGAGGGCATGTAGAGCATGTCGCCCATGCCGAGCAGCGCCTCTGCACCCATCTGGTCGAGGATCGTGCGGCTGTCGATCTTGCTGCTGACCTGGAAGCTCAGGCGGGTGGGGATGTTGGCCTTGATCAGGCCGGTGATGACGTCGACGCTCGGCCGCTGGGTAGCGAGGATGAGGTGGATGCCGGCCGCCCGCGCCTTCTGGGCCAGACGAGCGATCAATTCCTCGATCTTCTTGCCGACAACCATCATCAGGTCGGCCAACTCGTCGATCACGATCACGACATAGGGCAGGCGCTCGAGCGGCTCCGGTGCTTCAGGTGTCAGGCTGAAGGGGTTGCCGAGCGACTCGCCACGCTCTGCGGCTTCTGCGATCTTGCGGTTGTAGCCGCTCAGGTTGCGCACGCCGAGCTTGCTCATCAGGCGATAGCGGCGCTCCATTTCGCCCACGCCCCAGTTCAAGGCGTTCGCCGCCTGCTTCATGTCGGTGACCACCGGGCACAGCAGGTGCGGGATGCCTTCGTAGACGCTCATCTCCAGCATCTTGGGATCGATGAGGATCAACCGCACGTCGCGCGCATCGGCCTTGTAGAGCAGGCTCAGGATCATCGCGTTGATGCCGACCGACTTGCCCGAACCCGTCGTACCGGCGACCAGACAGTGCGGCATCTTTGCCAGATCGGCCACCACGGGCGCGCCAACGATGTCCTTGCCGAGCCCCATCGTCAGCATCGAGGCGGCATCGTTGTAGACCTGCGAGCCGAGGATCTCGGAGAGGTGAATGGTCTGTCGGCGAGCATTGGGCAATTCGAGCGCCATCGTCGTCTTGCCCGGGATGGTTTCGACCACCCGGATGCTGACCAGGCTCAGGCTGCGCGCCAGATCCTTTGCGAGATTCAACACCTGGGCGCCCTTCACGCCAGTGGCCGGTTCGATCTCGTAGCGGGTGATCACCGGCCCGGGCGAAGCGGCCACGACACGCACCTCGACGCCGAAATCTCGCAGCTTCTTTTCGATCATGCGCGAGGTCATCTCGAGCGTCTCGGGCGACACCGTTTCCTGCCGGCCAGGCGCAATGTCGAGCAAATCGACCTGCGGCAGGCGGGTGTCGGCCAACTCGGTGAATAGCGGCTTCTGGCGCTCCTTGACCACGCGCTCGCTGAGCGGCACGTCGGTGAGCGGGGGCTCGATGACGATTGGCGCGTGTTCCTCCTGGAGGTGATGCTCGAGATCGACGATGTCCTCGCGCTCTCGCAGCGCCTGTTCGCCCAATCTCACGTCTTCAGCCTGCTCGCTGCGCTCGACACGGCGAAGTCGCCATGTGTCCAGGCGCTCGCCGATCGAATCCGCCACCCGCACCCAAGAAAAACGAAAGGCCATGGACACGCCAGCCATCAGCCCAGCAATCCAGAGCACGCCAGAGCCCACGAAACCCAACAACTGCATGCTCAGCGGCCCCAGCCAGTAGCCAAGTACTCCTCCGGCATGGCCACCGGGCAGGGTTGACTCCCAACGGTAAAGCCTTGTCCATTCCACAGAGGAACTTGATGCCATAAGCAGTGCGAGCCCCAACCAGAAAACCCAGGCAGGAGTGCGTGACGCCGTACGAGCGCCGCGGGCAGGGTCATCGGCCGCACCGCGGATGACCGCTGCCAGGGCGCCCAGCCAGCGATAGAACCCGACCAGTACCAGCCACCATGCCGACAGCCCGAAGCTGAAAAAAGCGAGATCGGAAACCCAAGCGCCGAGTGCGCCGGCGCGGTTGTGAATCAACTCAGTGGCGCCAGACGTCGAGAACGCGGGATCGCCCGCGTGATGCGTTCCGAGCGCGATGAGGAGCAACAGGCAACCCACGCCACCTGCGAGCACCATGACCTGCGCCCGCCACGGGAAATCATCGGGGTGCGACGCGCCGCGCGCGCGGGCTTCAGCCTGGCCCGCACGGGCAGGCATCGGCGTGGATCCAGCACCCGAATCGGATGTAGGAGAACGCAGAGAACCCAGCGGAAAACTCATCGGCGGATTGTGGCGGAAGGCCACCAACGCTCCGCACGCCGGCGAGGGGATGGATTCAGGTCAGTCGCTCTTTCAGGACGACTGAGCCGTTGTCCTGCGTTTCGATCATGCCGCGCACTTCCAGATCCTTCATGACCCGGCTGACCATCTCGCGAGAAGCGCCGACGACCTTGGCCAGATCCTGGCGAGACACCTTGTTGCGGATGACCTTTTGTTCGCCGACCTGCTCCGACATGTCGAGCAACGAGCGTGCGACACGGCCATAGACGTCGAGAAGCGCAAGCGACTCAATCTGCCGATCGGCACTGCGCAGGCGCTGTACCAGCCCGCGCATGATCGCGTATGAAAGACTGGAATTCTCGGGAATGCAACGGGCGAACTCGGGGCGACCGAGGATCAGCATGTCGGTCTGGATTTCGGCACGAACGGTGGCCGAATGCGGTTCGTTGTCGATGAGACTCATCTCGCCGACATAGTCCCCCGAATGCAGCACGGCGAGGATGACCTCGCGACCCCGAACGTCGGCAGTCAGAACCCGCGCCCGGCCAGTGAGCAGGATGAACAGCGCATTCGACTTGCGCCCGTGCTCAACGATGACTTCGCCGCGCCGGAATCTGCGCTTGACCACGCTGTCGGCGATGCCTTGCGCCTGATCGTTGGTCAGCAGCGAGAACAGCGGCACTCGCCGAATGAGGTCCAGATTGGAAAGCATGGCCATGGTGACGCTCCTTTGCTGGCGTTATCGGCAGCAACCGTGCGGAATTCACTTCCGCAACATCGATAGGGCTATTCTTGTCGATCGACACAACCTTTTCGCCGCCTGCTGACGCCGTGTCAAACTTTGGCGCCAAGACTCGTCGTAACGCCATGACTGCATCAACTCCACATGCCCGCTTGCTGATCCTCGGATCCGGACCGGCGGGATACACGGCGGCCATTTATGCTGCCCGAGCCAACCTCAAACCGGTACTGGTTACGGGAATGGCACCCGGCGGGCAACTGATGACCACGACCGACGTGGACAACTGGCCCGCTGACGTCGGCGGCGTCCTGGGCCCGGAACTGATGGAGCGCTTCCAGAAGCACGCGGAGCGGTTCGACACGACCATCGTCACCGACCACATCCACCGTGTGGACTTCTCCCGTCGTCCGTTCGCGCTCTCAGGCGATGCCGGTGAATACACCTGCGACGCACTGATCATCGCCACCGGCGCGTCGGCCAAGTACCTCGGACTGCCGTCGGAACAGGCCTTCATGGGTCGTGGCGTGAGCGCCTGCGCCACTTGTGACGGCTTTTTCTATCGAGGAAAGGAAGTGTGCGTCGTCGGCGGCGGCAATACCGCTGTCGAGGAAGCTCTGTACCTGTCCAACATCGCGAGTCGGGTTCATCTGATCCATCGCCGAGATCGATTCAAGGCGGAAGCAATCCTGATCGACAAGCTGATGGCAAGAGTGGCCGATGGGAAGTTGCAGTTGCACCTCTGGCACCGTCTCGACGAAGTCCTGGGTGATGCCTCTGGCGTCACCGGTGTGCGCATCGTGAATACCCAGAACGACCAGCCGAGCGAGATCACGCTGCATGGTTGCTTCATTGCGATCGGTCATCAGCCCAACACTTCGCTGTTCGCCGACCAACTGGAGATGCATGACGGCTACATCGTGACTCGCAGCGGTCTGGGCGGCATGGCAACGATGACCAGCGTTGAGGGCGTGTTTGCCGCTGGTGACGTACAGGATCATGTCTATCGGCAGGCCATCACCAGTGCGGGAACCGGCTGCATGGCCGCCCTCGACGCACAACGCTTCCTGGAAAACTGAGGCTCGGGACGTTTTCGTCGCCTGCCGGCGCTGATACACTCGCGGGCTTCGCGCAGACGACGGTTGGCTCTTGTCCAGCATGTCGGGAGCGGGTTCAGCGGCGCTGGCTTCGGCTCGACGACGACAAACCAGCCAACTGCCGCAAGCCTGATCAGTACAAACCTATGGAGCGTCGCCATGGCACGCGTATGTCAAGTCACGGGCAAGCGCCCGATGTCCGGGAACAATGTGTCCCACGCCAACAACAAGACGAAGCGCCGGTTCTTGCCGAACCTTCAGTACCGTCGTTTCTGGCTCGAAAACGAGAACCGGTGGGTGCGGCTGCGTATCTCTTGCGCAGCTTTGCGATTGATCGACAAGGTAGGCATTGAACAGGTTGTCGCAGACCTGCGTGCCCGCGGCGAAATCTGATTTAGGAGGCGATCATGGCCAAAGGTGGACGCGAGAAGATCAAGTTGGAGTCGTCGGCAGGAACCGGACACTTCTACACGACCGACAAGAACAAGAAGACCACGCCCGAGAAGCTTGAGATCATGAAGTTTGATCCGAAGGCTCGGAAGCATGTGATGTACAAGGAAACCAAGCTCCGCTGAGCTGACTGCTCGCCAGCTGTTCAGGCAGCAGTCGAAAAAAACCCGCCGAGCGTCGCCGCCGGCGGGTTTTTGTTTGGTTGTTCAGCGCGAACCTACGCGTGCGCCGCGCGCAGCTTCAGGGCGAAGTCCTCCAGAGCAGCAATGCCACTGTCCTCGGCCTTCTTGCACCACACTTGAAGATCAGCCACCAGCTGATCCGCCGAAACATTGGTGCGCGTCCAGAGCGATCGCAGTTCCTCGCGCATGGCGACAAGCTTGGCTAGAACGGCGTTCTGGGCGCAAACCAAGGCAACCCGGTCACGCACACCGTCGGGAATCTTGTCTGCATCACGATGAATCCAACGCTGAGCCAGATGCATGTCTGCCCAGCGGGACGTGTTCTGCGCGCCCTCTGCCTTGAGCCGTTCAATCTCTCGCCGGCATTCCTCTTTCAGCTGAGAGGCGTACTTGGCCATCACTTCGTAGCGGTTTGCAATCAGCGCCTCGAGCGTCTTCGAGTCGGCCACCGGCTTGATGACGCCGAGCTTCAGGCTAGGAACCGTCTTGCGAACCGTTGCGAGGCCCAGTAATTCGAGCCCGCGGATGTACAGCCATCCAATGTCGAACTCGTAGGGCTTGACGGACAACTTGGCCGACGTCGGGTACGTATGGTGGTTGTTGTGCAACTCCTCCCCGCCGATGATGATGCCCCACGGCGAGATGTTCGTTGAAGCGTCTGGCGCTTCGAAGTTGCGGTAGCCCCACCAGTGACCGAGCCCATTGATGACGCCGGCGGCAGTGATCGGAATCCACGCCATCTGGATGGCCCAGACCGTGAGTCCGAGAGCGCCGAACAAGGCGAGGTTAACGAGCAGCATCAGGCCGACCCCCTGCCAGCTGTATTGGCTGTAGACGTTGCGCTCGATCCAATCGTCGGGCGTGCCATGGCCGAACTTCGAAAGCGTCTCATTGTTCCGGGTTTCGCTGCGATACAACTCAGCGCCCTTCAACAGCACTGTCTTGATGCCCCGCGTTTGCGGGCTGTGAGGGTCGTCGACGGTCTCGCATTTGGCGTGGTGCTTGCGGTGAACGGCAACCCACTCGCGGGTGACCTGACCCGTGGTGAGCCAAAGCCAAAACCGGAAAAAATGCGAAGGCAGCGGGTGCAGATCGAGGGCGCGGTGCGCCTGCGCCCGGTGCAAGAAGATCGTCACCGAGGCAATGGTGATGTGCGTGAATATGAGCGCAACGATGGTGGCCTGCCACCACGTCGCATCGATAAGGCCGTGTGCCAGCCAGTCCAGCAGACCGTCACCGACGGTCGACAGTAGGTTCATGTGTTGAATCCGCAATGTAAAAAATCACCGGCCGAATTGTAGGTGGGGGCGCCGCCAGTGAAAGGAAGGGTCGCTGAGCCGACTCATTCGCCTTCGGCACATTCAACGCGCAATCAAGTCCGTTCCCATACCGCAGCGAAAAAACCGTCTGTCGAATGGCGGTGAGGCCACAAACGCAGGTGGTGACCGTGAACCAGACGTGTCGGCTCGGCGACATGAGCTTCGGCCAGCACCTGCTCAGCCGGAACAGCCTTGAACCGTCCCGCAACATCCAAAAGAAACGCTTCTGCCACAGCCTCGTTTTCTTCCCGAAGAAAGCTGCAGGTACCGTAAACCAACCTCCCTCCCGGCTTCACCAGACGGGAGGCGCTCGACAAGATGGCCAATTGCTTGATCTGCATCTCAGCGACCGACTCCGCCGACTGGCGCCATTTCAGGTCGGGATTGCGCCGCAAGGTACCTACGCCCGAGCATGGCGCGTCGACCAGCACACGATCGATCTTCCCGGCGAGCCGTTTGATGCGGTCGTCGCGCTCATGTGCGATCTGAACGGGGTGGACGTTCGACAAGCCGCTGCGAGCAAGCCGCGGTTTGAGCGCAGCCAGCCGATGACCAGAGGTGTCGAACGCGTAGAGCCGACCTGTGTTGCGCATGGCAGCCCCTAGAGCGAGCGTCTTCCCACCGGCACCCGCACAGAAGTCAACGACCATCTCACCCCGCTTCGCACCAGTGAGCAGCGCCAGCAACTGACTGCCCTCGTCCTGCACTTCCAGATCGCCGCGCAGGAAGACACCCAGCTTGTGCAAGGCGGGCCGTCCGTGCACGCGCAGACCCCACGGCGAGAACTCGGTGTCGGTGGCCTCCACCAACGCCGCAGCGAGTTCGGTACGCACGGCGTCACGCTTGGCCTTCAAGGAGTTCACCCGGAGGTCGAGCGTCGCGGGCCCGTTCAGCGCGTCGATCAAGGGCCAGAATTCGTCGCCGAGCTCGGTCTGCAGTCGCTGCGCCAGCCAATCGGGCAGGTTGTGCCGCAGCTTCTCGGGCAAAGCGGTCAGGTCGACTGCGGCCGAACGTGTCAGCCATTGCGCCTCGGAATCGACAAGTGCCGCTTTCAGGAAGGCATCGTTGCCTTGCCAGCCCAGCAACACCAGCCGACGCGCCTGCTCGCCTTTTCCAGACTGCGCCAGATGCTGAAACAGCAGGCGCTTGCGCAGCACCGTGTAGGCCGTTTCGGCAAGCGTGTGACGCTCGCGCACGCCGAGTTGCCGGTGCTTGCGGAAGTAGTCGGACACCACTGCGTCCGCCGGTGCGTCGAACTGCATGACGTGGTGCAACAGGTCGGTGGCCGCCTCGACCAGGGCACTCGGATTCATCGAATGATTATGTTCGTCGTCTGGCGCATCACGGCGCACGGCGACGACTGGAGCTCATGACGGACCTTTTTCACATCAGCAACTGCGACTCGCCTGTCGTCACGACGTAGCGCCCGTCGGCGCGCTGCTGAAGCAGCCCGTCCAACCACCAGCGGATCACGCGCGGATACAGCACGTGCTCCTTCTCGAGGACGCGAGCCGCGAGGCGCGCCGCGTCGTCGCCGGGCAAGACCGGTACGACCGCCTGCGCGAGGATCGGCCCGCCATCGAGTTCTGGAGTCACCATATGAACCGTGGCACCCGCCGCAAGACAGCCTGCCGAGATCGCTCGCTCGTGGGTGTGCAACCCCGTGAATGCAGGCAGCAATGAGGGATGGATGTTCATCATCCGTCCCGTGTAGTGGCGGACGAAGCCTTCGGTGAGGATGCGCATGAAGCCGGCGAGTACGACCAGATCAGGCTCGAAGCGATCAATGGCAGCGCTCAGGGCGGCATCGAACTGATCGCGTTTTGCATGAGCGCGGTGATCGACGACTTCGGTGTTCAGATGGAGTCGCTGGGCTTCGACGAGCCCGAGCGCATCGGGGCGGTTGGAGATGACTGCGGCGATGCGTGCGTTCCAACCTTGCGTCTGGCACGACTGCGCGATCGACACCATGTTCGAACCCCGACCTGACACGAGGATCACCAGCTTTTTCATGAGGATGATTGTCGGTTCTCGGCATTGCACCTTGCCCGCGCGATGCGTGTGAGTAACCCGAACCTAGAATCGCCCGCCACTAGAGAGTCTGCCCATGAAACAACGAGTCCTGTCCGGAATGCGTCCCACTGGCGCCCTGCATCTCGGTCATTACCACGGTGCACTGAAAAACTGGGTTCGTTTGCAGGCGGACTTCGACTGCTTCTATTTCGTCGCGGACTGGCACGCGCTGACGACGCACTACGAAGATCGCGAAGTCATCGAACGCAATGTCTACGACATGGTCATCGACTGGCTCGCCGCCGGGGTCGATCCTGAACGCGCCACGCTGTTCATCCAGAGCCGCCTTCCGGAGCACGCCGAGCTCTTCACCTTGCTCGCCATGGGGACGCCCCTGTCTTGGCTTGAGCGCATGCCGACCTACAAGGACCAGATGGAAAAGCTCAAGGACCGCGACCTGGCGACCTACGGCTTTCTTGGTTATCCACTTCTGCAGGCAGCGGACATCCTGATCTACAAGGCAGCCTTCGTGCCGGTGGGCGAGGACCAGGCGCCTCACGTCGAGATCACCCGTGAAGTGGCGAGACGCTTCAACCACCTGTACGGTCGTCATCCGGATGAACAGTCGCTGGTCGACACGGCGCTGAAGAAGCTTGCAAAGACCGATGCGAAGGCGCTGGTGACTGCACGCAAGACCTTCCAGGAAACAGGCGCCGAGGAATCGCTGGCCCGGGCACGCGAGATCATCGCCTCAGCCGCGTCGTTGAGCGCAGCGGATCGGGAACAACTCGACGCCAACCTCAGGGGTACCGGGAGAACGATCCTGCACGAGCCAGGCGTGCTGCTGACAGAAGTCAGCAAGCTTCCTGGGCTTGATGGCGCCAAGATGAGCAAAAGCTATGGCAACGCTATTGCCATGCGCGAGACGCCCGCCGAGGTCGAGCGAAAGGTACGCCGCATGCCCACGGACCCCCAGCGCGTGCGACGCACGGATGTCGGCGACCCGGCGCGATGCCCGGTGTGGCAGTTCCATCAGGTCTACTCTGACGAGCCCACGCGTGAATGGGTGGTCTCGGGCTGCACGACGGCCGGAATCGGCTGCCTGGACTGCAAGCAGCCGGTCATCGATGCAATCGTTCGTGAGCAACAGCCGTGGCACGAACGTGCTGAGGCTTATCTCACCAATCCGAAGCAGGTGCAGTGGATCGTAGAAGTCGGCACTGAGCGAGCTCGCACGGTCGCCCGTCAGACGATGCGCGAAGTGCGCGATGCGATGGGCATCAACTACTGACGGGCAGCAGCAGGATTCTCGAGCGAAAGGAAGTGCTCCCGGTAGTAGGCCAGTTCTTCGATCGACTCGCGAATGTCGGCAAGCGCAGTGTGCGCCTGCGCTTTTTTGAAGCCGTCCAAGATCTGCGGCTTCCATCGCTTGGCCAGTTCCTTCAGCGTGCTGACGTCGAGATTGCGGTAGTGAAAGTAGGCCTCCAGTGCGGGCATGGTCGCGGCGAGGAAGCGCCGGTCTTGGCAGATGCTGTTGCCGCACATCGGCGAGGCACCTCGAGGCACCAGCGGCTTCAGAAAGTCGATCACCATCGCCTCCGCCTGTGCTTCGTCGTAGGGAGATGCCTTGACCCGGTCGATCAGCCCGCTCTTGCCGTGGGTGCCCTTGTTCCACGCATCCATGGCGTCAAGGACCGCGTCACTCTGGTGAACCGCGAACACCGGGCCCTCGGTCCGAACCACCAATTCGGCATCGGTCACGATGACCGCGATCTCGATGATGCGATCAGTAGCCGGGTTCAGGCCGGTCATCTCCAGGTCGATCCAGATCAAGCTGGTGTCTGGGCTGCGGGGAACTGTGGTCATGGCGTGAACTCCTGAATTGCATTCTCGCCGCCCTACACTGACTGCGATGTCACCTCCTGCCGATTACGGTCTCACTGCGTCCACGCTGTTCAACATCTTGCTGGCGATGGCTTTGGTGGGATCGCTGGCCCTGCGGCTGTGGTTGTCGTCGCGGCATATGGCGCACGTCTCGCTTCATAGCCATGAAGTCCCACGAGCCTTCGCCTCGACGGTTTCGCTGGAAGCACATCGCCACGCCGCTCGCTACACATTGAGCAAAGGGCGCTTGGCACTTTGGTCGACAGCGCTCGATAGCCTGGTCTTCGTTGGCTGGACGTGGTTAGGCGGACTGGCTTCGCTCAACACTGCGTTGAGTGACAGCGTCGGCGCTTCGTTCGGTGGGATGCCTTACCAGTTGGCACTGCTCGCCAGCGTCGTGCTCATCAACGCATTGATCCAGATCCCGCTGGACATCTGGAGCACTTTTCGTATCGAACAGGCGTTCGGCTTCAACCGCACGAGTCACTCGCTCTTTGCAACCGACCTGCTCCGAAGCGCGCTGATCACGACCGCCATCGGTTTGCCGCTGGCCGCTGCGTTCCTGTGGGTCATGGGCAACAGTGGCGGCCTCTGGTGGCTGTGGTGCTGGATTGTTTGGATTGCGTTCAACCTTCTCGCCATGGTGGTCTACCCAACACTCATTGCTCCCCTTTTCAACTCTTTCAAGCCATTGAACGACTGCCCGCTCCAGGCCGAGATCGAAGCCCTGATGACCCGCTGCGGGTTCAGGGCCGACGGCTTCTACGTGATGGACGGCAGCCGCAGGTCAGCACACGCGAACGCGTACTTCACCGGGTTCGGCAAGTCAAAACGCGTTGTGTTCTTCGACACTTTGCTGGACAAGCTGTCCGCGGCCGAGGTTCGCGCCGTTCTCGCGCACGAGCTCGGTCACTTTGCACGACGCCACGTTCCCAAACGCCTGTTCTGGATGTTTGTCCTGAGCCTTGGCGCGTTCGCGTTGCTGGGATGGATATCTCACCAAATATGGTTCTTCGAGGCCTTCGGCATCCGTCCATCGATGAGTCTGCCCAACGACGCGGTCGCGCTGCTGCTGCTGACCATGGTCGTGCCGGTGTTCGGCTTCTTCGCAGCGCCCATATGGTCGTGGATGTCTCGCCGGCACGAGTTCGAAGCGGACGCCTACGCTGTCGCCCACGCCAGCGCGGAGGATCTTTCGGCAGCGTTGCTGAAGCTCTACAAGGACAACGCCTCGACGCTTACCCCAGACCCATTGTTCGCGAGGTTCTACTACTCGCACCCACCGGCGGTCACTCGCTTGGCAGCGTTGCAAGCTGCTTCGGCTGCGTGAGCAGAAGCCATCCTTGAAGTCCAAAGCGCTCGAAACGGACACTACGAGCTTGGGACTTGTAGTGTCTGGATACGGTCGGCACTGTGTGGTTGAGGCGCCTTCGGGCCAGCGCATCATCTGCCACCCACGTGGCAAGAAGGGCCACTTCGTCGTGGGTGACAGGGTGCGTTGGATGGTCAGCGGAGACGAAGGCGTGATCGAAGAGATCGAGCCGCGCCGAAATCTCCTGTTTCGCGAGGACGCCTGGAAAACCAAGGCATTCGCCGCGAACCTGGACCAGGTGATCCTTGTCGTGTCGTCGGATCCGGTGTTCAGTGAATCTCAACTGGCCCGAGCGCTGATCGCTGCAGAAAGTTCAGGCATCGCCGCGCGAATACTGCTGAACAAGGTTGACCTGCCGCAGGCCCATCTCGCCATGGATCGCTTGAAGCCCTATCCGGCCATGGGCTACCCTGTGTTGCCGGTCTCCCTCAAGGCGGATCCCCTGGCCGCTGCACAAGCCCTGATGCCGTGGCTTGAAGGTCGAGCCTCGCTGGTCCTCGGCCCCAGCGGTGCAGGAAAGAGCACACTGATCAACCTGCTGGCGCCGAACGCGCGGGCGCAGGTCGGAGAAGTCTCTTTGGCCTTGCGCAGCGGGCGACACACCACGACCGCGACGCACTGGTACTGGCTCGACGCGGAGAAACACTCTGCCCTGATCGATTCGCCTGGCTTCCAGGCCTTCGGGCTTAGACAGATTGCAGCTGAGGACCTGACGAACCTCATGCCGGACTTGCGCGATGGTTCAACGCGGTGCCGCTTCTACAACTGCACCCATCGCAAGGAGCCCGGCTGTGGCGTGCGCGCTGCGCTCGAAGCAGGAGAGATCACCGTATCCCGCTATCGCATCTACGGCGAGATTCGGGAGGAGCTCGACGTCGGCAGACCCTGATTGCCAAGCGCGATGTACGGGGGCGTTCCCTTTAGCCGATGAGGTTGGCGAGCGTCAGCAACGTCAGCAGGAGCATCCAAAGTACGACGGAACGCCACACCAGTCCGACCACACTGCGCAAATGACCCAGCACCGGCGCCATGCCAGTCGTTGATCCTTCTGCGCCAAGCTCGTCTGCCCCAGCAACCCGCGCTGCAGAAGCAACGTCGTCTGCCCCAACGGCTGGTGCGGAATCTCCTCCAAGACGCACTCCGACCGCGCCTGCAGCAGCAGACAGCACAACGCCTTCATTGAGGCGAACCCATAGCTTGGCGTCGCGCCTCCAGCAGTTCACCGACTCCTCAAAGTTCCCCACCACCGCGAAGCCGAATGCCGTCAGGCGGGCTGGCAGGTGGTCCATGGAGGAGAACATCTCCCTGGACAAGGTGGCCAGTCGGCCATTGGTGAACTCTTCAAAGCCCCGACCGCGATCAGCCCAAAAGCGCGACGCAAACTCCGCGGTGCGGTAAATCACCGCGCCAGCCGGACCCAAGCCAATCGCTGACAGCACCACGAACCAGAAGAACACGCCGAAGACGTTACGGTGCGCGGCAAGAAGCGAATGCTCGATGACATGGCGCAGCAGTTCAGTCCGAGGCAGTTCGCTCGCATCGAGGTAACGCCATTCACTCAGCAGGCGCCGCGCCTCGGGTTCGTCGTCGCGCTCCAGCGCGTCACGGATTCCGGTAAAGAAATGGCTGAATTGCCGGAAGCCCAACGTGAGATAGAGGATGCCGACATTCCATACCAGCCCCAGCAGCACGCTGTAACGAATGAGGAAAGCAAAGACGGCCCAGGCAACGAGGGCAGGCAGCGTCGTGGTGACCGCCCAGACCACCCAGGCGTGACGTGCCTGTCCTGCATCGAAATTGCTGCCGACCCACTGGGACCAAGTCGCCATCGCATGGTGAACGGCAACTCCCCTGCGCAGCGGTTTGAGTTGCTCGAGCAGCAGGGCAAGAAGAACCGAAAACACGCTCATGACGATCGATGATAGTGAGCGCTGAACCTGGCTTCAGGCCGACAGGAAGCCGTACAGCTGACGAACCATGGCGGCGGTTGCTCCCCAGATCAGATGCTCCTGCGGCGTGCCGTCGTTCCCTCGTGTAGTCCATGGAATCGACAGCACCCGTTGATCAACGCCATCCCGACTGATCATGCGGTGCTGATGATGCTTGGGTGACATCAGGAACGACAGCGGCACTTCGAAGACCTCGGCGACTTCCGCGGGGTCGGCGCTGATCGTGAGCCCGGAATCTGCGAGCGCGACGAAGGGCGTCACGATGAAGCCGGTCACCGTCACATATGCCGGCAATTCGCCAACCACCTCGATGAAGCGCTCGTCGATTCCGACTTCTTCGCGGGTCTCGCGAAGTGCCGTTGCCGCCGCGCTCACGTCGTGCAGATCCGAACGCCCGCCAGGAAAGCTGATCTGACCTGGATGGTCGCTCAGCCGCTCGGCTCTCTTGGTGAAGAGGACCATCAACTCGTCCCGCATCACCAAAGCTACCAACACAGACGCGGCGACCGGTCGTGGGTGCTCTGCGCGATGGTCTGCAATCCAGGCCGGCCGCCAGGTCGGAGACTGCTGGAATCGCCGTCGAATCTCGATGGCCGTCAACCGTTCAGGAGGCACGTCCGGAAGATGGCTGTCGTTAGCCACAACGTGCGACAAGCGAGGGTCAAGATCCACGATGTCGCCCGAAAATGAAAAAGCCGCCTGATGAGGCGGCTTCGTCGCAAACGTGGCGATGATCTGACATCGGCATGTCGCTCTGACTGCTGGTCAGCAGCGAAGCGCAGCGGGCCAAAGCTTCAGGAGAGCTTTTCCTTGATACGTGCTGACTTGCCCGACCTCTGGCGCAAGTAGTACAGCTTCGCACGACGCACATCGCCGCGACGCTTCACTTCGATCGACGCGATCAAGGGGCTGTAAAGCTGGAACGTGCGCTCAACGCCTTCACCGCTGGAGATCTTGCGAGCGATGAAGCTGGAGTTCAGGCCGCGGTTGCGCTTGGCGATGACCACGCCTTCGAACGCCTGCACACGCTTGCGTGTACCTTCCACCACATTGACACTGACAATGACGGTGTCGCCGGGAGCGAATGGGGGGATCACCTTGTTGAGGCGGGCGATTTCCTCGTTCTCGAGGGTCTTGATCAGGTCCATGGTTTCTCCGTGTGAATCCAGCTGGCGCGGTGACAAGGCGGCAAATGCGTCAAGAGACAGAGTTATGCCGAACCCGCGCAACTGACCTGCGCGACCACCCAAGCGAACTGCGAATTATAGGTCGAGAGTGCCCAGAAGACGCTCGTCTTCCGAGCTCAACAGGCCGCACGCACGTGCGCTGTCGATCAGGTCGGGCCGCAAGCGCTTCGTGCGAAGCAAGGACTGATCCCTGCGCCAACGAGCGATGCGCGCATGGTCGCCGCTCAACAGCACGGGAGGAATCGGCCGCAATCCACCTTCGCCCTGCAGGACTTCCGGGCGGCTGAAGTGAGGGCCCTCGAGCAAACCGTCGCAGAAACTGTCCTGCTGGCTCGACTGCGCATCGCCAAGAACGCCGTCCTGCAAGCGGGCAACTGCATCGAGCAACGCCAAAGCGGGAATCTCGCCGCCCGAGAGAACAAAATCGCCGAGGCTGATCTCCATGTCCACGTGTCGATCGAGGAATCGCTGGTCAATGCCCTCATACCGCCCGCACAACAGGATTCCACCCTTCACACTGGACAGTTGGTTGACAAGTGCCTGATCAAGGCGCATGCCAGCCGGCGTGAAATGGATCAGTGGCGCCGACTCGGCCTGCGAATCTTGTGATCGCGACGACCGAACGGTCTCTAGCGCACGCTCGAGCGGTTCGACCATCAAGACCATGCCTGGGCCACCACCGTAGGGTCGATCGTCCACTCTGCGGTAGTGACCATCGGCAAAGTCACGCAACGGCCACAGGCGCACATCGACCTGACGCGTTTCAAACGCACGGCGCGTCACGCCGTGAATCAAGTGCGGTCCAAACAGCTCCGGGAAAAGCGTGATGACATCGAACCGCAATCGGGCTCCCGCAGAAAGTCAGTAATCGGCTTGCCAGTCAACGGTGATTCGACTGTCCGCCAGGCACACCTCGTCGACAAAGGCTGCGACGAAGGGAATCAGGATTTCTTGGTTGGCGTCCGATTGTCCAGCGGGGAGGATCCTGAGAACGCTGTGTGGGCCGGTATCGATCAGACCCACCACGGCTCCGAGGACTGCGCCTTCTCGGTTGCTCACGGTGGTTCCAATAAGGTCGATCCAGTAGTACTCGTCAGCCATTGCAGACGGGAAGCTGGATCGCGGTACGAGCACACGACCGCCACGCAGAGCCTGAGCGCCGACACGGTCCACGATGCCGTCCACCTGAGCGATCACCGATTCTGAATGCTCTTTTGCAGCAGTCACCTTCAGAAGTCGCAAGCCACCCGACGATGCCGCCGTGAGACGACTTGAAGGAGACAGCGCTGGGACGAACCACCATCGACGCGAAGAGAACAGCGCCTGCGGTTGCGTCGAGAAGGGCTTGACCCTTATCCAGCCCTTGACGCCCCAGGCGTCAATCACAGCACCGACCTCTACGGCGTCTGTGGGGAGGATCAGTTCTTCAGAAGCTTCGGACACGGACATGAACCGTCCTCGCCGACATAGAGGCTCACGGGCGCGAGCAGAACGCCCGATGCACCCAAAATCAGGCGGTTGCGGTTACGGTTGCCGCCTTGGCCTGCTGCACCAGTCGGGCCACTGTCGGCGACAGTTGCGCTCCATGCCCAGCCCAGTACTCGATGCGGTCGAACGCCACGCGCAACGGTTGCTCTGCGCCCGAGGCGACGGGGTTGTAGAAGCCCACGCGCTCGATGAACCGGCCGTCTCGGCGAACACGCGAGTCGGAAACGACGATGTTGTAGAAAGGACGCCTTTTGGCGCCGCCCCGAGCAAGACGAATAACAACCACGGTCTATCCTTCCAAGGCGGGGCGATTGCCCGCGATTCAATTCAGATGGGATGAAAAAGAGTCCCGCTCGGAGAGCGCTTGACTCGCTGGCGCGCCGGCAATTTGAGAACCTGCGCTACGCGATCACGACCAAATAGCCCGCGCATCGCAGAAGCGACGGATTGTAGACTCGATGGGCCATGACACGGTGCTTCTCTTGAGCCTTCAATCGATCCTCGTTCGCACGTGCGTGCCCGCGGATATGGCGCGGGTGAAGATGATCTACGAATGGAACGTAGAACACGGGACGGGCACCTTCGAAATCGAAGTTCCGAGCGTGAACGACATGCGGTTGCGGCTGGAGGGTGTGGTGTCGAACGGCATGCCTTGGATAGTGGCCGAGCACGGCGGATTGATCGCCGGGTTCGCTTATGCCAACGTTTTTCGGCCACGCAGAGCTTTTCGCTTTTGCGCCGAAGATTCTGTGTATCTGGCCGAAGACGCACGCGGCCAGGGGATCGGGCGGCTGCTGTTGGCCGAATTGATCGCGCGGTGCGCAGCAAATGGAGTGACCCAGATGGTGGCCGTGATCGGGGATTCGCAAAACACCGGCTCGATCGGACTGCACCGAGCCCTCGGCTTCGAACACAGTGGGGTCCTGACAGGCGTTGGCTGGAAGTTCGGGCGCTGGGTCGATGTCGTTCTGATGCAACGCAGTCTCGGTGCGGGTGCGTCAGCCAATCCGGACTTGGTATGACCAAACTGAGTGTTTCCGAGTCGCGGCATCCAAAGTCGAAGACCGTCGCCACGTGGATCGCCATTCTGGTCGGCCCCATCGGCCTGCATCGCTTCTACCTGCATGGTCTGCGCGATCTCGGGGGTTGGCTATACCCGCTGCCTACGCTGCTCGGTGCCTACGGCGTTCAGCGCATGCGCGCCTTCGGACAGGACGATCAACTGGCCTGGGTGCTCATCCCTTGGCTCGGCGGCGCCATCGCCGCTGCCATGCTGAGCGCAATCGTCTACGGACTGACCAGCGACGAGAAATGGAATGCACGCTTCAACTCCTCACGAGAGGGCCGACTCTCGGGTTGGGGAGCGGTCCTGGGAGTGGTGCTCGCCCTGCTGTTGGGTGCGGGCGTCTTGATGGCGACGATCGCATTTTCGGCACAGCGCTACTTCGAGTACCAGACCATGGTCAATGCCAGTTCGTCAGCGCCTTCGACCTGCGGCGACGATCGCGTTCACCTCGCAAGCGACACGGCGACGTTCAGGGAGTTTCCCGTTCCGCCCGCACGTCCTGACCAGCAACGCTCGGCAGCAACGACCTGACGTCGCCGCACAAAGGAATCGTCGCCTTCGGCGCGAGCTCGGCGAGCGGCAGAAGCACGAATGCTCGCTCGTGCATGCGCGGATGAGGTACGGTGAGATCGCTGCTCGAGATCACCTCGTTGCCAAACAACAGCAAATCCAGATCGAGTGTGCGTGGCGCGTTTCGATAAGGCCGCTCGCGACCGTGCTCGACTTCGATGCGCTGGAGTTCGTGCAGCAACGCGCGTGCATCGAGGGTGGTCTCGAACGCCGCCACTGCATTCAGATAACGCGGGCCGCTGGAGTCGACTGGAGCGCTGCTGTACCAACCCGATCGGCGGTGGCAACGAGTTCCTGCCAATCGTGTCATCGCGACGAATGCCGCTTCGAGCACCGCTTCCAACTCGCCGAGATTTGCGCCTAGACCAACGTATGCGGTTCGTTCGGTCATGGCGCCGGTTCGGAGCCCGACTCCAACTCCGACGATCGTTCCGAGGGCTTGCGCCGGCGTCGACGCCTTTTCTTCACGGGATCGGACGCCCCGGCTTCCCCAGCACCTGTCTCTCGGCGCGCGCTGCCATCACCCTTCACAGACTCGATCAGTGCAACCCTCTGATCGGCATCGGCTAGCGAAAAGTCCTCCCACCAAACCGCGAGATCGGCAGGCACCTCGTCGGCGTCAGCACGCAGGCGGAGGAAGTCGAATCCGGCCCGAAATCGGGGCTGCTCGACGAGTGTGAAAGGCGCATTGCCGGATCGCTTCTCGAACCTTGGTTGCATCAGCCAGATCTCACGCATGTCGCCGGCGAGCCGACCGCGACCGGAGATGTCTCCGATCCGGGCATCGAACACGGCGTCCACCGCCTGCCCCAGCGCAGCAGAGGGCGAAGCGCCCGCGGCCTTGAGTTCGTCCCACCGTCGAAGCACTTCATGCCAGAGCATGCAGGCGAGCATGAAACTCGGCGCCACCGGCTTTCCCTCTTCGACGCGGCGATCGGTATCCAGGAGGGCGAGGCGAACGAACGACTTGTGCTCGGGGCTGCCACGGTCGTCATCGAGCAGCGCATCGAGGATCGGGAACACGCCGCGATGCAATCCCTGCTTGCGAAGTTCGTCAAGACTCGCCAGGGCGTGCCCGGTCTGCAGGAGCTTGATCATCTCGTCGAACAGGCGCGACTGTGGAACGTTGTCCAGAAGTGCGGCCATCGCCGGCAAGGGCTTGCGGGTCTTGGGTTCGACCTCGAAACCCAGCTTTGCGGCGAAGCGGATGGCGCGAATGATGCGCACCGGATCTTCGCGGAATCGGCTCTCCGGGTCACCGATCATGCGCAGGAGCTTCTTGCGCGAATCCTGCATGCCGCCGTGGTAGTCGACCACGATCTCTCGGACGGGGTCGTAGTACATCGCGTTCACGGTGAAGTCACGTCTGGCAGCGTCCTCGATCTGCGGACCCCAAACGTTGTCACGCAGAACACGGCCTTCGGCGTCGACGACGTGGCTTTTGCCAGCGAGTTCTCCCTTGGATGTCTTTTCATTGCCTGCCACCTGATCGGCACCCGCCGGGTCGACCAACGCGCGGAAGGTCGACACCTCGATGACTTCGCTCAACCCCCGATCCTGCCTGCCACGGCCGAAGACGACGTGCACGATTCGAAAGCGCCGCCCGATGATGAAGGCGCGGCGAAACAGAGCCTTGACCTGCTCGGGCGTGGCGTCGGTCGCTACATCGAAATCCTTCGGGCGGAGACCGAGCAGCAGATCGCGCACTGCGCCCCCCACGATGTAGGCCTCGTGGCCCGCATCAACCAGCGTGCGGACCACCTTCACGGCGCGCTCGTCCACCAGCGCGGGGTCGATGCGATGCTCATCCTTGCCGACCTCGACGCGCTTGCCGGCAGCCAGTTTCCCGCCGGGATTGCCAGCGGGCTTGCGCAGCAGCTTGTCGAGTAGCTTCTTGATCATGAGAACAGACTGAGTGTGCGCCAGCGGCGATCTCGGGCCAGTGATGCGAGAGCTGGTGACGCATTGGTGGCCACCGGGTCACTGGCGATTTCCAGGAGGGGCAGATCGTTGAGCGAATCGCTGTAGACACTGACGCGGTCGAAGTCCGAAAGGGACTGCCCGCGCGCCGCCAGCCATTCGTTGACGCGGAGCACCTTGCCTTCGCGATAACTCGGCGTCCCGTCAATCCGCCCGGTGATGCTACCCCGCGCATCTCGCTCCAGGCGTACCGCGATCAGATGTTCGATGCCGAACGCGCGAGCAATCGGTCCAGTGACGAAATCATTCGTGGCAGTGACCAGGGCCACCGTATCGCCTTGTGAGAGATGTCGCGCAACGAGCTGACTGGCTGCCGGCCTGATCTGCGGCGCGATGACCTCCCGCATGAAGCGCTCGTGGGCAGCGCCGAGTTCGCTATCGCTGCGCTGGCGCAGGGGCCGCGTTGCAAACTCGATGTACCGGTGCACATCCAGCCGACCTGCGCGGTACTGGGCATAGAACTCGTCATTGCCGCGCCGAAACTCGACTTCATCGACCCAGCCCAGCGCGATCACGAATTCACCCCAGGCGTGATCCGAGTCGATAGGCAGCAGCGTTTCGTCGAGATCAAAAAGACACAAGTTCATGCGCCGGCGTCCACGGCGGGTTCGTCCTGGAAGTCGCTGAGCATCTGCCGCAGAAGCGGCACGGTGATGGCCCGCTTCTGGACGAGCGCGAATCGATCGAGCCGGTCGAGCTGCGCCATCAGGTTCTTGAGATCGCGGGCAAAGCGGCGCAGAAGGTGGTCAAGAACTTCATCGGACAGAAAAAGTCCGCGCCGATCGGCCTCCTGGCGCAAGGCGGCTCGGGCGGCAATTTCAGACAGCGGTGTCACCCCCAAGACGTGCCCCCAGGCCAGCCGAGATCTGAGGTCTTCGCGCAGTGCCAGATCGGCGGGTGGAAGGCGCCCCGCGCAGGCCAACACGATTCCATGAGTTGAAGCTTCGACGAAACACGCAAATGCCGCATGCTGCTGCGCTTCATCGAACGCATCACAGTCATCGAGTACCAGCAAAGACCAATCTGGATCGACATCCCAGGGTGGCGCATCCGCAGCGCTGAACCAGCCGACGCGTCCACCGCGTGTCTGAATATCGACCGACGCGGCCCGCAGCAAATGCGACTTGCCGCAACCCTGCTGCCCCCAAAGGTAGACGGGTGCCGACCCCGGCCGCAACTCGCGCAGGTGGGCGACCACCATGTCGTTGCTGCCACGAAGGAATGTGGCGAACGTCGGTGCGTTGCTGGCGACGATGGGCAGCGGCAGTTGCCTCATCGGTCGCGAAACAGGCAACTCATCAAGCACGGCGCATGTCGGACAAGCGTTGCGCCATCGCGAAATGATCGTCCGCATCTGGCCTGTGGCCAAGGTAGGACTCCAGATCCCGGATGGCCGACTCAGTGTGACCCAGCTCCGCCGATACCAGGGCCCGATCACGCCGCTCCTCGTGGGCTTGCGGCAGCAGAATCACGAGACGGTCCATCACTGCCAGAAGTCGAGGCCAATCCTCGGCGGTACTGTGGATCTCCTTGAGATTGCGAAGCATCCGGGCGATCACCTCTCGTGGTGGCGCCGCCTGAAGAAAAAGACCCAAGGGCACCTCGAAGTCGCCCACCAACCCACGACTGGCCTTGTAGGGACCCAGCATCTCGTCGAGTTCCTCTCTGGAAAGCGACTGGCCCGATACGGGGTCGATGACCACTTCACCGCCCTGGCGAGAACCGGACAGACTGAGCTTCACCAGGAAGTGCCCAGGAAACGACACCCCTTGCGCACGCAGACCGATGTGCGCCGCGAGTTCCGCGTACACGACCGCAAGACTGACCGGGATTCCCTTGCGAGTTCGCAACACCTCGTTCAGATAGCTGTTGCTGGCGGCGTAGTAGTCGTTGAGATTGGCACCAAAGCCGAGGTCAACGAAGAAGAAACGGTTTAGCAACCGCAGCCGCTGCACCGGCACCGCGTCAGCAGGGATGCGACGTTTCAGGCGCGCGGCCAGTTCGTCGATTTCGGCCAGCACCGACTGGATATCCAGTCCGGGGAAGTCATCCTCCGCAATGGAGGCTGCTGCCTCGAGCAACGGCAGAGTGACGTCGTCGGCCACCAGCGACGCGAAATAGCCCAGTGATGTGGGCGCTTCGAGCGGGACGAGTCCGGGCATGAGCGAAGTGTATTGCCGTGCCCAAAAGCGCCGGAGGCCTCAACGTCCCATGAAGTCGCGCAGCCTGATGCCGAGCATCCGCAAGCACAGGAAGTAGCCTGCGGCCACGCCAGCCAAGCAAGCGGCGAGAAGCATCACCCGAAGCAGCCGATCGGTCGCGCCCAGACCGACCCAGTCGATACCCTGCGCCGCCCAAGTCAGCGCCATGGCACACGCCACGTTGGCGGCCAGAGCCCGCGCCAGAAATGCGCGCCATCCAGGAGCAGGAACGTATGTGCCCTCTCGGCAAAGTCCGTACAGCAGCAGCCCGGCATTCAACAGCGCACCAATCCCGATGGAAAGCGCGAGACCGGCGTGGCCCAGCAGGGGCACCAGACCCAGATTCATCAGTTGGGTCAGGGCGAGCACGACGAGAGCAATGCGCACGGGCGTTCGGATGTCCTGTTGCGCATAGAAACCAGGCGCCAGCACCTTCACGCCGATGAGCCCCAAGAGACCGACGCCGTAGCCCATGAGCGCTGACGTGGTCTGCTGCAGGTCGGCGGCACTGAAGCGGCCGTAGTGGTAAAGACCTGCGACCAGGGCCTCGGGAAAGATCAGCAACGCGAGGGCGCACGGGAGCGCAAGCAGGACGACCAGCCGAAGACCCCAATCCAACAGATTCGAGTACCCAGTCGAGTCCTGCCGGGCCTGTGCGGCCGACAACTGCGGCAGCAGGACGACGCCCAGCGCAACTCCCAACAACGCCGTCGGGAACTCCATCAGTCGGTCGGCATAGGTCAGCCACGACACCGCTCCCACACCGACATGCGAAGCGATCTGCGTGTTGATCAGCAAGGACAGTTGCGCCACCGAAACGCCCAGCACCGCTGGCGCCATCTGGCGCAGGATGCGCGAGACCCCGGGGTGTGCCCACGCCGCACGAAGCGCCGATATCGAGTGGCCGATCCGCGGCACGGAACCGATCTTTCTCAATGCAGGCCACTGGATTGCCAACTGCATCAGTCCACCCAGCATCACCCCGACGGCGAGCGCGTGGATGGACGCGATGCCGTGCCGCTCGAACCAGGGCGCGAGCCAGAGCGCAGCGCCCATGACAGCCAGATTGAGCATGACTGGCGTGACCGCGGGCACCGCGTAGCGCTTCCATGTGTTCAACACACCGGCCGACAGCGCAACGAGGGACATGAGTCCGATGTACGGAAACATGATCCGCGTCATCACCACCGCCGAATCGAACGACTGCAGCCCAGCGGCCATCAACCACACCAGCACAGGGGCTGCCAGGGTGCCGACGACACACACCCCCACCAGGACCCACGCCAACACGGTAGCCACTGCATCGATCAGCCGGCGAGTGACCTCGTCCCCTTCGCTGGCCCGCGTGGCAGCCAGAATGGGAACGAAGGCTTGGGTGAAGGCGCCCTCCGCAAAGAGTCGCCGCAGCAGGTTGGGAATTCGAAACGCGACGTTGAATGCGTCGGTCGCGGCGCTGGCGCCGAAGCTCGACGCCACGATCAGTTCGCGCCCCAGCCCAGTGATTCGCGAGACCAGCGTCAGCAGCGAGACAGTGGAGGCAGCACGCAACAGGTTCATGGAGATGAGCGCTTTCGCACGGCGCAGGCTGCCTGGAGGTCAGTATAGGGAGAGCCAAGGCGGCTTCCATTCGCAAGCAGCGGTGACGCAGACAGCGCAATCTGCGCTGATATACTCGCGCTCCTTTTGAACCTGAACTCCTCCGCTCATGGCAACTGCATCCAAAGCAAAGAAGAAGACCGTCCGAATTGCTTCCGGTCTGAAGCGCGTCCGCCAAGACGTCAAATTGAATGCAGCCAACACGGCCTTGCGCTCGAAGTTCCGCACCGCAGTGAAGAACGTCCAAAAGGCTGTCGTGGCTGGCGACAAGGCCAAGGCAGCGGAGTTGTTCAAATCGGCCGAAAAGGTCATTGACTCCATCGCGGACAAGGGCCTGTTCCACAAGAATAAGGCCGCACGACACAAGAGCCGCCTCTCGTCGAAGGTCAAGTCGCTGACTGCAGCGGCCTGACCCGAGCAGCCCCAAAGAAAAAGCCCGCTCAGCGGGCTTTTCTACTTTCTGGGCCTGATGCCTGCTGGCCGATGATCAGGCTGGCTCCTTGTCCGAGGACGACCGTTCGCCCAGAAGACACGCTTCGCTGACCTGCAGTTGGTTGTCCCGTGCAAAGTGCATGACGAAATCCCAAGCTCGCGGCTCGGTATCCCGCAACCGCTCATCGACGATCACGCACTTGATGCTGTTGATGACGCGCGGAACGCAATAGGGGGAGTAGCCAATGTAGGCCCCGATGCCGCCGACGGCGCCTTCGGGCCGAAAACACGACATCGCACCCGCCAGACGCTCTGCCCAATCGCTCGGGCGAAACGTCTGTCCGCTCAAGGTGACGCCCTGAATGAACACCTGCCGCTTCTGATGCGCACTCATAGTGTTGGATTTGGAGGTGTCGACCTGTTCAAGAAATGGGACAAAACGAGACGCTACACAACGCGACGTCATGGATTGTCTGCGGCCAGTGTTGCAGCGCAGCAAGTTCGGTGCCGAATGGCCGCCACAACATGCTGCGACAGGCCCCCAACCCTAGAATCGATCACCGTCCAGCGCGGGACCCGCGCGCTGCCCCACGCCGCCCATCGGTAATGCCACTGGCCTTCTCATGAACGCTCCCGACCGACCCATCGCCGACCCAGAACCGCATGTGATGCACACCTACGGTCGCCTGCCGATGGCGATGTCGCATGGCCGGGGCTGCTGGGTGTGGGACACCGAAGGTAACAAGTACCTCGATGGCTTGGCGGGCATCGCAGTCAATACCCTCGGGCACGCACATCCGAGGCTCGTGCCGGCGCTCCAAGAGCAGGTCGCGAAACTGATTCATTGCTCGAACTACTACGCCGCACCGCTGCAGGAGACGCTCGCAGCCAAGCTGTGCGAACTGTCCGGTCTGACCAGAGTCTTCTTCTGCAACAGCGGACTCGAGGCCAACGAGGCGGCCCTCAAGATCGCGCGAAAGTTCGGGCACGACAAGGGCATCGACGCCCCCGAGGTGATCGTCTACGAGCGAGCCTTTCACGGTCGTTCCCTCGCCACCCTGTCGGCCACCGGCAACCCGAAAGTCCAGGCGGGATTTGGCCCGCTGGTTCAGGGCTTCGTCCGTGTGCCGCTCAACGACGTCGACGCGATCGAGGCTGTCGCAAAGACGAACGCCAACGTGGCGGCGGTTTTTCTGGAGGTCATCCAGGGCGAAGGCGGAATCCACCCGGCGACGGTCGACTACCTGCGTGCCGTGCGCCGCATCTGCGATGAACGCGGCTGGCTGCTCATGCTCGACGAGGTGCAGTGCGGCATCGGCCGCACCGGGAAGTGGTTCGCTCACCAGTGGGCGGACATCCACCCGGACGTGATGCCGCTCGCCAAGGGATTGGGATCAGGCGTGCCGATCGGTGCCGTGGTCTGCGGACCGCGCGCGGCCAAGGTGCTGCAGCCCGGCAACCACGGCACGACCTTTGGCGGCAACGCACTGGCCATGCGCGCGGGCATCGAGACACTGCGCATCGTCGAGGAAGAACGCCTGCTCGAGAACGCGACGACCGTGGGGGCCGCGCTTCGAGCGGGGCTGGCGCGTGAACTCGCCGGGGTGGCCGGCGTCGTCGAAGTGCGCGGTCGAGGTCTGATGATCGGCATCGAGCTGAACCGGCCGTGCGGCGACCTGCTGCTCCAGGCGGCCAAGGCCGGTCTGCTGCTGAGCGTGACCGCCGATCGCGTGATCCGCCTCGTGCCACCCCTCATCCTGACCCTGGACGAGGCCGAGCAGGTCGTCGCCATCCTGGCCCCGCTCATTCGATCGTTCCTGCAATCCCCTGCCCAGCCGTGAACCCACCGGCCATGAAGCCCGCCAAGCCGATGATCCGGCACTACCTCCAGTTCAAGGACCTGCGCACAGAGGAGTACACCTACCTGCTCGATCGCACGTCGGTCATCAAGCGTCGTTTCAAGAACTACGAGAAGTACACGCCACTGGTCGACCGCACACTGGCCATGATCTTCGAGAAGGTCAGCACGCGCACACGTGTGAGCTTCGAGGCCGGCATGTACCAGATGGGTGGCTCGGTGGTGAATCTCACCGCTGGCGACAGCCAACTCGGGCGCGCCGAGCCCGTCGAGGACAGCGCACGCGTCATCAGCCGCATGGTCGACATGGTGATGATCCGCACCTACGAGCAAGCCAAGCTCGAAGCCTTTGCCGCGCATTCGCGAGTGCCCGTCATCAACGGGCTGACCAACGAACACCATCCCTGCCAGATCCTGGCCGACGTGTTCACCTTCATCGAGCACCGAGGCAGCCAGCCAGGCAGCGGGCAAGACCCGCTGGCCTGCCTGCGCGGCAAGGTCGTCGCCTGGGTCGGTGACGGCAACAACATGGCGAACACCTGGCTGCAGGCCGCCGATGTCCTCGGCTTCACGCTGCACGTCAGCACGCCGAGCGGCTACGAGATCGACGCCAAGGTCGCGGGCGTCAACAACCCGTCTTGCGTGAAGACCTTCACCAACCCGATGGATGCCTGCCGCGGCGCGCACCTCGTCACCACCGATGTGTGGACCAGCATGGGCTACGAGGCCGAGAACGAGGCCCGCAAGAAGGCCTTTGCCGATTGGTGCGTCGACCTCGAAATGATGGCCGTCGCCCAACCCGATGCCCTGTTCATGCATTGCCTGCCTGCTCACCGCGGCGAAGAGGTCGAGGCCGCGGTGATCGATGGTCCCCAGAGCGTCGTGTGGGATGAGGCCGAGAACCGCATGCACGTGCAGAAGGCGTTGATGGAGTACCTGCTGCTCGGCCGTATCGGCTGACGCCTGTCTCGCTCCTGGTGTGTGCTCGCCCGATGCGGGTCGCGCTGCCAATTTCCTCACCCTGCACTCTCAATGAACAAACCCCGTGTCCTCGTCATCGGCTGCGGGTTCGGCGGCCTCGAAGTCGTCCGCAACCTGTCCCGGCATGACGTCGAGATCACCCTGGTCGACCGTACCAACCATCACCTCTTTCAGCCGCTGCTCTATCAGGTCGCCACCGCGGGGCTGAGCGCGCCGGCCGTAAGCGCGCCCATACGCCACACGCTGCGCAAGGAAATGATGCGCGGCAACCTCACCGTTCTTCAGGCCGAGGTCACCCACATCGACGCGCCGGCGCAATGCGTCACCCTCGACGGCGGCGACACCCTGTCGTATGACCACCTGATCGTTGCCGCCGGCGCCACGCACAGCTACTTCGGCCATGACGACTGGGCAGAGCATGCACCCGGCCTCAAGACGCTGTCGGACGCTTTCGGCATTCGTGCGCGCGTCATCGGCGCCTTCGAACATGCCGAGCGCTGTACCGACGAGGCCCTGCGCGAACCGTGGATGACCTTCGTCGTGATCGGCGCCGGGCCGACCGGTGTCGAAATGGCCGGCACCATGATCGAGATCGCGCACCACACGTTGCCGGAAGAGTTCCGCCGCATCGACTCGCGCAGCACGCGGGTCGTGCTGCTGGAGGGTTCGCCAAGGGTGCTGGGCGCGTTCGTGCCCGAGTTGTCCGAACGCGCACGGCAGCAATTGGTGAAACTCGGCGTCGACGTGCGCACGGGTTGCCAAGTCACCGGCATCGACGCAGAAGGCGTGACCTACCAGACTCGTGACGCCGCAGGCAGCGAACCCGTCACGCACCGCCTGCCCTGTCGCACCGTGGTCTGGGCAGCGGGCGTCGCCGCATCGCCGCTCGGACGTGCGCTCGCGCAGACCACCGGTGTCGCGCTCGACCGCGCCGGCCGGGTCACGGTGCAGCCCGACCTGAGCATCGCAGGGTTCCCGACGATCACCGTCATCGGCGATCTGGCTGCCGCACTCAGCCACCCCAGGGGCCTGACGAACGAAGCGGCCCTGTCCAGCACCGAACCGACGACAGCCGTGCCCGGTGTCAGTCCCGCCGCCAAGCAGATGGGCCGACTGACCGCAACCAACCTCATGCACAGGCTGCGCGGCGAACCGACTCGCGCCTTCCATTACGCCGACTACGGCAACCTGGCCACCGTCGGTCGGCATGCCGCGGTGGTTGACCTCACCGTTCCGGTGTTCGGTGCGTTGCGCTTCTCGGGCACGCTGGCCTGGTGGTTCTGGCTGCTCGCGCACGTCTACTTCCTGATCGGCTTTCGCAACCGACTCATCGTGCTGCTCGACTGGGGTGTGGCGTACTGGACCTACGAGCGCAGCGCCCGCGTCGTGGCGCAGCCGGCCCACTCCAACGTGTACTCCCACACCGCTGCAGCAGCCACTGTCGCCGCGACCACGGCTGCAACGCTGGCATCGGCCGGCGCCCCTGCCTCGCACAGCGCCCGAACCTAGACTTCGAAGCATGGACACACGAACCTCGCCGATCCGGTTGCGCCTCGAGCGCGTGCGCGACATGCTCGAGGCAGAACACCTAGCCGCGGTGCTGGTTCCGTCGTCCGATCCCCACCTGTCCGAGTACCTGCCCGAACGTTGGCAGGGTCGGCAGTGGCTCAGCGGATTCACGGGGTCGATGGGCACTCTCGTCATCACCCGGCAAGATGCCGCGGTCTTCGCCGACAGCCGCTATTGGGTCCAGGCTGACGCCGAACTGGCCGGCAGCGGGATCAGCCTCGTGAAATCAGCCAATGGCGGTGCCGGTCCGGCGACCGACTGGATCATCGAGAAGCTTCAGTCGTCCCAGGGCGTGATCGGCGTCGATGGTGACGTGCTCGGTCTCGCCACGGCCGAGCAGTTGCGCAAGCGGCTGGAAGCAGCGGGCCTCGCCTTGCGCACCGATGTCGATGTGCTGGCCGCCGTCTGGCCCGATCGCCCTGGTTTGCCCGACGCGCCGATCTACGAGCACCTGCCGCCACATGCGGGCCGTTCGCGCGCCGAGCGTCTGCAGCTCGTGCGTGGCGCCATGAAACGCCACCAGGCAACGCACCACTTCATCTCGACGGTCGACGACATCGCCTGGTTGTTCATCCTGCGTGGCTGCGACGTGTCCTACAACCCCGTCTTCCTCGCGCACGCACTGATCGACGCGGAATCCGCGACGCTTTTCATTGCTGACGGCAAGGTCTCCGAGGCGCTGCGCGAGCGCCTGCGAGCCGACGGCGTGCATCTGGCGCCCTACGCCAGCGCGGGCTCGGCGCTGTACGCTCTGCCCGATGGCAGCCAGTTGCTCATCGACCCCAAGCGCGTGACCTACGGCCTGCGCCAGCAGGTGCCCGATCGCGAGGGCCATTGCGTTCGACTGATCCAGCAGATCAATCCGAGCACTCTGCTGAAAAGCCGCAAGACGGCCTCGGACGCCGCCCACATCCGCGAGGCCATGATCGAGGACGGCGCGGCGATGTGCGAGTTCTATGCATGGTTCGAGGCGGCGCTGGCCGACCCTGTCTGGGCCGGCCGCATCACCGAACTCACCGTCGACGAGCACCTGAGCGCCGCGCGTGCGCGCCGGGCAGGTTTCGTCGGACTCAGCTTTCCGGTCATCGCCGGCTTCAACGCCAACGGCGCGATGCCGCACTACCGCGCTACCGCCGAATCGCACGCTGTCATCAACCCACCGGGTGGTGCAGGCGGGTTGCTGTTGATCGACTCGGGCGGCCAGTACGTTGGCGGTACCACCGACGTGACCCGGGTGTGGCCGATCGGCGAGGTGAGCGAGGCGCAGCGGCGCGACTACACCCGCGTCCTCAAAGGCACGCTGGCACTCAGTCGGACACGGTTTCCCGTCGGGACACTGTCGCCGATGCTCGACGCCATCGCACGCGCCCCACTGTGGCAGCACGGCCTCGATTACGGACACGGCACGGGCCATGGCGTGGGCTACTTTCTCAACGTGCACGAGGGGCCGCAAAGCATCTCGAAGGCCGTGCCCGACGCCGACATGGCGATGGAAGCCGGCATGGTCACCAGCATCGAGCCTGGGCTGTACCGGCCGGGGCAATGGGGCATCCGCATCGAGAACCTCGTGCTCAACGTTCCCGCCACAGTGCCTGCCGAGGACGGCAGCACGTCGAGCGTCACGCCTTTCGGCGACTTCCTCGAGTTCGAAACCCTCACGCTGTGCCCGATCGACACCCGCTGCATCGAGCGTTCGTTGATGAGCGACGAGGACATCGCGTGGCTCAACGCGTACCACGCGACGGTGTTCGAGCGTCTGTCGCCGCGCGTCTCGGGTGCGGCTCTGGCGTGGTTGACCGAACGGACCCGCGTGTTCTGAATCGCGTCGCGGGCGCTCACGCCCTGGCGTCAATCGCCGCCACCGCCGCAGCCTCCGCCATCGCCGCCTCCATCGCCGCCGTCTGCAGAACCGTTGTCGCAGCCGCCGAAACTGTCCGAGCCGCCGCTGGCCGATCCATCGGAGAAGCTGGTGCCGCAGTAGGTGCCCGATCCATCACCACCGGCCTCGCTCTTGGCGGCAATATCACGGCAGTCGGGGCGGTAGGTGAATCCACCGGCGATCGCGAGCTTGGCGTCGAGCGCGAACAGCAACGGAAGACGCGTTGGTGCGCGCGGGTTGATGGCCTCGTCGCGACACGCCCAGTACCACGCTCGCCGCAGGCCATCGTTGCGTTTGGCGTCGGCGCCGAGCGCCTCGGCCGGCGTGTGGTCGAGGAAGCGGCCGAGCGCCAGGTCGCACCAGTCGCGGTAGGCGCGGGTGTGCAGGATGAACTCGTGCCACATCGTGTCGACCGCGCGCGAAGGCATCGCCACAAACGCGCCTTTGCTGCGCAGGCAGGCGAGGAAGAACTGGCGCAACCCACGCTCGACGAGATCGCAGTCTTTGCCGGTGAGTTGCGGATGCGTCTCGCGCAGCTTGCGCTTGAGAAACTGCGGCATCGGCGCCTCGCGCACCGCCTGCTCGCGCATCCAGCGCACCCACACCTCGAGCAGCGCCGCCAGCGCAAACAGCGCGAACACGCCGACGAACCACGGCGCTCGCGGCCGAATGAGGCCCGAGCCACCGATGGCGAAGCACACGAGCGCCGCGACCAGCAACGCCAACCCGAGGCTCTTCGACCGCCGCAGCACCCAGCGCAATCGGCTGCGGTCGATCACACCACCACCGGCTCGGTTTCCAGGCGGATGCCGAAACGGCCGTAGACGCTTTCCTGGATCGCCTTGGCGAGCGTCATCACCTCGGAGCCGATGGCGTCGCCACGGTTCACCAGCACCAGCGCCTGCTTCTCGTAGACGCCGGCCTGGCCGACCGATTTGCCCTTCCATCCGCAGGCGTCGATCATCCAGCCGGCCGCGAGCTTCATGCTGCCATCGGGCATCGGGTAATGGACGATCTCCGGGTCGCGGCCGATGATGTCGCGGCACTGCTCCGGTGTGACCACCGGGTTCTTGAAGAAGCTGCCGGCGTTGCCGATGACCGCCGGGTCCGGCAGCTTGGCGCGTCGGATGTCGATCACCCAATTCGCAACCTGTTGGGGTGTCGGGCGGGTGAATCCGGTCTCGGCGAGCTTGCGCTCCAGTTCCAGGTAACCCAGCACCGGTTTCCACGGCCGTGGCAGCCGAAAGCGCACTCGCGTGATCACCACCTTGCCTGCCAGCGAATGCTTGAAGACGCTGTCGCGGTAACCGAAAGCGCATATCTCGGGGCCGAGCGTCACCGTGAGGCCGGTGCGCAGATCGACGGCATCGAGCGACTCGAAACGCTCCGCCAGCTCGATGCCGTACGCACCGATGTTCTGCACCGGCGACGCGCCCACCGTGCCCGGAATCAAGGCGAGGTTCTCGAGCCCCGGCAAACCCTGCTCGATCGTCCACATCACGAAGTCGTGCCAGCCCTCGCCGGCGCCCGCCTCGACGATCCACTCGTTGTCGCGGGTCTCGACGAGCCGCCGCCCCATCACCTCGACCTTCAGCACCAGCTGAGGCATGTCGCGCGTGAGGATGATGTTGCTGCCGCCGCCCAGCACGAACACCGGCGCTGCACCGAGCGTGGGATGATCGACCACGCGCCGCACATCGGCGTCGCTTGCCACGCGCACCAGGGTATGCGCGACAGCCGGCAGACCGAAGGTGTTGTGGGGCCGCAGGCTCACGCCCGACTCGATGTGCATGGCAGAATTTTCGTCGATGCCCCCCGTGCCCGGATGATCCTTTCAGAGTGTTTCGATGCCCAGTTTTGACACCGTCCTGGAACCCAACCTCGTCGAGGTGAAGAACGCCGTCGACCAGTCGTCGAAGGAGATCGGCACCCGATTCGACTTCAAGGGCTCGTCGTCGAAGGTCGAACTCAAGGACAAGGAACTCACCGTCTGGGCCGACAGCGACTTCCAGATCGGTCAGGTGATGGACATCGTGCTGGCCAAGCTCGCCAAGCGCAGTGTCGACGTGCGCTACCTCGACCGCAGCGCGAAGATCGAGAAGATCGGTGGCGACAAGGTCAAGCAGGTCATCGTCATCAAGAACGGCATCGACAGTGAGACCGCAAAGAAGCTGCAGACCGTGATCAAGCAGAGCAAGCTCAAGGTGCAGGCGGCGATCCAGGGCGATACCGTGCGCGTGACCGGCGCCAAACGCGACGACCTTCAGGCAGCCATGGCGCTCATCCGCAAAGACCTTCCCGACGCGCCGCTGTCGTTCAACAACTTCCGCGACTGATGCGCACCGCACGTTCCACCGTTTCAGTGTGCGTTGCGGTGTTCGTTGCGATGGCGGCGTCGTTCACCCCCGTCAGTGCGCAGGCACAAAGCGTGGCCTACAGCGGCCACATGGGCGATCGCGCCTTGCTGGTCATCAACGGCTCACCAAAGACGCTGGCCCCGGGCGGCGAGTTTGCCGGCGTGCGTCTGGTCAACGCCAATCCCGGCAGCGCCACCGTCGAGATCGCAGGCAAGCGACAGACGCTCACGCTCGGCGCGTCGCCGGTCAACCTGTCGGGGGTCAACAGTCCGGGTGGCGGCGCGCAGATCGTGCTGACCGCAGGACTGGGCGGTCACTTCGTCACCGGCGGCAGCATCAACGGCAAGCCGGTGCAGTTCATGGTCGACACCGGAGCGAGCGTGGTCGCCCTCAGCGAGGCTGACGCCGGGCGCATCGGACTCGAGTTCAAGAACAACCCGCGCTTCATGGTCAACACCGCCAACGGCCAGGTGCCGGCGCACAGCGCCACCATCGACGTCATCCGGGTCGGCGACGTTCAGGTCTACAACATCGAAGCGGTCGTCGTGCCGGCGTCGATGCCCAACGTGCTGCTCGGCAACAGCTTCCTGACGCGCTTCCAGATGAAGCGCGAGAACGACCGCATGACGCTGGACAAGCGGCCGTGATGGCCTGGTCGCTCGCGACGTGAAGCTGTCGCAGGTTCTGTTCTCGCAGGGCTTTGGTTCGCGGCGCGAGTGCGAGGGACTGATCGCATCGGGCTTCGTCGCCATCGATGGCCGCGTGCACGACGACCCGTTCGAGGACATCACCGTCGATCAATTGGTCTTCAGCGTGCGTGGCGAGCCGTGGCCCTTCCGCGAGAAGGCGCTGATCGTCATGAACAAGCCAACGGGGCACGAGTGCTCGCAAAAGCCGAAGCACCACCCGAGCATCTACAGCCTGCTGCCGCCCGCGCTGCGCCGCCGCGACGTTCAGGCGGTCGGCCGGCTCGACGAAGACACCACCGGCCTGCTTCTGTTGACCGATGACGGCGGACTGATCCACCGCTGGACGTCGCCGAAGCACCTCGTGCCCAAGGTCTACGAAGTGGGCTGCAAACACCCCGTCACCGAAGAGCAGATTCAACACCTGCTTGCTGGCGTGACCCTGGTCGACGACCCGGTGCCGGTACGCGCGGCCGCGGCGCAGGCGACCGCTGCCTTCGCGAGCCAGAGTCAGGCATCGGAAGGCGCCCCACTGCACGGGCTGCGCATGACGCTCACTCAGGGCAAGTACCACCAGGTCAAGCGCATGGTCGCAGCGGTGGGCAACCGGGTCGAGGCGCTGCATCGCAGCGGCTACGGCGCGCTGGCGCTGCCTGACGACCTTGCGCCGGGACAATGGCGCTGGCTCGACGGCCCGCAGGTGGTGGTGCCGACATCCGTCGCCGATCGATGACCCCGTCGCGATAATCGACCGATGCGTGTTTTCCGCGGGTTTCATCATCCCGACGTCGCCCCAGCCTGCGCCCTGACCATCGGCAATTTTGACGGCGTGCACCGTGGGCATCAGGCGATGCTGGCGCTGCTTCGCAGCGAGGCTGAGCACCGCGGCCTGCCCAGTTCGGTGCTCACTTTCGAGCCGCACCCACGCGACCATTTCGCCGCCCGCAGCGGGCACCCCGACAAGGCGCCCGCGCGCATCTCGACACTGCGCGACAAGCTCGCCGAGCTCGAACGCTGCGGCGTCGATCAGGCGATCGTCATGCCTTTCAACGAGCGCTTCGCTCAGCAGTCGGCACAAGACTTCATCGACGACGTGCTGGTGCACGGCCTGGGCGCGCGCTATGTGCTGGTCGGCGACGATTTCTGCTTCGGTGCGAAGCGCGCTGGCGACTACGCGATGCTCGATGCCGCCGGTCAGGCGCAAGCGCCCGGACACGGCTTCGATGTCGCCCGCATGCGCAGCTACGAGGTGCGTGGATCGCGGGTGTCGAGTTCTGCGGTGCGTGAAGCACTGGCCGCTGGCGACATGGCCGCAGCTCGCGCGCTGCTCGGCAGGTCCTACAGCATCAGCGGCCATGTGATTCGCGGCCGACAGCTCGGGCGCACTCTCGGCTTTCGTACCCTGAACCTGCGCTTTGCCCATGCGCGACCGGCAGCGATGGGCATCTTCGTCGCGCGGGTACACGGACTGAGCCCTGACGGCTCGTCGGCAGTTGGCGTGGCCAGTCTCGGCGTGCGGCCCACCATCGAGGACGAAGGCCGCGTGCTGCTCGAGACCCACGTCTTCGATTGGCCCCAGACGCTGGGCTCCGAGGGCGGCTACGGGCGCTGCGTGCGGGTCGACCTGCTGCACAAGCTGCACGACGAGCGTCGCTACGAATCGGTCGAGGCGCTGCGCCTCGGCATCGCGCAGGACGAGGTCGACGCCCGCGCCTGGTTGGCGCAGGCACGCTGAGCCAAGGCCTGTGGCCGCATGCGGCCCACCCACGCAGCCCGCCGGTAGACTCCATCGCCTTGCCCGGCTCCGTCGTCGCTGCACAGCGCGACCGGCGGCCACCGCCCCTAGAGACCCCCATGTCCAACGACCGACCTGCCGCCAGCGCCGACGCAGCTTCCGACCTGCGTGCCACGCTGAACCTGCCCGACACCCCGTTCCCGATGCGTGGCGACCTGCCCAAGCGCGAGCCGGCATGGGTCAAGACGTGGGACGACGAGGGCCTGTACCAGCGCCTGCGCGACGCCCGTTGCGGTGCGCCGAAGTTCGTCCTGCACGACGGTCCGCCCTACGCCAATGGCCAGTTGCACATCGGCCATGCGGTCAACAAGGTCCTGAAGGACATGATCGTCAAGGCGCGACAGCTCGAAGGCTTCGACGCGACCTACGTTCCCGGCTGGGATTGCCACGGTCTGCCGATCGAGAACCAGATCGAGAAGACCTTCGGCCGCAACCTGCCCCGCGCCGAAGTCCAGGCCAAGAGCCGCGCCTACGCCACCGAGCAGATCGCGCTGCAGATGGCCGACTTCAAGCGCCTCGGCGTGCTGGGCGACTGGGGGCATCCGTACCGCACGATGGATTTCGGCAACGAGGCCGGCGAGATCCGCGTGCTCAAGCGCGTGATGGAACGCGGCTACGTCTACCGTGGACTGAAGCCGGTGTACTGGTGCTTCGACTGCGGCTCGTCGCTGGCCGAGTTCGAGATCGAGTACGCCGACAAGACCTCGCACTCGCTCGATGTCGCCTTCCCCTGCGCTGATCCCGCCCGGCTTGCCGCCGCCTTCGGCCTGAGCGCGCTGTCGAAGGACGCGTTTGCGGTCATCTGGACGACCACCGCCTGGACGATTCCGGCCAACCAGGCGCTCAACCTGAACCCTGCGCTCGATTACTCGCTGGTCGATACCGATCGCGGCCTGCTGCTGCTGGCCGCAGCACGCGTCGAGGATTGCCTGAAGCGCTACGGCCTCGAAGGCACGGTGGTGGCCACGGTGCGCGGCGAGCAGCTCGGCGGGCTCGAGTTCCGCCACCCCCTTGCGCATGTGCACCCGGGCTACGACCGGCTGAGTCCGATCTACCTCGCCGACTACGCCACCGCGGACGACGGCACCGGTCTGGTCCATTCGTCGCCGGCCTATGGCGTCGATGACTTCAACTCCTGCGTTGCCCACGGCATGGCGATCGACGACATCCTGAATCCGGTGACCGGCAGCGGCGTGTACGAGGCCGCGCTGCCGCTCTTCGGCGGACAGCACATCTGGAAGGCGAGCCCGCTGATCATCGACGCGCTGCGCGACGCGAACCGCCTGATGGCCACCGCGGCCTTCCAGCACAGCTACCCGCACTGCTGGCGCCACAAGACACCGGTGATCTACCGCGCCGCCGCGCAATGGTTCGTTCGCATGGATGCGCCCACCAGCGAGACGGCCGGTGTCTTCGCCATCGATCCTGCGCCGGGCACCTTGCGCCAGACCGCGCTCGACGCCATCGACGCGACGACCTTCTATCCCGAGAACGGCCGCGCCAGGCTGCGCGACATGATTGCCCACCGTCCCGACTGGTGCATCAGCCGGCAGCGCAACTGGGGTGTGCCGCTGCCGTTCTTTTTGCACAAGGACTCCGGCGAGCTGCATCCGCGCACGCTGGAGTTCATGGACCGCGCGGCGGCCCTGGTCGAGGCCGGCGGCGTCGAGGCGTGGTCGCTGCTCGATGCGCACGAATGGCTGGGGGACGAAGCAGTCCACTATTCCAAGAGCAACGACATCCTCGACGTCTGGTTCGATTCCGGATCGACCTTCTCCCACGTGCTCAAGGGCAGCCACGCAGGCAGCGACGCCGAATCAAGACCCGGGCCCGAGGCCGACCTCTACCTCGAAGGCCACGACCAGCACCGGGGCTGGTTCCATTCGTCGCTGCTGATCGCCTGCGCCACCTCCGGCCGCGCGCCCTACAAGGGCCTGCTGACGCACGGCTTCGCGACCGACGGGCAGGGCCGCAAGATGAGCAAGTCGCTCGGCAACATCGTGGCGCCGCAGTCGGTCAGCGACAAGCTCGGCGCCGAGATCGTGCGGCTGTGGGTGGCGAGCACCGACTACTCGGGCGACCTGAACATCGACGACAAGATCCTCGCCCGTGTCGTCGATGCCTACCGGCGCATCCGCAACACGTTGCGCTTCCTGCTGGCCAACACCAGCGACTTCCATGAAGCGACCGATGCGGTGCCCTTCGAGCAACTGCTCGAGGTCGACCGCTATGCCCTCGCCCGCGCGGCGCAGTTCCAGGCCGAGGTGCTCGCGCACTACCGCGTCCACGAGTTCCACCCGGTGGTCGCGAAGCTGCAGGTCTACTGCAGCGAAGACCTGGGAGCGTTCTACCTCGACGTGCTCAAGGACAGGCTCTACACCACCGCGCCCAAGTCACTGGCACGGCGCAGCGCGCAGACCGCGCTGTGGCACATCACCCACGCCATGCTGCGCTGGATGGCGCCGTTCCTGAGCTTCACCGCCGAAGAAGCCTGGCCGATCTTCGCGCCGGGCCGCTCGGTGTCGATCTTCACCGAGACCTACAGCGATGTCTCCGGCTGGGTTGACGAGACGCTGCTGGTGAAGTGGTCGCGCATCCGCGAGATCCGTGAGTTCGCGAACAAGCAGATCGAGTCGGTACGCACCGAAGGCCGGGTGGGCTCACCACTGCAGGCGACGCTCGCCATCACCGCAGCGCCCTCCGACCATGCGCTGCTCGCCTCGCTGGGCGACGCGCTGAAATTCGTCACCATCACTTCGCAGGCAACGCTTGTTGAAGGCGACACATTGAGCGTTGCGGTGACACCGTCCACCGACTCCAAGTGCGAACGCTGCTGGCACTACCGTGCCGATGTCGGCTGCGACCCGGCGCACCCGACGATCTGTGGCCGCTGCACCAGCAACCTCTACGGCAGCGGCGAAGTCCGCACCGTGGCCTGAGCGTGGCCAAGCACAAGGGCGGCTGGTCAGCGTCGAGCGGTCGTTCGGGTGGCAAGGGTATCGGCCTGTGGCTGGGCATCGCGGCGCTGATCATCGTCGCCGATCAGTTCACCAAGACCTTGATCATCGGCAGCTTCCAGCTTGGTGACAGCCGCACGATCACTTCGTTCTTCAACCTCGTGCGCGTGCACAACAGCGGCGCGGCGTTCAGCTTTCTCGCCGACGCGTCGGGATGGCAGCGCTGGTTCTTCGTCGGCTTGGGCACGGCGGCCACGGTGTTCATCGTCTGGATGCTGCGTCAGCACGCCGGACAGCGCTTGTTCTGCACGGCGCTCGCGCTGATCCTCGGCGGCGCGGTCGGCAACGTGATCGACCGCCTGCTGCACGGCCACGTGATCGACTTCCTGCAGTTCCACTGGGACTGGCTCGCACCGATCTTCCCCGGGGGCTACTTCCCGAGCTTCAACATCGCCGACGGCACGATCACCGTCGGCGCGGTGTGCCTCATCCTCGACGAGATCCTGCGCGTGCGGCGCGGCGGCTGAGCGCCGCTCAGAACCGCCAGCCGACGCCGATGCCGATCAGCACTGGGTCGATGTCGAACGAGCCGATCTTCGAGCCGCCGAGGCGAACGTCGGTGCCCAACTGCACCTTCTTGACGTCGATGTTCAAGTAGGTGTTTTTTGCGATCTCGTAGTCGGCGCCGATCTGCAGGGCGAAGCCGACGCTGCTGCTGTCGAGCTTCGGGTTGAGACCAGACACCGACGACTCCCACTTGACGCTCGAGATCCGCGTGTAGTTCACGCCCGCACCGACGTAGGGCTTGAAGGCGCCGAGACTGGTGAAGTGGTACTGCAGCGTGAGCGTCGGTGGCAGGTGCTTGAAGCTGCCGATCTTTCCGCCGACCGCGCTCGAGCTCAGTTCCTGCTTTTGCGGGTAGGTCAGGATCAGTTCGGCCGCCCACTCAGGAGTGAAGAAGTACGAGATGTCGACTTCCGGGATCCACCGGTTGTTGATGCTGAGGCCCAGGTCGGGGTTGGTCGACCCGCCATTGGAGCTGTCGAGATGCACTGCGCGCACGCGCACCAGCCACGGTTCAGCCACCGCGTCAGCGTGAGCGGCCAGTGGGGCGATGCAGCCTGCTACCGCAGCCAATGCCACCAGCTTCCGATTCAGTCCTTGCGTGTTCATGGTTTTCGTCCTGTAGTTCGGAGAACGTTCTCCGCGACAGGCATTTCAAACCCCATGAACCGCAGGGACTTTGCGGCTCGTCAAGCTTTGCACCGTTCGGCGCGACGCGCGTCAGGGCAGCAACACTCCCGATCCGGTGGTCTTGCGCGCCTCGAGATCCCGGTGCGCCTGCGCCGCCTCGGCGAGCGGGTAGCGCTGATCGATGCGGATGCGCACCTTGCCGCTGCCAACGACGGCGAAGAGTTCGTCGGCGATGCTCTGCGTGGCCTCGCGCGAGGCCAGATGAGTGAACAGCGTGGGCCGGGTCACATACACCGAGCCTTTCGCGGCCAGGGTCGAGACGCTGAACGGCGGCACGGCGCCCGACGCGCTGCCGAAACTCGCCAGCAAGCCGAAGGGGCGCAGGCAGTCGAGCGAGCGCTCCCAGGTGTCCTTGCCGATCGAGTCGTAGACCACCTTCACACCGCGCCCGCCGGTGATGTCCCTCACCCGCGCGACCACGTCGTCGCTCTGGTAGTTGATGGCATGGGTCGCGCCGTGTTCGAGCGCGAGCGCGCACTTGGCGTCCGAGCCCGCGGTGCCGATCAGCTGCAGGCCAAGCGCGCGCGCCCACTGGCACGCAATCAGGCCGACACCGCCGGCCGCGGCGTGGAACAGCACATGATCGCCAGCCTGCAGGCCACCCTGCGGCAGGGTGCGGCGCAACAGGTACTCCACGGTCATGCCCTTGAGCATCATCGCAGCGCCCTCCTCGAAGCTGATCGCATCCGGCAGCCGCACCACGTGCATCGCGGGCATGATCCGCGCCTCGCAGTAGCTGCCGGGCGGGTTGGTGGCATATGCGGCACGATCGCCCACCTTCAGGTGCGTGACGCCCGCGCCGACGGCCTCGATCACGCCGGCACCCTCCATGCCGAGCGTCAACGGCAGCGGCAATGGGTACATCCCGCTGCGCTGGTACACGTCGATGTAGTTGATCCCGCAGGCGTGGTGGCGGATGAGGATCTCGCCGGGGCCGGGCGTACCCAGCGGCAGTTCGACGAGCTTCATGGCCTCGGCGCCGCCGGGTTGATCGATACGTATGGCGCGGGTGGTGGCGGTCATGGGGAGGTTTCCTGTGGACGGTTCGCTGGCTATCGTGCCAGAAAGAGGCGTCTGGCCGATCGGGTGGCCGACGCCACGAGCGCTGACAAGCCTCGGCCAATGATTCGTGCATCGGCCGAGCGCTTCGTCGGCAGACTTCGCTACAGGCTCGACACTGCACCCTCATGAAACGCCTGCTCACCGCCCCGAACCTCGCCATCGCGACGCTGTGGTGCGACCTGCTGCGCCAGGGCGGTGTGGCCACCAGCGTGCAACAGGCCTACGCGAGCAGCATCGCCGGCCAGGTGCCCCCGGACCAGACCCTGCCCGAGCTGTGGGTCGATGACGCGGAAGACTTCGACCGAGCGCAGCGGCTGCTTCACGAACTGCGTCATCCCGTGGTTCGGCGCTGGCTGTGCCGGGGCTGCGGCGAATCGATCGACGGACCCTTCGAACAGTGCTGGAACTGCGGCGCGGCAATGCCGTGAAAAACGCGCATTTCCAGCGCACACCCCCCTGTTCGGATCAGTCAAGTCCTGCAGAAAAGTGGCGATAACCAGTCAACGTCACCACGGAGACTCCGATGACTCGCCGCACCCCCAATGTCCTGTTCGCCTGCACTGGAAACTCCGCACGCTCTGTCATGGCCGAAGCCCTGATGCGCCACCTCTCACGCGGAAGGTTCAATGCCTACTCTGCCGGTTCGCGCCCGACGGGCACGGTCAACCCCCTGGCCCTCAGCACCTTGCAGGCGCTGAGCGTTCCCAACGACGGTCTGCGCAGCAAGAACTGGAGCGAGTTCTCCGCCCCGCACGGCGTGGCGCTCGACTTCGTGTTCACCGTGTGCGACAGCGCCGCGGTCGAGAACTGCCCGGTGTGGTCGGGCACCCCGATGACCGCTCACTGGGGCGTCAGCGACCCGGCGGCGGTGCACGGCAGCGATCGTGAAAGAGCACGCGCCTTCATGACCGCCGCACTCACCCTCAAGCGCCGCATCGAACTGATGCTCGCCCTGCCGATCACCAGCCTGGATCGCATGTCGATGAGCCGCCAGCTGCAAGACATCGGCAAGTCGGTCAGCACCGATACCGCCTCGCAGGGCGCCCCCGTGGCTGCCTGACAACGACGACCCAGGGCCAAAGGCGAGCCGGTTGCCCGGCATCAGACTATCGGCATATCATATAAATGGTATGCACTGTTTGATGAAAGGCTCGCCATGAACACCACCACCCCCGTCGACGCGGTTTCCGAAGAAGCCGCCACGCCAGTCACTGCCTCCAAGCCAGAGGCCTCCGTGAAGCCTGCCAAGCCTGCAAAGGCGGCCACCGCAGCCAAGGCAACGGCCAAGCCTTCGAATGCAGCCGAGAAGGCCGCTCCGGTCAAGGCTTCGAAAACCCCCGCGCCCGCCAAGGTGACCAAGGCGGCGAAACCCGCCAAGCCCCCCAAGGCGCCCAAGCAGGCCAAGGCTTCTAAGCCCGCAAAGAGTGCTCCCGCGCCGGCACCCGCTGCAACCGCCCCGAAGGCTCCGGCCTCGAGCGATGCCGCCAAGTCGGCCAAGGCCAGAAACAAGCTGGTACGCGACAGCTTCACCATGCCGCAGGTCGACTTCGCACTCATCGATGCGCTCAAGCAGCGGGCCCTGAACTTCCGCCACTCGGCAAAGAAAGGCGAGTTGCTCCGCGCCGGTTTGCAGGTGCTTGCGACGCTGCCGGACGCCGAGCTGAAATCCGCTCTGGAGCGGATCACCTCGTTGAAGCCAGGTCGTCCGAAGAAGGTCGACTGACCCCCAGGGTGCGCGCCGCGTCGATGCGGCGTCAGCCCCTGGGCTGGCGGGCGAGCAGTCCGATCCCCGCCAGCACCAGCGCAGTACCCAGCAGCAGCCAGGCGGTGACTGGCTCGCCCAGCAGCAACACACTCATCGCGAGCGTCGACAACGGGCCGATCATTCCAGTCTGCGCGACCAGCGGGGCACCGATGCGTTCGATGGCGAGCATCACCATCACGACCGGCGCGAAGGTGCACAGCGTCGCGTTCAACACCGACAGCCCGATCACCTCGGGTGCCACTGCCAGCGCACTCCAGGGGCGCAGCACCGCGAACTGCACGATGCACAGCGCGCACGCCACCAGGCTCGCCAGCCCGGTCAGCCGCAGTGCACCGATGCGCCGAACTTCCTCTCCGCTGTAGACCAGATACAGCGCATAGCTGATCGCGCTGCCGAAGACCAGCACCGCGCCGAGCAGTGCGTTCGGCCCTGCATGGGTGATCTCGTGCCCGAAGACCACGAGCACCCCGAGATAGCTCACCGCCAGCGCCACCAGCTGCCCGGGAACGATTCGTCGGCCGAACGCGATGGCACCGATGGCCAGCACCAGCGTCGGGTTGAGGTACAGGATCAGCCGCTCGAGGCTGGCGCTGACGTACTGCAGGCCGATGAAATCGAGCGTGCTCGCGAGGTAGTAGCCGGTGAATCCGAGCCCGGCGATCAGCACCCAGTCGCGCCGCGCGAGCGGCTCCCGGCCCCGACTGGCCCACAGCGCCAGCAGCGCAAAGAGCGGCAGGGCGAACAGCATGCGGTAGGCGACCAGCGTGATCGCGTCGACGCCGTGACGGTAGGCGAGCTTGGCGATGATGGCCTTGCCCGAGAAGCCGATCGCGCCGGCCGATGCCAGCAACAGCCCCGGCCACAACGCAGCCGACGCTGCGACAGACGGTGCCCACGCATGCGAGAGATCCGACGCCCCTGCATGTTCGGCAGCGCCTGCCGCGACGTCTGACGAACTCGCGTCTGGCGCGGCGTCAGACGAGTCATGCGGCGCCTGGGTCAGGACGTCGCCGGCGTCATCGGCGATCGACGCCTCGGGTCGTTCGCCGCGTCTCAACTCGCCGCGACCAGGCCGTCGCGGCGTGAATCGCTGGCCCCCGCATAACCATCGGTCGACGGGTCGCCCAGTCGCCAGATGAACTGGCCGGCGCCGTAGTCCTGGTAGGCGTCCTGAAAGGACTCGATGCGGTGGCCGAGATCTGCCAGGCCACGCTGCGTGGCCTCGGGCATCGCAGTTTCGACATTGATCTCGAGGCCGCTGTTGAATCGCCAGCGTGGTGCGTCGCACGCGGCCTGCGGCGACTGGCGGTGATCGAGCATCCGGCTGAGCGTTTGCAGGTGGCCTTGCGGCTGCATGTTGCCGCCCATCACACCGAAGCTCATCTGCGGAGCGCCATCGGCGCGCATCAGGAAGCCGGGGATGATGGTGTGGAAAGGCCGCTTTCCCGGCGCGACGACGTTTGGGCTGCGCGCATCGAGACGGAAGCCGTGGCCGCGGTTCTGCATCGACAAACCGTAGCCCGGCACGACGACACCAGAGCCGAAGCCCATGTAGTTGCTCTGGATGAAGCTGACCATCATCCCGCGCTCGTCGGCCGCGGTGAGGTAGATCGTGCCGCCTCGGCGGTGCGGGTCGTTCGGCGTTCCGGCTTCGAAGGCCTGCGCGCGGTCGCGGCGGATGAGCGCGGCGCGCGAGGCGAGGTAGGCGTCGTCGAGCAATTCATCGGCGCTGACCGTCATGCCCACTGGATCGGCCACGTATCGATACACGTCCGCGAAGGCGAGCTTCATGGCCTCGATCAGCAGGTGCTGTGACTCGACGCCGTCGGGGTCCAGCCCGGCGAGGTCGAACTTCTCGGCGACGCCCAAAGCGATCAGCGCGGCGATGCCTTGGCCGTTAGGCGGGATCTCGTGCAGGACATGGTCGCGGTAGCGGCGGGCGATGGGCGTGACCCATTCGGGTGTGTAGCCCGCGAAGTCGGCGACGGTGACTGAGCCGCCGTTGGCTGCGGCATGCCTTGCCATGGCTTCGGCCAGTTCGCCGCCGTAGTAGGCCGCGCCGCGCGATTCGGCGATCAGCCGCAGCGACCGGGCCGCCGCCGGAAAGCAGAAGCGCTCGCCGACCGCGGGCGCCCGGCCGTTCGGCATGAAGGCCTCGGCGAAGCCGGGCTGCGACGCGAGTTGCGGCGCCGCGGCGGCCCACTTCTGCTGAACGATCGGTGGCACCGCGTAGCCACGCTCGGCAATCTCGATCGCAGGCGCCATCAGGTCGGCGAAAGGCAGTCGCCCCAGCCGCTCGCTCAAGGCGACCCAGCTCGCGACCGCCCCCGGCACGGTGACGCTGTCCCAGCCGCGCATCGGCGGCGCCGTCGACCCCTCGCCGTAGCGCGAACGGAAGTACGCCGGCGTCCAGGCTTCGGGGGCGCGGCCGGACGCGTTGAGTCCGTGCAGGCGTTCGCCGTCCCAGACGATCGCGAAAGCATCCGACCCCAGGCCGTTGCTGACCGGCTCGACGATGGTCATCGCCGCCGCCGTCGCGATGGCGGCATCGACCGCGTTGCCGCCTTGCTGCAGCACACGCAAGCCAGCCTGCGCTGCGAGCGGGTGCGAGGTGGCAACAACGTTGCGTCCGAAGACGGGCTGGCGCTGGCTCGGATAGCCCTTGCCCCAATCGAATGGCGACGTCATGCGGCTCCTTTGCTCGACTGCTTCATTCCCACACCGGCGTCGCGCTCAACACCTCTTGCAGTGTGGTCTGGCCTTCGGCCACCTTCATGGCGCCGGCCAGCCGCAGCGGGCGCATTCCATCCTGAGTCGCCTGCTGGCGCAGCTTGTCGACATCGGGCACCGGGGTGATGCAATGGCGCGCTGCGTCGGTGACCGACAGCAGTTCATACAACCCGCTGCGCCCGCGGAAGCCCGTCATGCGGCATTCGAGGCAGCCCACCGGGCGGTACGGTCGCGCCTTGCCCTGCATCCGCCACGGCTTGACGAAGTCGGCCAGATCCTCCGCAGTGAGCGATTCATCCGGCTGCTTGCACGCCACGCACAGCGTTCGCACCAGACGCTGCGCCAGCACGCCGATGACCGTCGCGCCGATCAGGTACGGCGGCACGCCGAGATCGACCAGCCGCGTGATCGCCGACGCCGCGTCGTTGGTGTGCAGCGTGCTGAACACCAGGTGCCCGGTGAGCGCCGCCTGGATCGCCATTTCGGCGGTTTCCAGGTCGCGCACCTCGCCGACCATGATGATGTCCGGATCCTGCCGCATCAGCGCGCGCACGCCCTCGGCAAAACCGAAATCGAGCCCCGGCTGCACCTGCGTCTGATTGAACGCGGGCTGGATCATCTCGATCGGGTCTTCGATGGTGCAGACGTTGACCTCCTCTGTCGCCAGGCGCCGCAGCGTCGAATACAGCGTGCTCGTCTTGCCCGAGCCGGTTGGCCCGGTCACCAGCACGATGCCGTTCGGCCGCGCCACCATCGCCTCCCAGCGCTTGGCGTCGTGGCTGCCGAAGCCGAGTGCGTCGAGCGTCTTGACGGAGGTATCGGGGTCGAAGATGCGCATGACCATCTTCTCGCCGAAGGCCGTGGGCAGCGTCGACAGGCGCATCTCGACCTCGTCGCCCTGCGGGTTGCGCGTCTTGATGCGGCCGTCGAGCGGGCGGCGCTTCTCGATCACGTCCATGCGACCGAGCAGCTTCACGCGGGCGATCATCGCGCTCATCACGCCTGGCGGCAGCTGGTAGACGGTGTGCATCACACCGTCGATGCGAAAGCGGATCGCGCTCAGGTCGCGGCGCGGCTCGAGGTGGATGTCCGAGGCGCGCTGGTCGAAGGCGTACTGCCACAGCCAGTCGACCACCTGCACCACGCCCTGATCGTTGGCGTCGAGCTGGCGGTTGCTGCGGCCGAGTTCGACCAGCTGCTCGAAGCTCGCGATCGCGGAGGTCTCGCCGTTCTTGATCGCCGCGCGCACCGAGCGCGACAACGTGTAGAACTCGGTCGTGTACTTCTGCAGCTCGACCGGGCTCGCGACCACCAGCTTCAGCGGCTTGCGGGTATGCGCCTCGATCTCGGGCACCCAGCCGATGTCGTACGGCTCGCAGGTGGCCACGGTGATGTCGTGCAGCCCGAACTGCAGCGGCAGCGCGAGGCGTCGCTCGGCGTAATTGATCGACATCACGTCGGCCACGCGGCCGACGTCGACCTTGAGCGGGTCGATGCGCAGGTAGGGCAGGCCGCAGCGTCCGGCAAGCCAGCGGGTGAGGGCCTCGGTGTCGAGCGGCTTGCCGGCTTCGGCGCCTTCGACACGGACGCCCGCAGAGCACACCAGCCCGGCGGCTCCCAGGCGAACCAGCGGGTGCTGCGAACTTTGCGTCGAGCCGAAGCGCTTGACGGTGACCTCGGCGTCGTCTGCCGAGACCAGGCCATCCTCGCGCAACCAGCCGAGCAGCTGTCGCCAGTCGAGTCGTCCCGCGGGCACCGGCCGTGCGCTGCTCGACTTGGCCGAGACGCCGGAGCCGGGTCCGGTCGCCGCAGGCGTCGAAGACGCGGCATCGGGTACGGCGGTCGGTCGGGCGGCAGCGTTCATGGGGGCGGCACCTCGGGCAGTGGCTGAACTCGGGCGCGCAGCATCTTGAGCCATTTTCGCGCCGGCAATCCGAACGCCTCTTCGATGTGATCGGCGCGCGCGGCCATTTCTTCAATCGAAGGCCACGGCGCGGTCTTGACGGCGACGACGATGGTGTTGCCCTCGCGGGTCGGGCGCAGGCTGCGCACCTGTGCCGCGCCAAACGCCGCGGCGATGCGTTCGGCGCTGCGCTCGAAACTGGCATCACGGCCGAACAGATTGACCGTCATCACACCGCCCGGCGTCAGCAAGCGGCAGCAGTCGGCGTAGAACGCGTCGCTGTCGAGCACGGGGCTCGCGGCGTCGTGGTCGTACAGGTCGACGCACAGCACGTCGACACTGGCTGCGCGAGACTCGTCGGCTGCCCATGCGCCCGCGTCGGCCTCGACCACCTTCAGCCGTCGACCCGGTGCCAGCTGAAAGTACGCCCTGCACACGCCGATCACCGTCGGGTTGAGTTCGACCGCGGTGGTGCGCATGCGCAGCACGCCGTGGCAGAAGCGGGTGATCGATCCGGCGCCCAGACCGAGCTGCACCGCGTGATCGGATTCCAGCGTTTCGGCGGGACGCAGCAGCAGCCAGACCATCATCCGCTGCACGTACTCGAGCTCGATGGCCAGCGGCTTGCGGATGCGCATCGCCCCCTGGACCCAGGGCGTGCCGAGATGCAGGTAGCGAACGCCGTCGGCCTCGGAGACCGTTGCCGGTGCCAGGTCGAGGTCGGGGTCGATGTCGTCCTCGGCAGGGCGGCGCTTCATCCGGCGTGAGCCCCTGAGACCACCGGCGCTTCGGCGGCTTGCAGCGCAGCGAGCTTCGGCAGCGCTCGCAGCACGTTGGCCCCGGTGGTTGCGGCGATCACATCGAGCGGCTCGCCGCGCAGATCCGCCAGCGTTTGCGCGATGCGCGGCAGTTGGGCCGGCTCATTGGGTGCGCCGGGACCCCGTTCGGCGCGGTCGGCAGCGGTGCGGTAGAGCCACTGCGGCGGGATGTCCGGGGCGTCGGTCTCGAGCACGATGGCCTCTTGCGGCAAGGTCTGCGCCAGCCGGCGCAACTGCAGCGCGCGCTCGAAGGTCATCGCCCCACCGAAGCCGAGCTTGAAGCCGAGATCGATGAACGCCTGCGCCTGCTGCACGCTGCCATTGAAGGCATGGGCAATCCCGCCGACCCCTGGCGTGAGCCGCAGGTGCTTGAGCAGCGCGTCTGCAGATCGACGCACATGCAGGATCACCGGCAGCCCGAAGCGCTCAGCCAGAGCCAGCTGGTGCGCGTAGAAGCGCTCCTGCCGCTCGCGGTCCAGCCCCGGAACGAAGTGGTCGATGCCGATCTCGCCGACGGCCACCAGTCGAGGGTCGCTGCGGTGGCGAGCAAGCGCCTGTTCGACGAGGTCGAGATCGCCGTCCTGCGCCCTGTCGGTGTACAGCGGATGGATGCCGAGCGCATAGACCAGGTCGTGCGTGTGCGCGAGCGTGCGCACCGCATCGAAGTTCGCCACCTCGACGGCGGGAATGACGATCGCGTTCACCCCGGCCGCTCGTGCCCGCGCGACCACCTGCGCGGTGCCATCCATGAACTCGGGCGCGTCGAGGTGGCAGTGGCTGTCGATCCAGGGCATCGCCCGATGATGCCTCGCGCGGCTTCGACCACGCCGCCAGACGCTCTTCGGGCGCCCCCATGCGACGAAGGGACTCCGCCATCGCCGCACAGCGGTCCGCCGTGATACGGTTCGGCGCCGGAGGGATCGGCAGTTCGACCCGTCACTGCGTTCCAGGGGTTTACACATGAAAAGGGCTCCGCTCTACAGCCGCTCACGCAAGCCGGGCGAAGGTTCGGCCGTGCGACGTCCGACTGATGCGGCAGCGTCCGCAGCGGGCGCCTCAGCGCCAGGGCCCTCTTCCACAACATACGTCTCGGCGCCCGTGCCAACCTCGCCCCCGCCCACCTCAGCGCCCGGCCCGGCAGCGAAAGCCGCCCCAGTGACCCGCTGGCCACGCACCCGCGCCTTCTTGCGCCACAACGACCGGCCGCTGTGGGCGCTGGGCGGTGCGATGCTGGTCGCAGCCGCCATGCTCTGGCAGCAACACAGCACGCCGGGCGCCCGCGGCCTGACGCAGCGCGATATCGATAGCGCGGTGCGCACCAGCCTCGAGAAGCAACCTGCCCCCTCACCTTGGGCCGGGGCCTACGCGACCATCCGGCCGTCGATCGTCCGTGTCATCGGTTCCGACAGCGACACCGACCTGCCCGAGGGCCACCCGCCGGTCGATATGGGCAACAACGACATCGCCGAAGTGCACCGCTCGACCGGCACGGGCGTTGTCATCATCGACAACGGCACGATCCTCACCAACCTGCATGTGGTGACCGGATCGAAGCGGCTGAAGGTGGTGTTCTCTGATGGGATGGAGTCGGATGCCATCGTCGTGAGCACCCAACCCGAGAACGACCTCGCCGTGCTGCGCGCGCGCCGCATCCCCGACGACCTGGTGCCAGCCACGCTCAGTTCGACCTCGCAGCTGCAGCCCGGCGACGAAGTGCTGGCGGTCGGTTTCCCGTTCGGCATCGGGCCCTCGGCGACGGGCGGTATCGTGTCCGGACTCAAGCGCCAGTTCCAGCCCAACGAGGACGGCAAGCGCCTGACCAACCTGATCCAGTTCGACGCGGCGGCCAATCCCGGCAACTCGGGCGGACCGCTGGTGACCATGGACGGCAGCGTGGTCGGCATCGTCACTGCCATCCTGAACCCGACCGATGCCGGCACCTTCATCGGCATCGGCTTCGCGGTGCCGATCGAGAACGCTGCCGGCGCGGCCGGCATGCCGCCTTTCTGAGCGATTCCCGCTTTCACTCCACGCCTCATCCGGAACCACCGCCCATGGACGCCTTCGACACCCCCCAGGCCACCGCCAACCTCATGGAACGCGTGCTCTACGAGGTCAAGCGCGTCGTCGTGGGGCAGGACAAGTTTCTCGAGCGGGTGATGGTCGCGATGCTCGCGCAGGGCCACCTGCTCGTCGAAGGCGTGCCCGGGCTCGCCAAGACGATCACCATCAAGACGCTCGCCACCACGCTGCGGGGCAGCTTCAAGCGCATCCAGTTCACGCCCGATCTGGTGCCGGCCGACCTGGTGGGCACGCGCGTCTACAACCAGAAGACCAGCGAATTCAGCACCGCGCTCGGGCCGGTGTTCGCCAACCTGCTGCTCGCCGACGAGATCAACCGCGCCCCGGCCAAGGTGCAGAGCGCGCTGCTCGAAGTGATGCAGGAGCGCCAGGTCACCATCGCCGGCGAGACGCACAAGGTGCCCTCGCCCTTTCTGGTGATGGCCACGCAGAACCCGATCGAGACCGAGGGCACCTACCCGCTGCCCGAGGCGCAGGTCGACCGCTTCATGATGAAGGTGCTGGTCGGCTACCCGAGCGAGGAAGAAGAGTTCGTGATCGTCGAGCGTGTCACCGGCGACCCGGTGCAGGTGACCCCCGTGGCCAGCACCACGCAGCTGGCCGAACTGCAGCGCGAGTGCCGCAAGGTCTACGTCGATCCGTCGCTCATCACCTACGCGGTGAAGCTCGTCGGCGCGACGCGCGACCCGGCCCGGCACGGGCTGCCCGATCTGGCCAAGCACCTGAGCTTCGGCGCGAGCCCGCGAGCGACCATCGGCCTGATCGAGGCGGCCCGTGCGATGGCGATGCTGCGCGGTCGCACCTATGTGCTGCCCGACGACGTCAGCGACCTCGTGCCCGACGTGCTGCGCCACCGACTCGCGCTGAGCTACGAGGCGCTGGCCGACGACCTGACGGCCGACTCGATCATCGAACGCATCGTCGCGAAGGTGCCCAAGCCCGACAAGCCGATGGCGCACCCGTCATCGCCGTCTGGCGCCTGACACGCAACGATCCACCAGTCGCCCACGCTTTCTCATCGCATGGCCACCCCCGCTTTCGCTCAGACGACCCCGAGCGCTGTGCCCGGTTCTTCGGACACGACCGACGCCCTGCTGCGCCGGCTCGAGTGGACCGTCATCCGCCGCCTCGACGGTCTGCTGCAGGGCGACTACCGCACGCTGATGCGCGGCGCCGGGTTCGATCTGGCCGACCTGCGCGAGTACCAGCACCACGACGACGTGCGCCACATCGACTGGAACGTCACCGCGCGCCTGCAGGTGCCGCACGTGCGCCAGTTCACCGAGGACCGCGAACTGACCGCGTGGTTTGTTCTCGACCTGAGCGCGAGCCTCGATTTCGGCAGCGTCGGAACCATCGATGACCGCGGGCGCGAGGTCTGGCGCACCAAGCGCGACGTGTCGGCCGAATTCACCGGCGTGATGGCGCGGCTGCTCACCCGCCACGGCAACCGCGTCGGCGCGCTGATGTGGGGCAACGCGGTCGACGTGCAACTGCCGCCACGCACCGGCCGCATGCATGTGCTGCACCTGATGCAGAAGATGCGTGCGCACCGCGCGCCGGCCGCGCACGCCGAAACCCAGTTGCGCGACCTGCTCGCCGCGGCCGACCAGCGCATCCGCCGCCGGTCGATGGTGTTCGTGGTCTCGGACTTCATCAGCCAGCCCGGCTGGGGCGATGCGATGGCGCGCCTGGCGCAACGCCACGATGTGCTCGCGGTGCGCCTGCACGACCCCGCCGAAAGCGATCTGCCCGACGTCGGCCTGATGACGCTCCAGGACGCCGAAACCGGCGAACAGCTGTTCGTCGACACCCACGACCCGGCCTTCCGCCGCAGGCTTGCCGCCGCGGCCGAAGCGCGTGAAGATCAACTCATGAATGAACTGCAGCGTGCCGGCGTGGATGCGCTCGAAATCGCCACCGACGATGATCTGGCGGATTGCGTGATGCGCTGCGCAGACCTGCGCCGTCAGCGCCGCCGCGCCGGTGTGGCCAGCGCCCTGCCTACTCATCTTCTGGCGCCGGCGGGTGCCGCCGGCACCGTGAAAGCACCCACCGCGGGGGCAACGCCATGACTTTCCTCTGGCCCGAGTTGCTCTTGCTGCTGGTGCTGCTGCCGCTGCTGGTGCTGCTCTACCTGTGGTTGCAAAGGCGCCGCAAGAAGACGACCCTGCGCCTGGCGAGCCTGTCGCTGGTGCGGCAGGCTGCGGCCGGCACGCCGGGCTGGCGCCGCCACCTGCCGCCGCTGCTGATGCTGCTGGCCTTTGCGGCGCTGCTGATCGCACTGGCGCGGCCGGTGGCCACCATCAAGCTGCCGAGCACGCAGGAAACCATCATCCTCGCGATGGACGTGTCGGGCAGCATGCGCGCCGCCGACGTCTTGCCCAACCGCCTCGTCGCCGCGCAGGAGGCGGCCAAGGCCTTCGTGACCGAGTTGCCGCGCGCTGTGCGGGTGGGCGTGGTGTCCTTCGCCGGCACCGCCGCGGTGGTGCAGCCGCCCACCAGCAACCGGGCCGACGTGATCGCGGCCATCGACCGCTTTCAATTGCAGCGCGGCACCGCCATCGGCAGCGGCATCGTGCTGTCGCTGGCGACGCTGTTTCCGGATGCAGGCATCGACCTGTCGCAGATCACTGGCGCGCGGGCAATGCCCCCGGCGACGCCACAGGGCGGATCGCCCGCTGCCTCACCTGGTGAATTGCTGGGCGCAGGCAAGGTCGACAGGTCAGCCCCCGACTTCACCCCGGTGCAGCCGGGCAGCTATGGCTCGGGAGCGATCATCCTGCTCACCGACGGGCAGCGCACCGTCGGGCCCGACCCGATCGAGTCGGCGCGCATGGCGGCCGACCGGGGCGTTCGGGTGTATTCGGTGGGCATCGGCACCAAGGACGGCGAGACCATCGGCTTCGAGGGCTGGACGATGCGCGTGAAGCTCGACGAGGAAACCCTCAAGAGCATCAGCACGATGACGCTGGGCGAATACTTCTACGCCGGCACCGCCGAAGACCTGAAGAAGGTCTATCAGTCGCTGAGCGCCCGGCTGGTCGTCGAGCAGAAGGAAACCGAGGTCAGCGCCTTGTTTGCCGGCGCTGGCGCCCTGCTGGTGCTGCTGTCCGCCGGGCTGTCGGTGGCGTGGTTCGGCCGGGTGGCATGAACGCAGCACCGCTCGGCTGAACTTGAAGGCACGTTCGCGAACAAGCCACGTCACCCACCCATTCAACGACAAAGACCGCCGATGTCCGAGAACACCTTCACCCTCTACGTCGACCGCGCCTTCGTCAGCCCGTACGCCCTGTCGGCCTTCGTGGCGCTCGAAGAAAAGGGCGTGCCCTTCGAGATGCGCCCGCTCGACCTGGCGGCGGGCGAACACCGCCAAGGCGAGTTCCGCGAACGCTCGCCCACCGGCCGCATCCCAGCGCTGTCGCACGGCGACTTCCACCTCAGCGAATCGTCGGCCATCGACGAGTACCTGGAAGACCTGCTGCCGCCGCCGCATCCGCTGCTGTACCCGCAGCACATCGCCGATCGTGCCCGCGCGCGAGAAATTCAGGCGTGGCTGCGCAGCGACCTGATGCCCATCCGCGAAGAGCGCCCGACCACCGTCATCTTCACGGCACCGAGCGACCAGCCGCTGTCGGGCCGGGCCCTCTCTGCCGCCGACCGGCTCTACACCGCGGCCAGCCAGTGGCTAGGCCACGGTGCGCTCAACCTGTTTGGCGAGTGGTCCATCGCCGACACCGACCTCGCGCTGATGCTCCAGCGCCTGCTCGTCAACGGCGACGCCGTGCCCGACTCGCTCGCCCACTACGCCCGCCACCAGTGGCTGCGCCCGTCGGTGCAGCGCTGGATTGCCTTGCCGAGGGGGTGAGGGGCGCGACGCGGGACTATGTTCAGCAACAGGTTCCATCGTCGGGTTGTTGTGACGCGACACGCTGAGCAGCGGATGCAGGAAAGAGGTGTCTCTGCTGCTTTGCTGCTTCAGGTGATTGAGACGGGGCATATCCGTCACAGTGACGCGGATCGGCTCTGGGTATGGATGGACGTCGAGGGACGCGATGACAATCTGATCTGTGCCGTACTGGTCTTGGAAGATGCTTTGATCGTCAAGACCGTCATGCACCACTGGGAGTTGATGCCATGAAGACAACATACTTCGACGACGACGACACCCTCGTCATTCGCCTCTCGGATAAGCCCATCGCGCGCGAAGTCTCGCAAGACTGGCGCACCCACGTGAGCTATGCAGCCGACGGGACGGTCGTCGAGACGGTGATTCTCGAAGCTCGGGAATGTGGGGCGTGGCCACTGCAAGTGGAGCACCGGCACGCGGCCTGAGTGGCAAGCGCGTGCTGGATTCGTCGCTCGATCCAGTACGTTGGGCGTCCAATGGCTTCAGCGCCTCACGAACTTGGTCGGCGATGGCTTGGGATCATCCTGGTCGCCCAGTGAGGCGCTCGGTCTGCTTCGCCCCTACCCGACCACCCTGCCCGCTCGCAGCCTGAGCACCCGGTCGCAGCGCGCGGCGAGTGATTCGTCGTGCGTGACCAGCACGAAGGCCATGCGGCGTTCACGAGCAAGGCCGAGCATCAGGTCGAAGACGCCGTCGGCGGTCTCGCGGTCGAGGTTGCCGGTGGGCTCGTCGGCGAGCACGCAGGCGGGCCGGCCGACCAGTGCGCGGGCGATCGCCACGCGCTGGCGCTCACCGCCCGACAGCTCCGACGGCCGGTGGTTCAGACGATGCGCCAGACCAACTTGACCGAGCACCTCGGCGGCCGTCGCGCGCGCCTGGGCCTGGGGCTGCCTGCGAATGCGCAGCGGCATGGCGACGTTGTCGACGGCAGTGAATTCGGGCAGCAGATGGTGAAACTGGTAGACGAAGCCGAGGTGCCGGTTGCGCCACTCGCCCTGTTCCTGCAACTTCATGCGCTGCAGATCGCGGCCCATGAGCCACACCTCGCCGCTGGTTGGCGCATCGAGCCCGCCCATCTGGTGCAGCAGCGTGCTCTTGCCTGAACCCGAGGCGCCGACGATGGCCACCGTCTCACCAGCGGCGATGGCGAGGTCGATGCCCTGCAGCACCGCCACGTCGAGCGGCCCCTCGTGGAAGCGCTTGTGCAGGTCGACGGTGCGGATGACGGCGTCGCCCGCATTGGCCATCGCCAGTGGCGCCTCACTCATAGCGCAGCGCCTCGGCCGGCTGCACCCGGCTCGCGCGCCAGCTGGGGTAGATCGTCGCGAGGAAAGCCAGCACCAGCGAGGTGACGACGATCGGCACGATGTCGGCGCTTTGCGGGTCGCTGGGCATGCGGCTGATGAGGTAGATGCTCCCGGGCAGGAAGCTCATCTGGAGTGCGCGCTCGATGGCCGGCACGATGATGTCGATGTTGAACGCGACCATCAGGCCCAGCACCGTGCCCGCGAGCGTGCCGATGATCCCCGAGGCGGCGCCCTGCACCATGAAGATCGCCATGATGGATCGCGGGCTGGCGCCGAGCGTGCGCAGGATGGCGATGTCGGCCTGCTTGTCGGTGACCGTCATGACGAGCGTCGACACCAGGTTGAACGCCGCCACTGCCACGATGAGCGTGAGGATGATGAACATCAGGCGCTTCTCGATCTGCACCGCCTGAAACCAGTTTCGGTTGGTGCGCGTCCAGTCGCTCAGGCGCACCGGTGGGCCGAGGCGGATCTGCAGTTCGTCGGCCACGGTGCGTGCCTCTTGAGCGTCCTTCAGTCGCAGCTGCACACCGGTCGGCCCGGCCACGCGAAACAGCTTGGCCGCGTCGTCGACGTGGATGAGCGCGAGGCCGTTGTCGTAGTCGTAGTGGCCGGCGTCGAAGGTGCCCACCAGCGTGAACTGCTTGAGCCGCGGCACCACACCGGCCGGCGTGATCTGCCCGCCCGGCGCGACGATGGTGACCTTGTCGCCCACCTGCACGCCCAGGTTGCGCGCGAGTTCGCCGCCCAGAACGATGCCCCAGGCCCCCGGCACCAGCTTGGCGAGCGTGGTGTCGCGCAGCTTGGCGGCCAGATCGGTGACGGTGGCCTCGTCGACCGGTGAGATGCCGCGCACCACCGCGCCGCGCATGTCTTCGCCGCGTGCGATGAGGGCCTGCGCGGCGATGAAAGGCGCCGCGCCGATCACCTGCGGGTTGACGCGCGCCTGCGTCGCCGTGGCCTGCCAGTCTTCGAGCGCTTCGCCTTGCGACTGCACGATCTCGACATGCGAGATCACCGACAGCATGCGGTCGCGCACTTCCTTCTGGAAGCCGTTCATCACCGACAGCACGATGATGAGTGCCGCCACCCCGAGCGCGATGCCGAGCATCGAGACGCCGGAGATGAACGAGATGAAGCCATTGCGCCGCCCGGTTAGGCCCGCCCGTGTGTAGCGCCAGCCGATCTGCAGTTCGTAGGGGGCGGTCATTGCGCAAAGATGCTACAGGAGCGACCCCGATAATTTGAGTGATGCACCTGCTGATCCCGCACGCGAGCGCCCTGTCAC
>VYKX01000015.1_pt1 | contig 94655 bp, 90 predicted proteins | sample 5114471 | NCBI WGS metagenome assembly VYKX01 (sample SAMN12291785, study PRJNA351875) | freshwater metagenome | isolation source: freshwater lake | place: USA: Michigan, Gull Lake | collected 2013-08-08
AGACGCCGTTGAGTCGGGTGATCTCGGCCGCGCGGCGTGCCTTCAGGCGATCCCAGTCGAAGCGAGGCGGATCGAGATCCCAGCCGAATCCGCTGGCCTGCTCGATCAGCTCACCGTGATGCGCCGCAAAGCTGTAGAGCTTCTTCGGAATGCAGCCGACGTTGACGCAGGTACCGCCGAGCGCGCCGCCCTCGACGACGATGACCCGCGCGCCGCGCTGCGCCGCCATGCGGGCAGCACGCACACCGCCGCTGCCGGCGCCGATCACGAGCAGATCGCAATCGGGATTCAATGCAGGCATCTCGGGGCTAGGACTTGGGGTCGGTGGGCTGATCGGCATGGAGGGCGCAAGCGTCGAGGGGTGGGTCGAAGGCCGGATCATCACGCACGGGCGCGAAACCCATCAGCGCACGCAGATCGTCGAGCGTGTTCGCTTCGTGCAGCGGTTTATCGCTGCGGATGCGCAGCATGCGCGGAAAGCGCACCGCGATGCCACTCTTGTGGCGTGGGCTCGCGTTGATGCCCTCGAAGCCCAGTTCGAAGACCATCGTCGGACGCACGCTGCGCACCGGACCGAACTTCTCGAGCGTGGTCTGGCGGATCGTGCGATCGACGTCGCGGAACTCGGCATCGGTCAAGCCGCCATACGCCTTCGCGAAGGCAACGAGTTGCAGGGCGCCCGGCTGCGCCGGTAGGCGCGCCGCGATGGCATCGACCACGGCCTGGGCTTCAGCCTCATCACGCGGCGGCCGGTTCCAGACGGCAAAGGTGTAGTCGGTGTAGACGCTCGCACGCCGCCCGTGTCCGGCCTGGGCATAGATCAGCACCGCATCAGCGGTGAGCGGGTCGACTTTCCACTTCCACCAGGCGCCGGCCTTGGCACCGGCAGCGGCTGATCCCGCGGGCATCGCCTGCTTGCGCCGTCCGGCGCCGTAGACCGCCGCGTGGTGCTTGAGCATGAAGCCCTCTGCACCGCGGGAGCGCGACTGCTCACGCAAGGCGGCCAGCTCGTCCCAGCTGCCGTGCAACAGTGGTGACAGACGCAGGGGTTCGGCATCAGGTGTTTGGGCGATCTGCTGCGCCAGGCGCTCGAGCAGTTCGCGGCGTTCGCGCTGCGGCATGTCACGGCGGTCGACACTGTCCAACTCAAGAACGTCGTACGCCAGAAAGGTCACTGGCGCGTCGGCGAGGATCTTCTTCGTCAGGTTCTTGCGGCCGATGCGCTGCTGCAGCAGGTTGAAGGCGGCGGGTCGATCGCTGCCTCGCTGCCACACGAGGATCTCGCCATCGAGCACGGTGCCGTCGGGCCAGTGGCCTGCAAGGGAAGTGATCTCGGGGAAGCGCTCGGTCATCAGCTCTTCGCCGCGCGACCAGATCCATGCCTGCCCGGCGCGACGCACCACCTGCGCGCGGATGCCGTCGACCTTCCATTCGACCAGCCAGTCGTCCGACAGACCCAGCGCACCATCGAAGTCGGACAACGGCACATCGATCGGGTGGGCGAGGAAGAACGGGTACGGCTGCCCGGCGTCTGCTCCTGCCACGGGCTCCTTCGACACGAGCCGGGAATAGGCGGCCGCATCGGGACGGTGTGTCTTGTCGGTGTAGCCCATCATGCGCTGGGCGACCACCTTGGCGTCGAGCCCCGCCACCGCCGCGAGCGCGCGCTGCACCAGCAGCTTGCTCACGCCCACCCGGAAGCCGCCGCCGATGAGCTTGGTCAGCAGAAAGCGGCCGTCGGCGTCGAGTTCGTCCCAATAGCTCGCGATGCGCTGCGCCTGCTCGTCGGGCGAGGCGTCGCGCAGCAGAAGAAGGCGCTGCTCGATCCACTCGGCGAGTCCGAGTGAGCTGCGCTGCGACGCCGGTGGCAGCACGTGGGCGATCGTCTCGGCCAGGTCGCCCACCGCCTGGTAACACTCCTCGAACAGCCAGTCGTCGATGCCCGCACGCGCACACGCCAGCGACCGCAGCACACCGGTAGACACCACCTGTCGCGGCTTGCCCCCCGACAGGAAGTACACCGCCCACGCTGCATCGCCAGCGGGAGACATGGCGAAGTAGCGCTCGAGCGCATCGACCTTGGCGGCGGTCGAGGTGCTGGCATCGAGCGATTGGTAGAGGCTGATGAAGGACTGCATCGCCGACGAGGATTCAGTCGGCAGGCACGTCGGCCCGCGGCTCGATCGTCTGTCCACTCGGAGCAGACTCGATCTCGCCCGATGCCTCGTCTCGATCGCCGTACTCGGTTCTGAACGCGCCGGCTTGCAAACCCTGCTGCTCGAGCCATCGCACCATCACCGCCTCGTAGCCGTGGGTGACGATGACGCGCTCGGCGCCAGTGGCGGCGATGGCGCGCTGCAGTCCCGGCCAATCGGCGTGATCGCTCAGCACGAAGCCACGGTCGACTGCACGGCGGCGCCGCGCGCCACGCAACTGCATCCAGCCGCTGGCGAAGGCCTCGCTCGCCTCGGCGCCATCGACGGTGAACGCCTTGGCCCAGCTGCTGCCCTGAACCGACGGCGGGCCGACTGCGATGGCGCGGCGCAGACTCGACTTGTCGGCAACGTCTCCGAGCAGGGTCGTCGCGGGCAATCGAATGCCGGCGGCACGGTAGGCACGGTTGAGCGGCTCGACGGCAGAGTGAACGACGATCGGGCCGATGCTCTCGTCGAGACCGGCCAGAAGGCGCTGCGCCTTGCCGAAGCTGTAGCCCATGAGCAGGCTCGCGCGTCCGGCATCGGCGTTGGCGCTCCACCACGCATTGATGTCGGCATACACCTCGCGCTGGGGCCGCCAGCGGTAGATCGGCAGGCCGAAGGTGCTCTCGGTGATGAAGCAGTCGCAGCGCACCGCTTCGAAGGGGTCGCAGGTGAGGTTGTCTTCGAGCGCCCTCGCCTCGCCGTCGACGCCTCCTGCAGCGCTTGAATCACCGGCACTTCCGGCATCACCGGTTGCGCCAGCGCCACTCACGAAGTAGTCGCCCGATGCCACCCACACCCGTCCTGCGTGCTCCAGCCTCACTTGTGCCGAACCCAGAACATGCCCTGCCGGATGCAGGCTGATGCGCACACCCCGGTGCACGACGACCTCACCGTACGCCAGCGGCTGCAAGGTGATGGCGCCCAGACGCGCGCGCAGCACGCCTTCCGAGCGCGCCGTCGCGAGATAGTGGGCATGGCCCGTGCGCGCATGGTCGGCGTGGGCATGAGTGATCACCGCCCGATCGACCGGACGCCACGGGTCGATGTAGAAATCCCCCGCCGGGCAGTACAGACCAGCGGGGCGCTCGATGACGAGATCGGAAGGCGTCGCTGTCATGAGCCCGACTTGCGAATCGAGCGCACTCAGTAACGTCCCGTGGCACCGGCCACGCGAAGGTAGACGTACGCCGCCCATGCGACGACAGCGCGTCGGAGTGCGCCGAAGAGCCCCGGACGGTACTTCTGCGACGGGTCGATCGCAGCCGATGCCGCCACTGCCTCATCGAATTGTTGCGACAGGCCAGCGCTGAAGTCGGCGTCACGAACGATGAGGTTGCCTTCGAGGTTGAGCAGCAGCGACAGCGGATCGATGTTCGAACTCCCGACCGTGGCCCAGTCGTCATCGATCACCGCCACCTTGGCGTGCAGATAGGCCGGCGTGTACTCATAGATGCGCACGCCCGCACCCAGAAGCTCGTCGTACAGCGCGCGAGCCGCGAGGCCGGCGATGCGGTAGTCGAGCTTGCCCTGCAAGAGCAGACGAACCTCCACACCCCGACGCGCCGCGGCCCGCAATTCACGCCGGAACGTGCGCCCCGGATAGAAGTACGGCGAGATCAGGTCGACGCGACGCCGTGACCGGCGGATCGCCTCGATGTAGGCACGCTCGATGGTGCGGCGTTGGCGCACGTTGTCGCGCAGTACGAATGCCGCCAGCATCGGCAACAGGGGCGCGTCGCCGGCGTGCAGATATCCGTGCGGCGACAGACGCAACAGTCGCATCAGGTGGCGAACCCGGGCGAGCGGTTGCGCTGATTGGGCGAGGGACTTCAGTTCCTCACGCAAGGCCCCGCCCCAGTGCGCGCGAGTCCACACCGCGACGGTGGCTTGCCGCATGGCGTTCACGGCGGGGCCGGTGATCTGCGCTGCGTAGTCGAGTCGCGGCTGATCGGTCCAGCCGTGGCTGATGTCGAAGCGATCGTCGATCAGATTGATGCCGCCCGTGAAGCCGACCTTCGAGTCAACGACACACAGCTTGAGGTGCAGTCGCCGCAGCTGGCCCGGCTGCAACCAGTGCCACCAGCGATCGAGCGGCCGAAACACCGCCATCTGGACTCCGGCTGTCTCCAACTGCGCCCTGAGTCCTGCGACTTGCCCCTTGCAGCCGAAACCATCGAGCACCACCCGAACCTGCACACCGCGCCGGGCGGCTCGCGCCAGGGCATCGACCAGGCCCTGCCCGCCGTGCTCGGCATGAAAGATGTATGTGGCGAGCCATACCTCGCGCTGTGCAGCGTCGATGTGTTCGACCATCGCCGGGAACAGCGCATCGCCGCCACGAAGCAACGTCACCAAGTTGCCGCCGCTGAAGATCGGGCGCCGCACACGCATCCACAGCGGCTCGGCGTCGACCGAGTCGAGAAAGACGGTGTGCGGCGATGACCCCTCCGCAGACGGTGAGTGGTCAGCGCGGTCGACCACCGTCGTCCTCAAACAGCGACGCCAATGCTCAGGCTGCGCACAACTCGACGACCAGCGGCAGGTGGTCGGACATGCGTGCCCATGACACGCCGCGCGGCACGTGAGCCGAGGTGCAACGCAATCCGCGGGTATAGACGCGATCGAGAGCAAACACCGGTGCACGCGACGGAAAGGTTCGCGCCGGGCGCTGAGTGCCGACGCGGGCCGGCTCCAGTCCCATCGCTTGCATCGAGGCATCAAGCCGCTCGCCCCAGTCGTTGAAGTCGCCGGCAAGCACCACGGGGTCGCCGTCGGGCACATGGGCAGCGATGAACCGGGCGATACGCGCCACCTGCCGAACCCGACTGGCGTGCATCAGCCCGAGGTGCACGACGATGGCGTGCAGCAGGCGACCGCTCCATTCGACAGGCACATGAAGCAGGCCGCGCTGCTCGAACGGATGATCGGAGACATCGTGATGCCCGATGTCGCCAATGGGCCAGCGCGACAGCAAGGCGTTGCCATGGTCGCCGTGCCGCGTCACCGCATTGGTGCGGTACGCGACCTCGTAGCCGTCTGGGGCGACATAGTCGGCCTGCGGAACACGAGGCCAGCCGATGCGCGTATCGGGGAACTGCAGCGCCTCGGCTCGGTTGGTGCCGCGAACCTCCTGGAGAAACACCAGATCGGCGTCGAGGGCCTCGATGCCTACGGCCAGGTTATGGATCTCCAGGCGCCTGCGCGGTCCCATACCGCGAACACCCTTGTGGATGTTGTAAGTGGCCACGCGCAGCACGTCGGCGCGAAACCCGGAATCGGCAGCAGACTTCGCCGACTCGGCGTGGACGCCATGGACGTGCGCGCCTCGCAACATCACGCTGCGACGAAGCGCGGAAGTTGCAGCACTGCCTCGGCATTCGACGGCGAGAAACAGCGATCGGCCGCGTCCTTCCAATGCAGCCACTCACTGCGCAGGTGCTCACGCGGCGACAGAGTCACCTCGACGTCCCGAGGCACCAGCAGCCCGAAGACATGCTCGGTGTTGTGGGTCACCCCGGGCGCATAGCGATGCCGCCACACGGGGTAGATCTCGTAGACGTTGCGCATGCCCCAGTCTCGCAGATGCGACAGCGGCACCGCGGGCGACCCGATGACGATGCCGGTCTCTTCCCCCACCTCGCGCACCGCCGTCTCTGCCAGGGCCTCTTCGATCGTGTCCTTCGACCCGGTCACGCTCTGCCAGAACCCCGGCCGGTCGGCACGCTCGATCAAAAGCACCTGCAGATCAGCGGTGTGGATGACGACGAGGACGGATTCGGGGATCTTGGACATGGGCGCGAGCGAAGGACCAACCTTCCAGGAAAAAACAACCTCTGCGATCGTTCACTTCGCGATGCGCAGGGAACCGTGCGTGGTCAGGAAGTAAATCTCGCTTTCCAATCGTTCAAAGACGCTCTCGCGCGCACCAACGGGACTCAGATCCACCACGAGCGCCGGCGTCTGCTCAAGACGGAAGGTGACGCAAAACTCGTGGAGACACGATCGAGCCTTCCTCGCGAGCGATTCGCAGTTTTCGGGGGACAGACGGGCCGCGCGATACCACCGATGCTGCAGTTCAGGCCGCAGAAGGTGTGTGGTGAGGCGCGAACGCATGGAGGGGCTCATCGCCGGCGAAAAGAAGGTGTCCTCGACAACACTGGCAGTGATCAGCTCGTCTGTGGAACGCAGTCGCAACTCATCGTTCAGGGCGCTGAGCGCTGCGCGGTTCATGGCGAAAAAATGGCTGCGAACGCACCGGCACCCCCGCCAGCCACCCATCTCCATGGACCGCTCGAACAAGCCAACGTAGCCAGTGAGGACCGGCACGTCAGGAACACGGTGCTCGATCTGATCGGCCAGCTTTCGCAACCCGACCCCGGGTAGAAGGTCATGCGTGCCGATCGTGTCGTTCAAGAAGATGACCCAATCCGGCGAACTGCTCGCGAGCAAGGTATCGAGCCCGCGCTGGTAGGCGCCGAACTCCATGCCGTCGTTGTCGTGGGTGACCCATTGCACGGCCGAGTCGCTGGCGTGGTCACGCGTCAGATCGCGCGAGCCGTTCAACACCCCGACATGTCGCGAGATGTCGATGCGCTTCTTCAGCCGGGCAATCTGCCTGGCGTTTCGCCCCTGGTAATCAGGGTAGTAATGAACCGACACCAGAGCGACGGACTTGCTCATCGTTTTCGATCACTGCGAAGCCGCCTGGACGTTGCGCAAGCGAATGTGCAATTCGCGCATCTGCTTCTCGTCCACGGCACTCGGTGCGCCCGTCAACAGGCACTGCGCGCGCTGGGTCTTGGGGAATGCGATGACGTCGCGGATGCTCTCGGCCTTGGTCATGAGCGTGACCAGGCGGTCGAGCCCGAACGCGAGGCCGCCGTGCGGCGGAGCACCGTACTGCAACGCGTCGAGCAGGAAGCCGAACTTCAGCTGGGCCTCTTCTGGTCCGATGTTGAGCGCGCTGAAGACCTTGCTCTGCACCTCGGCGCGGTGGATACGGACGGACCCCCCACCAAGCTCCCAGCCATTGAGCACCATGTCGTAGGCCTTGGCGATGCACTTGCCGGGGTCGGTGTCCATCAGGTTCTCGTGCCCGTCCTTGGGCGCAGTGAACGGGTGGTGGGTTGCGTTCCATCGCTCTGCAGCGTCGTCGTACTCGAACATCGGGAAATCGACGACCCACAGCGGTGCCCACACGTCATCGAACAAGCCGTGGCTGCGACCGAAATCGCTGTGGCCGATCTTCACGCGCAGCGCGCCGATGGCGTCGTTGACGATCTTCGACTTGTCCGCCCCGAAGAACAGCAGGTCGCCCGCCTGGGCGCCGGTGCGCTCGAGGATCTGCGCGATGGCATGGTCGTGAAGGTTCTTGACGATCGGACTTTGCAGCCCCTCACGGCCCTTGCCCGCATCGTTGACCTTGATCCAGGCCAGACCCTTCGCGCCATAGATCTTCACGAACTCTGTGTAGGCGTCGATGTCGCCGCGGCTCAGGCCGCCGTTTGCATCGCCGCCGTGCGGCACACGGAGCGCCACCACCCGGCCGCCGGGCGTCGTGGCAGGTCCGCTGAAGACCTTGAAGTCGACGTCGGCCATCACATCGGTCAGTTCGGTGAACTCGAGCTTCACCCGCAGGTCGGGCTTATCTGAACCGAAACGATGCATGGCCTCGGCGTACTTCATCACGGGGTACGCCGGCAGGTCCACGTCGATGGTGTTCTTGAAGACCGTGCGGATCATTCCCTCGAACATCGGCCGGATCTCGTCTTCGGTCAGGAAGCTGGTCTCGATATCGATCTGTGTGAACTCGGGCTGGCGATCGGCGCGCAGATCCTCGTCACGGAAGCACTTGGTGATCTGGTAGTACCGATCGAAGCCTGCGACCATGAGCAACTGCTTGAAGAGCTGAGGACTTTGCGGCAGTGCGAAGAACATGCCCTCGTTGACGCGGCTCGGCACGAGGTAGTCGCGAGCACCCTCGGGCGTGCTCTTGGTGAGCATGGGCGTCTCGATGTCGATGAACCCATGAGCGTCCAGGAAATTACGCACCTCCATCGCGACGCGATACCGCAGGATCAGGTTGCGCTGCATGGCCGGCCGACGCAGATCGAGCACCCGGTGAGTCAGCCGGGTGGTCTCCGACAGGTTCTCGTCGTCGATCTGGAACGGTGGAGTGACGCTCGGGTTGAGCACCTCGATCTCGAGGCACAGCACCTCGACGCGTCCACTGGTCAGGTTGGCGTTCTCGGTCCCGGCCGGTCGCGAGCGGACCTTGCCCACGACCTTGAGGCAGAACTCATTGCGCACGCCCTCCGCCGTCGCGAACATCTCGGCGCGGTCGGGGTCGCACACCACCTGCACCAGTCCCTCGCGGTCGCGAAGGTCGATGAAGATGACCCCACCGTGGTCGCGCCGGCGATGCGCCCAGCCCATCAATGTCACGGTCTGACCCAGCAAGGTCTCGCTGACCAGGCCGCAATACGTTGTTCTCATGTGTTCACTCCGGATGCAATCTTGTGGTGGGTTCAGATTCGTGCGTCAGACGCGTTGCGGGCCACGTTCACTGCCTCGGGATGAGTTGAGGCCCGTCCTGGTCACCGGGCCACAACGCGTCAAGACGGTAGCGTCTGCGGCGCGCGGGTGGCCTCGGCCGCAGCGGGCACGAAGGGCGGCGCCACCACGCCCATCGAGATGACGTATTTGAGTGCCTCATCGACACTCATGCGAAGGGCGATGACGTCCCCGCGCGGCACCATCAAGAAGAAGCCCGAGGTCGGATTGGGCGTTGTCGGCACATAGAGACTGATGTACTCGCCCGGCAGATGAACACCAGCCTCGCCACCAGGGCGCCCCGTCACAAAGGCGATCGTCCACGAACCCTGGCGCGGGTACTGCACCAGGACTGCCTCGCGAAAGGCGTTGCCGCTGCTGGAAAACAGCGTGTCCGAGACCTGCTTGACCGAGCTGTAGATCGACTTGACGATCGGAATCTGGTTCAGAAGGCGGCTGCCTTGTCGCAGAGCCCATTGACCCACGATGTTCGTCGCGAACATGCCCGTCAAGAGCAGGCCCAGAAGCATCACGATCACACCCAGACCCGGGATGCTCTTGAGCCTTTCGAGCGAGGCGTGAGCCGCTTCGGGAAGCACCGCCTGCGTTGCGCCGAGAAACCAGGCGAACAGACCATCGAGCAGGCCCAGCACCGAGTGCAGAACCCACAGCGTGACGGCCAGGGGCAACCAGACGAGCAGTCCGGCGATGAGGTACTTCTTCAAGTGCGTCCAGACATGGGTGAGTAGATCAGCTCGAACAGCAGTTCAGGACGTGGTCGACGCAGGTGGCGTTGAAGTCGAGGCCGGAGTCGATGCAGGAGCCGCAGGCGAAGCAGATGTCTGGCCTGAAGATTTCTCTGACGTGGTGCCTGTTGCCGCTGAATCGGCAGCGGGCGCCTTGGCAGCGGAGCCGTCGGCCTCGGGAGCGGCGGCGCCTGCGGCCTTCGGGTCGGCAACAGGGGCTGCTGTGGATCCCCCACGGAAATCGGTGACGTACCAGCCCGACCCCTTGAGCTGGAATCCCGCCGCCGTGACCTGCTTCCTCAGACCCTCCGTCCCGCAAGAGGGGCATTGCGTCAGAACGGGGTCGGACAGCTTCTGGAGGACATCCTGCGCGTGGCCGCAGTCGACGCACCGGTAGGCGTAGATCGGCATGGCTAAGCCTCTGATTCAGAAAGGAAAAAGAAGAAAAGTATACGAGCGGCTTCCGGTGTCATGCGGGCGTCTCGACCTGGTCAGGCACCGGCAAAGTGACTCACCAGTTGCACCGTCACCACCCCGATCAGGAAGCCGAGGCCGCCGTAGACGACGGCCTGCAGAAGCCGATTGGTGCGCCGCTGCTCCGCCAACAGGGCTTCGAGCGCGCGCGTGTCGAACACTGGCCTGGGCTGGGCCAGCGCCTGGTGCAGCAGACGCGGCAACTCCGGCAGCAGCTGGACGTACCGCGGTCCTTCGTTCTTGAACCGGGCAATCAGGCCGCGCCAGCCGATCTGGTCGTTCATCCACCGCTCGAGAAACGGCTTGGCCGTCAGCCACAGGTCCAGATCGGGGTCCAGTTGTCTGCCGAGCCCCTCGACATTGAGCAAGGTCTTCTGCAGCAGCACCAGTTGTGGCTGGATCTCGACATTGAAGCGCCGCGACGTCTGGAACAGGCGCAAGAGCACCTGACCGAGCGAGATGTCCTTCAGCGGCCGGTCGAACTGAGGCTCGCACACCGCCCGGATCGCTCCTTCGAGTTCGTCGACACGCGTCTCGGCAGGGACCCATCTGGACTCCAGGTGCAATTCGGCGACACGCTTGTAGTCACGGCGGAAGAAGGCGATGAAGTTCTGCGCCAGATAGTTCTTGTCGAACTCGGTGAGGGTGCCGACGATGCCGAAGTCGAGTGCGATGTAGCGCCCGAAAGTCTCAGGCGCGAGGCTGACCTGAATGTTTCCAGGATGCATGTCCGCATGAAAGAAGCCGTCGCGGAACACCTGGGTGAAGAAGATCGTGACCCCGTCGCGGGCGAGCTTGGGAATGTCGACGCCCGCGTCCCGCAGACGCTGAATCTGACTGATGGGCACACCATGCATACGCTCCATCACGATGACGGTCTGGGTGCAGTAGTCCCAATGCATTTGCGGCAGCATGACCAGGTTCAGGCCCTGCATGTTGCGTCGAAGTTGCGCTGCGTTGGCTGCCTCGCGCACCAAATCGAGTTCGTCGTGGAGGTAGTTGTCGAACTCGGACACGACCTCGCGCGGCTTGAGCCGCTTGCCGTCGGCCGACAGCTTCTCGACCCACTGCGCCAGGGTGCGCATGAGGGCAATGTCGTCCTCGATCACGGAAAGCATGTTGGGCCGAAGCACCTTCACCGCAACGTCTCGGCCGTCCTTCAGCGTTGCGAAATGAACCTGTGCGATCGATGCGCTGGCAACAGGCTCGGCATCGAAGCTGGAAAAGACATCCTCGATCGACCGCCCGAACGCTTTCTCGATCAGCTGCCTCGCGAGCGCAGCCGAAAAAGGCGGGACGTTGTCCTGCAAACCGGCAAGTTCGTCTGCGATGTCCGCCGGGATGAGATCGCGTCGAGTCGACAGCACCTGTCCGAACTTGACGAAGATCGGCCCAAGCTTCTCGAGCGCCATGCGCAGGCGCTCGCCCCTCGGGGCGTCTAGCCTGCGGCCAGCGGTGATGACCCGTACCAGGGTGCGTACCCAACGCTGCTTGAAGTTCGACAGGGCGAGTTCGTCGAGCCCGTAGCGATAAACAGTGAAGACAATGAAGAAAAGGCGTGTGACGTGCCTCATCGCGGCGGAGACTCTGCGCGTGCCCGGCGTTCAGAGGATTGCGGCACGAGCCCGGAACGAGCCAGGGCTGCGAGCGCTGACCGAAGTCCCCCTGCCACACCGGAAGCGACGGAAGCGACTTGAGCGGCTGCGCCGGCACCAACGAGTCGGGCCAGATCATCCTCGACGTCCCATCGCAGGTTGTCCGCCAGCCAGCTGACGTCGCTGGCGAGCGATGCATCTCCCGCGAGGTCGATGCGAGGCGTCACACCGGAAAGCGAATCGGCGAGCAGTCGTACCGGGCGATCCGCCTGAATCGAAACACGCAGATCGATGACGGTCGCATCCACCGACACGACGTCGAACAGGCCGGCGGGCGTGATCTCCAAGGTGACGGATGACGGCAGCGGCAACGGCCACTCGAGCAGATGGACGCCGATACGCTTGCCCGCATGGGGTCGAAGCCGGTGCACAGCCTGAGGCTCGGCTCGAACGATGTGGTTGATCAGCAACAGCAGCCTCGACAGGACCGCCTCGATCGCCGAATGCTTAAGGTGCTCGATCATCAAAAGATTGTAGGCACGGCATCACGATCGGGACCCCGTGGAAGGAGCAGAGACCCCAGGTGTTGTGGACCACAATGAGGGTCGCGTCCAGCTTTTCCAGCGCGCTGACGGCCTTCGACAACCCATGTGCAGCGCATGGAAGGTCCCTGAGCGCAAATGAACGCATTTCCGTGGGCTGGGGCCGCCCATCGCTTCGCGAACGACCGATGTTCGAAGACCGAACCTACAAACGAACCTTCTACAGCGCGCCGCAATCGGTGACGTCGCTGGTGGCGGCTTTCCTCGAGCCAACACTCACGGTGTTGGTGTTCGTGCTGGCCAATCAGGCAGTGGACGAGCCAATCGGTCGCCCGCAACTCACGTTGTGTTTGCTGGTCTTCGCGCTGACCTTTCCGGGGCGAAACCGGTTTCGCGAGAACCTGCTGTCTGCAGCGGTCGACATCGTCACGTCGTGGTTTGCGCTGCTGATGATCCTGGCTCTGTGCGCCTACGCGACCAAGAGCTTCTACTTGTTCTCCGATGAAGCCCTGCTTCACTGGGCATTGATCACTCCCATCCTGCAGTGGCTCGCGTGCTGGTTGGGCAGGATCACGATCCGTCGTTTCGACGCGAGGCCGGAAAACCAGCGGTCTGCGGTGGTGGTCGGCGCGGGGCCCCTCGGAGTCAAGGTGGCGCGGGCACTTCTTGCCGACAGAGACGCCGGCGTGACATTCCTTGGGTTCTTCGACGACCGAACCGACGACCGGGTCGAGGATTCGGCCGCCTCTCAGCGACTCGGCGGGCTCTCCGGCCTCGCGGCATACGTATCCGATCACGGTGTCCGCGAGGTCTACATCACTCTGCCTCTCGGCTCCCAACCTCGAATCGTCGAACTGCTCGAACAGGTTCAAGGAACCACCGCATCGCTGTTTTTCGTGCCCGACGTCTTCGGCATCAGCATCATCCAGGGACGCCTTCAGGACATGAACGGCGTGCCAGTGGTGGGCATCTGCGAGACCCCGTTCACTGGCACGAATGCGTTGGCCAAACGGGTGAGCGACATCGTGCTGGCTTCGGCCATCCTGGTGCTCATCTCGCCGATCCTGCTGGCCATTGCCATCGGCGTGCGCATGAGCTCACCCGGACCGATCGTCTTCAAGCAACGCCGCAACGGGTTGGCGGGAGAAGAAATCATCGTCTACAAGTTCAGGTCGATGCGTGCCCAGGACAACGGTCCAGTGGTGCGCCAGGCGACCAAGGACGACCCGCGGATCACACCCTTCGGCGCTTTCATTCGCCGAACCTCGCTCGATGAACTGCCCCAGTTCGTGAACGTGCTTCAGGGTCGCATGAGCATCGTCGGACCCCGTCCTCATGCGGTCGCTCACAACGAGGAATACCGCCGGCTCATCAAGGCGTACATGGTTCGCCATAAGGTCAAGCCAGGCATCACGGGCTGGGCCCAGGTGAACGGCCATCGGGGCGAAACCGACACGATCGAGAAGATGCAGGCGCGGGTGGAATACGACCTCGAGTACCTGCGCAACTGGTCGCTGGGGCTCGACCTTCAAATCATCGTCAGAACGATCCGACTGGTGTTCTTCGACCGCAGAGCCTACTGACCTGCGCCGAACGAAGCCGCGCAAAATCCAACTCGTTTGCCAGACTCCCGCGTAGAGGAACATCGCTATGGTTCGACAGATCCCCTGCTGCCGCAAGGCACTGATTGCAGCCGTACTTGGATTCACGGGTGCAAGCGCCCTGGCCGAAACCAACCCGTACTACATCGGTGCCAGCCAGTCGTTCACGCGTGAGTCGAATGTCTTCAAGGTCAACGAGGCGGACGGCCCGACGAGCGACACGATCTCAGGCACCTCGATCTACGCTGGTTTCGACCAGCCGCTCGGCCGCCAGCGGGTGTACGGCAACGCCTCGGTGACGGCCAACCGGTACAGCGATCTCGACCGCTTGAACTACCTCGGCAAAAACCTGAGCGCGGGTCTTGACTGGAGCACCATCGAGAGGCTGTCGGGCAACCTGCGGCTCTCGTACGCCGAGGGACAGGGGGACTACTCGCGGCCTGATGCGGCGCAAACGACCGGGAAAAACTTGCAGACCACCCGCTCGATGGGTGCCTCTGTCAGCTATGCGTTGTCTGCCAACCTGGGGTTGAATGCAGGTATCGAGCGTCGAAACATCGACGTGTCCAACGAAGCGTTTGCGTCTTCGGAAGTACGAGGCGACGTGGCCACTGTCGGCGTCAGCTACGGATCGAGCAGCCTGCTCAGGTTGGGTACCGGACTGCGCTTCACCCGCGACGAATACCCCAAGTCCCAGCAAACTGGACCAGACACGTTCGTCGAACGCACGGTTCGTCGACGCGACCTCGATCTGACGGCCGTTTGGACACCCACCGAACTGACCGCGGTTGATGCGCGCATCAGTTTTGGTCGCGATCGGACATCGCAGGCCCAGGACAGTTCGGGCGACCGCGTGACCGGCCGACTCGGCGTGCGCTACAGCGCGACGGGCAAGCTCAACCTGAACGCTTCGATCAGCCGGGACACCGGATCGAACACCACGTTTCAGGCCTTGCAGAACCCGGCTCCGGGTGGGCCCAACGGGTTCTTCGTCGACAGCAATGAGTTGTCGATCGCCACCAATCTCGGCGCGTCGTACGCGCTGACGTCGAAGGTGTCGCTGAGTGCCGGATACAACCGCTCCAATGGCACCTTCCGCAACGCAAACGGTTCGACCAGCGACAACGTCACCAATGCGTGGTCGCTCGGCGGCAGCTACGCCGCAGCGCGCAACCTCACCCTGGGCTGCGGGGCCGGTCGAGACACCCGCTCCAGTGGCTCTGGCGGTGTACCCGGATACACCTCGAACTCGGTCAACTGCACCGTCAGCTACCAGCTGCGCTGAAGATGGCCTGCATCCTGCTGACAGGCGCCACGGGCTACATCGCATCGCACACTTGGTTGACATTGCAGGCGGCAGGCCATGAGGTGGTGGGCGTGGACAACCTGTGCAACAGCTCACCCGAAGTGCTTGAGCGACTGCGCTTCATCAGCGGGTCATCGCCGACCTTTGAACGCGCCGATGTCGGCGACGCCCATGCTCTTCACGGCGTGTTCGAGCGCCATGCCATCGACGCGGTAGTTCACTTCGCAGCCCTGAAAGCCGTTGGTGAAAGCGCTGAGCGCCCGCTGGAGTACTACGCGAACAACTTGGGCGCGCTGATGACCCTGCTGACCACGATGGAGCGGCACGCAGTGCGCTCGCTGGTCTTCAGTTCCAGCGCTACGGTGTATGGTGCCCCAGAGTCCTTGCCGATCCGCGAAGACGCTCCACTGTCCGCGACAAACCCTTATGCGTCGACCAAGCTGATGGGCGAGACGATCCTCGGCGACCTCATCAAGGCGCGCCCTGACTGGGCGGTCGGTGTCTTGCGTTACTTCAACCCAGTGGGTGCGCACGAGAGCGGCCTGATCGGCGAGAACCCCAAGGGGATTCCCAACAATGTGATGCCGTACATCACTCAGGTGGCGGTCGGCAGACGTGATCGGCTTCGCATCTTCGGCAACGACTACGACACGGCGGACGGCACCGGTGTGCGCGACTACGTTCACGTTCTTGACTTGGCCGACGGACACACTGCCTGCCTGCGTTCTTTACTCGACGTCGGTTCCTCGCTCACCGTCAACCTCGGCACCGGCAAAGGACACAGCGTCCTGGAACTGTTGCGCGCATTCGAACGAGCCTGCGGCCGAAGCATCGCGCACGAGATCGCGCCGCGGCGAGCTGGAGACGTGGCGTCGTGCTATGCCGACGTGACACGCGCGAGCGAATTGCTGGGCTGGCGAAGTCACCGCGACCTCGACACCATGTGCGCCGACAGTTGGCGCTGGCAACAACTCAATCCCGACGGGTACACCCAATGACAAGCCTTGCTCCGAATCCGATCGATGTTCTTCCAGTGATCATGGCTGGCGGTAGCGGCACGCGACTCTGGCCCTTGTCGCGCGCCCAGCACCCCAAACAGTTCCTCGTACTGCAGGGCAACCGCAGCTTGTTCCAGCAGGCTGCCCAACGAGTGACCGGCATTGCTGCGACCGACATTTCCCCTATGGATGCCTGTGTGGTGGGCAACGAGGAGCACCGCTTCGTCGCACTGGATCAGTGGCGTGAAACCGGCTTGCCGCCAGCGACCATGCTTCTGGAGCCCGCAGGGCGCAACACCGCACCAGCGATGACGCTCGCTGCGCTGTTTGCCATCGAAGGCGGCCGCGATCCGGTCATGGTGGTGACACCGGCCGACCAAACCGTCACCGATGAGCCGGCGTTCTGTGCGGCGCTGCAAGCTGCGGTGCGCGCGGCTTCTTCCTCAGGCTTCGTGATCCTTGGGGTACCACCGCTGCGCCCTGAGACCGGGTTTGGCTACATCCACGTCACTGTGGAATCCAACGCAGCGGCCAAACCGGTCGCCGGGTTCGTCGAGAAGCCCGACCTCGCCACTGCCGAGCGATACCTGAGCGAAAGCGGCTATTTCTGGAACAGCGGGATCTTCGTCGTTCGCGCGTCGGTGTGGCTGGCAGCGCTGACGCACTTCCGTCCAGACATCGACGCTGCGACACGCCTTGCATGGACCGCTCGGTCGCACGATGGAAGTTTTGTGCGCCCCGACAAGGTGGCCTTCAGTCTCGTTCCCAGCGAGTCGATCGATTTCGCCGTCATGGAGAAGTGCGCCGGATCAGAAACCTTCGGCGTGTCGATGGTGCCGCTGGTTGCGGGCTGGTCCGATCTCGGCGCGTGGGATGCGGTATGGCAGGTCAGCGAGCGCGACGACGCCGGCAACGCCTCGGTAGGCGATGCCATCGTCAGCGACAGTCGCAACACATTTGTCCATGCGACGAGCCGTCTGGTCAGTGTGGTCGGCCTTGACGATGTGATCGTCGTGGAGACCGCGGATGCTGTACTCGTGGTGAACCGCAACCGCGGTCAGGATGTCAAGCAAGTCGTCAACCAGCTTCAAACGTCCGGACGTACCGAGCAGACGATTCATCGACTGGTTCATCGGCCCTGGGGCTGGTACGACAGCATCGATGCCGGGGCGCGCTTCCAGGTGAAGCGCATCCTCGTCAAGCCAGGCGCGAAACTCAGCCTGCAGATGCACCATCACCGGGCCGAGCACTGGATCGTCGTGCGTGGGACCGCTGAAGTGACCAACGGCGATCAGGTGATCCTGCTCACGGAGAACCAGAGCACCTACATCCCGCTTGGACAAGCCCACCGGTTGGCCAATCCCGGGAAGGTGCCGCTCGAGATCATCGAAGTGCAATCAGGAAGTTATCTCGGCGAAGACGACATCGTCCGATTCGACGACACCTATGGCCGTGTGAAGTGATCAGGCACGGCCTCAGCTTCGGCGCCGCTGGCGCCATGCAATCAGTTCTGGAACCAAGGGAATCAGCATGAAGATCACTGTCATCGGATCGGGCTATGTCGGCCTGGTCAGCGGCGCCTGTCTGGCCGAAATGGGCAATCACGTGATGTGCCTCGATGTCGACGCAGAAAAGATACGAATCCTCGAGGCAGGCGGACTCCCCATCCACGAACCCGGACTGCTCGACATCGTCAAGCGAAACCGCGACGCAGGTCGCCTGCAGTTCACCACCGACATCGAGCGCGCAGTCGGCCACGGCACCCTGCAGTTCATCGGCGTGGGCACGCCGCCGGACGAAGACGGCTCGGCCGATCTTCAGTACGTCCTTGCCGCCGCGCGCAATGTCGGGCGTTACATGACCGATTACAAAGTCATCATCGACAAGAGCACCGTGCCGGTGGGAACCGCTGATCGGGTGAAGGCGGCGGTGGCTGAAGAAATAGATCGGCGCGGTCTGAAGATGGAGTTTTCGGTGGTGTCGAACCCGGAGTTCCTGAAGGAGGGGGCGGCGATCGAGGACTTCATGAGACCTGACCGCATCGTCGTGGGCGCCGAGGACGAGCGCGCAATCCTTCTGATGCGCAGCTTGTACTCACCATTCATCCGCAACCGTGATCGCCTGCTCGTGATGGACATCAAGAGCGCAGAGTTCACCAAGTACGCAGCCAACTCGATGCTGGCTACGCGTATCAGCTTCATGAACGAACTGGCTCTGCTGGCCGAAAAGGTCGGTGCCGATATCGAACTCGTGCGCAAGGGCATCGGCAGTGATCCCCGCATCGGTTATCAGTTCCTCTACGCAGGTGCAGGATATGGTGGCTCTTGCTTCCCCAAGGACGTTAAAGCACTGGTCAAGACAGCGAAAAACGCCGGCATCGAGTTGCAGGTTCTGCAAGCGGTCGAGGCTGCCAATGAGCGCCAGAAGCACGTTCTAGCCGACAAGGTCGTGGCGCGATTCGGCGAGGACCTGCATGGGCGTCACTTCGCGGTCTGGGGCCTGGCTTTCAAGCCAAACACGGACGACATGCGCGAAGCCCCTAGCCGCGTGGTGATCAGCGAGTTGGTCAACCGGGGCGCGACCATCACGGCGTACGACCCGGTGGCCGTTCCAGAAGCCAAGCGCGTCCTGGCACACAAGGGTGAGGTGACCTTCGCTTCCAACCAAACCGATGCACTCGAAGGCGCCGATGCGCTGATCATCATCACCGAATGGAAGGAATTCAAGAGTCCGGACTTCGATGCGATCAAGTCCGCTTTGAAGCAACCCGTGGTGATAGACGGTCGCAATCTCTATGAACCGGAGTTCATGAGGGAGATCGGAATCGAGTACGCCAGCATCGGTCGGCCCGTGCACCCGTTGGCCTGACCGAAAGAAGGAACTGCGAGTTCAGGTTCCGGCGCCGTCAGATCCCAGTCCGCTGAGTCGCTTGCGATCACTCGCGGGTACGGCGCCCAGCAACTCCTTGATGAATGCGTCCTGTTGCGCGTACGCGTTGACTGGGGAATCATCAATAGATGAGACCCTGAAGAGAAGTCCGTCCGGGATCTGGCCGGTCAGTCCCAGCTTGATCTCAACCAGTCGCTGCTGAACCCTGTTCTTGATGGCAGTGTCGCCGACCGCGAACCAGTAGGTGACGGGCTCCCTGCGTTGGCCCAGACTGGTGTTCAGACGTTTTGCTGCGATCTCGCCGAACGGCGTCTGCAGCGCGAACTCATTCATCCCCAGCAGCGCGAAACCTTGAGCCGGATAACACACCTCGGGCTTGTGCGCTGCCAGTCCCCCGCGCTGATCGTCGCCGTAGGCGAGTGAAAGCATGACGCGGTAGCCATCCGCGTTGACGTATGTCCGGCTCAGGATCTGGCTGTAAAGCTTGTCCAGGAGTTCCTTGGTCTGGGGATTCACCACCTGCGCGCCCCTCTCGGGCAGCAACTTCCACTGTCCGAACTGCTTGGGAACGGTGTCTTCGAGGATGAAGCGTGGACCAACGTCCTGAGCTTTCAGGCTGGGCCGCGCAGCGAAACCGGCCACCGAGGTGAGCCCCATCAAGACAGCGAGAACGATTGCGAGGGAAAGACTCTTCATGTCGAGCACCGCTGGTTTAGGCAATTGAGTTTACGGTTCGAAACATCCTGATCCACAAGGGTTGGGGCTTGCGGCAGTCCCAGGTCCCGCTCCTGCGAAATGGGTCACGGGAGTTGCACATTGAAGGTCGCTGCCATGCCTTCCCACTCGAAGATGGAGACACATTTCGTTTCTTTTAGACGGTCCCGCTTACATGAGCGGGGTAAAGAGATCCAGGATGCGGTCGTAAACCAGACGGTGGTGATTGATCAATGCTTCGACTGCGGTGTCGGACAACAGGAGCCACTGTGAATCCTCGGGGGATTGCTTCCACAGCCATGCCGACGTCGTCGGTCAGCCCCGGGTTCATCAAGAGGTCGCCAATGGTTTTGTGGAATGCGCTGCTCGGGAGTCCCTACCCGAGCTTGTCGACCAGGCATCAGGTTGGCAGGTTCGATGGGAACGGTGGGAGCCTTGGGGTTTCCAACGCGAACGGCAGCGCTCCGCAACGGCGCGGTGCAAACATGCTGCTGTGGAATCAAACATGAACATGATCCGAAATCTGGTTGTGCTGGTAGCAGGCGTCATCAGTGCCGCATCGTTGGCAGCAACGCAAATCGCTTCGCCGTCCATGGACCCATCGACGAGCGATGAATCGGCCATGTCATCCGAGATGATGGCGACCGAGGCACCGCCCCTCGCGTCAGACGAATTGCTGCAAGACGATCCACCCGCGGCAGGGAAAGTCACTTTCACGGCGCAGGGAACCACCTTTTCAGCGCAAGCCTGCGCCAAGGAAGGCGGTTCATGCATGTTGCTGACCCGAACTGCCGTGGCCTACGGAGCCGCCGGTAGCTTCGCTGTGCGGACATTCGCAGCAGGAACCGTCGCCTGCAGCAACGCGACTTTCGGCGATCCTAAGTTTGGTGCGGTCAAGGCATGCTTCGTTGCCACCGCGGGCACGACCAGCGCAGGCGCAACAGCAAGTGGCAAACCGCCAACAGGATTCCAAACGACGGCTTGCGCCCGGGAAGGCGGCTCATGCAGCGTGAGCTCCCCCACCCAGGTTGCGTATGGCGCTGCCGGCGGTTTCGTCGTGAAGACCTTCAACGCCGGGACGTTTGGTTGCAGCAACGCGGCGTTCGGTGACCCCAAGGTGGGTGTGTTGAAGGCTTGCTACCTCGGGCCTGCAGGAACCGCCCGGGCAGCAACCATGCCGCCACCGGCGCCAGCCACGTCCCCCACCACTGCGTTCACGGGTAACGCAGTGGTCACGATCACGCCGGCACTCGTCGAAGCATCACGTTTTCTGGTGCAGGCCACTTATGGGCCAAACCTGGCAGAGATTGACGCCCTATCGAAATCGACACCTTCGCAGTGGATCGACCGGCAGTTCGCCACACCTCCGATGGACACGCATTGGGCGTATGTCATGGAGCGCAAGGGTCCCGTTGGATGCAATCCTTGCGACGCGGAACACATCAATGCAGTGATGGAGAGCTTCTGGTTGCAGGCTGTGCGAGGACCTGATCAGCTGCGCCAGCGTGTGGTGTTCGCTCTCAGCCAGTTGTTCGTGGTCAGCACCGTCAACAGCACCTTGGAGTCACAGAAAGACGCTAACGCCAGCTACCTCGACATGTTGTCGCGCAACGCCTTCGGAAACTACCGAATGTTGCTCGAAGAGGTATCGACGCACCCGACGATGGCCATCTATCTCTCTTACTTGAAGAACGACAAGGAGGATCCCGCAACCGGTCGCTTGCCTGACGAGAACTATGCACGCGAGGTCATGCAGCTCTTCACCATCGGGCTGTGGCAACTGAACCCGGACGGCACACGGAAGAAGGACAGCAACGGCAACGACATCCCCACCTACACACAGGCTGACGTCATGGGCATGGCGAAGGTGTTCACCGGCTGGGGCTGGGGCGGAAAAGGCACGACCGAAGAGGATTGGCGCGGCTGGACCGGGAACACCGGAAGTTGGGACAAGCGCCTTATCAACTACCCGCAACATCATTCGCCAAGCGAGAAGCGCATCGTTGGCGGCGTAGTAATCCCTGCGAACACGCCGGGCCCCCAGAGTCTGAAGATCGCGCTCGACACCCTTTTCAATCACCCGAACGCAGGTCCGATGTTCGGGACCCACCTGATCAAGCGATTCGTGACCAGCAACCCGAGCCCAGCGTACGTCGCTCGCGTCACCGCGGCGTTCAACAACAACGGCCAAGGCGTGCGCGGTGATATGAAGGCGATCATCAGGGCGGTGCTTCTCGACCCGGAGGCCCGGGACGCGACGAAGGCGAGCGACCCCAATTGGGGAAAACTGCGGGAGCCGATGATTCGTTACGCCAACTTCATGCGCGCCTTCAATGTTCAGGCTCCGAGCGGCAAGTACAAGATCCACAACCTCGAAGACTCAGTCAGCAGCCTGGGTCAGAACCCATTGCGCGCACCTAGCGTCTTCAATTGGTACACGGCAAGTTACGCGCCGCCAGGAGAAATAATGGCCAAGGGTTTGGCGGCGCCGGAGTTTGCGATCACGCACGAGACGACGACAACGGGCTATACCAATTTCATTATTGGAGTGTCGGAGCGACAGACTGTCTGGTGGCGCGAGAAAGTCGCGAAAAAGTGGGGGCCGGTCACCGATTTTCTCGCTGCGGATTACGGCGCAGAGTTGACCATGGCTGGCAATCCCGCGGCACTGGTCGATCGGCTGAATCTGGTCTTGTCCGCGGGAAGCATGAGCGCGGCGACGAAAAAGACGATCGTCGACGCGTTGAACGCCATCCCCGCCTCGCCCGACTCCGGTCATCGGCGTATTGCAACGGCGGTCGCGCTGACGCTGGCGTCCCCCGACTTCATCGTTCAGAAATAAGGTGGCAATCATGAGCAAGGCTTCAGGTCGGGCTACTCGTCGGCAGTTTCTCAACCGGGCAGCGGCTCTGAGTGCTGCTGCAGGAACGCCTTTTGCCACCAACCTTTTTGCTGTCGGCGCTGCGAGCGCGCAGCAGGCAGGTGACTACAAAGCGCTGGTCTGCATCTTCCTGAACGGTGGAAACGATCAGTCGAACACTGTGGTTCCTGTCAGCACCGCTGAGTACGACGCTTACGCTCGCTCCCGTGGCGCTTTGGCGCTTTCTTCTCAACAACTCTTGCCGATCTCGCCGGGTTCATGGAGCGGCCCGAGTCTTGCATTGCACCCTTCGATGTTTAGCCTGAAGGCCCTGTTCGACAGCGGTAAGCTGGCCTGCATTGCGAACGTCGGCACTCTGTGTGCACCGACGACACGGGCGCAGTACCTGAATGGAGGCGTGAAGCTTCCATTCCAGTTGTTCTCGCATTCAGATCAGGCTTCAGCATGGCAGACCGGGATTCCCGATCGACCGATGGGAAGCGCCAATCGTTCTTCTGCGACTGGATGGCTTGGACGAATCGGCGATCTGACAGCAAGCGCGTTCAACCCGGGCAGTGGTGTCTCGATCGCCATGTCTGTAGCCGGAGGCTCGACCATTCTCTGCGGCGACCAAACCGTTCAGTACCAGCTGACAACACAAGGGGCAGTCAAGGTAAGCGCCTTGGACGGCTTTTACAACTCCGTAGCGTCAGGCAGCGCGTTGCGCAGCATCACCACAGGAGCGCGCGCGGGCAGCCTGTTGGAGAACGAGCTGAACAAGGTCTCGCTGCGTGCGATCAGCGCCGAGTCGATCGTCGCCTCGGCACTGTCGACCGTCAACCTGACCACGGCGTTTCCCAACACGAGCGTTGGTAATCAGCTCAAGATGGTTGCCAAGCTCATCGGAGCGCGTGCAGGCTTGGCTCAAAGGCGGCAGATCTTCTTCGTTCAGGCTGGTGGTTACGACTTCCACAGCAACCTGATAGGGGGGCAATCCGACCGCCTCAAGGAACTCTCTGATGCGATGGGCGCCTTCTATCAGGCAACGGTAGCCCTCGGCGTGTCTCGCAACGTCACGAGCTTTACCGCGTCCGACTTCGGTCGGGCATTGCAGAGCAACGGTCAAGGGTCCGACCACGGCTGGGGCGGACACCACTTCATCATGGGCGACGCGGTGCTCGGCAATCGCGTATATGGCAAGTTTCCTACGGTCGCGCTCAACGGGCCTGAAGATGCCGGACAGGGCCGTCTGGTCCCATCTACTTCGGTCGACGAGTACGTCGCCACCCTAGCGTTGTGGTTCGGCGTGTCGCCTACCAACCTGTCGACGGTCGTGCCGAACATCGGTCGGTTTGCGCGAACGGACTTGGGATTCCTTTCGACGAGTTAAGCCGGGGGCCGATGACGGGCCGCCACGGCCCACAATCAGCACGTGCCGTCCAGCCTGCCCGCATTCCACCTCCCACTCGTTCTGCCATCAAAACGATTCAACACACTGGGATGCGTTTTCGACGGCGGCACAACGCGGAGCTCTGTACACAGCATCGCCGGTTCGATCTGGGCTCATTTCATCGCATCGTTGAAAGGCCATCCATCGAACTTGAGCACTGAACCGCTCAGTCTGGTGAAGTCATTCGCCGCGCCAACTTGCACATTTGCATGAAGGCACTTGTTTTCGAGCAGTGGCAAGGCGGCCACTATTTCAATTACCTTGAATGTCTGGTCCCCAAGCTGGCTGGAATGTGCAGCGAAGTGGTCGTTGCTGTCACCGCGTCGGCAGCATCATCAGACCTTTTCGCAAGTCAGCTAGGCCACCTTCGAAACATTTCGAACGTCCGTATCGATACGGGAGCAACGATCCCCGATGGCAAATCTGGGCTCGCCGCACGATTCGCCATCACCAAGAACGTGATCGAAGCCAGCGAGCGCAACAAGCCGGACTTCGTTTTCCTGCCCTCTGCCGACGAGCAGATCCTGACCATGCCATTGCTGGCTCTTTCAGGTTCACAACGCAGTTTGCGCGGCGTGCCGATAGAGGCGGTGATTCACTACAAGTCGTACACAGCATGTGCGAGCGCGCGAGAACGGATGCTGAGTGCTGCTCAACGCGCGCTGCTCAAAACAGGCGCATTCAGTCAGTTGAATTTCGTCAGCTTCCTCCAATACGAGCAGGCCTTAGCTCGAAAGTTGCCGTTGGCGAAGATGGCGCGTGCCGCAGGAGACCCAGTTCCGCAAGCCGCGCGCATAGCGCGTGAGTCCGCGCGCAGCCAGATGGGTCTGAGACCCGACGGCCGCCTAATCGGCATGATCGGCGGTCTTGATGAGAGAAAGGCCGTGCCCGCCACGCTTTCCGCATTTCGCGCGTCCCGGCTTTCAAGTTCCGATCGACTGCTTCTCGCCGGCAAACTTGCGCCCGGGTTCGCACAACTGATTCAGCGGGATTACTCCGATCTCGTTCAACGGGGAGCGTTGATCGTGATGGACAGGTATCTGGACGAAGGCGAACTCGCCAACTGCTTTGCAGCTGTGAACTTGCATTGTTCCGTGTACAACGACTTCTCAGGCTTGTCTTCGTTGATGCTGAAAAGTGTCGCTGCTGGGATTCCCGTAATCGTCAGTGACCGCCCGGGTTGGTCTCGCGCGGTCGTCCGGCGGTTCGGCGTTGGAAGCGTCGTCGATCCCACCGATACCGACAGCTTCGCGCGCGGTTTGCGTGATGCACTTGAGAGCAGCGAAAGCTATCGCGAATCAGAAGCAGTTCGCAGACTCTTGCGCTTTCACTCGATCGCGAACTTCACTGAAGGTATCACCGGGCGTTTGCGCTCGCTACTGGGCAAAAGTGCGTCAACGCAAGTGGTCGAGTGGTGCTGGGTATCGGAGGCATTGGATCCCGCGAATCGCGCACTGACCTGACCTCGACGACGAACAACCCAATGCCTTTGCTCCAACGCAAGACTGATCGCGCTTTGCTGTACATCCTGCATTGCGGAGGTATGTACGGCACCGAGCGGATGGCGCTTGCCACGCTCGAAGGCATGGGTCACTACGACAAGCGCGTGGTGATCGCGCCGCCAACATGGAACAGCGAATCAGTCGTTCAGGCGGCACGGGATGCGGGCTACGAGGCAGTCGTCTTCAGCGGTCGACTGAGTCTGATCAAGGCTGTCGTGCCGTGGATGCTGCGCTACAAGTCTCTAGACGTGATCGGCACAGGCGTTGTGCACAACGCGTTGTGCCACGTACTTGGCAGGATTCTTCGCGTCAAGATGCGGCAGTTGCATGTTGCTCATGGTGGGACACTCGACTCGTACGCGCGCAAGAGCGCCTTGAACAGGTTTCCCGTGCTCACCGTTGCGGTATCGGAGTTCGTTCGCGATGCGCTGATTCGGTACGGCGTTCGTGCTGATCGCATCATCGTGATCGACAACTTCCTTTCTGCCGCGCAGCGGCGTTCGCACGGCCGCCGGTTGCCGTACAGCGCTGACGGAATCGCAGCACGCCCGATGAATCGAGGGCGAGTCGTGGTTGCGGTTGTCTCGCGCCTCGACCTGATCAAGAAGGTCGCTGTTCTTGTCGAGGCAGTTTCGCTTTATGGTCTCAGCGAGTTCCAGTTCGACATTTACGGAACAGGGACTGAAATTGATCGTCTGAAAGCGGGCAGCGCGGCTATGCCAAATGTGCGGATTCACGGTTACGCCAGCGACGTGAAGGACCGCCTCAAAGCCGCCGATCTGTTGTTGCACCTGTGCCCAGAGGAGCCGTTCGGATTGGTCGTTCTGGAGGGTTTCCTGAGTCGCCTTGTGGTGATAGTTCCTGACAGTGGCGGCGCGGGCGCGCTGATCGAAGACGGTGTCACCGGCCTGAGGTTCAAGGCTGACGACGTGGGCGACTTGGCTCGCGTACTTCAGGTTGCTCGTTCGACGCGCCAAGAAGACTTGCAGCGTCTCGCAGACGGCGGAGCTGCCACCCTGGACGTTCGGTTCTCGCCACTCGAAGGTGCGCGCCGTTATCGACTGGCGTTTGAAAGCGCAGAGTTTTCGTGACAGTCTTGGGGCGTTACTGACCTGCTCCAAAGCGCATCGGACACAGAGGCACTCGGTCATCTCTCTGAAGAATGGATCCACGTGAAGGTCGGGCAGCGGTCGAACTACAGAATCGCTTGCGCCAAGTCACTTCCCTTTCGAACGCAACATGACGCCAAGTGATCACGAACAACCAAGCGCTCGCTGTCCGGGCATCAATGTCGTTGGTCACCTTTCATCATCGTCAGGCTTGGGGAACACTACCCGGGCATTCATTCAGATGCTCAAGCGCACTGGGTATCCAGTCGCTGCCTATGACGTCGAGTCGCCCGGTTCTGGCGAAACTGGAGGAATGCATGCCGGAGAAGTCGTAAATGATCTGAACGATCTGCCTTACGACCACAACCTGATCATTGTGATGATCCAACGTCTCCCGCAGCTTTGGCTGCGTCACGGCAGCAATCTCCTGGATCCACGGTTCCGAAATGCGGCGTTACTGTTCTGGGAGCTTCCCGTGATTCCGACAGCTTGGCTGCCGTCGCTGCAGATGCTTGACGTTGCTCTGACGTCCAGCCCCTGGGTCAGGCAAGTCTTCGAGGCCTCAGTCCCCGAGGTTCCGACAGTGCACGCCGAACATCCTATCGACTTAGCGGCCACTGGCATCGAGCCCCGAGTCACCCGAAAGCGACTCGGCATACCTGCGGAGGCCGTTGCGTTCTGTTGCGCCTTCGATCCCAGATCCGGGTTCGCTCGCAAGAATCCGCTGGGTGCCATCAGGGCATGGACAAAGGCGTTTCCGTCCGACCCAGACGTGCGTCTTCTGATCAAGTCGAATGGCCCCCCAGCGCTCGCACAAGTCCATCCAGACGTTCGAGAAATCGTTTCCGCTGCACAGGCGGATCCTCGAATCATCATCGTCTCCGACCGTCTGCCGCACCATGAGGTGATGTTGCTGTTCGACGCCTGCGACGTCTACATCTCTCTGCACAGGTCAGAAGGATTGGGTTTGCCGCCCATGGAGGCCATGTCGCTCGGTAAGGTCGTCGTCGCGACGGGATACTCCGGGAACATGACGTTCATGAACGAACAAAACTCACTGCCAGCGCCCTATCGGCTGGTTGCACCCGGCCGCGACACTCCGTACATGACCCGTCGCTTCGCGGGCCCAAGCGCAGTGTGGGCAGATCCAGATATTGATCGAACCGCCACCATCCTCCTGAGATTGCGCACTGATTCGGATTTGCGCCAACGACTTGGTCGGCAGGCCCGCGACGACATTGCTCGCCGGCAGGCATCCGCATGGGAAGGCCACTTTGTCGACGACATGCTGCGGTATCTCGACTCCTCCGAGCGACATCACCTGCGGCAGCGCCTGCGCCGCAATGTCCTGCTGCAAGAAGTCTTGGACCCCACCTTGCGCAGGAAGAACATCCTTACCCTGCTTGGGCGCCCAAGAGAGTGAGTGGATTCAGTGACTCAACTCATCGGCCGACACCACGCGTCAATTTGCCGCCTTGTCACGTCGACGCAGTCAGCAGACCAACGCACCAAGTCCGTCGCGATCGCGGCCCGAGAGCTTCGACGCCTCAGCAAATCGAACCGGAAGTCGACATCGCCTGCGGTGCGCGACTAACAGCATGATCAAGGCTTTCGAGTGATCGTCGTTGCGTTGTGTGCAGTCGAGATGAATCTCCACAGGCTCGTTGCGGGACGCAATCCGACTGAAGACTGCTCGCAACGACTCTGCCGAGGCCGACCCAGGCGCGACGGTTGCGCGCAGCTTCAGTTCAGCACTGTCCTCTTCTATCGCGCAACAAGGTTCGTGCTCCCGCCGCCCTTCGCCAAACAGACGCCGCACTGAGGCTGGCAATACGAGAAATGCGATCAATCTCAGAAACACAGCCGCATCACTCGCATACCGCTGCCACAGCCTCGGCTCCTCCTTGACCCGCCAGAGCCATTCGAGCCCTGAACGCCGCATCCAGGGCGGTGCGCGCTTGACCGAACCCGCTACGAAATTGACGACCGCGCCGAGGTGACTCACCACAGGAACAGTCAACCGCCGCAGGTTGTGCTCGATCCAGGCCTGGCCCTTTCCGGCGCCCAGCGCAACCACCAGAAAGTCGGCGCCGCTCGCGTTGATGCGGGCGATGACGTCGTCACTGCTCATGTCCTCGACGCTGCCGAAGCCGCCTTCGTCATGGCCTACGCATTGCAGCGGACCACACCTGGCATTGAGGTTGGTGCTGGCTTGGGCCGCCACTCCCGGCGGTCCACCGAAGAAGTAAACCTTTAGCGGCGGTGCGCCGGGCACGTTCAGACGCTCGAAAAGGTCGGAGCCGCTGACACGCTCAGGGATAGGAATGCCCATCAGTCGGGCGACCCACACGAGCGGCGTGCCGTCCATCAAGCTCAGGTCGCTGTGCAGCACCGAGTCGCGGAAGGCTGTGTCGCGCCGGGCGGCAACGACGAAATTGGTGTTGGGTGTCGAGATGAACAGGCGAGTGCGGGTAGCCACGGCCTCGCGCAAGCAAGCCTCTGCACCGTCGAGATCAATGATGTCGAACGGCAGGCCGAGGACAAGGCAGAGATTGCGGCTGAAGTCGACGGTGTAGCCCGTTTCGGCATGCGTCGATCGCAGGGACTCCAATCCACCTGGCAGATGCGCCGGCCCCTCGGAGGCCGGTGGCGTGGTCAAAGCGATGTCAAGGGCGTTGGTCATGGCGATCGGTTCGTACCCAATCGGTTTGGCGCCGCGTGACGAAACGCAGGTACACCGGAAGCTTCCACAGTGCATAGGCAGGCGCACGCAGCAGATCCTTGGCTGATAGCAGCGATCGGCCCGCAACCCACCAGCAGCGAACCAGAGCGGCGATAAGGACCGCCAGAGCGGCGAACGCCATCATCCCGACGCCTGCCGAGCCTTGCGCAGCCAATGCGATACCGATCGCAGCAGTCACGACGACCATCCCCAGCAGCAAGGTGACCGGTGGAACCATCAGATCGAGCGCCATCCCCAGCAGTCGAACATCACCCGACACCACGGCGTGACGAATGAGTCGCGGGCCTTCGACCAGCAACGTCGCGATATGGCCATGCTCCCAGCGCAAGCGCTGGGATTGGGCCGAAGCCTCGGTGACAGGAAACATGCTGTCGATGCGGGCGCCAGATTCGAACAAGGGAGGGTGTCCCGCGAGCGCTAGATCGACCCCGAGCTTCATGTCTTCGACCAAATGCCCGCTGGCTAAAGAGGCGCGTTTGATCAAGTCCCACGGAAACGCCATGCCGGTGCCCATCAGTGCGCAGGGCTGGCCAAGTCGAAGTCCGCCCGAAGGCCGCACGCCATTCTTCACTCGCCAGGCAAACTCGGCCACGCGCTGCTTGAGCGATGCCCCTTCGGGAGCGTGCATCAGGTAGAGACCCTGCACCGGTCGCCCGCTCGACGTGCAGCGGTTCACCAGGAGCTCAAGCGCTCCGGCAGACAGGTTGCAATCAGCATCCACGATGACCAGCACAGGGCGCGGATCGGCGGCAAGGTGTCGTACACCGTGATCGAGCGCATAGCCCTTGCCGCGACGCTCGGAGTCGAACCTTTCGATGACCTCGGCACCGCTGCCGCGTGCGACGAGGGCCGTGTCGTCGGAACAGTTGTCGGCGACGACCAGCAGCCGATCTTCCGCACGCATCTGTGCGCGAATGTTGGCCACGGCGTGGGCGATGCCACCAACCTCGTTGTGGGCGGGCACCAGAACGACCACACTGGCGTGTGCAACATCGTTCGCACCGCTGTGCGCACCGATGGACTGGCAGCTGGCACCCCGGAATGCGTCCAGCGGGCGCGCGGCGAAAGCTTGTACCGCGAACACCAGCACCGGCACCCAAAGCACCGCGACCCACAGGCCAAACAGGACAGTGGCAACAAGAAGCAGGGTTTCAGTCACGCGATAACGGTCCGTCCACTTGCGGCACGGACGAACAGTTCACCGAGCTTGGCGGCTTCGACATCGATGTCATGACGGGCAAGCGCGCGCTGCCGCCCTGCACGACCCATGGTCGACAGTCGTTCAGACGACGCGCTCAGGCACTCTTGCATCGCATCGGCCAGCCGATCGACATCGCCCGCAGGAATAAGCCAGCCGTTCTCTCCGTCAACCACCAACTCCGGAATGCCAGCCACGAAGGTGGTGATGACAGGGCGGCCGGATGCCAGCGCCTCCATCAGTACCACCGGCAGGCCTTCAGCAAAGCTGGGCAAGACCAACGCACGCGCCGCGGCGAGTTCGGCTCGGACCTGTTCTCCGTTGATCCAGCCGGTGATGCGCACGTTGCCCGCAATATCCAGTCGGGCGCATTCGGCCTCGATGTCTGAGCGCATCTCGCCATCGCCGGCCAGCACCAGTTCAACGGACACACCGCGAGCCGCGAGGCGGGACGCAGCCTGCACCAGCAGCAGTTGCCCCTTCTGCTCGCACAAGCGGCCCACGCACACCAGCCTGGGGGATTCCGGCACGCCGGACGGCTCAAAGCCCATGTAACTGTCGTCCAGGCCGCAGTGAACCACGGCGATTTGAGGCCAGTCGTCGGAGTGTGCCCACCGATAGAGCTGGCTGCGCCCGAACGAGCTGATGGCGACGGTGAATACGGCTCGATGTACCTTTGCGCCGAGATGCAGCGCTCGTGGGTGATCGAACTCCTCCGGGCCGTGCACTGTGAAGCTATAGGAAGGACCACCAAGCACGGACATGAGCATGGCGACCTCGGCGGGGTTGGTGCCGAAGTGTGCATGAACATGCGAAACGGACGACTCTCTAGCCCACTGCAATGCCACACAAGCTTGGGCGAGATACGCGAAGTGAACCGCCACGGGCCGCTCGCTGCCGCGACTGCATTGCCACGCGCAGCGCAGAGCCGATGCCAGAAACGTCGGACGGGTTGCTGCGGTTCGCAACAGCGCCACGAGCAGCGACGCTGGACCGCCCTTCAGCAGATAACGGGTTTGTATCTGTTCGCGCCGATCGGCTTCGTCGGGACAGGGCGCGTCCCACCCGCGTGACGCCCAGCGATGGACCTTGAAACCCATGCGCTCGAGCGCGAGGATCTCTCGTCGGATGAAGCTGTGGCTGACCTTGGGGTACTGGTTCACAAGGTAGGCAACCACCGGGCGATTCATGCGGCGCCCCGGGTGGGGAATGGCGGAGTCAAGACCAGCGGCAGGCGCGGAGCCGACCTGTAAGTGACAACTGCTTGGAGGAAATCGGCCAGCCGATGGGCAGTTCCGGAGCCTGGAATCCTCATGTCTCATCCCACCTGCGAGGTCTGACGATGGCGGGCACCCCTACAGCAACAGAGCAGGGGGGCACATCACGAACCACCACCGCATTGGCGCCGATTAAGCAGTGATCGCCAACCGTGATTCGCCCGAGCAATTTCGCACCTGCACCGATATCGACGTTGTTGCCGATGACTGGAGCACAAGGGTCTTCGATTCTCGCCAGTCCGACGACCACACCATTGCGAATGCGGCAGTTGTCACCGAAGCGGGCATAGCCGCTGATCACGATGCCTCCGAAATGATCAATGACGAAGTTGCGGCCAATCACGACTTCGCACGGCAGTTCAATGCCGGTAAGGATCTGGATCAACTTGTAGGCGAATTGGTAAAGCAACCCGAAACCTTTGCGCAGAACTGGGTTCGGTAACGCGTAAGTCCAGCGACCGAAGCGGTACACGACCAGCGCCCAGAAGCCTTGGGCACCCCAATTGCCGCCATGGGCAACCAGATCGGATCGGATGTGCTCAAACACGGCGTGCGCTCACCGTGTCGGGCAGGTGCCCCAACGCGTCTGATGAGCAAGGCGCCACATTGCGCTCAGATGCCGCATGCCATGCTTGATGGTGTTGCGCCGACGGGACCGTACCAACGCCTTCGCGATGACGAGGACGAAAGCGATAGAACTCAACAGCAGATGCGCGGTGCAGCCTAGAAACCCAGCATGCTTGCGGAAGTAGAGCAACTCGCTCTCGATCTGTAGCGCCGAGATTTGCCGACTGCCTGCCGTCAACTCAGCGTCGGACTTGGCACTTTCGCCGCCGATATGAACGACCTCTGTGTCGTGGAAAAAGACCACAGACCAGCCGGCGGCCTTGACCGCGCGGCAATGATCCACCTCTTCGAAATACAGGAAATAGCGCGGATCGAACAAGCCCACCTGGTCGATGACAGCGCGCCGTACAAGGTAGTAGCAGCCAGGCACCCAGTCGCACTCGCGCGTGCTTCGGTGATCCCAGTTCATGTCATCGACTGCCCGTACCCACGGAAACAGTCGACCCAGCCCACTGTTGGCAATGAAGGTGTTCAAAAGGGTCGGGAAATAGCGGCATGACGGCTGCAAGGCGCCGTCTTGACCGATCAGGCGCGCACCGAGAACGCCGCATTGAGGGTGACTGTCCATGTACTCGAGGGTCTTGATCAGGGTGTCCTCAGAGACGAAGGCATCGGTGTTGAGCAGCAACACATACTGTCCCTCCATCAAGGCCAAGCATTGATTGTTGGCGCGTCCGAATCCGACGTTCGTCGTGTTGGCGATGAACTTCACCGCAGGCATAAGCGCGCGGATCACATCCAAGGAGTGATCGCGAGACGCGTTGTCGACGATCACGGCCTTCAGTGGCCCGACCTCGGGGGCGGAAGCCGCCTGAACCAGTCGATCCATCATCGGCCGTAGCAAGTTCGCAGTGTTGTAGTTCACCACGAACACGGTCAGGCGCACCGACTTGGACATCAGTTCCTCGTCGACACATTGCGGTGGGGAACTCGACTGGATCATGACGTCGACCAAGCCTTCGGCGTCAACTCACAAGCCACGCTCGATACCGCGCAGCAATGCCGCTTCGAATTGATTGGTCGATTGCTCCCACGAATGCGAATGAGCTGTGGCGTGGGCACGTGAGGACATTGAGCGCCACTGGAAGTCTGTAAGCGACAAGACTTCTCGCACACCTGACAGCAGACTCTCCAAGTCGTTCGGCTGGGCCAGATAGCCGTTGGACCCACTTTCGATGGCGTCGGCAGGCCAACCAGAGCGTGTCGCCACGACCGGGGTGCGGCACGCCATCGCTTCAAGAGCCGGCAGAACGAAGCCTTCGTCCACAGCAGCAGAGACCCAAACGTCACAACGACGATAGATCTCGGCGATCTGCTGCTGGGTTGGGAGTCGGGTGTAGGCAAAGCGTTCACCCAAACCGCAATCTGAGGGCGCGGGATACTCGCCAAAAGCAACCACACGCAAATCCGGAAACTCCAACGCCAAAAGCGAAACGGCTTGGAGTACCAGATCCGCGCGCTTCGAAGGCATCGGGTTGTACAAGAAACCAACCGTGGTGGACGGCTGACGCCCACGTTCGGGCGCGTCTAGCACTGACAGATCGACCGCATTGAGCGCGAGGTCGACTTGGTGGTCGCCATACTCCCGTTCAATTACACGCCTCAACCAAGCTGAAACAGTGACCTTGTGTAGTGGGGCTCGGTAGGTTGCACGAACGCGATCCACTGGCAAGTAGCTGAAGATCTCGTGGCCTTGAATGAAATAGACCCGAGCGCCCTTCGAAGCCGATAAGCGCTGAGCCCATTCAGCGGTCTCCCACCATGTGGCTATCACGACGTCCGCGTCGGGGACATCTTGGTCCGATATAGAGCCTGCGCGCTTCGACACCCGCATATCGAGGCCGAGACCATCGAAATGAGAGGGGCGTTTTGCGGGTGGGTTAGCTGTGGATGCGAGCGTTCGAAAGCGACTCAGCCGTTGGAGCCAAGTGGGGCCGCGCGCCCGGTTCACGACGACGGTGACCTGATGACCTCGAGCAGCGAGGCGCTTGGCGTGGCCCGCGATGATTCGAGAGCCACCCGTCATGTCGGCGTTCATGCTCAGGAAGGTGATCTTCATTGCACTTAGATTTGTACGCTCTTGAGGTCGGTGGCGCGAAGTCGTCCATCCTTAACAAGTGGATCGGCCGACGCAACTGACGCTTCGTAAGCGCCGGACGACTTCAAGTTTTCGACGGCACTGCAGGAAATTGTTTCCGCCGCCGTGAGATCACGTGTGGATCCGGGGCCCGCAACGCCGACTCGGCCGAGACGGCCAGACTTCGAGAACACACACAAAGGCCAGCCAGCATCCAGTACATGGTTGGAATGCAAAGGATCGGGCTGGCAGTCCCGACCACGACAAGCGCGCCACCCATCGCGGCGAGGAGTGATTGAGCTACCAAGTATTCGCTCGCGTCCCGTGAATCCGCGATGGCAATGAGTTTCGCCAGTGGAGTCGCCGCCGAGATGAATACGCCGAGGAAAAGCGCCAAACCGACCAGCCCTTGTGAGAGTGCAACGGCCAAATAGGTATTGACCAGATCAACGATTCCTTCGCCTTGCACCATCCCGAGATCAGCAAGTTGGTCCATGTAATCGCCGCCGCCAAACCACGGGTTTTGCTTGATCACGATGATTGACGCATCGAACAAGCGCTGTCGGTACTCCACGTTGGCTGAATCCGTGTCACCGACAAACGGGATCAGACCAATGACTCGATCTTGGTACGGCGACAGCAGAAGTACGACGAACGCCACCGCGCCCCAGCCAGCAAAGCGAGTGAAGTACCTCGCAGGGTTGGGAGAACACAGGCCGAACACAACAAGACCTGCCACAGCGCCGACCCACGGCCCCCGGGCGAGTGCGGCAATGATTCCAGCAGAAAGAGTCACGACGCCTGCCTTCCATGCGAGGGATCGATTCATCGTGGTTGAGAAGCCGATGAACACCATCAACGCAATGACAAGGACGTAGCCGAGCGCGATAGAGTGTCCTGTGCTAGCGACGGCACGCAGGGCACCTGTGTCCCCGCGGTCGAGGTAGTTGCCCATAGCGAAACTGACGTTCAGCGCTTCGTTGAGGGATGCGTACAGGAGCCAATACTTCAACGACTCGAAGATGCCGATCACTGCAAGCAATGCAGCCGCAACGGCCAGCGAAGCGAGTGCATCGTGCATTGCCTTGACATTGCGAAGACTGCGACTCGCAACGTAATAGGGCAGGAAGACGTCGGTGACGCTGTAGAACAAGCCTTGACGAAGCCCATTGGTGAAGGTGTTCGACGAAAGTTGAAGCATTAACTGATACGCCAGATACAACAGCAAAAGACGATCGGCCCAGTTTGCGCCGAAGGACATCACGTCCTTCTGCTTGCGAAGCGACCACCACGCAGGCAGAAGAATCATCAGCGAGAGAAGGCGAATGTGATTGATGCCAAACAATTGCTCTATGGGACCCAGCCCCTGTATGGGAGCAGAGAATGGGGGCACGGCAAACAGCAAGATCAAGAACAACGCCAGCGGATTCGGCTCACGTTTGCGCGTCCAGTAGATCACCAGAGCAACCCCTATGACGTACAGCCAGAAGTTGTGCGCCAAGAATGCGATGAGCGTGACAGTGAACCAGAGGTTGCGACGGCGCCTGAGGTCTTCGGCAGCGATGGGCAAGCCGAATGCCGGGCGCTGAACGATGGCAAACACCAAGGTTGCCAAACCGAGGATGACGACAAGAGCGCGCAGGTGCTCTGACATGGGGGCTTCCTGTCAGCTTTCGCGGCGGAGGGCGCAAACGCTCACTGAGTGGCGCCCGGCACCACAGGCGGTCTCCGAATCATCTTCGAGAGAAACGTGTCGAGCGCAAAGAAGCACATCAGTGCTACGAGCATGAGCACCATGCCAGCAGTCCCGTGCAAGAAGCCTTGTCCCGCCTCATCGCCGAGGTGGTACGTGACCAAGACCAGAATCATTACCCTGACGATGTTGGCGCAAAACGCAATCGGAAGAATGGATGCCAGCATGACGCCGTTGTGGAGCCAACGCTTGCGCGCCATGATGTACATGAACAGGGTGCCCAATGCCGCAAGGCTGAACATGGAATGCAGGCCGGAGCACGCGTCAGCAACAAGCATCTGGTACTGGCCAACGCTAAGGGTAACGCCGTTTCTGGCAATTGGGTATCCAGCCCAATCCAGCACCTCGACCACGATGAGTGAAATCCAGCTCTTCAGCGGACCGGTCACGGCATCAACGAAGATGCCCGGCAACGGAATCATGAAGATCAGATAGAAAACCGGGAACCAAGCCAAGCGGAGTCCGCGGGTACCTTTCAGCAGCAGCAGCAGGCCAGCCACAACGAGAGGCTGGGCGCCCATCTCGAGAATCGAGATGCCGACAACTCGTCCCGCCAAGTAAACGAGGAGCCCGAATCCAAAGAGCGAGCACCCCAGAACAGGGGAGGTCGCCGAAGGCAATGCGACAAGTTCCTCGCGCAAAGTCCAGAACAACCAAATCACGACTACCAGAATGATCGGGCCATGCGCGTGATCGTCGTCCTGCCAAAACCCACGAGCCGCAGCCCAATACACTGGAGCAAACATGGCGATGAAACCGACAATCGCTACCAGCCAGAAGGCGTGGGACTGCAGCGTCAACGGCGCCGAGGTCTCCGATGAGGCAGCACCGCTCATTTGACGGCTGTCTTGGTATCGGTGACCTCGTTGAGCACAGAGCCGACGACCGCTACTCCAGCGTTCGAGAGGCCCTCCAACAAGTCGTTGAAATCGGCAACCTTGGTCCGTCTCGCCTGCGCGACTGCAAGCGCGGCACCTGAGCGGATGGCGATGATCGCTCCATCGTCGCCCTCTGAAAGACACGGCGTGTCGATGATCACGATGTCGAAGGTGCTGCGCATTCGACTCAAGAAGTCGTCGAAAAGCGGCCTAGAGATCAACTCGAGCGGATTTGGAGGCGTGGGCCCGGCGGGCAACACGAACAGGCCGACCAGATCGGTGATGCGAACAATCGCCTCGTCGCGAGAACGCTCCGACAGGATCGTCGAAAGCCCCACACCATTGCTCAGCTTGAACAGCTCGTGCTGGCGGGGATGCCTGAGGTCACCATCGATCAGCAGCGTTCGCTCGCCCAACTGAGAGAAGACAACCGCAAGATTCGCGGCGAGGTAACTGCGACCTTCGCTTCGGGATGTGCCTACGACTGCGAGCACTTGACGCTGCTCTGCCTTGTCGAACCACCTGACCATCAGCTGGCTGCGGATGGCACGCAATTCGTCAACGGCTGAGCTGAATGGCTGGTAAGCCGCCACCAGTTCGGAACTGACAGGCTTGTTGTCTTCGGTGGTGCGAAGATAAGGGTACGAAAACTGTCGGGATAGCGCGAACTGGATATCGGCTTCCGAAAGCAAACCCAGCGCTACTGCGGCTTCGCCGAAGCGCAGATTCTTTTCCTTTTGAAGAACAAGTATTCGTTCAGCGTCTTCGGGAGATAGGAACCCCCCGTCGATCAGAATTGCGCCGATAGACCTGTTGGCCCTGGTAACCGTCGGAAGCATGTTGAAGTTGACCTTCATGCCTGCGCTCCCTTTGGCAACAACACGGCCCTACGACCTGGGGCGTTCGGGTTCGCAAACCTCCGGAACACTGGACGCTTTGAACCCACCGGTCGCAGGACGCCGATCACTGGAATGCCATGAAGCGAGGTCAGATCTTCAGTGCCGCGAACCAGACGATTGAGGAACTCAAGAAGCATCGCGGCGCCGGCTGCAAGCAACAGCCCAGCTGCCACCGAAATCACCAGCCCTTTGGCAATGTTTTTGAGTGATGCCTCGAACGGCTCGACTGCTACGGTGAGTACCCGCAGCGCAGATTTGTTGTTCTGCGCTTCGAGATTGACCTGAGTAGAGCGATTACTGATGGCCTCGTACGCCCTTTTCGCGGTTTCGACGTCACGCAAAAGAATCGCTGCTTGATCCTTGTCTGCTCGTAAAGACAGGACGTACTTCTTTTGTGCGTCGACCATGGCTCTCAGCTCGGATACCTTCTGCGAACTCGCGCGGCTCTCGACGACTGCCCCGCCAGACACCCGTCGGACCTCGGCTGCAAGTTGCTGCTTCAGCAAGGCGATCTGAGTCTGGACTTGCTGCCGTTGCGGATGGTTCTCGCCCACGACAGCACTCACTTCAGCAAGCTTCACTTCTGCCGCAGCAAGCTGCGACTTCAGCGACTGAACTGCGCCGCTGCCCTGCACATCCGGTGAGACTTCCGTGCCGCTGTTGCGCTCCCGGCCGACCGTGTCGACGCGTTGTACCTGCGCCCCGGCAAGCTGTGAAGACAGTTCGTTGAGTTTGGCGCCCTCCTCGTCAATTCGCTCATCAGAAGCGACGATGCCTTTGCTTTGTTGGAACTGCGACAACTTCGACTGTGCGTCCTCAAGCGCCGCGCGCGCCGAGTTGGTTTGCGCCTCTATGAAAGGTGTTGACTGGCGGGCTGGGTCGATCTGTAACTCGATCGAAATCTGCACTGCTGCCTGAATGAAGGCGTTGGCAGCGGCCGCCGCAAACGCTGGATCCTGGGCGCTGAAATTGATATTGATGACGTTGCTGCCGCGGGACGGCTCGATCGCCAAGCCCCTCCCAAGCAGATCAGCGAAATACCGATCAAGTGGAATCTTCGCATCGGTCTCTTCACGCCACTGCTGGACTGCCGCGGGTGACTTCTCGACACCGAGGATCTTGACGACCCGGGTGGCGACCTTCTCGCTGCGAAGAATCTCGACTTGAGTAGCCATGTTCGCGGGAGCCGCCAGTGGCCCGAGCAACGGATCCGGCCGCGAGTCGACAACCAGCGATGCGTTGGCAACAAAAACCTTTGGTCGCGTCAACGTATACGCCGCCCCCCCCGCGACCACGATGATCAGCAGGAAGAGAAACAACCACTTTCTGGCCCAGAGTATCCGGACGACTTGTATCGGTGTCATGGACACGGGCCCTCAAAACACTGATTCACGGACATAGATGACATCGTCTGCTTCAACGATGTCGGTCATCTTCAAATCAAGGATCTGCACCACGCCCTTGGCATCACGTCGGTGCACACGCATTCCACGCTCGGTACCGCGCAAGGTGGTGCCACCAGCCTGAGCCAAGGCCTGAAGCACCGTCATGCCTCGCGTGATCCGGAAGTTTCCCGGTCGCTGGACTTCGCCGTACATGTATGCGGTGGGGGCCAACCCAACGTAGATGATGTCCCCGTTGCTCACACTGACATCGAGCTCGGTCTTGCCTGCTTGCAGGATGGCCGGTACGTCGATTTCCAGGCGCACCGATTTCTCGTTGCGCGTCCCGACGAGCGTGACAACGTCCGCGCCGGTCGGCAACACGCCTCCGGCGGCCGCGATGATTTCCGATACCTTGGTATTGAGCGTCTCGATGGGGTAACGCCCAGGTTTGGAGATTTGACCGAGTATCGACACCAGATTGCTGCGCACCTGCAGGATCGACACGATGACCTGAGGCTTCAGAACGAATCCACCCTCGCGAAGTGCCTTGCCGATCTTGTCTTGCACCCCCATGGTGGTGTTGCCACCGACGATCACGGTTCCGAGCAACGGAAAGGTGATTTGGCCGGTTTCAGAGATTCGCGATTCGACGCTCAGATCGGGAATCTGATAGACGTTGACGCGAATCACATCCCCGGGCCCCAGGATGTACTCGGTTGAATCCGGTGCCTGCGCACGGAGTACCCCCATCAAGGCTCCCGCCAACAGGATGAAGGCAAACAATCGGCGAATCATTGGTGGGTTTCCTCGATCGGCCGAAACGTCACGACCACAAACATGTGGTTATATCGGCCACGTACACAGAACATTGACAGAAACTTGGTGCCAGCGCGATCTCCTTTGCCGGGCACGTCAGTGTCACTTGAGCCCTTGCAGACCCTTGTCCAGGGCCTTGCTGCCGGGACTAGAGGCGACAAAAGGCTCAGCTGGCGCAACGGATTCCGGCGCGGAAGCCAGGGGAGGCGGCGGTGGGGGTACGTACTCGGCCCCTGATGCCGATGCGCTCACCAGGGGGGACTTCGAAGGAGTAACGCTCAGCTTTTCCTCCATCGACTTGGGGGCGCCGCCAGCGTAGTCGCCGACGTACTCGATCTTCGCGGCTGCCCTTAATGCCTTCAAGTCATCATCGACCACCTTGCGTTTGCGCTCATTGATAAGGAACTGCTCGATCGCGGGGCGGGCACGCTCTTCATCGACGGGTTGTTGGCGGCTCGACGCCAGAATCGTGATTTGAACGCCCTTGGGCGCGACGCTGAAAACCGCCTGACCATCCTTCATCTGGGCAAACTCGCCCAAACGTGCCAAGGGTAATTGCTCAGCTGCTCGACTGGTTTGTCCGCCCCCAAATCGGTAATTGTTCGCGTTGAGGTAGCGCACAAACTCGTTGATGTCCTTGGCGGACTTCAATGCATCCCGCAAAGCGCCTGTCTGCTCAGATGAGGCTTCGATCGACAACTCCTGGAAGTTGTAGATCTTGCGCTCCTTGAACAATGCGGGATTGCTGTCGTAATAGGACTTCACCTCTGCCGGAGAAGGCTTGGGTGCGCCCGAGCCAATCTTCTCGGCATAGGCCCTAGCGATGATCTCGCGGCGGGTAGCTTCGAGTTGCTGAAGGACCTTCGGATCTCGCTCGATCTTTTGTTCCTGTGCCTTCTGGATCGCGAGTTCTTGATCAATCAGCCGCTCCAGAACCTGACGGCTCGCAGACGCTGCGGCATCTGGGGTCAGATTGCGTTGCTGCTGCAAAACGTAATTGATCTGGTGAACGGTGATCTCTTCCTTGTTCACCTTCGCAGCAGTTTGCGAGGCCACCTTGTCCTTCTTGTCCTCCTCGTTGCCGCTGCACCCAGACAAGGCAAGAGCGCAAAGCGCCATCGAGGCCACACCGGCAAAACGAGTCGAAGCGTGCTTTCGAATCGGCAGAACCAAAGAGGAAACAAAAACCATTGAGTGCTCCACCATCAGAGAAGGGGTTCGTCCATCGGCGTGCGACGATAGACACCAACTGTCGGAGTGAAAGACGCAGCGGCGTCCGCGAAAACGATCTGTTACAAGCTCTAGCAGTGTAGTAGGCGAGCATGCCTCGCGTCGCGCTGCAGAGGGTACGGATACCGAAGGAAACCCCGTCGCGCGTGACGAAATCTCCGTTCAGCCACGTGCCAGAGCCAGTCTCCTGGCCATCGCGAGCCATTCGGCTGATCGTGTCAGCATTTGACGCCCACATGCAACGCCACGATCCCACCGCTCAGATTGTGAACATCAACGTGGCCGAAACCTGCTGAGTGCAGCATCGACTTCACCTGTGCCTGATCGGGATGCATACGAATCGACTCTGCCAGATAACGGTAGCTCGCTGCGTCAGAAGCGACCCATTGGCCGACCTTGGGCAATACTTTGAACGAGTACCAGTCGTAAAACTTCTCAAGCGACTTCGTTACTTTTGAAAACTCGAGAACCAGCAGACGTCCGCCGGGTTTGAGCACGCGATTCATCTCGGAGAGTGCCTGTTCCTTGTGCGTCATGTTGCGCAGTCCGAAGGCGACAGACACCAAGGTGAACGAGCCGGTAGCGAAAGGCAGGCTTTCGGCATCGCACAACAAGGTGGGAAGCAAAACCCCCTCGTCAGTAAGACGATCGCGGCCGCGGGCCAGCATGGCCTGGTTGATGTCGGTGTGCACCACGATCCCAGAAGGCCCCGCGTGTCTCGAAAACGAGCGCGCCAGATCGCCAGTACCACCAGCAAGGTCAAGGACTCGCTCGCCGACCTTCACTTCTGCAACAGCGACGGTGTAAGCCTTCCACGCGCGGTGCAGCCCGAGAGACATCAGGTCATTCATGAGGTCGTAGCGATTCGCGACCGAGTCGAACACGCCGCGAACTTGTCCTGCCTTTGCGGACTCGTCGACCGTCTTGAAACCAAAATGCGTGGTGCCCACGTCCGGTTGCCTTGTTCAGTGGTGGCTGCAAATACCACCCATTGCGGTCGGCATCTCGATGTCTCGATCTGCCCCGACTTCTTTCAGGCGCGCGAGGTACTCCTCCCAGAGTCGCTCCTGTTGCGACCCCAAGAAATACAGGTAGTCCCACGAATAGATGCCCGTGTTGTGGCCATCCGAGAAGTGCGGTTGCACCGCATAGTTGCCTACCGGGTCTAGTTCAATGAGATCGACATCCCGTTTGCCGGTCTGCAACACCTCTTGGCCAGGCCCGTGACCTTGAACTTCGGCAGACGGCGAGAGCACTCGCATCAGTTCAAACGGAATTCGATACAGCGTGCCGTCGGAGAAACCAATCTCCAGAACGCGCGATTGCTGATGCACCGTGAGCGTCGTCGGCGTTGGCGTGTCAGAGCTGAGTCCAGCCATGTGTCGATGAACGGTCGTTGTGGGTGGCGTCGAGTGTAGTGGCGAGATCCATGCCGATTCGATCTCGCCCGTCACCCGTGCACCGTGCAGCGCCGAACTCACCGAAGTGCCGTTCGAACTGCTTCCGACACTCTATGGTCGAGTTCGAGAAGACTGAGCGGGAAGATCGGTCTTGTTTCAGGCGCTCTGACGGCCGAGGCCCAGACGGGATGAGGGAAGTGCGTGTCACTTTCGAAGCGGGCGATGACATGCCAATGCAGATGAGCGACGACGTTGCCAAGGGATGCCAAATTGATCTTCGTCGGTTGCAGGGCGGACCGCAGCGCGCGTTCGATCTCGCACACCACCTCCATGATCTCGATGCGAGCCGCTGCGTCAAGATCACTGAACTCCGCCGCATGTTCGGTCCAGACCACGCGATAGAACGCCGGGAACGCAGGATCATCCGCCCGGATCACCCTGCATCGCGAGCCCTGTGCCACCAAAACGCCCCCGACACATTCACACAGCGCACAACCAGGTGCCGCGATTCGTGGCCTTTGCCAATTCAGCTCATCTTGAGAATCCATGTGTCCCTTCTCCCTGCTCGGATCATGCAGCAGCCGAAGGTTCGAATCGTGGGAGGCAAAGCATGAACTGGTATGCGCACCGTGGAGGGGGAAATCTCGGTCCGGAAAACACTTTGGCGGGATTCCTGGCTGGTGCGGCGTTGGGATTGAGGCATTTCGAATGCGATGTGCAGCTGAGTGCGGACGGCGTACCGTTCCTGCTACACGACACGACCCTCGAGCGCACGACCGATGGTTCAGGGGTGGCCGGTGAGCAGAACTGGTCCAGCTTGTCGGCGCTCGACGCGGGCGGCTGGCACAGTGAGAAGTTCATCGGCGAACCCATCCCGACGCTCGAAGGCATCGCGAAATGGTGCATAGCGTCGGCAGCGGTACTCGACATCGAGATCAAGCCCCGCCCAGGATTCGAACAGGTGACCGCCGAGGGTGTGGCGGAAGCAGCCGCGACACTCTGGCACGGATCACCAGTTCCGCCGTGGCTGAGTTCCTTCTCGCCGGTCGCGCTGGCGCATGCTCGATATGCTGCGCCTCATCTGTCTCGAGCACTGCTATTGGATGCGCTTCGCGAAGGCTGGCTCGATGAAGTGCTCGCGCTCGACTGCCGGTCAATCGTGTTTCATCACTCTCTCGTCAACGCCGACCTCATCGCCGTTGCGCACCAGCGCCAACTCGCCGTGCTGGCCTACACCGTCAACGACACGGCGGAGGCAACGCGCATGATTCGTTCGGGAATCGACGGGCTCATCACCGACGAAATGCGAGACCTACCCGCCCGCACTGCTCAGCTGCGGTAGTCCGCATTGATGCTGACGTAGTCGTGGCTCAGATCGCAGGTCCACACGGTGGCGGTTTCTAGGCCGCGGTTCAGGTCGACGCGCACAGTGATCTCGGCCTGATTCATCACTCGCTGACCATCTTCTTCGCGATAGGCGGGATGCCGCCCTCCCCGCTCCACGACCCTCACGTCATCAAGATCAAGATCGATGAGCGATTGGTCCAGATCGTCGATCCCCGCGTAACCCACCGCCGCGAGGATGCGGCCCAGGTTTGGGTCGCTGGCGAAGAAAGCAGTCTTCACGAGCGGTGAGTGCGCAATGGCATAGGCGGCCAAACGGCACTCATCTCGCGAGCGTCCGCCATCGATACGCACGGTGATGAACTTGGTCGCACCTTCGCCGTCACGAACGATTGCCTGTGCAAGCTCGCGAGAAACAGAAACAATCGCCTCCAGAAGCCGTACGCCGTCGAGGTCATCGAGCCGCGTGATCGCCGCGTGGCCAGCAGCGCCAGTGGCCACCACTACGAAGGAATCGTTTGTCGAGGTATCACCGTCGATGGTGATGCAGTTGAACGACGCATCGGCGGCTCGTCGCGTCAGTTCGTCGATCAGGCCCGGAGCCAGCACCGCATCAGTCGCAACGAAGCCCAGCATCGTCGCCATGTTCGGCCTGATCATGCCGGCGCCCTTGGAGATTCCGGTGATGGTGACCGTGCGTCCTTCAACGGTCAGTTGCCGAGACGCCGCCTTGGGCAGGGTGTCCGTTGTCATGATCGCTTCGGCAGCCTCGGCCCAGTGGGTCGCATCGAGATCGGCCAAGGCTGCGGGCAACCCAGCTTCGATCCGTTCGATCGGCAGGGTTTCCATGATCACGCCTGTCGAGAAAGGCAGGACCTGGTTCGCCTGCAAGCCGAGTTGCCCCGCAAGCGATTCGCAGGTCGCCCGAGCGCGGTTGAGACCATCTTTCCCCGTTCCCGCGTTGGCATTCCCAGTGTTGACGAGCAGGGCACGAACTCCCAGACCATTCGAACGCGCTGCAAGGTACTCGCGGCAGATCTGCACCGGGGCCGCACAGAAACGGTTGCGGGTGAAGACCCCGGCGACCTGAGTGCCTTCAGCCATTGCAACGATGAGGAGGTCGCGGCGGTTCGGCTTTCGCACGCCAGCCATGGTCGTGCCCAGCCGAACACCAAGAACCGGGAAGATTGCTTCCGGGCGTGGGCGCTCGAGGTTCACCGGCATGTTGACGACTCGACGCGGCTCAGGCGAGACGCCCGTGACAAAGCTTGTACTTCTTGCCGCTGCCGCACGGGCACGGATCGTTGCGTCCGACCTTGGGCAACTCCGCCACCACGGTGGTCGGATCAGCCTCCTGGGTGACGCTCCCATCCTCGTTCGGGTGTGTGTAGGTGACGTTCGCAATGCGCTCGGCACGTTCCTCGATCGCCTCAGCGGCCTGTGCGACCTCCTCTGCGGAACGGATACGCACGGCCATGAGCGTTCGAGTCACATCGGCCTTGATGACATCGAGCAACTGGCTGAACAACTCGAAGGCTTCGCGCTTGTACTCTTGCTTCGGGTTCTTCTGTGCGTACCCGCGCAGATGGATGCCCTGACGAAGGTAATCAAGCGCCGCCAGATGCTCACGCCAGTGCTGATCAATGGACTGCAGGAACACCATGCGCATGAATGGGGTGAACTGGTCAACACCCACCAGCTCGACCTTGCCATTGAAGAGCTCATCAGCTGCCTTGGTCACGCGTTCAACGAGTTCGTCGTCTGTGAGCGAATCGCTCGCTTCGACCTCTGACTGGAGCGGCGCATCGATCTGCCATTCCTCTCGCAGGACCCGCTCGAGTCCGGGCAGATCCCACTGCTCCTCCAAGCTTTCGGCAGGGACAAAGCTGCGCACGAGATCTGTCATCGTGCTGCGCCGAAGGTTGCCAATCTGATCGACAAGGGTCTTCGCTTCGAGGATCTCATTGCGCTGCTGGTAGATCACCTTGCGCTGGTCGTTGGCGACGTCGTCGTACTCAAGCAACTGCTTGCGCATGTCGAAGTTTCGGGCCTCGACCTTGCGCTGCGCACCCTCGATGCTCCGGGTGACGATTCCCGCCTCGATGGCCTCGCCATCGGGCATCTTCAGTCGATCCATGATCGAGCGCACCCTGTCGCCGGCAAAGATGCGCATGAGCGAATCGTCGAGCGAAAGATAGAAACGCGACGAACCAGGATCACCTTGTCGGCCAGAGCGCCCGCGCAACTGGTTATCGATACGCCGGGATTCATGTCGCTCGGTCGCGATGATGCGCAGTCCGCCCGCCGCCTTGACACGGTCATGGAGATCTTGCCACTCGTTGCGCAGTTGCTCGGCGCGGCGCATCTTTTCGGCTTCCGGCACCGCCTCGTCTGCCTGCAGGGCCTTGATCTGGTTCTCGACATTTCCGCCGAGGACGATGTCGGTGCCGCGGCCGGCCATGTTGGTCGCGATGGTGATCACACCCGGTCGACCTGCCTGCGCGACGATCTCGGCTTCACGCGCGTGCTGCTTTGCGTTGAGGACCTGATGCTGAAGCTTTGCGGACTGCAACAGATTCGAGATCAATTCGGAGTTTTCGATCGAGGTGGTGCCGACCAGAACGGGCTGGCCCCGCTCATGACATTCGCGGATGTCCAGAGTCACCGCGTCGAACTTCTCCTTGCTGGTCTTGTAGATCAGGTCCAGTTCGTCCTTGCGAACCGTTGGACGGTTCGGCGGGATCACCACGGTCTCGAGTCCGTAGATCTCCTGGAACTCATAGGCCTCGGTGTCGGCCGTTCCGGTCATGCCTGACAGCTTGCCGTACATGCGGAAGTAGTTCTGGAAGGTGATCGAGGCCAGCGTCTGGTTCTCGCTCTGGATGGGAACACCCTCCTTGGCCTCCACCGCTTGATGCAAACCATCCGACCAACGACGGCCTGCCATTAGACGCCCGGTGAACTCGTCAACGATGACGACTTCCCGACCGTTCTGCCCGTTCTGCACAACGTAGTGTTGATCACGGTTGTACAGGTGGTGGGCCCTCAACGCCGCGTACACGTGGTGCATGAGTGAGATGTTCGCGGCGTCGTACAGACTCGCACCCTCGGCCAGCATGCCGGCTTCGGAAAGCAGGCGCTCTGCGTTTTCATGGCCGGCCTCGGTCAGGTAGACCTGATGCGCCTTCTCATCGACGGTGAAGTCGCCAGGCTCGATCACGCCCTCGCCCGTTCGCGGATCCGCCTCGCCAATCTGCTTCTTCAAACTCGGCACCACGGCATTGATGCGCACGTACAGCTCGGTGTGGTCTTCGGCTTGCCCGCTGATGATCAGCGGCGTGCGCGCTTCGTCGATGAGGATCGAATCGACCTCATCGACAATGGCGTAGTCGAGAGCTCGCTGGACACGGTCCGCGATGTCCTGGACCATGTTGTCGCGCAAGTAGTCGAAGCCGAACTCGTTGTTCGTGCCGTAGGTGACATCGGCAGCATAGGCAGCCTGTTTGCTCTCGCGGGACATCTGCGGCAGGTTCACTCCTACCGTCAATCCGAGGAAGCCGTACACACGCCCCATCCACTCGGCGTCGCGCTGGGCGAGGTAGTCGTTGACAGTCACGACATGCACGCCCTTGCCGGCGATCGCGTTCAGGTAGACCGGCAACGTCGCCATGAGTGTCTTGCCCTCGCCGGTGCGCATCTCGGCGATGCTTCCGTCGTGAAGCGTCATGCCGCCGATCAACTGCACATCAAAGTGCCGCATCTTGAGCACTCGCTTGCTCGCCTCCCGCACGGCGGCAAAGGCCTCGGGGAGCAACGAGTCGAGCGTGGCGCCGGACTGATGACGAGCGCGGAACTCCTCCGTCTTTGCTGTCAAAGCGGCGTCGTCCAGGGCTTCAAATCGAGGCTCGAGCGCGTTGATTTGCTGCGCAACGCGCCGGTATTGCTTCAACAATCGCTCGTTGCGGCTACCAAATATCTGCGTCAGTATCTTGGGCAACATGCGGCGTTCATTCGATGTGAGGTCACGCGCCAGCAGATGAGTGCTGGGCTTGGCCGCTCAGGAGGAAAAAGGGTGTGGAAAATGGGACGTGGAGCGGTGGAGCTGGCAAACAGTTACTGCCCTTTGGTCGAGAACAGCCTTTGAGTTTACTTCCGCCTTGTTTCGTCCACGCTTGGGCCGCGTCGTTCAGAACCAGCCTCAGATCCCCGTAAGTCCTTCCACCAGACTGAGCCATTGATGAACTCCTTGCCGCCATCCGTCCCGGCACCATCAACGCTCGCTGACGCGTTAAGTCGCAGCCAGCCGCTGCAATTGCTCAGGCGACGCATCTGCGAATCGAATGCCAGGTTTGCCATCGCAGCTGAGGCAATGCCGCCAGCATTGCTCGCCCAACTCAGCGCAGGCGCTGTGGACGAACAGGCCTGGACCATTCTGGCGCGCAACGCGAGCGCCGCGGCGAAACTGAGGCAAACGCTGCCGCGGATCGAGGAGAACTTGCTGGCTAAAGGATGGCCGGCGTTGGCGATTCGCATTCAAGTGCAGCGCTGAGTAGGGCGCTGAACTGGTGCCCCCGGCAGGAATCGAACCCGCGACCTTCGGTTTACAAAACCGCTGCTCTACCAACTGAGCTACAAGGGCGTCGACAGATGTTAACGAGCCTCGACATCATTTCGGTGGACGGACGTCACTTGATTCGCTTGAGCGACGGGCGGCCGCCAACCGGCGGAGGTTCAGGGGGAAACTCGTCGATCTTTCCGGCACTCGGCTTGGCCTGGGGCTCTTCGGGAACGCTAGCGCCGCCGGCCAAACGCAAACCCGGGGGCCTAGAAGCGCCGTCGATACCGCTCGCCGCGGAACCTGTACCGCGGGCGGTCGGCACCGGAAAAGCCATTCCCTGCCCGTTTTCGCGCGCGTAAATCGCAATCACATGATCGACCGGGACCGCAATGTCCCGCGAAGCGCCGCCAAAGCGCGCCTTGAACTCGATGAACTCGTTCCCGAGCTTGAGGGACGTCGTCGCTTCGAACCCGATGTTCAGAACAATCTCGCCATTCTTCACGTACTCGGGCGGAACGTTAACTTCAGCATCGACGAGGACCGCGATATACGGGGTGAAACCGTTGTCCGTGCACCATTCGTGGAGAGCGCGAATAAGGTAGGGCCGAGTGGAGCTGCCCTGACCACCCGCCTCCGGCGGTGCGGGCCCGAGGGTCATCGCAGCGCGCGCCCCACAACCGGTGCTGTTGTCCGCGTCACTTGCGCATGACCTTTTCGGAAGGTGTCAACGCCTCGATATAGGCGGGACGCGAGAAGATTCGTTCGGCGTACTTGAGCAGAGGCACGGCGTTCTTGGACATGTCGATGCCGTAGTAATCGAGGCGCCACAGCAACGGGGCGATCGCGACATCGAGCATCGAGAAATCATCGCCAAGCATGAACTTGTTCTTCAGGAAGATCGGTGCCAACTGGGTAAGGCGGTCGCGGATCTGAGCGCGGGCCTTCTCGAGTTGCTTATCGGTCGCCTTGACGCCGCGCGACTCAAGCAGGTTGACGTGCGAGAACAGTTCCTTTTCGAAGTTCAAGAGGAAAAGCCGGACGCGGGCTCTAGCAACCGGATCGCCGGGCATCAACTGAGGATGAGGAAACCGCTCGTCAATGTACTCATTGATGATGTGCGACTCGTAAAGGATCAAGTCGCGTTCGACGAGGATGGGCACCTCGTTGTAGGGATTCATCAACGCAATATCTTCCGGCTTGGCGAAAAGATCCACGTCGCGGATTTCGAAATCCATCCCTTTCTCGAAAAGAACGAATCGGCAACGATGCGAATAGGGACAGGTCGTGCCGGAATAAAGCACCATCATGGGAGAAAGCTCCAGGAATCAATGAGCAGTAGGCGCGGTGAGTCGGACCGACGCGACAAGGGCGCAACAGCAGCGCCCCCCGGAGATCACTTGATGTCTTTCCAGTACGCAGCGTTGAGGCGCCAGGCGATGAAGGTGAAGACCATCAGGAACAGCAACACCGCAACACCAACCTGAACCCGTAACCCCTTGGAGGGCTCACCCATCCAGTTCAGGTAGGCCACCAAGTCGCCCACTGCCTCGTCGAACTCGCGCGGAGTCATCGTACCCGGGGTGAGTTGCTCGAATCCAGCAAACTTGCGGATGACTTTCGAAGCGTCGTGAGGGTCTCGCTCCTCGACGAACTTGGCCCCGCGTTGGCCTTGCCACTCCCACAAGATGTGAGGCATTGCAGCGTTTGGATAGGCAAGATTGTTCCAGCCCGTAGCCTGAGAACTGTCACGGTAGTAGGTGCGCAAGAACGTGTAGACGTAATCCGAGCCTGTCCCTTTGCCGACCGCCGAGCGAGAGCGCGCGATCAGCGTGAGGTCGGGGGGAACCACTCCGAGCCACTCCTTGGCGTTCTTGGGATCGAGCGATACCTTCATCGTGTCGCCGACCTTGTCGGTCGAGAACATGAGGTTGCTCTTGATCTGAGCTTCTGTAAGGCCGATGTCGCGCAAACGGCTGTAGCGCATGAACGCGGCGTTGTGGCAGTTCAGACAGTAGTTGACGAAGATGCGCGCGCCGTTCTGCAGCGAGGTCACATCATTCGCCTTCTCCTGAGGAAACTTGTCCCAGGTGATTCCGCCTTCGGCTGCATGAACAGCCGAGAGGCTCAGAACAAAAAGAGTGGCCGCGAGGATGAGCTTTTTCATGTCTCTGATTTCTTCCAACGGCCGGGGTCAGTGAGGAACAAATGTCACGCGATCGGGTACCGGCTTGAACTCGCCCAGGCGGCTCCACCATGGCATCAGCAGGAAGAACCCAAAGTAGACGATCGTGCCGATCTGAGCCAGGCGCTCGTTCACCGCCGACACGGGTTGCACGCCGAGGTATCCCAACATGAAGAAATTGACCACAAAGATGCCATAGAGCACCTTGTGCCAATCAGGGCGATAGCGGATCGACTTCGCTTCGCTGTAGTCCAGCCACGGCAGGAAGAAGAGGATCACTACAGCACCGCCCATGCCGACGACGCCCCAAAACTTGGCGTCGATCGCGAGCATCATCAAAACGACAACCAACGCACCAACGAGAACGACGCCCTTCATCAGCGTCGTCAAACCCGCGCGCAAGACGGCAAGCCCGGCACCGAGCGCAACGAAGCCGATCAGTACGTACATCATCTCCGCGGTGATCGCACGCAGGATCGAGTAGTACGGGGTGAAGTACCACACCGGAGCAATGTGCAACGGTGTCTTCAACGGATCGGCGGGGATGAAGTTGTTGTACTCAAGGAAGTAGCCGCCGAGTTCCGGACTGAAGAAGATGATTGCGCTGAAGATCATCAAGAAAACGCTGACACCAAGGATGTCGTGCACGGTGTAGTAGGGGTGGAAAGGGATGCCATCGAGCGGGCGCCCGGCAGAGTCCTTCTTCGCCTTGATCTCGACACCGTCCGGATTGTTGGATCCCACTTCGTGCAGGGCCAGGATGTGGGCGACGACCAGGCCCAGCAGAACCAGAGGCACGGCGATCACGTGAAAGCTGAAAAATCGGTTCAGCGTCGCGTCACTGACCACGTAGTCTCCGCGGATCAGCACGGCGAGATCGGGACCCACAAACGGAATGGCGGCGAACAGGTTGACGATCACCTGTGCGCCCCAGTAGCTCATTTGACCCCAGGGCAGCAGATAGCCCATGAAAGCCTCCGCCATCAAGCAGAGGAAGATGGCGCAACCAAAGATCCAAACCAGTTCCCGCGGCTTGCGATAGCTTCCATAGATCATTCCGCGGAACATGTGCAGGTACACGACCACGAAGAAAGCACTCGCGCCGGTTGAGTGCATGTAGCGCACCAGCCAACCCCAGGGCACGTCGCGCATGATGTATTCGACAGAAGCGAACGCGAGCGCTGCGTCCGGCTTGTAGTGCATGACTAGAAAGATGCCGGTCACGATCTGAATGACCAGTACCAACAGAGCGAGCGAGCCGAAGAAATACCAGAAGTTGAAGTTCTTGGGCGCGTAGTACTCGGCCAGATGCTCGTTGTACATCTTGGTCGCCGGAAACCGGTTGTCGACCCAGGTCATGAGCTTTTCCGCGGCCGAGGCGTTGGCTGGAGCTTCCTTGAAGGTGGCCATACTGTGATCTCCTGAAAATGCCGTTACTGCCGAGCCATCAGGCTTGCTTGTCTTCGCCAATCAGCAACTTGGTGTCTGACAGATAAGTGTGGGGCGGAACCTCAAGATTGTCCGGCGCAGGCTTGTTCTTGTAGACCCGGCCCGCCATGTCAAAGGTGGACCCATGGCAAGCGCACAAGAAGCCGCCTGCCCAGTCGTCAGGCAAGGAGGGTTGCGCGCCCGGAACAAACTTGTCAGATGGTGAACAACCCAGGTGGGTGCATATGCCGACGGCCACCATGATCTCTGGCTTGATCGAACGGTGCTCGTTGCGCGCATACGCCGGAGTGAGTTCTCCGGGCTTGCGAAGCGAACTGGGGTCCGCGAGGAGAGGGTCAATCTTGGGCAGCGCCGCGAGTTGCTCGGGCGTGCGCCTGATGATCCACACTGGCTTGCCACGCCACTCAACGGTTATCTTCTCGCCCGGCTTGAGCGCCGCGATGTCAACCTCTACCGAGGCACCGGCAGCGCGGGCGCGCTCGGACGGTTGAAATGTGCTGACGAAGGGAACGGCAACCGCCAAACCGCCCGCTGCACCGGCGCAACTCGAAGCGATCAACCAGGTTCGCCTGACGCTGTCTACTTGCTTGTCACTCATGGAATGCACCGTTTTGGCCTAATTCAAATAAACGTGGGATTCTAGACGCGCGCTGGCACCCAGAGCCGTTGCAGGGAGTTCGGCAAGAGTCAGGCAGTGCCTTGTCACAAGGGGCAGCCCACGCTAGAGACCGGCCACTCGTTGCACGACGCCTTGCGCCACAATCGCCCGCCGCGCGCGATCGCAAGGTACACGCTTTGAACCCACAGCGACATGGGCAATGTCGCCAATTACCCACTTGAAAGGATTGAGAAATGAGCGTCGTTTCGGAATTCAAGGAATTCGCGATGAAAGGCAGTGTCGTCGACTTGGCAGTCGGCGTCATCATCGGTGGAGCCTTCGGAAAGATTGTCGACTCTCTCGTGTCGGACATGATCATGCCGGTTGTCGGAAAGCTGTTCGGCGGACTCGACTTCGCCAACTACTTCATCCCGCTGTCAGGCCAAACCGCTCAAACGCTTGTCGAGGCCAAGAAAACCGGAGCCGTACTGGCTTACGGCAGCTTCGTCACTGTCGCGATCAACTTCATCATTCTTGCCTTCATCATTTTCATGATGGTCAAGGCAGTTAACCGGATGAAACAGGCCGAAGCACCAGCGCCCGCGCCAGCCGTCGAGCCGCCGACGAGCGAAGACGTTCTCCTGCTGCGCGAGATTCGTGACGCACTGAAGAAGTAATCGAGCCGGACCACTGCTCGAACGGCTCGAGCGCAAGGACGGCCCCTTCATGGCATCGCGCCGCTCGTTTGGATTCATACTCGGTGACAGTGCTTGACCTGCCAAACAGCAAGGTAGCCGCTATCCGAGATGAGCCCTTCCGATCCTCGACCGCCAGCCGATCTCGAAGCGGCAGCTGATCTCGTCAAGGCGACCGCCGTGACGGTCGCCGAGCGCGTCTGCCAGATGCTTTCCGCGCAGTCGCAGGCGGCTTCCAAGGCGTTCGATCGAAACACGATGTTTGCGGCGCAACTCGCGCTGCACCGCCAGTTGGGTCTGTTCCGCCTAAGCTTCCGCACGCGGCTCGACCTGCAGATCCGTGAAGCTCTGAGTCAGCGACCGGACTTCAAGCGACCTCAGGCGCCCACCGATTGGCAATCGTTGAGCTTGGTGGACAACAGCGAGGTCGAAGAGCGGATGCACTCGGATCGCATCGCGCAGAAGATTGCTCATGCCTGCGAAGCGGAACTGCGCGAGGTGGCGTCCTACATGGGGCAGGTGATGGGCTACGGCACGGCCGACGAAAACCGTAACCCCCTTCGTCCCACGGTGGTGGGTCACGCGGCTTACTCCGCAGTCGAGTCGGTGACAACCGACCCCGACGAGCGGCAGGTGTTGTGGCGCGAGTTCGGCGTCGTCATGGCCCAGGCGATGCCTGCCTGTTATTCGGCAATAGTCGTAGAGCTGCAGTCGCGCGGAGTCAGGCCGGCCGGGTTTCAGGTCAAGACAACCGACCGGGCGGCGCCATCCGCCACGGGTCTTGGTGCATCGAATACAGGTTATCGGGACGACGACGTCTCGACCAACGGACGAGGCTCCGAGTTCCAGTCGTCCACGCGGTCTGCAAACCCCGGGGTTGACCGGCAGGGGCTACAGGCTTCAAGCGGATATTCGGGTTCATCCACTCCTCTCGGCGGATTGGGGGCCGGACAGGTCGGAACTGGCATTGCACCGCGTGCCGCGGACGGCGCCGACTCACGCGCGGGGATGGTTTCGGCGTCCTCGCAGGGCGAAGGAAGCGACGCGCGATTGATGACGCTGCTGCGACGCCTGACCCAACTCGCGAGCCGCCCCGGAGACCTCGGCCCATCTTCGGTGTCCGCCGGACTGGGTGGCTTGTCGGGATCCATTCGCAGCCGGTTTGGTGGGGAGCCTTCATCGGGCAACACCGGCCTTGGCGCTTTGGACGGCAACAAGTTGCGAGGCTCGGGAACACCCGGCCTCATGGCCGTGAACCTGATCCGTGCACATCGCGACGAGCTCATGCAGGCTTCGTCCGGCAAGCTCGATCACATGGTGATCGACGTCGTGGGCAGTCTCTTCGACCAGATCCTTTCCGACTCGCGCGTGCCACCTCAGATGGCACGCGAGATCGCCCGGCTTCAGCTGCCCGTGCTGCGCGTGGCGCTCGTCGATCCGAACTTCTTCTCATCGCGCCGACATCCGGTGCGGCGCTTTGTCAATCGAATCGCATCGCTGGCATGCGCCTTCGATGACTTCGATGATGGGCCCGGCAAAGTCTTCGTCGCGCGGGTGCGCGACCTGGTCCAGGAGATCGTCGATGGCGACTTCGACCAGGTCGACCTGTATGCGGCCAAGCTGACAGAACTCGAGTCGTTCATCACCCAGCAAGCCGAATCCGGTGTCCAGGAATCCGGTACGGTGAGCGTCCTTGAAAACAAGGAATCTGACCTCCGGACGCAGCAGCGTTATCTGATTCAACTGCACGGTGCCCTATCGCCAGTGCCGATGCCCGATTTCCTGCGCAATTTCCTGAGCCAGGTATGGAGTCAGGCGCTCATCGCGGCCGAGCGAGAGAGTGGCGTCGATGGCGACGCGGTCAAGCGCTACCGACTCGTCGGTCGCGATGTGGTGATGAGCGTGCAGGCCAAGGGTTCTCCGGCGATGCGCAAGCGTTTCCTGATGCAGCTGCCGACGTTGATGAAGGACCTGAACGAGGGGCTCAAGCTCATCGGTTGGCCTGATGCCGCACAGAAGGAGTTCTTTGCGCAGTTGATGCCGGCGCACGCTGAGTCGCTGAAGGTCCCCGCGATGACCGAGCTCGACTACAACCTGCTGTCGAAGCAGGTCGAGGTCATCTTCAACAACGCCGTCCCGCGGCATGGCGACATCGTGCGTCTGTCGCCGGGGTTGGCGATTCCGACAGCGTCGACGGATGTCGAACACCGCTTTACCGAGGAAGAAGCGAAGAAGATCGGCCTCGTCGCGGAAAGCGCTGTCGATTGGTCCTCGCCAGTGGACATCGATCTGAGCGAAGAGGCCACGGTGTCAGAACCCGTTCCACTGAATCTCGGCGTGGACATCAATCTCGACCTCGCGCCCCAAGAGCCGCCCGAGCCTTCGCATGGCGCCAGTCTGATGGATCACCTGCGCATCGGATTCGCCTACCAGATGCTGCTGAAGGAGCAGTGGCAGAAGGTGAGGCTGACCTACATGAGTCCTGGCCGCAGCTTCTTCGTGTTCAGTCACGGGCGCGCCAACCAGGAAACCATCTCGCTCACCGCACGCATGCTGTCGCGCATGTGCCAAAGCGAGCGACTGCGCGCAGTCGAAAGCACCTACCTGATGGAGCGGGCAACTTCGCGTGCTCGCAAGCAGTTGGCAGAACTGACCGCTAATTCGCGTCAGTGACCTGAGCGCTTTAGGCAGAGAGCATGCCGTCACGCAGACGGCGAGCCATCTCGACCGCCGCTGCCAGCGACGCGGCGCTGGCGCTGCCCGTACCGGCAATATCAAACGCCGTTCCGTGATCGGGGCTGGTGCGAGTGAACGGCAGTCCCAGGGTGACGTTCACACCGCGTTCGACGCCGAGATACTTCACCGGAATCAGACCGTGGTCGTGCAGCATGGCCACCACGATGTCGAACTCACCCGGGTGACCCGGGGCATTCCGAGCGCGCATGAACACGGTGTCCGGCGCGAACGGGCCAGTGGCATCGATGCCCTCGGCGCGAGCCCGCGCGATCGCCGGTGAGATCACCTTGATCTCCTCGTCGCCGAACAACCCGCCCTCTCCGGCGTGAGGATTGAGCCCGGCCACCGCGATGCGGGGATTCGCTTGCCCCCAACCAGCGGCAGCGTGATGCGCAATGCGCAGGGTCTGCAGAACCGAATCGACATCGATCGCATCGATCGCCAGACGCACCGACTGATGAATGGTGACGAGGACTGTGCGTAACTCATCGTTCGCCAGCATCATGCGAACGGGCGCTGGCGATTGCCCCGCGCTCGCCGCGAGTGCCTGAAGCATCTCGGTGTGGCCGGCAAACACGCTGCCTCCGGCGGCGAGCGCTTCCTTGTGGATCGGTGCCGTGACGATTCCCGAGATCGATGACTCCAGGGCCATGGCAACGGCCGCCTCGATGCAGCGCGCTGCCGAAGCGCCGGCCAGCGCGTTCACCTGACCCCACGGCAACGTCGCAAGGCTCTCGTCGAGGCCTGACACCTGAATGACCGGGATGCAGCTCACGGGAACACCAGCGAGGTCAGCTGGCGTGTCCAGGCAAGCGACCGGCAACATCGGGTCGACGATCTTCGCGGCACGCCGCATCACGCCGACGTCGCCCAAGACCACACAGCCCGCACTCGTCGAGTCGAGAAACAGTCGAGCCACGATCTCCGGCCCGATGCCGCAGGGGTCGCCCATGGTGATGGCCAGTGGCATCGTGCGCAGGATGCCAGCCTGGGTGTTCACCGAGGGACCCTGTTTCCGCGCGTAACTCGCGAGAGGTCCGACGCAACTGTCGACAGGGCCAAGTCAGCGCTCACGCAGGGTTGTCCACATCGATGAATCGATGCTCTACACCGAAGCGCTGCGCCAGATGCTCGCCGAGCGCCGGGGCTCCGAAACGCTCACTCGCGTGATGACCGCAGGCCACGAAGGTCACGCCGGTCTCGCGGGCGATGTGCGCCTGAGGCTCCGAGATCTCCCCGGTGACGAAGGCATCGGCTCCTGCGGCGATCGCGGACTCGAAGTACGACTGCGCGCCACCCGTGCACCAGGCTATGCGACGCAAGGCGCGGCCGTCACCCGGCACCACGGTCGGCACTCGACCGAGCGTCAATTCAATCTGCCTGGCGAGTGCCGACAAGGTGATCGGCTGCAGCAACGAGCCAATGAAGCCGAGGTCCTGCTCGCCAAAGCGTGCGTCTGCAAGCCATCCCAAGCGTTGCCCGAACTGCGCGTTGTTGCCGAACTCTGGATGCGCATCGAGCGGCAGGTGGTATGCAAGCAAGTTGATGTCGTGCGCGAGCAGCGGCGACAGGCGCTGCTTGAGCCACCCGGTCACCGGCCCCTGGTGCCCACGCCAGAACAGCCCGTGGTGAACCAGAACCGCATCGGCCCGAGCATCGATCGCCGCGTCGATCAACGCCCTGCTTGCAGTGACCCCGCTCACGAGTCGTTGCACCTCGGCTCGACCCTCGACCTGAAGACCGTTCGGCCCATAATCCTTGAAGCTCGACGTCTGCAGCAAAGCAGACAGATACGAAGCGATTTCGATGCACCGAGCCACAGACCCACCGTCATGAGAAAAACCTGGCTGATTTTCTCCCAGGCCGTCACGGTTGCGTTGGCGATCTTGTTCGTGGTGGCGACGCTCAAGCCCGACTGGCTGCAGCGCAAACCAGGTCAGGCCTGGACGGGGATCTCGGCTCCTGCTGATTTCTTGCCCGCGCCGGCCACCGCCGCCTCTGGTGTCGTGACGAGCTATGCGGCAGCGGCGAAAAGGGCATCCCCAGCGGTGGTCAGCATCACCGCCAGTCGGGCCAACGCCCGCAGCCCGCATGACGGTGATCCCTGGTTCCAATTCTTCTTCGGTGGGCGTGAGAACCGCGTCGAACCGCAGGTCGGTCTTGGGTCGGGGGTCATCGTGTCGCCTCAGGGTTTCCTTCTGACCAACAACCACGTCATCGAAGGCGCAAGCGACATCGATGTTCAACTGACTGATGGGCGCAGCGCCCCTGCAACGGTCGTTGGTACCGACCCCGAGAGCGACGTGGCCGTACTGAAGATCGAACTGGACCGCCTGCCGGTGATCGCGTTCGGCAATACCGATGGCCTGCAGGTCGGTGACGTGGTGCTCGCCATCGGCAACCCGTTCGGCGTCGGGCAAACGGTCACCTCGGGGATCGTGAGCGCGCTCGGTCGCGACCGCCTGGGAATCAATACCTTCGAGAACTTCATCCAGACGGACGCCGCGATCAATCCCGGCAATTCGGGCGGCGCGCTGATCGACGCGGCGGGAAATCTGGTGGGCATCAACACGGCCATCTACTCGAGATCCGGCGGCAACATGGGCATCGGATTTGCCATTCCCGGCAATACCGCCAAGCAGGTGATGGAGAGCCTGATCCGTGACGGTCAGGTCACTCGTGGCTGGATCGGTGTGGAGCCGCGCGACCTCACCCCCGAGATTGCCGAAAGCCTTGGCCTTGCGGTCACGCAAGGCGTTCTGATCACGGGCGTTTTGCAGAACGGGCCAGCCGGCGAAGGCGGCCTGCGGCCAGGCGACGTGGTGACCGAAGTGACCGGCAAGCCTGTCTTGAATACGTCGCAACTCTTGAACGCGGTGGCCGCACTCAAGCCAGAGAGCGTCGCCGCCATCGGCGTGCAACGCGGCAAACAGTCGTTGCTGCTGAACGTCACCGTCGCGCAGAGACCAAAGAGCGTCGCTCCATCACCGCAGCGACGCTGATCAGGCTGCGGGTGGTGGGGTGTCGGCAGGCGCCTGGGTGTGCTTGATGAATATGCTCGATGCCCAGATACCTACTTCATAGAGCAAGCACATCGGAATCGCGAGCGCCAGTTGCGACACCACATCGGGCGGCGTGATGATCGCAGCGATGATGAAGGCCAGCACGATGAAATAGCTGCGGAACTCCTTGAGTTTTTCGACCGTGACCAGACCCATCCGGGTGAGCACAACCACGACCACTGGCACCTCGAAGGCCGCGCCGAAGGCGAAAAACATCGTCAGCACGAAGCTGAGGTAGGCCTCGATGTCTGGGGCGGCGGTGATGCTCTTCGGCGCGAAGCTCTGGATGAACTTGAACACCTGACCAAAGACGAAGAAATAACAGAACGCCACGCCCACGAGAAACAGGACTGTGCTCGACACCACCAGAGGCAGCACCAGGCGCTTCTCATGCTTGTACAGCCCTGGCGCGACGAAGGCCCAGATCTGATACAGGACGATCGGCAAGGCGATCATTAAGGCCGTCATCAGGGTGATCTTGATGGGAACCACGAAAGGCGAGATGACGTTCGTTGCAATCAGCGTCGAACCCACCGGCAGGTGCGCCACCAGCGGCGACGCCAACCAGTCGTAAAGCCCACCCGGACCGGGCCAAAGGCACAGGCCGAGAAACACCACACCGACCGCGATCACCGCCCGCACCATGCGATCGCGCAACTCGACGAGGTGCGCGACGAAGGGTTGCTCGGTGCCGCCGAGTTCGTCGGGGCCAGAAGGTTTCGGCGTCATTGGTCAGGCCGCCGAACGCGGCGGACGGAAACGTGCCACGCGGGCGGCGCCCGACTGCACCTGAACGCGCACCCCATGCCGTTGCTTGTACCAAAGCGGCATCGCGCTGCGCTTGACTCGCCAGCGCTTCTTCGGGTGTCGGTAGGTCAACGCGTTCTGATGCGAAGCGTCGTCATCTCCAGGTCCGTCCAGTGGGGCGTGGATGACTTCATCTGCGCTCGGATCCCAGGCGTTATGCAGGTCAGCGCTGGTCTGGTGGATCTCGTTGGAGACGTTCTGCGAGACGTCACGCGCTGCGTCCTCAAACTGCCCCTTCATCTTGCGCAGTTCTTCGAGTTCCATCGACCGGTTGACCTCAGCCTTGACGTCGGCGACATAGCGCTGGGCCTTGCCGAGCAAGTGGCCGACCGTGCGTGCCACCTTGGGGAGTCGCTCGGGTCCGATGACGATCAGCGCGACCGCGGCGATCAGCGCGATCTTGTCGAACCCGAAATCAATCACGACTTGGTTTTGGCTTCCACGTCGACGGTGTTGCCTTCAGCCGACTTGTTGACCGTGACCTGTTGGGCGGCCGGTGGCGTGTCGGCCGAGGCACCGCCATCCTTGATGCCGTCCTTGAATCCCTTGACTGCGCCGCCGAGGTCGGAGCCAATGTTCTTGAGCTTCTTGGTGCCAAAGACGAGCACCACGATGGCCAGAACGATGAGCCAGTGCCAAATACTGAATGAGCCCATGGGAACTCTCCTTGAAGCGGTTCAAACCATTCTAGGTGAGCCCCTGTGACGCAAAACAAGACAGCGACCCTTCTGGCAGCACCGTTTCAGCCCTGTCGCCACGGCCTCGGGCCGCCGATCACGTGCAAGTGGAGGTGGTAGACCTCCTGTGCGCCGTCTTGGCCGCTGTTGATGATGGTGCGAAACCCATTGGTTGCGCCATGCTCGATGGCGAGCTTCGGAGCGAGCACCATCATGCGTCCCAGCAGATCGCGATGCTCATCCGTCACGTCAGCGAGCGTCGGGATGTGCACCTTGGGGATGATCAGCAGGTGCACCGGCGCCCAGGGCTTGATGTCGTGGAAGACGAGCAAGTCGTCGTCTTCGTACGCCTTGCGACTGGGAATCTGACCGGCGACGATCTTGCAGAAGATGCAGTTGGGGTCGTGCGTCATCAATGTCTCCGTGAATTCAGTTCGAAGGCAGCGCTGTCTCAATCCGGCATCGGGCGGTTGCCGTTCAGGTTCACCCAGCCACGCACGACGCGGTAGAGGAACCAGATCGACACCAGACCCCAGGCCAGCCAGCCCGGCGCAAGGAACAGCAGCCACAGCGGCGAGGTGACCAGATACAGCCCGGCCGCCCACAGCACCGTACGGATGCGCCAGCGGAAATGCGACTCCTGCCACGTGCCCGCCGCGTTCTCCTTCTTCACCAGATCGAGGATGAACGCGACGATCAGCAGGATCACGCTGGCCTGAACCCCAGGCACCACGGCGCCCACGGCAACGATGGTATGGAGCAGGTAACTGATGTGACCAACGGTCTTGAGCGACCGCGTGGACTCATCGAGGTCGATGACGTCGTTCATGTGCCGTTCTCCTCCCGATCACGCAGTTTGCGCGCTGCGAACTCCTCGAGCCCCGACTGCCCGACTCGACGCGCCAGTTCATTGAGCACATCAACGGGCTTGAGGCCGTAGGCGCTCAGCGCGAGCATCGAGTGAAACCACAGGTCAGCTGTCTCGTAGACGATCTTCTGCCGGTCGCCGTCCTTGCAGGCCATCACGGTTTCAGTCGCCTCTTCGCCGATCTTCTTCAGGATGGCGTCAGGGCCCTTCTGGAAGAGCCTGGCGACGTAACTCGTCTGCGGATCGCCCGCTTTCCGACTTTCGATGACTTCCGCCAACTGGGCGAGGAAATCATCGCCACGGGCGACCGCGTCACTGTCGGCGCTCATCGATAGATGTCCTGCGGCGCCTTCACCACGGGCTCAACAGAATGCCAAGCGCCGTCGGCGTAGCGCTGATAGAAGCATGAATGGCGGCCGGTGTGGCAGGCGATCGACGGGTCGTGCCCGAGTTGTTCGACGCGCATGAGGATCACGTCGCTGTCGCAGTCCAGACGAAGTTCAACGACCTTTTGGATGTGTCCGGATTCCTCGCCCTTGTGCCACAACCGGCCGCGAGAGCGGCTCCAGTACACCGCTTCGCCGCACTCGGCCGTCTGCTGCAAGGACTCACGGTTCATGAAAGCAAACATGAGCACGTCGCCCGAAGTGGCCTCTTGTGCGATCACGGGCACGAGGCCATGCGCATCCCATTTCACGTCATCGAGCCAGCTCATCGAATCAGTGTAGCAACCGAGTGTTCACGCTCAAGGCTCTGCGACACCCGCTCATGCCGCATCGAAATGCGTGGCACCTGAATGCCCGCGCTCCTCGGCAAACCACCTCAGCACCGGCACGGTGCCCGGCAACACGGGCGATACGGCGACGGGGAGGCTCTGCCAGGCCATCGACTGCTGCTCGCGCATCTCGAAGTCGCCGTCCCAATCGAACACCTTGCAGAAGTGCAATCGCACCCGAGCGTGCTCGTACGACACCATTTCGACATGCCATGGGTGCGATTGGCCGATGGTGATGCCGAGCTCTTCATGCAGTTCACGCCTGAGCGCGGCATCGACGCTCTCGCCCGGTTCGAGCTTGCCGCCAGGGAACTCCCAATAGCCGGCATACACCTTGCCCGCGGGCCGAGAAGTCAGCAGGAAGCGGCCTTCGCGGCCAGAGGCATCGCGCTCGATGAGAACGCCCACTGCCACATCGACATGCGTTCGGCTGTCCAGAGCCGCTGCCTCCGCCGGAACACCTTGATTCATGCCGACGCGCCGCGCTCGGCAAGCCGACCGCTCAAGTCCTTGGCGAACTGAAAAGCAACGCGCCCCGAGCGCGATCCGCGCTCGAGCGCCCACACCAGGCTGTCCTGTCGCGCGGCGGCAATCGCCTGTTCGTCGACACCGAAGCCTCGCAACCACTGGGCAACGATGGCCAGGTACTCGTCTTGCGTAAACGGGTAGAAGCTGATCCACAGACCGAAGCGCTCACTCAGCGAAATCTTCTCCTCGACCACCTCGCCCGGATGCACCTCGCCATCGGGCTGGTGCTGGTAGGTGAGGTTTTCGGACATGTACTCAGGCAGCAGATGGCGCCGGTTGCTCGTCGCGTAGACGAGCACGTTGTCCGGCGTTTCGGACACGGTGCCGTCGAGAACGGACTTCAGCGCCTTGTAGCCCGGCTCGCCCTCGTCGAAGCTCAGGTCATCGCAGAACACGATGAAGCGCTCGGGGCGATCGGACACCAGGTTGACGATGTCCGGCAGGTCGACCAGATCGACCTTGTCGACCTCGATGAGCCGCAGACCTTGCGATGCGAACTCATTCAGACAGGCCTTGATCAGCGAACTCTTGCCGGTGCCCCGCGCGCCGGTCAGCAGCACGTTGTTGGCGCGATGTCCATGAGCAAACTGTTCGGTGTTGCGCCAAAGGCGTTCCTTCTGAGCGTCGACCTCGACCAGATCGGCTAGCCGGATCGACGCCACCTGCCGAACGGGTTCTAGCACCGGCCCGGTCGATCGCCGCCGGTAGCGAAAAGCCGTCGAAGCCGACCAGTCGGGCGCTGTGATCGGATGTGGCAACACGGCCTCGATACGTGCAAGCAGCGCCTCGGCACGGGAGATCAGTCGCAGCAGAGGGTCGTTGGATGTGGACACGTCGGATCAGGGCAGCGCACGCCACGCGGCGGCGCGACTCAGTTTAGCCATGCCCCACCACCCGTTCGTCTCGCGTCTGCGCGAAGGGCACGACCGCGCGTGCATCAGGCGCCGCTGATCGTCGGGCCGGGCAACCGCATCACGCCGTCTTCGGTGATCGCATACACGCGATCGCCCGACTCGGCGTCGATGGGATGCATGCCGGTGAACGCGCCGAACGCAGGCAGCACGGTGACGCGGTCACGCACCCAGAAGCACGGCAGTCGAAGCCGATCACGACCTCGTCCGGAAAGGGCCACGCAGGGGTGCCAGTGCCCTGCCAGCACATGGCCTCCAGGTCGCGGCTGCGGGTGATGGCACAGCAAGAACGGGCCCAAGGGCAAGGGCTCATCGACCACGGCGATATCGAGCGCAGGCGGTGGGTCGCCGGCGTGCCGGTCGTGGTTGCCGCGAACGAGCGTCATCTCGACCCCGCGGTGTGCACTTCGCCAACCCGCCACCGCATCCATCGTCGACTCGTCCTGCGCGCTGGCGGCATGCAGCAAATCGCCAAGGAAGACCAATCGTCGGGCGTCAAGCGTATCGATCAGGCGAGAGATCGTTGACAGGGCGTCTGCGGCACCGCCTTCGGGCACCGGCACGCCCAGGCACCGGAAGGCGTGCGCCTTGCCCAGATGCAGATCGGCGATCAGCAAGGTGGCGGCGGCGGGAACAAACGCGACGCGCTCGGGCAGCAGGACCAATGGCTCGCCTGCGACCTCGATGGTCAGCATGCGGTCGAGCCGGGGACGCTCAAGCGACGAGCAGGTTCAGCGCAGCGTCGAGGTGCTCGGTCGGCGCCCGCTTGAAGCCCGATCGCGCATATCGCTGCAGCCTCCCGATGACGAACGCCGTCAAAACAGATGCTGCCGCATTGGCATCGACAGACGCCGTGAGCGACCCCGAGGCATCGAACGCGGCTCGAAGGCTGGTGCGCAACTGCGATTCGACGCGGTCAAAGAACTGCCCCATCCGCGCAACGAGGCGATCGTGCTCGAAGACGAGCGCGTCGCCGACCATCACTCGCGCCATCCCTGGGTTCTTCTCGGCGAACTGCAACAGCAGAGTCACCATCTTGCGGGCTTGGACACGCCCGGATGGTTCGCGTTCGGCAATCTGGTTGGTGAGGGTGAAGACCGAGGTCTCGATGAATTCGATCAAGCCCTCGAACATCTGAGCCTTGCTCGCGAAGTGGCGATAAAGCGCGGCCTCGCTCACATCGAGTCGGGCAGCGAGCGCCGCAGTGGTCACCCTCTCTGCGCCGGGTTGCTCGAGCATGCTGGCGAGCGTCTGCAGGATCTGGATGCGCCGCTCGCCGGGCTTGGGTCGCTTGCGGGTGGATGGCCCGGCGGGTGACAACTCGTGGTCGCCATCGGCACCGGGCGGTGCCTCATCGCCGGGCTCCTGCTCGTCTTCGTCGGGACGGTTCGTCATGGCGTGGGCATCGACTCACTGCAGGCGGGGGTCACTCAGCGATTTGATTCTGGCACACACGTATGCGGGCTTTCGGCAAGGGTGAACACTGACTTTCCCGCCTTTCTCTGCCTGGTTCCCGAGGCCTGACGGCTTCGGAAGATAGCGCTGCATCCACACCGTGCGCATGCCCACGCGCCGCGCCGAGCGCTGATGGGCGAGCGTGTCTTCGACGAGCACGCAGCGATGGGCCGGCACCTTCAGGCGCGCGGCCAACGCGCGGAACATCCGCCCATCCGGCTTCGGCCGGTGGTGGCCGAACATGACCATGTCCTCGATGCTGATCACTTCTTCGAAGCAGTCGGCAAGACGCAGCGTCGTCAACACGCGCAAGGCGTAATTGCGCGGGGCATTGGTGAGGATGAACTTTCGACCCGGCAGCCGCCGCAACGCCGCGCGATCGTGTGCGCTGGTGCGCAGACGCGACTCCAGCCCAGGCAGCAGGTGCGTAGTCTCGAGAAAGTGGCACGCCCGCACTCCATGGTGACGCACGAGTCCGAGCATCGTCGCGCCATAGTCGATCCAGTAGCGCTCGCGCAGAGCATGCGCCCTGTCGTGCTCCAGACCGAGATGGTCCACGATGTACTGAGTCATCGCGGCGTTCGTCGGCACCACCGACGCGTGGCTCGCGTCGTGCAGGGTGTTGTCGAGGTCGAACAACCAGACCCGAGCAGATGACGCTTTCAATGCGATCTGATCATCGTGCCGTAGGCTTGATCGGTCAGGACCTCGAGCAGCATGGCGTGCGGTACACGACCATCGATGATGTGCACGGTGTTGACGCCGTTCTTCGCCGCGTCGAGGGCACTGGCGATCTTCGGCAGCATGCCGCCGCTGATGGTGCCGTCGGCGAACAGATCGTCGATCTCGCGCGCCGTGAGGTTGGTGAGCAGGTGTCCGTCCTTGTCGAGCACGCCAGGCGTGTTGGTGAGCATCATCAACTTCTCGGCCTTCAGCACCTCGGCGAGCTTGCCAGCGACAACGTCCGCATTGATGTTGTAGTTCTCGTTGTCGCTGCCGAAGCCGAGTGGCGAGATCACCGGGATGAACTGGTCGTCCTGAAGGGCCTTGACCACGCTCGGGTCGATCGACTCGATCTCGCCGACCGATCCCACATCGAGTTCCTTCGTCGGATCCTTCAGGTCGTGCATGCGCAACTTGCGCGCGCGGATGAGGCCACCGTCGCGGCCGGTCAGCCCCACCGCCTTGCCACCGGCCACGTTGATCAGCCCGACGATGTCCTGCTGCACCTGACCGGCGAGCACCCATTCGACGACTTCCATCGTCTCCTCGTCGGTGACGCGCATGCCCTGGATGAAAGTGCCCTTCTTGCCGATCTTGGCGAGCGCGTCCTCGATCTGCGGTCCGCCCCCGTGCACCACCACCGGGTTCATGCCGACGAGCTTGAGCAACACCACGTCCTCGGCAAAGTCTTGTTGCAGCGCCGGGTCGGTCATGGCGTTACCGCCGTACTTGATGACGATCGTCTTGCCGTGGAACTTTCGGATGTAGGGCAAGGCCTGCGCCAGGATCTCCGCCTTATCGCGCGGTGCGATGGGCGAATGCTCGGTGGACGCCGGACTGTCTGACGAGGAGGCTTTCATTCGGAGAGGCTTTCCAACGGGAGTCGGCAACGAAAAATTGTAGGCGCTGACCCAGGACGGAGTTGACTTCCTCAGCGCCGCGTTTCGTAGGTCTTGCCGGCTCTTGAAGCACCCCGAATCTTTGATACTCGTGTCGCGCTTACAGGATCGCCGTCCACTCGAACGACATGATGCTTTCTCGACACCTGCCCTTGCACGCGTGCTCGCAGCGCACGGCCTTCATTCATGCAACGCAGCAGAACGCCGGGGGCGCTGCAGCCTGCAACCGCCGCCCGGCACGGTCATTCATCACCGCGGTGCTGGTCTTCCTGGCGTCGACAGGCGCACTGGCCGCGCCCATGGGCTTCAAGGACAGCACGATGGTCATGGCCGACCTCAGCTCGACTTGGCGAGAGGTCTGGGTCAATCGCGCCTTCACGGCCCGCGATGCCATCGGCGCGGGAGGCCTCTACATGCGCTCGGACGACGGCAAGCTCGATCGCACGCTGGCCGAAGTGACTTACACACGCTTGGCGCAGCGCTGGAATCTGCCTCATGCTCAGGCCAACGTCTGGTTGTTTGCCGGCATCGGGGCGGTAAGCGGCAACGACTTCGACGGCCAACGCACCATGCTGGCGCCCGGCTTGCAAGTCGACTACGAGACCACCCGTGTCTACCTCGCTGCGAACGCACGGCTGTACCGTGCTCAAGGGCTGAACCACGACTTTGCGTCAGCGCGTGCCGGTTGGGCGCTGGAGGACGCCGATTACGAATCGACCCAGGCGTGGATCGTCGTCGAGGCGCGACGGATGCGGGAACTCTCCGAGAGCATCGAGGTCACCCCCATGCTTCGGTTGATCCATCGCCGCTATTTCCTCGAGCTTGGCGTCAACGATCGTGCCGAGGCCCGAGCCAACCTGATGTTTGTCTTTTGAGACAGGGCCAGGGCCCGCGTGGAGTTTCCACACACACGATCACGCTGCCGAACGTCCTTCGTTCATCACGCCATGGAGCCTCACATGACGACTTCGATCCGCGCCTTGCGCTCCGTTTGCAGCCTAGCGTGGGCCGTCGCAGCGATGAGCTACAGCAGCATTGCGTCGGCGGCCGAAACCACCAAGTTCACCGTCAACGGCATGGTCTGCGCGTTTTGTGCCCAGGGCATCGAGAAACGGTTGACGGCCCTGCCGGCGACGCAGGCGCTGTATGTCGATCTCGAGCAGAAGATCGTTGCGGTCGAAGCCAAGCCCGGGCAGTCGCTCGACCTCGCGCGCGTCAATGCCGAGATCACCGATGCCGGCTACTCGATCAGCAAGACCGAGACAGTGAGCCAGTCGGTCGAGCAGATCCGCACTGAGCTCAGAAAGGCAAAGAAGTGAGCCTGCAGCCGACGAGCGGCCACACGCTGTCGTCGGTCGGCGACGGCAGCGATGCATTGCGCCAGAGCCTGTGGACGTCGTTCATCGCGCTGCTCGCAAGCTCTGGCACGCTGGTGTGCTGCGCCTTGCCGGCCATGCTGGTGGCACTGGGCGCCGGGGCGGTGCTGTCGTCGCTCGTCGCCGTCGTCCCGCAACTGGTGTGGATCAGCGAGCACAAGCTGCTGGTGTTTTCGGCGGCCGCAGTCATGCTCTCGTTGGCCGGTGGCTTGCAATGGAAGAACCGCAACGCTCCCTGTCCTGTCGACCCGGTGTTGGCCGCAGCCTGCACGCGCACCCGGCGCGTGTCGCGCAACGTCTACCTCGCGTCGGTTGGCCTTTTCGCCATCGGGGGCTGGTTCGCATTCGTCGCGCCCTGGTTGGGTTCGCGCTGAGGGAGTCGCTCAGTAGGTGCGCCCACCCTTGAACTGACCGTGCGACCGCCGCACGAGGGTCGCGCCCCTGGACATCGCGGCAAAGCTCGAACCAGCGTGCGCATGGCAGATCGCCAGACCCAACGCATCAGCCGCGTCCTTGCCGGGCAACCCCGGCAGATCGAGCAGGCGCATCACCATCTCCTGCACCTGTTCCTTGCGAGCGTGGCCATGACCGACGATGGCCTTCTTCATCTGCAAGGCGGTGTACTCGGACACGCCCAGCGATGAAGCGACGAGCCCGGTGATGGCAGCGCCCCGAGCCTGCCCGAGCAGCAGGGTCGACTGCGGATTGACGTTGACGAAGACGATCTCCACGGCAGCACAGTCGGGCTGATAGCGCGATGTCACCTCGCGCACGCCGTCGAAGATCATCTTCAGCCGCGCCGGCAGGTCGCCGATGGCCACCGTGCCGGTCTTGATCGTGCCGCTGGCCACGTAAGCGAGGCGCGGCCCTTCGGACTCGATCACGCCAAAGCCGGTCGTCCGCAGGCCGGGGTCGATGCCGAGGATGCGCATGGCGTTGTCAGGCTGGCCTGCGACGCGTCACGGCCGAATGCCGAACCGTTGGCGACTCAATGGCGGAAATGCCGTATTCCGGTGAAGACCATCGCGATGCCACGCTCGTCGGCCGCAGCGATCACCTCGTCGTCACGCACCGAACCGCCAGGCTGGATGACCGCCACGGCGCCTGCATCGACGACCACGTCGAGACCATCTCGAAACGGAAAGAACGCATCGCTCGCGACCGCCGAGCCCGCAAGCGACAGGCCGGCCGCAGCGGCCTTGATGCTCGCGATGCGGGCCGAGTCGATGCGGCTCATCTGGCCGGCACCCACGCCCAGGGTCATGCCCGCGCCGCAGTAGACGATGGCATTGCTCTTCACGTACTTCGCGACTGTCCACGCGAACAACAGGTCACGACACTGCGCGTCGGTGGGTTGAGCGCGCGTGGCAACGCGCAGCGCCGACCGGTCGAGCACATGGTGATCGGCCGATTGCACCAGCAGACCCGAGCCGATTCGCTTGATGTCCTGGGCGTTGCGGCCCTGCGCCCATGGCGTTGCGCCGTTGCGGTCGACACCATCGAGCGGAATGCGCAGCACACGCGTCGCGGCACGCGTCGACAGCACCTCCAGCGCGTGCGCCGTGAACGCCGGCGCAATGAGGACCTCGACAAACTGGGTGACGATCTGTCGCGCGGCCGCCTCGTCGACTTCGGTGTTGAAAGCGATGATGCCGCCGAAGGCCGAGGTCGGGTCGGTACGGAAGGCGTCGCGATAGGCCTCAAGCGCGCTGATGCCGAGCGCGACACCGCATGGGTTGGCATGCTTGACGATCACGCAGGCCGCCGGCGAATCGTCGCTGGCGAAACTCTTCACGCACTCCCACGCCGCATCCGCATCAGCGATGTTGTTGTACGAGAGCTCCTTGCCCTGCAACTGGGTGGCTGTGACGAGCGAGCCGGGTGCAGGGTGCAGGTCTCGGTAGAACGCCGCGCTCTGGTGTGGGTTCTCGCCATAGCGCAGGTCCTGCAGCTTGATGAAGCGTGGATTCGCCTGCGCTGGGTACTGGCCACGCACTGGTTCACCGGCGGGCTGCAGCGTGAGCGACGACAGGTAGTCGCTGATGGCGGCGTCGTAGCTCGCGATGCGGTTGAAGGCAGCCACCGACAGCGAGAAGCGGGTGCATTCGGACACCGCACCGTGTTGCTGCAGTTCGTCCAGCACCCCGCTGTATTGCGAAGGGTCGGTCAACACCGCGACGTGCTGCCAGTTCTTCGCTGCCGATCGGACCATCGCCGGGCCGCCGATATCGATGTTCTCGATCGCCTCGTCGAGCGTGCAGCCAGGCTTCGCCACCGTCGCCTCGAAGGGGTAGAGGTTCACCACCAGCAAGTCGATTGCGTCGATGCGATGGGTGGTCAGCGCGGCGCGATGCTCGGCCACGTCGCGGCGGGCCAGCAGGCCACCGTGGATGGTCGGGTGAAGTGTCTTGACCCTCCCATCGAGCATCTCCGGAAAGCCGGTGTGGTCGGCCACCTCGGTCACTGGCAAGCCCGCCTCGCCCAGCAATCGGGCGGTGCCGCCTGTCGACAGCAGTTGCCAGCCGATTTGGTGCAGCCCGCGAGCGAGTTCGACCACGCCCGTCTTGTCGGAGACCGAGATCAATGCATGCATGTCACTTCGCCAGCTTGTGCTCGACGAGCTTGCGGCGCAGCGTGTTGCGGTTGATTCCCAGCCATTCGGCAGCACGGCTCTGGTTGTGGTCGGCGTGCTGCATGACGACGTCGAGCAGTGGACGCTCGACCACCTTCAGGATCATGTCGTACATCGCAGTTGGCTCGACGCCATCGAGATCGGCAAAGTAGCTTTCGAGCCCTTCGCGAATGCACTCTTCGATCTGCTTCTTGTTGCTCATGCGGTTCGTCGGATGAAGTCATGGTTGGCCGCGGTGGCAGCCGATGCCGGCGCTCGTGTCGGCCACAGGGGGTGGCTGTCGGCCAGCTGATCGAACCAGTCGCCAAACAACCTCAGTTGCTGCTCGCACGATTCGAGCCGGTTCATCTCGGCACGAAACGAGTCGCCGCCAGGCAGCCCGTGCACTGCCCAGCCGATGTGCTTGCGAGCGGTGCGCACACCAGCGTACTCGCCATACAGGCCGTAGTGGTCGTGCAGGTGCTCGAGCATCCATTGCTTGACCAAGGTGACTGCGGGCGGTGCCAGGTGTTGACCCGTCTGCAGAAAGTGCGCGATCTCGCCGAAGATCCACGGCCGCCCGTGTGCCGCGCGGCCGATCATCAGTGCATCGGCACTGGTGTGACGCAGCACCTCACGCGCCTTTTGCGGACTGTCGATATCGCCGTTCGCCACCACCGGAATGCGCAATGCCGCCTTCACCGCGGCCACTGTGTCGTACTCGGCGAGACCGCTGTAGCCCTGCTCGCGGGTGCGACCGTGCACGGTCACCATCGCGATGCCGGCGTCTTCGGCCGCACGAGCGATCACGAGCGCATTGCGTTCGGTCGCACACCAGCCGGTGCGCATCTTCAGCGTCACCGGCACCCTGTGTGGCGCGCAAGCATCGACCACGGCGGACACGATGCGCAACGCGAGCGGCTCGTCCTGCATCAGCGCCGATCCTGCCCAGACATTGCAGACCTTCTTGGCCGGGCAGCCCATGTTGATATCGATGATCTGTGCGCCACGATCGATGTTGTAGCGGGCGGCATCGGCCATCTCGGAGGGGTCGGTGCCTGCGATCTGCACGGCGATCGGCTCGACTTCACCGTCGTGATTGGCCCGGCGGCTCGTCTTCAAGCTCGTCCAGAGCTCGCGTCGCGAAGTGACCATCTCGCTGACTGCATACCCCGCACCGAGACGCTTGCACAACTGGCGGAAGGGACGGTCCGTGACCCCCGCCATCGGCGCGACAAACAGATTGTTCGCGAGCGTGATGCGACCGATGTTCATGCGGGGTGGAATCTCGGTCTGCTTAAAAAGGAGGCAGAGTATAGCTGTCGGTTTTCGCCCGTTTTCGCGTGCGCGAGCGTCTCGATGATTGACGCGATGGACGCTTGGGTGCGGTCGCTGCTGTCCGCCATCACGACCACTCTGTCACTGCCGCAGTTCGGCCTCTGCACGGCCCTGCTCTGGTTCTTCCCGATCGCGGCAGCGGGCTGACGCCAGTCTTGCGGCGCGGCCTGCGTGAGTGCCCTGGGCAGTGACGTCAGGCTTTGGGCGCGCGAGCGCGCCGTGGTGCAGTGGGCGCGCTTGCGGCAGCGGCGTCGTGCTGCGTAGCGCGCGTCAGAGCCTCGACTTGCCGACTCAACTCGTCGATGCGCAGATGCAGCGCGCGAACTTCCTGCGCCGTCGGCGTGCCGAGCGCTGCCATCGCCTTGGCGACCCGCTCCTCGAAGATCGTCTCGAGACGGTCCCACGCGGGCGCAGCCTGAGACGAGGCTGCCCCCACGCGCTGTCCGACGTCCGCCACGCGCGCCGTCAGTTCGTCGAGCTTCTCCTGCGCCACCGTCTGCGTCGTGCGCTGCATGCGCACGCCATCCTCGACCAGCGTCGCGAACACCCGACCTCCCTCTTCCTGCGCCTTGGCCAGAGCGCCGAGTCCGGCGAGCCAGATGTCCTGCGCGGAGGCCTTGACCTGCTCGGCAAGCGGATGATCCAGAAAGGCCGCAGGGTCGAACGGCGTCAACGCGGAGCGCGTGCGTTTGGTGGCCATGGCAATCTCCTGTGGGCGTGCGGGTCACGGGACGTGGCCCAATCCTCACGCAATGTAGGTCCAGTTCCGCCAACTGGCGAGATGTGCCGGCACAGTGCCATCGGCCACAATCCTTCGCGTATGTACGCCCTCTACGAAGAAGCTGGCAAGTTCCACGCGGGACGCGTGATGTCCGAAGCCGACAGCTCGATGCAGGTCGAGCTGGAGTCGGGCAAACGGGTGAAGGTCAAGGCAGCCAACGTGCTGCTGAAGTTCGACAAGCCACAGCCCGCCGAACTCATCGCCAACGCCCAGATGCTGGCGCGTGACATCGACCTCGATCTGGCTTGGGAGTTCGCCTCGGACGAAGAGTTCGGCTTCGCCGATCTGGCGCGCGATTACTTCAATGCGCAGGCCGGAACGACACAGCAGGCGGCTGCACTCTTTCGCCTTTTCGAGGCGCCGCATTACTTCCGACGACTGGGCAAGGGCCTCTTCAAGAAGGCTCCCGAAGAGACCGTCAAAGCCGCGCTGCTGGGGATCGAACGCAAGAAGCAGGTGGCCGCGCAGATCGACACCTGGGCCAGCGAGTTGGCCTCGGGCGTCTGCCCTGCGCCGGTGCGCGAACAGCTCTACAAGATTCTCTTTCGCCCCGACAAGAACAGCGCCGAATACAAGGCCGTTGTAGACGCGTCGAAGCGCTCACAGACCGCGCCGCTTGACCTGCTGAAGTCGGCTGGCGCCATCGACTCGCCCTACCAGTTCCACTGGCGGCGCTTCCTGTTCGAGCAGTTCCCCAAGGGCACCGGCTTCCCGACGCTGGCTGCACCGGTCATCAAGGACACCCTGCCGCTCGCCGCGGTGCAGGCGTTTTCGATCGACGATTCGCAAACCACCGAGATCGACGACGCGCTGTCGGTCCAGGGGCTGGGCAGCGGTACCGTGGTGTTCGGCGTGCACATTGCCGCCCCTGCGCTCGCGATCGCGCCCCAAAGCGACATCGACAAGGTCGCCCGCGAGCGGCTGTCGACGGTCTACATGCCCGGCCACAAGCTCACGATGCTCCCCGATGCCATCGTGCAGGCCTATACGCTCGCGGCCGGTCGAGACTGTCCAGCCGTGTCGCTGTACGTGACGTTTGACGAGTCCACCCTGGCCGTGACCGGCACCGAAACACGGCTCGAGCGTGTGCCGATCGCGGCCAACCTGCGGCACGACCTGCTCGATGAGGTGATTACCGAGGCCACGCTGTCGGGCGAGGCACCTGCCGAGTACGACTTCGCTGCCGAACTCGGCTTCGCATGGCGGCTGGCGCGACACCTCAAGGCAGCGCGTGAGGTCGTCCGGGGCAAGCCCGAGAACTTCAACCGTCCCGACTACAACTTCCGTCTGGAGAAGACGCAGGCCTCGCGCGACGCCGACGACGAGCCGCACGGCGACGAGCGCGTGTCGATCACCACCCGCGCGCGCGGGTCCGCGCTCGATCTGGTCGTGGCCGAGGCGATGATCCTCGCCAACAGCACATGGGGCGGCTGGCTGGCCGAGTGCGGCGTTCCGGGCATCTACCGCAGCCAGGCGAGCATGACACCGGGCGTGAAGGTGCGCATGGGCACCAAGCCGGCACCACACGCCGGCATGGGTGTCGCGCAATACGCCTGGTCCACCTCGCCGCTGCGCCGCTACGTCGACCTGGCCAACCAGTGGCAGATCATTGCCTGCGCTCGCCACGGGCGCACGGCCGCGCTGGCTGCGCCCTTCAAGCCGAAGGACACCGAGCTGTTCGCCATCATCTCGGCGTTCGACGCCGCCTACAGCGCCTACAACGGCTTCCAGTCGGCGATCGAGCGTTACTGGACGCTGCGCTACCTCGACCAGGAATCGGTCGACGAATTCGACGCCTCGGTGATGAAGGACGGTTTGGTGCGCGCCGACAGCCTGCCGCTCGTCTTTCGCGCGCGCGGCGCCGAGACCCTGCCCCGAGGCGCGCGGGTGCGGGTGCGCGGCACCGGCACCGATCTGCTCACGCTCGATCTGCACGCGCAGGTCATCCGCCGCATCGACGATCTTGCCGAGGCGGCAATGGATTCTGCGGATGAAGGGGGCGACGACGCGGCGGATGACGCCACAGAGGCCGCCGGCCCGCTGACCCTGGCAATCGACCTCGACGAACCTGCGCCCGAGCGCGACGCCGCAGCGGTCGCACCGGCCAGCTGAGCCATGCTTCGTCGGATCGGGATCGTCGGCAAGCTGTCGCCTCTGGCGGTGGCGCTGATCGTCTCGGGGCTCGTGCACGCCGCACTGCTCACGGTGCGCTTCATCGATCCCGAAAAGTTCAATCGCCTGTTCGACGAGACACCGCTCGAGGTGATCCTGGTGAACGCCAAGACCAGCCAGGCGCCGGAGAAGGCGCAGGTCATCGCCCAGGCGTCGCTGTCGGGCGGCGGCGACTTCGACAAGGGGCGAGCCACGTCGCCATTGCCACCGTCGATGCAGACCGAACTCGGCGACGCCGAGAACGAGGCACGAAAGCAGATCGAACAACTGCAGGAAGCGCAGCAACAGCTGCTGACCCAGGTGCGCCGCGAACTGGCGCTGATGCCTCCGCCCGACCCGCGCCGCGACGAGGGCTCGCCTCAGGAGCAATCGCAGGAAGAACACCGGCGACAACTGCTGCAGTTCCTCGCCGAGATCGAAAAGCGGGTGAACGAGGAGAACGCGCGGCCCAAGAAGCGCTACATCAGCCCGGCCACCCGTGAAGAGGTCTATGCGCAGTACTACGACCAGCTGCGCCGCCGCATCGAGGAACGCGGCACGCGCAACTTTCCCGAGCAGAACGGACGAAAGCTGTACGGCGAACTGATCATGAACGTCACCGTGGATTCGGCGGGCCGGGTGGTCGAGACCGAAGTCGTGCGGCCGTCGCAGTCTCGGGCACTCGATCGGCAGGCAATCGCCATCGTGCGCGCGGCAGCGCCTTTTGGCATCTTCACCGAAAAGATGCGTGCCGAGGCCGATCAGCTCGTCGTCTCGTCGCGCTTTCGCTTCACCCGTGACGACGGCCTCGAAACCACGTTGGCGACGCCTAATCGATGAGCTCGGTCGATTACTACGTGGTGGTGGGTCATCCGGTGTCGCACAGCCAGTCGCCCTTCATCCATGCGATGTTCGCCAGGTCGACAGGGCAGACGGTGCGCTACGGCAGACTGCACTGCGACGCCGAGCGCGGTCACGACTTCGCAGAGACGGTGAGGGCTTTTGCGCAATCGCGTGCCGGCAGCGTCGGCGAGTTCGACGCGCTCGGCGATGACGACCGTGCCCCGCATGCTGACGTTGCCACCTCGCCCGACGGCCTGGCGCGCGGCTGCAACGTGACGGTGCCCTTCAAGTTCGAGGCCTATGCACTGGCCGTGCGCCACACCGACCGCGCGCAGCTCGCGCAAGCCGCCAACGTGTTGCGCTTCGATGCCGAAGGCTGGCTGGCCGACAACACCGATGGGGCCGGCCTCGTACGCGATATCGAACGCAACGCGGGCGTGCCGCTCGCCGGCAGGCGGGTGCTGATGCTGGGCGCAGGCGGTGCGGCAGCCGGCGCGCTCGGGCCCTTGATCGCCGGGCGACCGGCGGAACTGGTGCTGGTCAACCGATCTCCCGAACGCGCTCGTGTCCTCGCCGCACGCCACGCTGATCTCGCTGCTCTGCACGGTGTGACGCTGCGGGCCGGGTCTATCGCTGACGCCGGCACCGCTTTCGATGTTCTGGTCAATGCCAGCGCCAGCAGCCTGCACGCCGAGGCGGTGCCGCTGGACGGGCGCGCACTTCGTCCGGGCGCTCTCGCACTCGACATGATGTACGGCACCGCGGCACGCCCCTTCATCGCCTGGGCGCAGGCTCACGGGGCAGTCGGGCGCGATGGTGTGGGCATGCTCGTCGAACAGGCAGCCGAGTCGTTCCTGCTGTGGCGCGGTGTGAGACCCGACACCCGGCCGGTGCTCAACGCACTCAGACACCGGCTCGATGTGCCGGCAACGCCGCGATGACGGCAGCAAGGACCTCGGTCGGTCGGTTCCTCGGGCTGCTGGTGGTGTGCTTCATCAGCCTGCAGGTGGCCTTTGCCGTGCAGATCGCGGCGATGGTCGTGGTGGATCCCCACTCGACCACCTTCCAGCGCTCGGAGCTGTGGCGCCTGTCGACCCAATCGGCACCGCTGAAGTGGGAGCAGCAATGGGTTGACCGCGCGCGCATCTCGCCGCAACTCGCGCGAGCCGTCATCGCTTCGGAGGACGCCGGGTTCGTCGATCACGGCGGTGTCGAGTGGGATGCCCTTCAGAAGGCATGGGATCGCAATCAGAAGGCCGAGGCGCGGTTCGACGAGGTTGCGCAGCGCAGCGACCGACCCCGCGGGCGCGCCGAGCCCAAGGTGGTGGGTGGCTCGACGATCAGCCAGCAATTGGCGAAGAACCTGTTTCTCGCTGGCGAACGCAACTGGGTGCGCAAGGGGCAGGAGATGCTGATTGCGTTCGCGCTCGAGACCTTCCTCGGCAAGCAGCGCATCCTCGAGATCTATCTCAACAGCGTCGAATGGGGCGAAGGCGTGTTCGGCGCCGAGGCGGCAGCGCAGCGCTACTTTCGCGCCCGGGCTGCCAGCCTGTCGACCTCATCGGCAGCTCGCCTCGCGGTCATGCTGCCAGCGCCCAAACGCTTCGAAAAGCGCCCCGACTCGCCCTACCTGCGCTCGCGTGCGGCGACAGTCGAAGCACGCATGGGCTCCGTGAGCATTCCATGACGGTGACGGCCTTTCCTTGGTGCAGCCAGAACACGCGGCAGGAGAGCCCATGCCCTCGATGCTGACTTCGGAGATCGCGGCTGCCGCCGCCCGGCTCGTCGTGGAGGAAGGACTGGAATACGGTCCGGCGAAGCGGCGCGCTGCTCGCGATCTGGGCCGCAGCAGCACGCGAACGGTCGAACTTCCCGACAACGACACGGTCGAAGCCGAGGTTCGCGCCTACCTCGACCTGTTCTGCGCCGACACCCAGCCCGCCGAACTGGCGGCACTGCGCGCGGTCGCGGTGGACTGGATGGAACGACTTGCAGACTTTCGACCCCATCTCACGGGCGCGGTCTGGCGGGGCACCGCGACCCGGCTCAGCAGCGTCCATCTGCAACTGTTCTGCGACGATTCCAAGGTGGCCGAGATCGAGATGCTCAACCGCGGCATTGCCTATGACGTGTCCAGCATGCCCGGACCGCGCCAGCAGCCCATCGACGTGATGATCGTGAGCAGCCCCAGCGCAGCGCTCGGCGAGGTGGTGACGGTATTCCTCGCGGTGCTGGATCACGACGACTTGCGCGGCGGCCTGAAGGCGGATGCGCGCGGACAAACTCAGCGGGGCGATTTGAACGCCCTGCGACGACGCATGGAGAGCAAGCAATGAACCGCAGACAGTGGGTATTCGGCGCGGTCGCCGCCACGGCCGCCACGGCCGGCGTTGCCCTTGCCTGGAGGCAGTACAGCCCATCAGGGTCGACCGGCGACGAAGTGGGCGCCGAGGTCTGGAGCCTGCGCTTCGACCGGCCCGACGGCACCGAGCTCGCCTTGGCATCGCTGCGCGGCCAGCCGCTTCTGCTGAACTTCTGGGCCACCTGGTGTGCTCCATGTGTCAAGGAGTTGCCACTCATCGACGGCTTCTATCGTGAACAGAAGGCTCGGGGTTGGCAGGTGCTTGGACTGGCGATCGACAGCCCGACGCCGGTGCGAGACTTTCTCGCGAAGCGGCCAGTGAGTTTCCCGGTGGTGTTCGGCGGGCTCGGCGGGACCGATCTCTCTCGCACGCTGGGCAACCCCAGCGGCGCGCTTCCGTTCACCGTCGTCGTCGGGCGTGACGGGCGGATCGTCGACCGAAAGCTGGGCATCCTCGTGCCAGACGACCTGGCCCGCTGGGCGAAGAACGCAAGGGCGTGACTCGACAACCGGCCGTCTGGACGCCGTCAGGGTGGTTCACACATCGCTGATCATGAAATATGAACTTCTACGCTCATTCCGAGGTAGAGTTCGCTGAGAGCATTGGTTGAGTTGCTCTTCCTGAGTGGATCTTTTGCCAACCATGCGCATCCTCGTTCTTCATGGGCCCAACCTGAATCTGCTCGGTACTAGAGAGCCAGATGTTTACGGCTCCACGACTCTTGCGCAGATCGATTCAGATCTCGTCAGAAGAGGGGCAGATGCGGGCGCGGAAGTGATTTGCTTTCAGAGCAACCACGAAGGGGGGTTGATCGACAGGGTGCAGGCGGCACGCGACGACGCGACGAGCTTCATCATCATCAACCCTGCTGCGCTGACCCACACGAGCGTCGGTCTGCGCGACGCCCTGACGGCGGTGGCGCTGCCATTCATCGAAGTGCACCTGTCGAACATCCACCGCCGCGAGCCTTTTCGTCAACAGTCCTACTTTTCCGACGTCGCCATTGGCGTGATCTGCGGCCTGGGACCGGCCGGCTATCGCCTGGCTCTCGAACACGCGCTCACCACGCCCAAGCGTTGAACCTGAACACGACCGCACGACCCCTGCGAGAGCGCACCATCCGACCTGCGGCCTTGACCGTACTCTGTCACCCTGTCACCGACCTGCTGGAGCCCTGAATGGACCTGCGAAAACTCAAGACCCTCATCGATCTGGTGTCTGAATCGAACATCTCCGAACTGGAGATCACAGAAGCCGAGGGCAAGGTGCGCATCGTCAAAGCGGACCCGCACGCTGCGGCCCTACCTACCTATGCGCCCATGCCTGCTCCGGTGCGAGCCGTCGCAGCGGAAACCGCGACGACCGTTGCAGCCCCGACGGCCAGCGTCGCAGAGGCGCCGCCTGCACAAACCGGTCACACGGTGAAGTCGCCCATGGTCGGCACGTTCTACCGTGCGGCCAGCCCTGGCGGCAAACCACTTGCTGACGTGGGCACTGAGGTCAAGGAAGGCGAGGCCATCTGCATCATCGAGGCCATGAAGATCATGAACGAGATCGAAGCCGACAAGACTGGCCGAGTAACTCGCATCCTGTGCGAGAACGGCCAGGCCGTCGAGTTCGGGCAGCCCCTGTTCATCATCGAGTGACGGGCGCGTCATGTTCAAGAAGATACTGATCGCCAACCGCGGCGAGATCGCTTTGCGCATCCAGCGCGCTTGCCGGGAACTCGGCATCAAGTCAGTCGTCGTTTACTCCGAGGCCGACCGAGACGCCAAGTACGTGAAGCTCGCCGACGAGGCCGTCTGCATCGGCCCGGCTGCGTCGTCGCTGAGCTACCTCAACATGCCGGCGATCATCTCGACCGCCGAGGTCACCGATGCCGAGGCCATCCACCCGGGCTACGGCTTCCTGTCGGAGAACGCCGACTTCGCCGAACGCGTCGAGCGCAGCGGCTTCACCTTCATCGGCCCGACGCCCGAATGCATCCGCATGATGGGCGACAAGGTCTCGGCCAAACAGGCGATGGTCAAGTCGGGCGTGCCTTGCGTGCCCGGCGGAGAGGGAGCCCTGGGCGAAGACCCGCGCGAAACTGTCAAGACGGCGCGCGCCATCGGCTACCCGGTGATCATCAAGGCGGCGGGCGGCGGCGGCGGGCGTGGCATGCGCGTGGTCCATACCGAGGCGGCGCTGATCCATGCGGTGCAGACCACGCGCGCCGAGGCCGGCGCCGCGTTCGGCAATCCGTCGGTCTACATGGAGAAGTTCCTGCAGAACCCGCGGCACATCGAGATCCAGGTGATGGCCGACCAGCACCGTAATGCGGTGTGGCTTGGCGACCGCGACTGCTCGATGCAGCGCCGTCACCAGAAGATCATCGAAGAGGCGCCAGCGCCCGGCATCCCGCGGCGCGTCATCGAACGCATCGGCGACCGTTGCGCCGCCGCCTGCAAGAAGATCGGCTACCGAGGCGCTGGCACCTTCGAGTTTCTGTACGAGAACGGCGAGTTCTTCTTCATCGAGATGAACACCCGCGTGCAGGTCGAGCACCCGGTGACCGAGCAGGTGACCGGCATCGACATCGTGCAGATGCAGATCCGAGTGGCGGCCAACGAGAAGTTGCCGTTCACTCAGCGCCAGATCGAGACGCGCGGCCATTCCATCGAATGCCGGATCAACGCTGAGGACCCGTACAAGTTCACTCCGTCGCCCGGCCGAATCACCACCTGGCACCCGCCGGGCGGTCCGGGGGTGCGGGTCGACTCGCACATCTACAGCAACTACTTCGTGCCACCGAACTACGACTCGATGATCGGCAAGATCATCGTTCACGGCGACACTCGAGATCAGGCCCTCGCGCGAATGCGCATCGCGCTGTCCGAAACCGTGGTCGAGGGCATCCTCACCAACATTCCACTCCACCGTGAGCTGATGGTCGATGCGAAGTTCGTCGAGGGCGGCACCAGCATCCATTACCTCGAAGGTTGGATGAGCGAGCACCGGCGCTGAACGCCCATCGGGTCACCGCCGGAGCTGAGGGTGTTTGAACTGCTGCTGCGGTGTTCGCAGGATGACGCCGAGGCGGTCACGGATGTCCTCATGGACGAGCTCGATGCCCTGTCCGCCTCCGTGGAAGATGCGGACGCCGACACCGACGCCGAGAACGCGCTCTTCGGAGAGCCCGGCATGCCGGCGCCCCGCACGGGCTGGCAGCGTTCTCTGGTGAAGGCGCTGTTCAGCGACCAGCCCGGCGCGACGCTCGCGGCGCAGTCGCTGCTCGACTGCGAATGGATCGGGCAAGTGCGGGTGGAATCGATCACCGAGGTCGTTGATCAGGACTGGGTCCGCCTCACGCAGGCGCAGTTCCAGCCAGTGGCCGTGACCTCCACCTTCTGGATCGTCCCGAGTTGGCACGAGGCACCGGCCGCGGCGCAGCGGGTGATCCGGCTCGATCCGGGCATGGCCTTCGGCACAGGCACGCACCCGACGACTCGCATGTGCCTGCGTTGGATCGCCCATCACGCCGAAGAGCGACGAGCACTTTGGACGCGGGTGCTCGACTACGGATGCGGCTCGGGCATCCTGGCCATCGGTGCCGCCCTGCACGGAGCCATCGGCATCGACGCGGTAGACATCGACCCGGCAGCCGTGCAGGCAACCCGCGACAACGCATTGACCAACTCGGTCGAGCTGAGTTGCGGACCTGCGGAGCTGGCCCAGGGCCGCTATCCCCTTGTGCTTGCCAACATCCTCGCGACACCGCTGCGGATGCTCGCGCCGCTGCTCGTCAGTCACCTGGCGCCAGGGGGCGATCTGGTGCTCGCGGGCATCCTGGATCGGCAAGCCGACGAGCTCATCGAAGCGTATTCACCGGGGCTGCGCTTGGCGGTGGCCGACAGCGAAGACGGTTGGATCCTGATGACCGCGCGGCTCGAGGACACGCCTCGCATGGCATGATCCTTCGATGAGTCTGGCCACCCGATGCGACGCGTGCGGCACCATCTTCCGCGTGGTGCGGGATCAGCTCAAAGTCTCAGATGGCTGGGTGCGTTGCGGGCGGTGCCACACCGTGTTCGACGCCCAGCGTGGTCTGTTCGATCTGGATCGCGACACCCCACCGCCGTGGTCACCACCGGCCCTGCCAGGGTTGGTCGGCCAAGCGTCCGACACATCGTCTGCGCCGGGTCTGTCCAAGCTCATCATGGACGAAGCGCCTTGGCCGGGCGACGCGCAGCCGACCACGAGAGACGTCGATCTGTCCACCTTGAGGGCTGATGACCTTCAAGAAGATGAGGCGCGAGTCGTCGAGCCCATCGGCACAGCCGCTACCGAAGGCGTCGTGGACGCCTCGGTCGCGTTACTCACCGAGCCTGACGAACTCATCCCCAACGGTAGTCGCTCCTCTTCCATGAGCCGCCTTGGCGGCGACACCACCGGCGACCGGGTCGATCCCGCCGATCGCAATGAATTCGCAAACGCCGAGTTCCCGCGGAGCATGCTGCAGGAGGACGGGCAGGACGAGGGCCGACCACACGCCACGACCAAGCTCGGCATGCAGCCCGAGTTGGCGGAGGACAGACCGGCTGCGCCCCCACCCGACACCGCTGCGAAGCGGTCGTCGCGGCCGCCGGATCAGCACACAACCGAAGACTCGTCCACACCCGAGTTCGTGCGCCGCGCCCGCCGTATCGAGCGCTGGCAGTCGACCGAGTCTCGTGTCGCCCTCTCGTTCGTGACCGTGGTCGCAGCGCTCGCGCTGGCATGGCAGACGGGGCATCACTTTCGTCAGCACATCGCCGCGCAATGGCCTGAGGCCACGCCGTTCGTCGCGCGTTACTGCGGCGTCGTGGGTTGCTCAGTGCAGGCGCTGCGACGCATCGACGACGTGAGTATCGAGACCACCAGCCTCAACGAGGGCGATGCCGGTTTGGGCTCCCTTCGCCTGTCGGTGACCTTGCGCAACCGGGCGGAGGTGCCGGTCGCCATGCCGTCGGTGGATCTGAGCCTGACCGGTGCAGATGGTGAACTGGTGGCTCGACGTGCACTGTTCCCGGCCGACTTCCGCACAGGGAATCTTCCATTGAAACCCGGGGTCGACACCTCATTGCTGCTGAACTTCTCGGTCACGGGGAGCAAGGTCAGCGGCTATACGGTCGAGGTCTTCTACCCCTGACGCCTTGGTTGGCACACTCCGGTACGCCAGCAGTGCAACCGGCCGCGCCCTGTTCGCTCTCAACCCAACTTTTCGGAGCACTTTCATGTCAGCACTGATCTGCGGATCCCTCGCGTTTGACACCATCACGACCTTCCACGGAAGATTCGCTGACCAGATCCTGCCGGAGCAGGTGCACATCCTGAACGTGTCGTTCCTCGTGCCCACGCTGCGGCGTGAGTTCGGCGGATGTGCGGGCAACATCGCGTACACACTCAGCCAGCTTGGCGGCGAGGCGGTGGTGCTTGCCGCCCTGGGCAGCGACGGTCAGGGCTATCTGGAGCGGCTCGCGTCGTGGCAGGTGAACACCGCTCATGTGGCCATGGTTGCGGACAGCTTCACGGCCCAGGCGATCATCATCACGGACAGCGGCAACAACCAGATCACCGCTTTCCACCCGGGCGCCATGCAGTCGTCCCACATGACACCGGTGCCGAGCGACGACTCTGTACGCATCGCCATCATTGCTCCCGACGGGCGCGCCGCGATGCTTGAGCACGCGGCGCAGCTTGCGGCAGCAGGCATCCCATTCGTCTTTGATCCGGGTCAGGGTCTGCCGATGTTCAATGGCGAAGAGCTTCGCCGTTTCGTGTCACAGGCCACATGGGTGGCCGTCAACGATTACGAGGCGCGCATGTTGTGCGATCGCACCGGACTGACGCTCGAATCGCTGTCGACATCGCATCTTCGGGGGGTTGTGGTGACCCTGGGCAGCGAAGGTTGCGAGATCTGGGAACAAGGCGTGCGAACACACGTCGCGGGCATCGCAGCCAGCGAAGTCGTCGACCCAACAGGCTGTGGCGACGCGTTTCGCGCTGCCCTGCTTTATGGCCTCGAAAGAGATTGGGATTTGCGTCGGTGCGTGGAGTTGGGAAACCGCATGGGCGCTTTGAAGATAGCCTCACGTGGCGGCCAGAACCACCAGATCGACCGCAGCGCCGTGGAACTCTGAAAAACAAGAACCCGGCCGAGGCCGGGTTCGTGCACCACCGGAAGCCCGCGCATGGCGGACTTCCTGTCGTCAGGGCTTCGTACCCGTCGGAAAAGGCCAAGCGGCCTGGGGGCTGAGGGCTGTCTTTGCCGCAGGGGCAGCAGGAGCAGCAGGGGCAGGCGTTGCGGGCGCCTTCTTCGCAGCAGCCTTCTTGGCAGGGGCCTTCGCAGCGGCCTTCGCAGGGGCCTTCTTGGCAGGAGCCTTCTTCGCAGCGGCCTTCTTGGCAGGGGCCTTCTTGGCAGGCGCCTTCTTGACAACGGCCTTGGTGACGGCCTTCTTCGCAGGAGCCTTCTTCGCTACCGCCTTCTTGGCCGGAGCGGCCTTCTTAGCTACCGCCTTCTTGGCCGGAGCGGCCTTCTTCGCGGGAGCAGCCTTCTTGGCCGGAGCGGCCTTCTTAGCTACCGCCTTCTTGGCCGGAGCGGCCTTCTTTGCGGGAGCAGCCTTTTTGGCCGGAGCGGCCTTTTTCGCAGTTGCCATTTCAATCTCCTTGATCAAGTTAAAGAAGCACTGCCCTGTTCCCGCAAATGAGCCGGTCCGAGACAGTTATTCATCGCCCGAAACTGCCCCCCGGGGGACGTTTCGGTGCGATGAACGGGGGTTCGAAACGGAAAAGTCGCTTCTTTGTCGACTCCGTCCGCTTCGAGAATCTTGATCTGCTGGCCTGAAAGTCACGCCTGACATGCACGGACGTTCATTCCTCCCATGAGAGCGCACCACCCGACTGGTATTCGGTGACCCGCACCTCGAAGAAGTTGCTTTCCTTCTTGAGATCAATCATTTCGCTCATCCATGGGAAAGGATTTTCTTCAGCGGGAAAGATGGCCTCCAACCCGATCTGCGTCGCACGCCGGTTGGCGATATAGCGAAGGTAGCCCTTGAACATGGAGGAGTTCATTCCCAGAACCCCACGCGGCATCGTGTCCTCAGCGTAGCGATACTCCAGCTCGACTGCTTTGAGAAAAAGAGCCTTGATCTCGGCCTTGAACTCAGGCGTCCACAGCAAAGGGTTCTCAAGCTTGATCTGGTTGATGAGGTCGATGCCGAAATTGCAGTGCATGGATTCATCGCGCAGGATGTACTGATATTGCGTCGAAGCGCCGGTCATCTTGTTTTGACGCCCCAACGCCAAGATCTGGGTAAACCCGACGTAGAAGAACAGGCCTTCCATCAGGCATGCGAAAACGATCAGCGACTTCAATAGCTTCTGATCATCCTCAGGCGTGCCGGTGTGGAAGTGCGGATCCATCACCGCCTCAATGAATGGGATCAGGAACTGGTCCTTGTCACGGATCGACGACACCTCGTTGTAGGCGTTGAAGATTTCCCCTTCATCCAGCCCCAGAGATTCAACGATGTACTGGTAGGCATGGGTATGTATCGCCTCCTCGAAGGCCTGCCGCAGGAGGAACTGCCGACATTCAGGGGCCGTAATGTGACGATACGTACCCAAGACGATGTTGTTCGCCGCGAGGGAATCAGCCGTCACGAAGAAACCGAGGTTGCGCATGATGATGCGACGCTCGTCATCGGTCAGGCCATTCGGGTCTTTCCAGGTCGCGATATCGCGCGACATGTTGACCTCCTGCGGCATCCAGTGGTTGGCGCAGGTGGCCAGATACTTTTCCCACGCCCACTTGTACTTGAATGGAACGAGTTGGTTGACGTCAGTGCGACCGTTGATGATCCGCTTGTCGGCTGCCAGAACCCGCCGGCCTGCCGCCGCCGGTTCGGCCGGAGTTTGGGTGGCGCGAGAGGTAATTGGCTGAACTGCCTGTGCGGTACTCGCTTTGGCAGAGAGGTCGCGCCTGTCCTGAGTCGCCTCAAGAAATACGGGAAGCGATGGAGTCCTTTGGACAAACGCGGTTGACTTGATTTCTTCTTCCCAAACCAGCATGTTTCACCTTCAGTGACTATTTATTATCCGGGCAATGTGACAAACCACAAAGCAATACTTGACTCAGATCGCTCATTCAGTGCCGCACTGTTGCAGTGCGGCACCGCCGAATCCAACCTTTGCAAATGCCAACTCGGGCTGCACCCGATAGCCTTTACCTTACTGGCACGCTTCACAATCGGGGTTGTCTATCGCACAGAATTTCACTTCTGGATCGACTTCCGCGGCTTGGGCCCGTACGGAATTGGCCGCGCTGACAGCGCCCACTGGCGCGCCACTGCTCACTGCGTTGAGTTGCCCCGCCTTGACTGTCGACTTCTCGGCGTGGGTGGCGCCGACGGTGCGCAGGTAATAGGTTGTCTTCAGACCGCGTAACCAGGCCAGACGGTAGGTGTCGTCGAGCTTCTTGCCTGACGCGCCGGCCATGTAGATGTTGAGCGACTGCGCCTGGTCAATCCACTTCTGTCGGCGCGCAGCCGCCTCGACGAGCCACCCGGTTTCGATCTCGAAGGCCGTTGCGTAGAGCTTCTTCAGTTCCTCCGGCACGCGATCGATCCGCGTGAGGGAACCGTCGAAGTGCTTGAGGTCCATCACCATCACGTCGTCCCACAGGCCGAGCTTCTTGAGATCGCGCACCAGGTACTCGTTGAGCACGGTGAACTCACCCGACAGGTTGGACTTGACGGACAGGTTGCCGAACGACGGTTCGATCGACGCACTCACTCCGATGATGTTGGAGATGGTTGCCGTCGGCGCGATCGCGACACAGTTGCTGTTGCGCATCCCATGCACCGCGATGCGCTCACGCAGTGCCGACCAATCCAGTGTCTGACTGCGATCCACGTCGACATGACCGCCGCGCTCGGCAGCCAGCAGGTCGAGCGTGTCGAGCGGCAGGACCCCACGGTCCCAGAGCGATCCGTGGTAGCTGGAGTAACGACCACGCTCGGCAGCGAGTTCGGTGGAGGCCCAGTAGGCGTGGTAGCACACCGCTTCCATTGACTGGTCAGCAAACTCGACTGCAGCTTCCGATGCGTAAGGCACCCGCATCTCGTGCAATGCATCCTGGAAGCCCATGATGCCGAGCCCGACCGGGCGATGACGAAGGTTCGAGTCGCGCGCCTTCTTGACCGCGTAGTAGTTGATGTCGATCACGTTGTCGAGCATGCGCATGGCCGTGGCCACGGTCTTCTTGAGCTTGGCGTGGTCGATCTGCTTGCCCTCAGCGCCGTCGATGAGGTGCTGCGAAAGATTGACCGAGCCGAGGTTGCACACCGCGATTTCGCTGTCGCTGGTGTTGAGGGTGATCTCGGTGCACAAGTTGCTCGAATGCACCACACCCACGTGCTGCTGTGGCGAGCGCACGTTGCAGGCGTCCTTGAAGGTGATCCACGGGTGCCCGGTCTCGAACAGCATCGTGAGCATCTTGCGCCACAGGTCGCGAGCAGCCACCGTCTTGTGCAGCTTGATCTCACCCGAAGCTGCGCGCGCTTCGTAGGCGGTGTAAGCCGACTCGAACGCACGGCCGAACTTGTCGTGCAGATCGGGGCAGGTGCTCGGCGAAAACAGCGTCCAGTGACCTCCCTCGACGACGCGCTTCATGAACAGGTCTGGAATCCAGTTCGCCGTGTTCATGTCGTGAGTGCGCCGGCGGTCGTCGCCTGTGTTCTTGCGCAGTTCGAGGAACTCTTCCATGTCGAGATGCCACGTCTCGAGATAAGCGCACACCGCGCCCTTGCGCTTGCCGCCCTGGTTCACCGCGACCGCGGTGTCGTTGACCACCTTGAGGAAAGGCACGACGCCCTGGCTCTTGCCGTTGGTGCCCTTGATGTGGCTGCCGAGGGCGCGCACGTTCGTCCAGTCGTTGCCGAGACCGCCGGCGAACTTCGACAAGAGCGCGTTCTCCTTGAGCGCCTCGTAGATGCCGTCGAGGTCGTCGGCCACGGTGGTGAGGTAGCAACTCGACAGTTGCGAGCGGCGCGTACCGGCGTTGAACAGTGTCGGCGTCGAGCTCATGAAGTCGAAGCTCGACAGCACTTCATAGAACTCGATGGCGCGTGCTTCGCGATCGATCTCGCCCAGAGCGAGCCCCATCGCCACGCGCATGAAGAAGGCTTGTGGTAGCTCGATTCGCGCCTCGTCGATGTGCAGGAAATAGCGGTCGTAGAGCGTCTGCAGACCGAGGTAGTCGAACTTCAGATCGCGCTCGGCCTTCAGTGCAGCACCCAGGCGCGCCAGATCGAACTGCATCATCTTGTCGTCGAGCAATTCAGCCTGCACACCCTGCTTGACATAGCCCGGAAAGTAGTCGGCGTATCGCGTCGCCATCTCCGACTGCAGCACTTCCTCGCCCAGGATCTCCCGGCGGATGGTGTGCAGCAGCAAGCGCGCGGTGGCGCGGGTGTAGCCCGGATCCTTCTCGATGAGCGTGCGCGCGGCGAGGATCGATGCCTTGTGGACTTCATCGATGGGCACACCGTCGTACAGGTTGCGGCGGGTCTCATCAAGGATCGGCTCGGAACGCACATCGGTGCCGAGCCCCTCGCAGGCGGCTTCGATGATCCCGCGCAATCGCGCCAGGTCGAGCGGCACTCGACGCCCGGCATCGATGACGTGCAGCGGCGCTTCGGGTGCCGCCGCCGGTTGGACCTGACGGGCGCGCTCCTGAGCGCGCCGCTCCCGATACAGCACATAGGCTCGGGCCACTTCATGGTGGCTGCCTCGCATCAGACCGAGCTCGACCTGGTCCTGCACATCTTCGATGTGGAACGTTCCGCCGCCTGGCCGCGACCGCAGCAGAGCGCGCACCACCGACTCGGTGAGGCCGTCGACCGTCTCGCGCACGCTGGCCGAGGCAGCGCCCTGCGTGCCATGCACCGCAAGGAAAGCCTTCATCAGTGCGACAGCGATCTTGTTGGGCTCGAAGGGCACGACCGCGCCGTTGCGGCGGATGATGTGGAACGCGTCGAATGCCGTTTTTGGCATTGCGTCGGTTGGCGTCGCGCGCTTGGCGATGAAACTGCCTTCGCCGGTGGAAACCTGGAGTGCTTGCATGGATGACCTGTGGGGGTGGAAAAGCTCGACCAGGCAGCGCTAAACAGCGCCGCAGGCGGCCGAAAACAAAAGCGTGGAAGGCTTCGACGAGGCCCTTCCGCGAGGGAACACGAACAGCGGGGATCGGTGCGCGGGCAGACTCGTCATGCGGGTGTCCTGACCAACGGGCTTGTCACACCAACACACTATATCTGGGGTGCGGCGAGCGAACAAGCACTACCGCTAGTGTGTCAACACGGAATCGACATGCTGCTCGCGTCAGCGCAGCAAGACGCGGATCCGTGTTCATGGTGACGCGGGATCGTGCACCGAACGGATGGGCGCATCGCCTATGCATCGCGTGCCGAACGCACAAGCTCGATGAGCCTCGGCGCCCTTCGTTGCACTGACGAATCGACGCAACTTGAGTCCGCCCGTCCCGGTGCAATGATGGCGCGCCTGACAGAGCGATTCCGGGCGCCAAGCCTCACGCAGCAACGCTGATTCCGGGCGGGAAGCAGTGACCCGGCCAGGCCAGTCGAGCGACGAGTTGCGGCCAGTCGAATGCCTCACCCGGGTCGGCCTTGCGCCCGGGGGCGATGTGCTCGTGCCCGGCAACATCCATCCAGGAACGCGGTGCCGCGACGGAACGCAGCAAATCGATCAGCGTCGCGTATTGGACAGGTTCGAAGTGCAGCCCTTCGAGCCCTTCGAGTTCGACGCCGACGGAGAAGTCGTTGCACCCTCGCCTTCCGCGCCAGATGGATTCGCCCGCATGCCATGCCCGTTCACGGCATGACACGAACTGCACGCACGAACCGTCCCGGCGAATGAAGAAGTGCGCCGACACGCGCACACCGCGCAAGCGCTCGAAAAAGGGATCAGCCGAGACGTCGAGTTGTCCGAGGAAGAGTTGCTCAACCTCAGACCCGCCGTAGACCCCTGGGGGCAGGCTGATCGAGTGGATGACGGCGAGTGTCGGGGCAAGAAGGCCATCTGGGCGCGGACCGAAATGAGGTGAGGGGCGATGCTGCGCACGCAGCCACCAGCCTCGCTCCCAACCCGATGACGGATCAGCCTCCGCCACGCTCAGCATCGACTGCAGCGTCCGCACCGGCCAGCACGTGAAGGCGCGCCATCCGGTAGCGCATCTGGCGCAACGACAGACCAAGGCTGGCGCCAGCCACAGTGCGGTTGAAGCGATGCTGTTCCAGTGCCCTGAGCAGCACATCGCGTTCGATGTCATCGAGGTAGGCAGCCAGATCGCTCGGCAGCTCTGCAGCGCGCACGTGCTCGCCTGAACGTTCGGGCGGCTTCAGGCTTTCCGGACTTGGGGTGAGCGCTCCCGCTTGGACCGGATAAGGCGGTAACGGGACAGTCCGATCGAGGGATTCATCGGCATCGAGCGGAGACTGCTCCGCCGACAGATCGACCGGCAAACCCAGATCGACGACGTCGATCATTTCGCCGCCCGACAACGCAACAGCCCGGTGCAGCAGGTTCTCGAGCTCGCGGACGTTACCTGGAAACGGGTAGTGCGCCAGATGCACCAGAGCGTGGCGCGTCAACCTTGGTGCCGGCCAGACCCCCGCATCTCTCGCGATGCGATCAAGCACGCGCTCACTGATGCTCGCCAGATCTTCAAGCCGCTCACGCAGCGGCGGCACACGGATCTGGATGACGTTGAGTCGGTAGTACAGATCCTGACGGAAACGCCCGGCCTGCACTTCGGTCCCGAGGTCCTTGTGGGTGGCGCTGAGGATGCGCACGTTCACTGGCAACTCGGCCACGGCACCGACCGGGCGGACCGAACGCTCCTGCACCGAGCGCAACAACTTCGACTGCATCGACAACGGCAGGTCACCGATCTCGTCGAGAAACAGCGTGCCGCCGTCGGCCGCCTGGAAGAACCCTTCACGATCCTCGTTCGCACCAGTGAACGCTCCACGCCGGTAACCGAAGAACTCGGCTTCGAGCAGGTGCTCCGGTATGGCGCTGCAGTTGACAGCGATGAAAGGCTGCGCGTGGCGTGCACTCACCTCGTGGATGGCCCGGGCGACCAGTTCCTTGCCGGTACCCGACTCGCCATTGACGAGCACAGGAGCCATGCTGCGTGCCACCTTGTCGACCAGGGCGCGCACGTGCTTCATCGCCATCGACTGACCGGCCATTCGGTCGAGCGCCACGCTGCTTGGCGCGACGCTCGGCGACACTGCGACAGGAATGCCCCGTGGCGAGGCCGGTGCGGGTTCGCGAGGAGTGTGCGCCGCCGCCACGGCGCGCGAGGCCTGCTCTGGCGCCGACCCTGCGGGCGGGGGCTCTGCCCATGACGGGTTGTCGCCTGCTCTTGGCAGGACACTTCCTGGCGTAACCACCGGCCGCGTCGTCGGCAGGCTGGACGGCAGGGTGCTCGGCCCGGTGGCCGGTCCGCGTCCGAGCGCCGACGCCACCACCGCACGGAACTGCTTCAGATCGACCGGCTTGGTCAGGTAGTCGTAGGCCCCTGCCTTGAGTGCCTCGACAGCGTTCTCGGATGACCCGTAGGCGGTGATCACGATCGCCTTCTCACGCCGACCGTTCGACTCGAGGTAGCTCAGCAGATCGAGACCGGTGCCATCGGGCAGGCGCATGTCGGTGATCACAGCGCTGTAGGTGCGGTCCTGCAGATGCAATCGGGCCTCGCTCACACTGCCCGCAGTCTCGATGTCGTAGCCCTCACGCAGCAGCGTCAGCTCGTAGAGCGTGCGCAGGTCGGGCTCGTCATCGACGACCAGCAGGCTGAAGTAGGCGGGTGAGGACATGGCGTGGCGGTCACTTCAGATCGGCTGCCGGCACGGAGTCCATGCGAGGCATCAGCGCCCGGCGGCGCATGTTGACGAAGAAGTCATTTCGATTGGCCTCGGCCGCAGGCCGCAACCGGTAATCGATGCTCGCGCCGTACTGTTCGCAGAGTTGTCGGCAAATATACAAGCCGAGTCCGGTGCCGCGGCTGCGCGTCGAAAAGAACGGTTCGAACAGGTATCGCTCGACATCCGGCGGGATCGTGCTGCCGTCACTGCTCACGCTCAGCTGGACCGTCGAGTCGTCGAGTCCGAGCAGGCATACATGCAGCGAGCCTCGCCCCATGGTCGAATGGCGCTTGGCGTTGTCGAGCAGGTTGATCAGCACGCGACGCAGGTGCTCCGCATCGAACAACACGCCCATCGGCTCGGCAGGCAGTTCGAGACGCAGAAGATCAACCTTGTCAGGAGGGACCGACGACGAGATCCAGTCGCTGCAGCCCGTTGCCACTTCTGCCGCGGCATCGATCGCGACCGCGTCGACGACCGGCCCTGGTGCCGCTTCCATCACATCGTCGACGATGCGTTTGAGGCGCTTGACGTTCTCCGCGACCATGCGGGTGAGCTGCTGCTGATCGGGCGATGCAGCGTCTTCGGACAGCAGCGCATTCGCCTGCGCGATGGCTGCAAGGGGATTGCGAATCTCATGGGCAATGCCCGCAGACACGCGACCCATGGCGGCGAGCTTGTCCTGCCGCATTCGCGCCTGCATGCTGCGCACGTCCTCGAGAAGCAGCACGCAGACCTCTTCGGCCGAGGACTCATCGGCACGCCGCGTGAAACGGATACGCACGCGCAAGGTGCGGGTAAGGCCTTGGTCGAACTGCAGCAGGACATCGCGGCCAGCCTCGGGCCAGACCGCCTCGCGGAATCCACGCTCGACCGTGCTGACGAGTTGCTCCCAGTCGGGGACCCCGCGCAGTTGAAAGGGGGCCGGTCGGCCGAGCCCGCTGGGAGCGAGCAAGCGCCTCGCAGCGGGATTCGCCGCGCGCACGCGTCCGGCGCGGTCGACCACCAGCACGCCGTCTTGCATCTCTTCGATCACCAGGCGGTTGAGCTGTGCCTGCTGTCGAGCCAGCTCCATGCTGTCCTTGGCGGCAAGCTCCTCTCGCGCCAGTCGGCTGGCGAGTTCGCCTGCCAGCACGGCGATGACGAACAAGCCACTGCCGGTGAGTCCCGCCTGCGCCATCAGAGAGGTGGCGGAGCCGCTGGCGGCCGCACCCCACCAGGCGACACCCAGCAGCATCAACGCCACCGCAGCCACCGTGGCAAGTGCCTGCGAGCGGCGGGTAAGCACACCGGCCATCAGCACCGGCAGCACCAGCAGCGCGGCGTAATTCAGGGTGCTGCCGTGCGAGAGTGCATGCAGAGCCATGAAGAAGACGATGTCTGCGCCGATGCAACTCACCCACTGCGATCGTCGCAGCCGCGGCTCGTCGCTGGTGTCCCTGTTTCGATCGCCCGGAATGAGCCACATGCCCATTGCAAGTACTGCGTAGCCGACGCTCACCCAGGAAACGTCCGCGTCTGCCGGCGAGCCAAAGAGGCGCGAGGCCGCCACGGTGGCCACCAGTGCGAGGCCAAGGGCGGCGCGTGCGCTCAGAAACGCGCGGTAGATGCGATGGAAGGCAGACGACGAACCGGATGTCGGGATCAGATCCGCATCACGACTCGGGAACCGCGAGTCCAGCATGGTTGCCTGCGCATCCGCGGAGCCTGCGCTGATGGCGTCGGCTGCGTCGCCGCGAGCATCGACGGGTGACTGCGTGTCGGCATCGCCGATGAACGCGCCGAACCACGACTCGCCTGGATACAGATCGCGGCTGCGGCGGCGCCGATCCGCCTTGCGGCGGTCGAGTGGAACCGTAGGCTTGTCCATGGCTGCGTTCAGACCGGATCAGTCGCCGGTGCCGGGGTGTGCCTCGCGGTGCGCGTCGCTGCAGAACCAGCCGGCGCTCGACGACGTCGCCTCGCCGCGAGGCAGGTGCACGCCGCAATGAGTGCAAGCGACCATCTCCTCGCTCTCACCCGTCGGCTCATCAATGGTCGGATCGGGTTCGCCCGGCTGTTGATTCGACGTTGACGACAGCCACGACACCAGCCAGGCGACACCGACCAGCAAACCAATGAGCAGCA